>Ga0306922_10003371_pt1 | contig 14925 bp, 11 predicted proteins | sample sta12Cox44000082_FD_203758 | JGI IMG/M metagenome (GOLD analysis project Ga0306922, IMG submission 203758) | Lab enrichment of tropical soil microbial communities from Luquillo Experimental Forest, Puerto Rico - statoxic.12C.oxic.44.000.082 (v2)... | ecosystem: Environmental > Terrestrial >... | reverse complement strand
TCAACGGCCATCTCGGCTCGCTGATCAGCGCGCATATGTGCGCCGTGGTGCCGAACTTCAAAGTCATGGAGATCGACATCGACGACGTACTGTGGAAGGACGACATTGTCACCGAACCACCGGTCATCGAACAGGGCGATCTGGTATTGCCCAAGGTGCCTGGCTGGGGCGCCGATATCAACGAGGAATTCGTCCGCGCTCACCCGCCGCAACGGTGACGATCGAGCCGCGAGCTTGTTTGTGCCCGATCACCCGGTCGCACGACGACGGCGGAAGAAGCCCAGGCCCAACAATGCCGCGCTCAGCAGCGCCAGCGAACCAGGCTCGGGTATTACGTCGGTGCCGGTGAAGAAGATCGGATCGATCAGCCCGGTCGTGTTGATACCATTGGCGTTGACGTCACCCAGCCCGGCAAAGACCCCGTAGAACGTATTCCCGATCGGCATCAGGTAGTCGAAGTCGCCGAATTCACGGTTGCTTTGGTTACTGCCAGTTGCCTGCAGCAAGGTCAGCGGCGTGAAGCTGTATTCTTCGATATCCGCGGAAATCGTGGCGCCAAAATCGTCGGACTGTGCGACGTGAACATGGACCTTGCCATCCTGGGTGTTAAAGGTTCGTACATCATCACGACGCTGCCGTCGGCCTTGACGGTGATCGCCGGCAGCGCGGCTCGTTGGCCCGCCGGGGAAATGACGGTCTCGTGCGTCGGAACCAGGTTGTTGCCCACCGCCTGAAACGCCTCGAGGTAAATCCGGTCGGTTCCTTGGTTATCCTGCTTGCCGATCAGCGCGTAGACATGTACGCCGGTGCTGTCTGGTGCGATGGCGGTGATGTTGCCGCGCAGGTCGTTGACGCCGGCGAACCAGTTGTTCGAGGCCTGGTTGCAAGGCGGCGTGTTGCACAGCTGGGTCGACACGCCGCTGGTAATCACGATGCCGCCGACAGCGCTGCTTCCGTTGAAAGCCCAGGTTACGCCGCCGTCGCTGGAACGGTTCAGGTAATAGGTTACGTTATTTACCCCGGGGGTAGCGGTCGCTGACCCTACACCGAAGATGCTATAGACTTTGCCCGTGTTGTCCGTGGCGATGCGGGTGCCGGGATTAACGGAATTCGCCTGGGCGCCATTGTTGATAAAATTGTCTACGGTAAATGACGTGCCATTGTTCGTAGAGACGGCAACACGCTCGGCTGTATTGGAATGGAAATCGTCATAAGCAACGAAGACGTTGTTGCCGCTCAAGGCGATCCAGGGCTGATCGGCGTGCGTGAGTGACAGGGCCGTGTTGATCGGCGTCCCAGCGCCTGTGTAGTTCCACGCGGCAAGCGAGGCCGGGTTGGCGGTGGCGCCTTGGAAAACGTTGCATGTAGGAGGACAACTGCCACCAAGTATCGCTCCATGTAATACACCAGCACTATTATAGGCAAAATTCCAATCATTCGGAATTGAGGCATTCGGTGGCGCAGGGATCGAGAACTCGGAAGCCCAGTTGGCTCCGCCGTTGGTCGAGAAGAAGATGCTGGCGCCCGAGGTTGTTGAGGAAGTCCCGAAAGCAAAGCTATCGACAACAATCTGGCTCGGATTAAGGGGGTTGACCGCGACAAAGGGCTCGTTTCCCCAATCCTTGTAGGCCTGGCCTCCATAATTGTTGCTAGTGAAATCGGCCAGAGACAGGTGACCGACGACGTCGACCGGCGCGTTGACGACGAGCCCGGCGAACGCCGCCGGCGCAGCCAAGAGGCCCACCGCGAACGCAAATAGCTTGAGGATCGTCTTCATCTCGCTTGTCTCCCTCATCTGCTCGCGGCATGAACCCGATCGGCGCGCCCACGCCGCCATCCAGCCTTAGTTGGAGGAGCCGACACCGGCTTTCAACTGTGTGCGTGTGTTCCCGCGCCACGATAATGCCGTAATTTCAGATCTTTAGATTGGTTAACGGTTGGTTGGGCTTTCTGTAAAGATGTAAAACTTTCCGACAGAGGCTTCGCCGGCGGGTGCGATCTCGCGTCACGAAAACGTGGTGATTGTAGTCGACCATTTTGTTTTGCTGCTGACGCGGCTTTCTGAAAGGTATAAAAATTTTAGACATGCGTGTGGCTCCTGAGTTGAGTGGTGCCTCGCCGGCGAATGCAATTCGGCCGGAGCCGGGCGACGGAGAAGCCGTGAAGGGTGGCGGTAGGGTCTCCCATGTCGGCAGAGTTTACAACTCGCCCGGCGCGCTTTCGAGACAAGATGCGAGATCATGTTCGAGAATAGCCATACGTCATCGAAGCTGAGGTGGCCGCCCGACGACTCGTCAAGAGGAGCGCGCGATAGCTGGGCGTGCGCTGCGTGAGAGCATGACCCCCGGGCGGGTCGGATTTGGAGCAGCAGTTATGGCGCTCTTTCAACTATTGAATGTTCTCCATGCTCAAACTTCAGATCCGCGGCCTGCTGCTTTTGCAACGCAAGCAATCACTCAACCGCCAGACGCAGCCGGTGCAAGCGGAGTTCTGGAGGGAACGGTTACAGTAGCATGCCCGCGCGGCGCGATCGACTGCAGAGACCGACCCTACCCAGTTGGGCTTTTCATTCAGGGGGAACAGAGAGGGATACCGCCGATACATGTCGATGCCAGCCCTAACTTCTCCATCGCCCTTGCGCCGGGCACCTATACTATAAGCTCTGCAGATGTGCGCGGCTCATGGAGTCTCCCAAGTCTGCAACCGATTGATGTTGCTGTGGCATCGGGACAGACCACGCACGTGGATGTGAGATTTCAGCCCCCCGGTCTTCAATTGCCGACACGCTGATCTTTCCATACGATCTGTTGCTGCCGACCGGACCCGGCTAGAGTCCCGACGTCAACGAGGCATTCATGCGCGCCCACCCGCCGAAGCGATAGGAAGCCGGGACACCGGCAGGACGCTACCGCAGCTTTAGGAAAACAGGGGCTTATCCGACCGGGCGCGGGGCCGACTCAGCCCGCCCTTTAGCTACGCCGGAAAAATCGCCGGATAGAGCTTGTCCGTCCAGAGTTGGTTTGAATTTGGCGCGGCTCGCAGCTCCACGTGGTGATCCGGGTTAGCGCTTGCAGGTCGGCGCAGCGAGCCTGGGCGCAGCAGGAAGACGTTGCGGCTCGGCGCGGGAAGGCGCACGCTGTGTTCCGGCATCGGCGCGTAACGGAAGGAACCAGCGATGAGCGACAACACCCAGGACCTCAACTTTCTGCAAGGCGTCAAGGTGGTAGATTTCACCCAGTTCGAGGCGGGCACGACTTCTACCGAGGTGCTGGCCTGGTTTGGCGCCGAAGTGGTCAAGATCGAGAACCCGGGGCGAGGCGATCCGGGCCGGCGGCTGCGCCCCGGCAAGCCCGACGACGATCCGTGGTATTTCCACCAGTTCAACGTCAACAAGAAGTCGGTGGCGATCAACCTGAAATCGCCGAAAGGGCTCGATATCGTCAAGGAAATGCTGAAGAAGGCCGATGTCACCGTCGAAAACATGGCCCCCGGGACGATCGAGCGCCTGGGGCTCGATTATGAATCCGTCAAAAAGCTGAACCCCGGCATCATCTATTGCCAGGTAAAGGGGTTCGGCACCGGCAGCCCGCACGAGAAGGGGCTGGCCTTCGACATGATCGCCCAGGCGGCAGGCGGCCCGATCAGCGTTACCGGCGAGCCCGACCGCCCGCCGGTCAAGCCGGGCTTGAGCTTTGGCGATACCGGCACTGGCATGCTGATGGCAGCCACAATCCTTGGGGCCTTGCACGAGCGCAACCGCACCGGTCAGGGAAGGCGGCTGCAGGTGGCGATGCAGGACGCAATGATCCACTACATGCGCACCTGCTTTGCCAATATGGCGCGCACCGGCCAGCCGGCGCGGCGCAACGGCGCCAAGTCGGGCGGCGGCAACAACGCGCCCTCGGGGCTCTATCCGGCCAAGGGCGGCGGCCCCAACGACTACGTCTACCTGACCACCAGCCGGGCCAACCCCGAGCATTGGTCGAGGCTGATGAAACTGATCGGGCGCGAAGAATTGATCGATGATCCGCGCTTTGCGACCGGCGACGCCCGCGTCAAGAATGAAAAGGAGCTCGACGCGATCATCGGCGAATGGACGCGCCAGCACGACAAGCGCGAGGCGATGGAGAAGCTCATCGCCGTCGGGGTACCGTCGGGTGCGGTGTTCGACACGATGGAATTGCAGAACGAGCCGAGCTTCGAAAAGCGCGGCATCATGCAGACCGTCCATCACCACAACGGCGACTACAAGATGGCGACCTGGCCAGTCCGGATCGACGGCAAGACCGTGCGACTGAAAGGGTCGCCGGCGCTCGGGGCAGACAGCGCCGAGGTTCTGCACAGTTGGCTAGACATCGGCACCGTCGAGCTCGCCGCACTGCGCCAGGAAGGCGTCCTCTAACACGAGCTTTCGAAATCAAGGCCCCCACTCACCGAGTTGGGGGCTTTCTTTTTGGCGAGCGGATAAATGCGCCTACGGCTTTACGAGAATTATCGCTTTGTGCTTTACGCGCCGTTCTATGCCGCGCATGCGATCGGCGCCTATGCCGCCGAGGGGCTCGCAGTAGAACTCTTGCCGTCACCGGGCATGGGACTGGCAGAGCGGGCCCTGCTCGACGGTGCGGTCGATGTGATCTGGGCTGGGCCGATGCGGGTCATGAAGCACCACGAGAACCCCGGCTCGGCGCTCGTTTGCTTTGCAGAGGTCGTCTGTCGCGATCCGTTCTCGATCGTCGGCCGATACCCCAATCCGGGCTTCAGGCTCGCTGACCTTGCCCAAATGCGCCTAGCCACCGTCAGCGAGGTGCCGACGCCGTGGCTGTGCCTTCAGGAGGATCTGCGGCAGTCGGGCATCGACCCGGCGCGGCTCGACCGCATCGCCGATCGCAGCATGGCCGAAAACCTTAATGCCTTGAGTGAAGGCCGGATCGATGCAGCGCAGTTGTTTGAGCCCGCCGTCGAAGAAGCCTTAGCCTCTAAGAGGGGCCACTTGTGGTATGCCGCGAGCGTGCGTGGCCGTACCACCTACACAGCTCTTGTCACGACTCGGGACCGGCTTGTTGGCGATGCCGAACCGCTATTGCGCATGGTCAGGGCGATCCAACGGACGCAGCAGTGGATCCATACCCGGTCTGCGCCGGAGATCGCCGCAACGATCTCATCGTTCTTCCCGGCGCTCGATCGCGGCGTGCTGGCCGCTGCACTCGGGCGCTACCAGGCGCAGTCGGTATGGGGACGCGATCCGGTTCTTCCCGAGGACGCTTTTGATCGTTTGCACCGAAGCCTCGTCTCGGGCGGGTTCATCTCTCGGCTGCAGGAATATTCAGCCTGCGTCGACAATGGCCTCGCCCTGCGAGTCGTGACCGAAGAATAGATTTTGCACCGGTCCGACGCTGCGCTGGTCATCAACCCGGTGTTAAAGGCGATTCGGGATATATCTGGCAGCGCAGAGTTCAGTGCGCGGTTAGCCAAGCAGAGCGCGCCGGATGATATTGTTCGGCTGGCGCGCTCGATCTTTCCCGCGGGCGACGTCCAGATGGCTGGCAGGACCCCAAGCAAAACTGCGGATTGTGCGTGCCTCCGAATGTTATGACGCTGCGTCTTGTCGCACTGCGGCGCTGCGGACAACAGCCATAAAACAGCAATAATTTCTCAGGAGTCATCTTTTTTCGGTGCGGTGGTCCTCCATTTATTGCAAAATATCGGTGCAGTGTCACCGCGGTAGGTATGGGGGAAGGAGGGAGAGAGCGTAAATGGCTACGTTGGACGAGATTGGACAGGAGAAGCAGAAGGTCTCCGAGCGGCTCGCGCGGCTCGACGCCGAACGGGCAAAGCTGGGCTCTCAACTCAGTGAGCTGGAAGTCGCCGAGCGTGTGCTGACGCGGTTCGGAAGAGGCGATACCGCGGAGAGGCGCAGACGAGGGCGACCTGCGCGAACCGCGCCGGCGCCGGCCGCCGCACGCAGCAGAGGGCGTGCTGCGCACCCGGCACAGGCGGTATCGCTGAGCGATGCCACTCTGCGCGCCGTCCAGGCACATGGTGACGGCGCCACCGCTAGCGAGGTTCTCTCTTATCTGGCTCGGGAATACGGCATGGCGGTCAGGCCGAACCATCTCGGTATTGCGCTGCAGCGCCACAGGCGCGCTGGACGGCTAGAGACTCGTGATTCGCGGTGGTTCATGCCGCATCACGCGGCGACTGCCTGACGCCGAGCAGCGGAATGTGAGCCGGCCGGTCACCTTGGCGGGCCACGATGTTGGAGCGTCGCGACAACCCAGGTCGCAAACCGCCGGCTGACGATTGGGTACGCGCCGGGACATTGGAGGAGCTGAAGGCGCGCCGCATGACCGTCGTTCGCGGCGGCACATGTCCGTTGCTGGTCGTGCATGATCGAGGCAAGTTCTTCGCTCTCGACAATCGTTGCCCGCATCTCGGTTTTCCTCTTCACCGGGGCTCGATTGAAGATGGGATCCTGACCTGCCATTGGCATCACGCCCGCTTTGACCTCGCCAGCGGTGGGACTTTCGATCTCTGGGCGGACGACATCCCGACCGCCCCTGTCGAGCTCCGGGACGGGGCTCTGTGGGTTTGCCGGCGGACACGCTACGCGGACGGCGACGCCCACTGGCGCAATCGCCTGCGCGAGGGCTTGCAGCATGATATCGGTCTTGTCCTCGCCAAGGCGGTGCTGGGCCTCGGTGGCGGTCGCACGAATCATCGGGCGCTGCTTCGCGACGGTGTATTGTTCGGTGTCCGCAATCGTGACGGGTGGGGTGTCGGACTGACCATAGCCACCGCTCTCGGCAACCTCGTTCCAGCGTTGCCGGAGGAGGAAAGGTACCTCGCCCTCTTTCACGGCCTGCGGAGAATAGCGACTGCGAGGGCGTGCTGCCGCGTCGCGATCGCGAGCCGCTCGCGGTTTGCGGCGCTCGCCGGGTGCCTCTGCTCGGCCGCTGGCTGCGCCATTGGACCGAGGTACGCCACCGCGACGGCGCCGAGCGGACGTTGCTGACGGCCATTGATGGCGGCGCGCGGCCGAGCGAGCTCGCAGCGCTTTTGCTGACTGCCGCCACCGACCGGGTCTTTGCCGATGGTGGTCACGTTCTCGACTTCATCAATAAAGCATTCGAATGCCTCGACATCGTCGGCTGGCAAGAGGCGGCGGTGGTACTGCCGACGGTGGTTGCTCAGCTGGTTGCCGCGCGCGGCGGCGAGGAGTTGAATGCGTGGCGCCACCCGCTCGACCTGGTGCGAATTTGCGAGATGGCCTCGGCCGCATTGCCCGATCTGCTGGCCACCGGTCGCACCGGGCGCGGTCGCTGGCAATCCCATGCCGAATTGGCGCGGCAGCTGCTGACCGATGATCCGGAAGCGATCATCGCGGCCCTCGCCGCGGCGATGCGTTCCGGTGCAAGCGCGGCCGATCTCGGCCGCGCGCTCGCCTATGCGGCAGCACTGCGGGTCGCTTGGTTCGGCACCGCAAACGAGCATTCAGACTGGGAGGCGGCGCACCATGCCTTCACCTACTGCAACGCGCTGCATCAGCTCCTGAAGCGCGTCACCACCGACCAGCCGGCCGATCTCGAGAACCCCGAGCTGCTGCGCGGCGTAATTCACGGGGCGATGCGGCTCTATCTGATCCGTTTCCTGAATGTGCCGCCTGCCCGACTGCCCGGCGAGGTCGACGACAGCCTCGACGACCTTCCATGCGACGGCGAGGCGCTGCGGGCGGCATTTCTCGCAGCGCTCGATCGTCAGGGATCAGTGCGCGACGCCGGGCGCCTAGTCGCCCGCTACTTGACGCTCGGCCATCCCGTCGATCGGCTGATCACCACGCTGGCCCACGCGGTATTGCGCGAGGACGCCGACTTTCACACCTACCAGATGCTCGAAGCCGGGGTACGGCAATATCGCGAATGGGGGGAGAGCGACGAGGGACGCCACATCCTGATCGCGGTCGCCCGCTATCTTGCCGCCCACTCGCCGACCGAGCGGGCGCAGCTGCAGACTGCCATGGTGGCGCGCCGCCTCAGCTTGGGCGAGGTACTGCACGAGACCGAAGATGGTCGGGCCTCTTAAATCTTCAGCAGCCGCTTGGCGTTGCCGTTGAGCAGCTTTTCCTTGTCCTCGACGCATATCGGCAGGGTTTCCGTCCACTTCGTCCCGGGCGGATTATCGACGAACGGATAATCGACCGAGAACAGGATCCGGTCGATCCCCATCTCCATCATGCAGCACAATAGCGCCGGATCGGAAAAGAAGCCGCTGGTGGTGATGTAGAAGTGCTCGCAAAAAATATCGCGGAAGCTCTTTCCTCCCCTGCCGTCTCGTGCCAGCCCCATGCTGATGCGCCAGAGATAAAAGGGTAGGCCTTCTCCCATATGGCCGAGAATGATCTTGAGACCCGGATAGGCGTCGAAGACGCCGCTAAGCACGAGGCGCAGACCTTGCGTCGCGGTTTCTACGGTGAAGCCCCAGGCGGCGCGCAGCAGCGAGGGATATTGCTCGACATAGTCCTTGTAATAAGCCTCGACGACGGCGGGATGCGGTATGGCCGGATGCATGTAGAGCGGCACGTCGAGCGCCTGCGCCCGCTCAAAGATCGGCCAAAACCGCTTGTCGTCGAGAAAGGCCCCGTTGGTCAGGCCGTTCACTAAAGCGCCCTTGAAGCCCAATCTGGTGACCGTGCGCTCGAGCTCGTCGGCGGCTGCTTTCGGATCGGGAGTGGGGATCGCGGCAAAAGCGGCGAACCGGTCGGGGTGTGCGCGGACCGCCTCGTTGAGCCGGTCATTGGCGCCGCGCGCCAGCCGGACCGCGGTCTCTGCATCCAGTTTTTGCAGCCCGGGGTTGGCATGCGACAGCACCTGCATGTCGATTCCGGCCTCGTCCATTTCTTTCAAGCGCAGTTCGCCGACATCGTCGAGCCTCTGGACGATCCGCGGCGCATTGGTCGGCTCCTGGCCGACGGTGTGAAGCTTCACCTCCGGGTCGAAATAATGCTCCTCCAGCGCGATAATATAAGGCTTCGTGGCCATTGAGTTCCTCCACAGATGCACGGTCAGGCCGCGGATTTCTAGCAAGCGGTCGTCAACCTGTCATGATATACCCGCCCTCAATTAAGAAACCCCCGAACGAGATCGTTGACCCGCGCGGGCATCTCGACTTCCGGCAAATGCCCACAGCCTTCGAGCAACGTCAGCCTGGCCTGCGGGACCGCCTCTGCAAGAACTACGGCGTTGGCCGCGGCGGGCGTAATGCGATCTTCCTCGCCTTGGATCATCAACAGTGGCATCGTCAGTCCGGCACCCAGCGGTGGCGTGTCACCGGTGGCAATGCAGCGTACCGCCTGCATGAAGCCTGTTGGTGGCCCGCAGGGTGTGATGCACTACCGCGACCGTGTCCGCCGATGTATGCGACCCGAGCAGAGCAGCGGCGCGCTCGCCAAAGCCGTAGCCGCCGCGGGCGACCTGCTGCATGCGGCCCTCGACAATCCGTGTGCGCTCCTCCGGCGATAAAACCTGCGCAATGCTCGAGCCGGTGAACACCGCGCGCCCAATTCGGCCCGGGTATCGATAAGCGAACCACTGCGCTACGCGTGTGCCGAATGAATTGGCCAGCAGATCCAAGCAGCCGATCCCGAGCGCGTCGAGGAAATCGTGCAAAGCGTCGGCATAATCGAGACAAGCGGGCGCGTCGGCGATCAGGTTGTCGCTCAGCATGTAGCCCGGTGCATTCCAGGCGATCACTCGGAATCGGTCGCCCAGGCCGGCGAATTGAAAGCGCCAATGCATGGCATTAGCGCCGATGCCGTGCAGCAGTACCAAAGCCGGCGCCTCGCTCAGGCCTGACTCCATGTAGCTGAAGCGGTCACCCGTATAGCGGGCGCGCGCCGCCGCCGGTATTTCGGCAAAGCGCAACTCGGGCAGCCGAGGGAGATCCATCGTCGCCTCTAGAGCTTGAGCAGCCGTTTGGCGTTGCCGCTCAGCAATTTCTCCTTGTCCTCGGCGCATATCGGCAGGGTTTCCGTCCATTTCGTGGCCGGCGGGTTGTCGACAAACGGATAGTCGACAGAAAACAAAATCCGGTCGATCCCCATCTCCATTACGCAGCACAACAGCGCTGGATCCGAGAAGAACCCGCTGGTCGTGACGTAGAAATGCTCGCAGAAGACATCGCGGAAGGATTTGCCGCCAGCGCTGCCGCGCAGCCCGTGGCTGATGCGCCATAGGTAGAAGGGCAGCCCTTCGCCCAGATGCCCAATGATGATCTTGAGGCGCGGATAGGCGTCGAACACGCCGCTCAATACGAGGCGAATGCCCTGCGTCGCGGTCTCGACGGTAAAGCCCCAGCCGGCGCGCAAAATCCCGGGGTGTTTTTCGACGTAATCCTTGTAATACGCCTCGATCACCGCGGGATGAGGGATCGCCGGGTGCATGTAGAGCGGGACGTCGAGCGCCTGCGCCCGTTCGAAGATCGGCCAGAACCGCTTGTCGTCGAAGAAAACCCCATTGGTCAGGCCGTTCACCATCGCCCCCTTGAAGTCGAGCTTGCCGACCGTTCGCTCGAGCTCGTCGGCCGCCGCCTTGGGGTCTGCGGTGGGCAGTGCGGCAAAGGCGGCGAACCTGTCGGGGTGGGCCCGCACCGCCCCGCCGAGCCGGTTGTTGACGCGGCGAGCCAACGGCACGGCAGTTTCGGCGTCGATCTTCTGGAGCCCGGGCATCGTGTGCGACAGCACCTGCAAGTCGACGCCGGCTTCGTCCATTTCCTTCAGTCGTAGTTCACCGAGATCGTCGAGGCGCTGTACGGTCGCCGGCGCCGCGATCGCGTCCAGACCGCGGGCATGCCGCTTCACCTCGGCGTCGTAGTAATGCTCCTCCAATGCAATGATATACGGCTTCGTCGGCATCGTTTTCTCCGCTATCGTGTTGGACCAGACCGGATCTTTCCGGTCACGATGATCTCTGATTGGGCGCAGTCACCGCGCACCTGTGATGAAGTGCGTCAGATTCCTGAATTGGCGTGGGCCCTCACCCATTGGCCACATTTTGGCGCGCACGGCGGCCTTTGCCTCCTCCTGACGATCGGACGGCAGTTGAGCCGTCGTAACGCCTGCAAGTGTGTCCCAAGCGGCTGCAAAATTGTCGAACGCGAACCCGGTCGTTTCCGATTTGACTGACGCTCGAATACCAGCGCGTTCGAGCTGGACAAGAAATTCGCCAGGATCGGCGAGCGCTCCCGGACCGACCCCCGGCACCGGCGGCTTTGAAGCAAAGCCGCCGGCGATCTGCTGGAAGAGGACTATATCAGCCTGTTCGGGGCCGCTCCAGACAGCAGCAACGAGCCGTCCACCGGGCCGAAGCACGCGTCCAATCTCACGAGCAGCGGTGGAGCGATCAATCACGTACATCAGGCTGAGGGAGGCCAATGCAACGTCATACTCGTCGGAACGGGCAGGTATCTCCTCGGCGCGTCCCTCCAGAAAGGTGATGTTGCTCAAGCCCAACCCGGCCGCCCGTTGCCGCGCAAGGCCCAGCATCTCGGGGCTGATGTCGACCGCGGTCACGTTCCCGCCGGGCGTGACCAAGGAGGCCGCCCTAACCGCTATCGAGCCGGTGCCGGTGCCGAGATCGAGCACTCGCTGACCCGGCTGCAATGCCGCCCGCCGGATGACGCCGTCTACGACCTCCGTGAACCGATTATCGACTTCGCGGAGATAAATTGGCGATATTCGATCCCAAACCCCGATCTGCCACTGCAAACCTTCTTGCTCGTTTTCGATACTAGACAAGGCGACCTCCCCTGGCAGTGCCGAAGACCCGCCGTCATTGCGCATGCGCAGCACCGGTTTGATTGTCGCGCCGCTGACTGCGTCCGCCGCCGCCTGATTGATCAAAGCAAAGTCGTAAAAGGTAACGCGGCGGTCGATCGGGAACCGGCCGGCGACAAAGAGATCGACCAGATCCGGGATGAATTGGTCCGGCCGGCTGTCGCCCTGGATGATGCCGCGCACGGTGCGGCCCGCCTGCAGTGTGCTCATCTCGAACGACACCTCGGTGCCACGCGGGGCGCTGCCGACCAGGACGCAGGTGCCGCGCGTCAGAAGGCAATCGACGGCCTGGCGAAATACCGCCGGCGATGCCGAGGTCTCAAGCGTAAATGGGCGCCGCCGGTTATCGCCCGGATCTTCGCGACGGCATCGTGCCGAGCATTGTCGATCGCATGGGTCGCGCCCAGCGACCGGGCGAGTTCTAGCCGATTGGCGCGGATATCGACGGCGATGATCGGATCGCAGCCGGAGAGCTTTGCCGCCATCAGCCCGGCGAGCCCGACCGAACCCGCGCCGAACACGGCAAAGGATTTCCCGGCTTCCGACTTCATGACGTTGAGCACGGCCCCGGCCCCGGTCTGGAGGCCGCAGCCCAGCGGACCAAGGAATTCGAGTGGCGCATCACGGCGCACTTTGACCGGATTTCGCGCCGGCGTCAGCGCATGGGTGGCGAACGAGGATTGCTGAAAAAACGAGCCGCAGACCGGCGCCCCGTTGCGCCTCATCGTCGTCGACCCGTCCGCCCGCGCACCGCCGGACTTCAGCTCGCGGCCGCGCTGGCAATAGGAGCGTCGGTCATCACGGCAGTGCTCGCACTCGCCGCACCACGGAAACGAAATCACCACATGATCGCCCATAGCCAGATGCTCGACCGCACTGCCGATCGCGGCGACGACACCCGCCCCCTCGTGACCGTAGACGGCGGGATAAGGCATCGCGAAGTAGCCGTCGCGGGCATGCAGATCGGTTTGGCAAATGCCGGTCGCGGTGATCCGGACAGCACCTCGTCGCAGCGCGGCGCGTCGAGTTCGAGGCTTTCGAGGCTGAATTTGCCAGCCCTCTTCCATCACCGCCGCAGTAACGCGCATCTAGAATTCCTATCGCGAGCGCCCTGTTCGCCAGCTCTGCGCCTCGCGCGCGGTTTCGATCAGCTGCCAAATCCGCGGGGGCGAAAGCGGGAGTTCGCGCGGCTGGACACTGAGCGATGCGAGCGCCGAGGCGACCGCGTTGGCGATCACCCCGCCCACCGGAACGACGCCGCCTTCGCCGGCTCCCTTGGCGCCGAGCGGGTTGATCGGCGACGGGTGCGTCTCAGTCACCACGGCGCGGACGCGCGGAAAATCGCCGGCGGTCGGCAGCAGATAGTCGGCAAGCGAGCCAGTCAGCAGCTGCCCCTCGCTATCGTAGACCAGGTGTTCGAGCAGCGCGCCGCCTAGCCCCTGCACGACTGCGCCGACCATCTGTCCCTTCAACAGCAACTGGTTGATGATGCGCCCGACATCCTCGACCGCGACATAGTCGATGACTTCGATATGGCCGGTCAGCGGGTCGACCGCAACATGGGCGGCATGTGCGCCGTAGCTGTAGGCATGTCTGCTGTTGGCGAAGCTTTCCTCGGCCGACACCCCGTCGGCAGCCAGCGTGGCAAGGGCCACCGATTTGCCTTCCAGAGTGGCCGCGAGGCGGCCTTCGACTAGTTCGATCGTGCCCGGTTCGCAGCCGAAGCGCTTCGCCGCAGCGGCTCGCACCGCCCGTTTGAAGCTCTCGGCAGCCGATAGGATCGCCGAACCGCCCATCACGACCGCGCGCGAATGAAACGACCCGAAACCCTCGCGGACAAAGGCGGTCGAGCCGTGGAACACACCCCGAATGCGATCGATCGGTATCTCCAGAGCGTCGGCGGCGATCTGCGCGAAGACGGTTTCGAGACCTTGCCCAACCGCCGAGGAGCCGACGAAGACCGAGACCGTGCCGTCGGCCTCGAGCACCAGACGCGCATTTTCCTGCGGGCCGGCCGCACTACCCTCGACGAAACACCCGATCCCCAATCCGTGATAGCGGCCATCGATCAGCTTTCCCTGGAGGTCCGCCCTTTCCGCCCACCCGATCTCCTGTAGACAGCGGTCGAGGGTCAGCCGGTATTCGCCGCTGTCGAACGCATCCTCGTGCTCGTAGGGGGTGACCGTGGCCACCGAATAGGGCATTTCCGCCGCCGTCAGCAGATTGCGCCGGCGGAATTCGACGCGGTCGATGCGGAGATCGCGGGCGACTATGTCCAAAAGCCGCTCGCGAAAGAAGTCCCCCTCGAACCGTCCAGGTCCGCGGTAGGTCCCGACCGGGGTCTTGTTAGTCAACAGCAGCGAAGCTTCGATGCGGATGTCGGGAATGCGATACGGGCCGGAGAGGAACTGGGCGATATTGCGGGCGGCAACCATTCCGTTGGTTCGGTTGTAGGCGCCGACATCGACATACACATCGCCCGCGAGCGCGAGGATCGTGCCGTCATAGCGGCAGGCAATTTGCAGCTCGCATTCTGCTTCGCGCGCATGGTTCGCGGCGACCAAGTGCTCGCGCCGGTCCTCGATCCACTTAACCGGCCGCCCAGTGAAGCGCGCCGCAAACGGGATCAGAAAATCCTCGGGGTAGAATTCGCCCCTTACGCCGAAGCCGCCGCCGACATCGTTCTCGATCATATCGATCGCACCCTCGGCGAGCCTCATCTGCGCCGCGAGGATGCGCCGGTTGAAAAAAGGCACTTTGCTTGCCCCCGAGACCACCAACCTGCCGCGGGCGGCGTCCCATTCGGCCAGCAGGCCGCGGGGCTCCATCATCACCGCGGTATGGCGCTGCACCACGAAACGCTCGCGCCGCACGTAGTCGGCGCGGGCCCAGACCGTACCCGGGTCACCCTTTGCGGCGGTGTATTGGATTGCCAGGTTGGTCCCGGCCTCCTCGAAGAGCAGTGCCTCCTCTCTCGCGGCGGCGTGCCGATCCACAATTGGCGGCAGCTCCTCGATATCGACGCGGACCGCGTCCAATGCGTCCTCGGCTATCGCGGCGCTGTCGGCCAGCACCACGGCGATCGGCTCGCCGACATA
>Ga0306922_10003370_pt1 | contig 14925 bp, 13 predicted proteins | sample sta12Cox44000082_FD_203758 | JGI IMG/M metagenome (GOLD analysis project Ga0306922, IMG submission 203758) | Lab enrichment of tropical soil microbial communities from Luquillo Experimental Forest, Puerto Rico - statoxic.12C.oxic.44.000.082 (v2)... | ecosystem: Environmental > Terrestrial >... | reverse complement strand
CTGATCATGCCGATCTGCAATACCGCCGCCATGAACCATCATCTCAGCGAGATCAGCAGCCAGGTCGCCGTCGATGCCCATGCCGTAGTGATCCTCGATCGTGCCGGTTGGCATCGCAGCCAAGCCCCTCAACGGGTTCATCCGCTTCGATTTCGCGCTGGTGTAGAGGCAGATGCAGCGAAGAATTCGGCCCAGGGTACTTTAGGGTGTTCCGGCGCGCGTCCGATCGGGCGATCCGTCAGAGATGCAGCAGGCAGGTACCGCCGTTACCTGGGTCGTCGCTGTTCGTCCCATCCGGACACGTGGTATCATTCCAAGTTACGCCATTTAAGTTGGCTTTGCGCAGGTTGGCCCCGGTCAGGTTGGCGCCGGTCAGATCGGCGTTCGTCAAGTTCGCGTCAACGAGGTTGGCACCCATTAGGTTAGCACCCTCTAGGTTGGCAGCAATCAAGTTGGCATTCCGCAGGATGGCGCCGGCCAGGTTAGCCTGAAAGAGGACAGCCTGCTCGAGGTTGGCGTCGGTGAGGTTGGCACCCAGGTTGGCCCTAGTAAGGATGCTGCAGCTGAGATTGGAATTCGACAGGTTCGCGCCGACAAAGTTGGTCCCTTCAAAGCAGTCGCCGCTGAGGTTCAAACCCGTCAAGTTCTGGCCGGGGTAATTGCAGAAGCTGAAATTCCCTGGGCGGACCGTACCGATCAAGCTGCAGTCGGTGTGCGTTGTTTGGTTCGAGCAGAAGATTGATAAGTTCGAGCAATTGGCGAGGGCTTCGCCGACGCCCAGGCCGCTCATGGAGAACGAAGCGATGCTCGGTACAGCGAACGCACTACCCAGGATCAGCTTGCTCAGGAACGAGCGTCTGGACTCGTCCACGCTCTGCAACACTTTTTCGGGAAGGTCGGCACCCATGTCAGCACCCCCGCTTTCATTTTATCGTGGATTAACGCACGCGGCGATCCTGTTAGCAAGCCAAATCTAGGCGGTCATCAGCCTCCTTGTTTGGCAGAGGCCGCGGGATCAGCGCGTGGATACCGGGATCAGCCGGCCGGCTCAGGTGATCAGCCCCTCTTTTCGCAGGGCTTCGAGGCACTCCGCCACTTCCTCGACCGGCGGCGCGGGCAGGTCCCAAGCCAATCGCAGCAGTTCGGGCAGATCGGCTTCGGCGTTGCGGCCATTGCACAGCTCCAATACGAGAGCAGCGGTCTGATTCAGATAATGCACGCGATCCCGGTCGGGTTGGTAGACGATGTAGCCGTCCGCGACCGCGTTGATCTCGAGGCCTAGTGCCGTGACAGGACCGTGGTGCGCAACTTCCGCCATGATGAAATCCTCTTCCCCGCGGGAACGCCGTGAGTTCGGATCGTAGCCTATTCGCCTATTCGAGCTCAGCAAACGACCGGATGACCGTACACTCTGGCAACTGCGGCGTCGGCCAGCGCCGGGCTGTGGCGGGCGGCGAGCAGAGCGGCAGCGCGGCTCGCGAGCGCGACGGCGAGCTCCGGGCACTGCTTTACCCTGAGGCAAGCGCGCGCGAAAGCTTCGGCGTCATCGGCAAACAGCAAATGTTCCCCATCGGCCGCATCGATGCCCTCGGCGCCAAGGCTTGTCGTCACTACCGGCACGCCATGGGCAAAGGCCTCCAGAACCTTGATCCGCGTACCACCGCCGGCGCGCACGGGAACAACCGCGACATCGGCCGCCGCGTAAAGCGGCGCCAGGTCTTGGACGAAGCCATGAAGCCTCACCTCCGAGTGCCCGGCAAAGTTCGCCAGGTCTGTCGTACCGCCGGCCCCCACCAGGTCGATGCGGATCTCTCGATCGGCCAACCGGCGTAATGCCGGCAACACCTCTCGACACAGGAACAGCGCGGCATCGACGTTGGGGAAATACCCGAACGTGCCGACAAAGAGCAGCCGCAGCGGCCCGAGCTCCGAAGGGCGGCGCCGGCCACCGAGGGCGGGCAGGCGATAGCCATTGGGCACCACCGCGAGGTGCGCACCGGGGAAGCGCGCCGCAAGACGGCCAGCATCGGTTTCGGAGCAGACGATCACGCGATCGAAAGCGCGAAGATGGCGATCGGCAAGCGTCTGATATTTCTCCGCCTCCGCGGCGGCGATGGCCGCCGCTCGGCCATGGCCCAGATCACGATAGAGACGCATCAGGCGTCGGCAGGTTCGAGCGTCGTCATCGTCGAGGTCGAGCACGCAAAACGGCTGATCTTCCGCCGGTTGGCGCAGGAACGGCAGCGCCAGGGGCGCCAGATAAAGGCGCATTAGGTGGACGGCCTTGACCGGAAACTCGTTGCTCCATTCGAGCAGAGAGCTTGCACTATCGCCGGTACAGAAGCGGCTGAGGTAGGGTTTCGGGTAGGCCAGTTCGGCACGCGTGCGCGCCTCGGGGTCCAAGACGCGGGCGATCAGCGCATACAGGGGATCGAGGTTCTTCGCCAATTCCAATCCGCCGATCCGCGCCGTGCTGCTGCGGACGAAATAGGAAGGCGGACCGAGGTCCCCGGCCACGGGCACGACAAAGAGATGGACATCGAAACGGCGTGCCAGCGCCTCGAGCACCGCAGCCGCGCGCATCGCCAGGCCATTGCCGAAGCGTTGCGGCATGATCGGCGTGACGTAGAGGACGCTGCCTCGCCGATTGTTTGAATACGAAGCCATCCGCATTGCGATCCCGGGCGCCGCGCTAGAGATGGTCACGCTGCAGCGCGCCGCGCCGCAGCTGCGCGCAGCGCCGACAGAACGGCGCCCCCTGCAAGAATGCGACAAGCGTCCGGAATCTCGGGCTAAGGCCCGTGTGCTTCCAGGCCAGATACTCCCGGTAGGCCTCGTCATGCTCGTTCAGCCAATTGAGGTATGCCGCCAACTCGACGGGTCCGGCGAAGACGGAGGCGTTGATAAAACAGCGCTCGGCCGGCGCGAACGCTGGGACGTTCGGGGCGCCCCGGTAAACCGGCACCGACCCGCTGACCAACGCGCGAAAGAACTTCTCCGTGACAAAATCCTCGGCGAGGGAGTCCTCCAGCACCAGCGCGAACTTGTAGCGCGCCGTCACCGACATCATCGTCCCCCGGCCCTCGCCGGGCCCCGGCAGATCACGGTTGTGCAGCACGCTCCCGTAAGAGTCCACTTTGACGCGTCGCACCAACGCGGCGGCATATGCGGTGCGACCACAGCGGTCGACGGGGCTCGACCGGAAATAAACCATCGGCGAGGATTCCGTCTTCTGGCGAGGCGCCGTCAGGAGGGCCGCTTCGGTGTCCGACCCGAAATAGGGCCACCACACCGTGGCGTCGCGCCGGTAGGTCATCGTGATCTCGAACCGGCACATGAACGCCGGGTCGGCGAGTTCGGGGTGATTCCACCTCCTCTCCAGTGACCATGCCACCCATTGCTGGCCCGGGGTTTTTCAGCGGGAGCGCGATGCCCCGCCGCAGTCGACCCCGCTCGGTCTCCAAAGCCAGGAAAGGGGCGGTCATAGAACAGGACGACCGGCGGCGCGGACGCGGGCACGGCCATCGCAAGTGCGCCTCGTATGACCGGCATTCGGTCAGAACTCGAATGTTTGCGGCAGCAACAAGACGTCGGTGCCCTCGGGGCCGATCGTGCGGCTGAAACCCGCCAAGCGGGCGATCGGCTGGGGCGTGACGGCGACCTCTGCGATCAAGGTCTCGGCGGGGATGAACCCGGCGAAGCGCGCGGTCGCAGCGGCGAGGAGCGCCTCGGCGTCGCTTGGACCGCCCCAGGTTGTCGGGTCAAACTCGGCGAACAACGGGACACCCGTTGCCCACAGGGGGCGGCCGGATTCGATCACCTCGGCCTCGCATCCCTGAGTGTCGCTCCAGACGAACGCGACACACTCGGGCGCGACCCCGTGCGCGTCGAGGAGGTCGCCCAGTGCCATCGCCGGCACGTCCACCACACCGCGGACCGAGTCCGTCCCGGCAAAGCTCGGCTCCCGGTCCGGACGAATAACCTCGCCGCCACCACTGTTTCCTTCCGGCAAGATCATCCGGACGCGGTCGCCGCCGGCTATGCTGATCGCGGCCTGGACGCAGGTGACCCGCGGCGCCAGGCCATTGTCGGCGACGTTGCGGCACAGAACGGCAAAAATCTCGGGCACCGGCTCGATGGCGATGACCCGGCAGCCGGTGCGCTGCGCGAACGGTATGGTCGTGGTGCCGATATTGGCGCCGACATCGACGATGACATCGTGGGGCGCAGCGAAGCGACGATGGCGGGTCAACCAGGCCACGACTGCCCGAACCTCGGCCTCCTGGAAGCCGCCCTCGACAAAGAGCTCTCTCGAGAGGAGGTCCCAGGGGAAAGCCGTCCACCGGGTCCCGTTGCGGCGGAATGTGATCTCCTCGGCCTCGGCGTCGAGCAGCTGGAGCGCGAGCCGCGAGCGATCCGCGCGTGACAGAGCGCCGGTCACCCGCAAAGCCAGTTCCGGCATCTTCATGCGCGGGCGCACGGCTGCTCGCGGCCCGGCCGCGGTGACATCCGATCGCCGCTCACCGGGCAGCGCCAAAGAAATTGCGGGGGGCCGACCGAAGCCGAGCCAGCCGCACTGGTAGCCGGCGAAATAGAGTTCGGCGCCGATTTGGCTGGCATAGTCGCCGATCAGCCGGCCTTTGCCGCCGGTTCGAGGGGGTTCGATCGCCTTTATCACGCCAATTGTGTCGGCTATCCCACGGACAGACAGCGGCGAATCATCGACGGCGACAAGCGTCTCTGATGACAGCAATGGCACGATGGCGAGCAGCTCTTTCAGGGAATGTATTGCACCCGGCAGTGGGTAATGTAGATCGACATCGTATGAATCCAAATACAGCAAGTCAATATATCTGAGCTCGGGAGGCGGGTGGTCGGTCAGAGACTTGAGGAACGCGACACTATCGCCGGTATGAATTTGCACCTCCGGCCTGACCAGCGATCGGCAAAGTGCGGTTGCCGCCGGGTCGAGATCGACGGAAAAGACGAGCGAGCCGGGATGAAATTCTGCGTATTTGTCAAAAAGGATCGTGCTCTGACCGTCCCCCTCCCACGCATGCTTCTCCCGCACGCAACCGGTCTCGACGACGAATACGGGTCGGTCGAGCCGATCCAAATAGGTGAAGATCTTGCTGAAGCCGACGGCGCGCCGGGCTAGTTTCGGGCGGGCGACCTGGTCGAAATAGTCCCAGAAAGCAGGCGACCGCATAGGTTCTCTCCAGTGGCCCGTTCTCTTGAGTCGATCCGGTAGCTAACCGAACACCCCGATGGTCGCTGCCACGGCCGAAGCGATATCGCCGAGTTCGATGACATAGGTGTTGGCCTGGTCGACAGTGGCGCATAGATCGCCGAGCCAATCCCGGCGCCGTGAAATGGGCGGTGCGCAGTGCAGCAGCATGTGTCGGGTCATCTCTACCTTGCCGCTGCGCCGCAGCGTGGTTCCGGCGCCGTGATTGGGCTCGATGTACAGCATCGTCGAGACTGAAGCGGGCGCGATCCGCCATGGCTTTCCGAACTCCAGCGGATCGAGCGCCACAAGGCGGCCCTCTTGCGGATTGGCGACGCAGGCGGCAAACCTCTCCATGATTCTCAGTTTCGGCACGTGGCGGATGCTGTCCTCACGGACGTAGAATTTCCGCGGGAATGCGACCGCTTTTCCGTCGCGCAGCAGCGCCAGCTCGTCCCCGGTGATGTCGAGACCCTCCAGCATTAGGCCGAGCGCCAGGGTCGTCTTGCCGGCGCGCGCGGGCCCGATGATCAGGAAGCTGCGCCCGGCATGAATGCCGCTGGCGGCGTTGATGCGGATGTGGTCGGGCAGCGCGGCGATGGCGCGGCCGTGCAGACGTTCGTAAAGCGTTTCGAGAGCGCTCGTTACGCTAAACTCGAAATCGTCCTCCATGCCGTCGCCGCTGATGCTGAATTCGTCCCCGGTCCAAGTGATGGTCACCGCGCAGCGGTGGGCAACCGACACGTCCTGCTCCGCGCGCTGCGTGATGTAGGAGAGTCGGTCTATCAACTCCTGCGAATTCGTCCGGATTTCGAATTCGCAGCTCAGCAGCCGGATATGTTCTACGTAGCTCAAAGGATCAGTCCTGGCCCCAGCAGCATAGCCCACGATCAAGCAGGTGCATGAAGTACTTCGAGGTTGGGCATGCCCCAACACTGGTACCCCATGTCCATCGCCATGATGCCGAACCCCTCTGTCTCGAGTTCGCCGTTGATTCGCAAAGGACCTGGGCGCCGTACCGCCGGATTCGCCGCGCCGTAAGGAAAGCAAGGGAAGACGAGCCCATCGCGGTGGACATCGGCGCGGACGAGCAGCACCGTGCCGCCGACCGCGTCGAGCCGCACGAGATCAGGCCCGCCGCGCAAATCGTCGAGATGAACTCGCCCGTGATTCCGCCAGGCGTTGCGATCGAAGCTCGGGCCGCCAAAGCGCGCGACACAATGGGGATGTACGATGTCTCGCCCGGTGGCGATGAGGCGCTCGATCAAATCCCGTGGATAATCGATTACATCGACATCGAGCCACAGCACCCAATCCTCCTCCGTGAGCGCTCGAAACAGCAGATGATTTCTCGCCCTGGCGAGGATCTTTCGACGGGGGATCTGGAAGGCGTGGGTCCAACGAGCAAAACCGTCGGGAATGCGGAAATTGAAGTTTTTCTGCCAGATCTCGGCACTGGCATAGCGGCGGCGCAGATGGCCGAGCCGCTCCTGGATCCGTTCGAATGTCCCGTCATCGCTATCGCTTTCGAGAAAGCCGAGCGAAATTGACGACGCCGGATAGGTCAGCTTGTCGAGACCGGCGAAATAGGTGTCGAGAAAGCCAGTCGCGTTCTTGACGGGGCTGAGGATAAGGATAGTTTGCCGATCGGATGCCATGGTGAGCGCTTCTGTTGTCTTTGCGGCTCCCGGCGCCCAGGGGTCAGCGCTCGTAGCCGCGTCCCAGTTGAAACGGCGCGCTCGACCAGTCATGTCCTGGCCCGATCCCGCCGCCGTCAGGGCGTCGGGCGGGATCGACGAGTCCGGCGAGCGCCGCCTGGACCACTTGCGCCCGGGCCGATCCCGCCATCGAACGCCCGTTCTCGTCCTTTAGGCGTTCGATCACCGCCGGATCGAGGGCGGCCAGGGTGCGCAGTGTGCCGGCCAGATCGCGCGCCACGTCGCGATCCCACGGCAGCGAGGCGCCAATATCGAGTATCCGGTCGAGCAGCGACATTAGGGCTTCGCGGTCCGGGCCGTGACGACGCCGCTCGACCGGACCCCGTGCGCCGGCAGGAACGAGCTCGATCGGCATGCCGGGAGACTGGAGCGACCGGCCGCGCCAGGTCGCGTCCTCGGACGGCCGCAGGGCGCAGCCGCGCAAACCGTACCCTTCGATGCGCAGCTCGAGCCCGTGCGGACCGTCGGCCACATGCCAATAGTGTTCGTGCCGGCCCGCCGGGCGGATGCGGTGGTCTGGCAGCAATTCGATCCGCCTTTCATTGGAGGAGACCCGGACGAAGCGAAACTCCCGGCTGCCTGAAAGATCTGCTTCCAGCCGCCGAGCTTCGTCGGAGCGCGGCGGCGGATCAAATACCCTCCCGTCCCACAGGATAGCGAGCTCGGCCAAGAGAGCCCGGCACTCCCCTTCCAGACGGAAGCCGTCGATCCGCGGATTGTTGCCGTCGAGAATCCATTTGGCGCCGTTCCGGTGCTGAAAGAGCACGGCGCCATCCGGATCGCGCTGGCATAGGGTTGCTTCCACCAGCTTGGGCCGATGTCTGATCAGGTGATAGGGCTGCGCCAGCATCAGCCAGGCGATCAAGAAGGTGTCCTTATCGCCATGAAGAAATTGGTAGAAGACATCGGAGTGCTGATTGATCCAGTGCGACAAGGACAGTGCCCGCCAGCACCGGGATTTATCGAGAACCATCTGCCCCGATTCGACCGTTGGCGTATCGCGATAGTTCAAGCCGCTGACCGCCCAAATCTCGTTATCCGGCGACAGCCGCACGATGTCCGGCCAGAACAGAGTGCCGGTATCACGGAATTCCGGCCGATCGAACAGAAAACCCGGGTCTCTGATGGGCACGTTATCGGCGTCGAGCAGCAGCACCTCGCGAAAGCGCGAGTGCATCACCGCGTAGGGTTTGAGCTCCCAGCCGCCGAGCCGCTCCACCTGATGGCGCTTGGCGACCTCGAACGCATCGATCGGCTGGGCATCCAGTTCTTCGAGGAGAGCACGCATCGGTGGGCCCATTTCGCATGGACCGAGATGCCAGACCTCGATCGGCAATGTGCAAGCGAGATGCCTGCGAAGCAGCGCGATCGCAACCCATGCGCAGGTGAAGAGCCGGGCGCCGCCGGCGCAGATGACGATGCCGCGTCCGGCGAACCGATCCTCGGGAAACGGCTGATCGGCGGACGCCGCGTCCGTTAATTGGGCTTTCAGTTCCTCCTGCGAAATGGACACCTGAGACCTCGATATCCTAGACACGCTCCCTGCTCATCGGCCACCGGGGCTAGAACCGTCGGCGGCCCGCTTCCCTGCAAGCTGACGCTTGATGCGGAATTCTAGGCAGTCGGGCTCCAACGTTTCGGCGCAACGGTACCAGCTCTCGCTTTCCGAATAGCGGCCCATTCTGAACGCGCAGAGGCCCATTTCGGCGAAAGCCCAGGCCCCAAGAATGCGCCGGTCGTAGGATAGCTCGGCCAACAGTGTGTCCGGGTCGACAGTTGCCAGCGCTTCGAAGATCGGCAGCGCCTCGGCGTATTTCTCGGCAGCCAGGAACTCTCGCGCCTCGATCCAGCGCAAGAACAGGTTGTCCGGCTGCAACTTCTTCGCCTCATGAACGAGCGCCAACGCCTCCTCGCCTTTGAGCAGGCGAAGCTTGGCCAGCTCGATCAAGCACAGCGCAATTTCCGGACCGCGGCCTGAACTGTGCCGTGCAATCTCTGCCCCTTGCAACCAAGAGGCTTCCGCCTCGGTCAGGCGGCCCAGGTCGCGATAGACCGAACCCAGGTGCCACCACAGATAAATCCGGTCGGGGTCGACCTGCACCTGCTTGCGCAGAAGCCGCAGATTCCTCTCGGCCTTATGGGATTGATCCCCATCGTAGCCAAGATGATCGATGGTGAGCCCGGAGGACCCGATGCGTCCTCCGCCTACGGCGACGATCCGGTTCAAATCCGGCATGATTGTCTCGTGAATTGCGCTCCGGAAACGGATGCGCGGATCGCGTCGGAACAAGCGATGCTCCGGGTAAGCCGTGCACCCGGTACGCGGATAGAAACGGACCGTGCAGGCACACAGATCCGGATCGCCGAGTTCGCGTTCGAGGATCCGGCGGTCATACGCGCGGGCCCGTTCGTCGGCGTCGATGTAGAGGATCCAGTCGCCCGCGGCGTGGTCGATCGCATAGTTGCGGGCCGCGGCGAAATCGTCATGCCACTCGTAATCGACGACGCGGGCGCGGTGAGCCGCTGCGATCTCGCGGCTCCGATCGCGGGACCCGGTATCAACGACGACGATTTCATCGACGAGCTCGGCAATCGACCGCAGACAGGCACCGAGGTAGTTTTCCTCGTTTCGTACGATAAGAGCTGCCGAGACCAGCTTCACCACCGCCGCGCTCCCATCATCGGGTCGCGAAAAACACACCCACCGCGAAAACCTCGTCATGCTTGCGTGCGACGCCTTCGACGACCTCATAGAAGATACCACCCCCGCCGCGGGTGACAACCGGACATCGTTCCCAGCTTCGCCAAACTAGCCTGCCCTTTTTAATCACCGGCGTCGCTTCGTCGCCAGCCAGCGTCCGCATTGGCAGCGAGGGCGGCGCTGTCGAGTACTTAATTGTGGTCAAAGTAGAAGGGCCGGCGCAAACATGTCACCGGGGTCGCACGGACGCTGCAGATCATAAACGGTGTCAGGCGGTGGCACGCGCGGCGGTTTCATCACTGCTGCATAAAACGAGAAGAAGCTGCCGGGAGGATAGCGGATCAGAGCGTCGCATTCGGCCAGCAGCAACAGCTCCACCAGCGCGTCATCGCGGCCGAGGCTCGCATCGCGCGAACGATGCAGTTCGCCTTCGCCTGGCTTGCAGAAGAGCTTGCTCCTCCAAATCACCCCTGGGACGCGTTCCACAAGCGTCAACGATAATCGCCTGCTGCAGATGAATCAGGTAATTGGCGCCATAGGCAAATCCGACCTTCCGCTGCCCTTTGTTGGTCCACGCCGCGGTCCGGTCGGTCAGCGATGTGACTTTTGGCGGGGCGGGCGGATTGCCGGACGGCATGTCGTTATCGGCATCCTCGGTCTTTGCCGCCTCGGCCGCCGCCTGATCAAGCGCCGCGAGGTACTCCCGCACTGGACGCGTGAGCTTCTCCGTTTCCGGCCAGGTCATGAGCGTGCCGTCGACCTTGCGGCCACAGCTGGCATCTGCCTCGATCACACTGGCGTCGATGGGAAAGCCCTCGCCGCCAACCAGTCCTGCCCGCATGCAGCGCGCCACTACCTCTTCGAATAGGCGGCGGAACAGAGCGCTTTCGCGGAAGCGGCCGTGGCGGTTCTTGGAAAAGGTCGAATGATCCGGGACCGCGCCCTTCCAGCCCAATCGACAGAACCATCGGGCCATTCGGCCTTAGCTTGGCGAGGGGCCGGTTTGGGTCACGGGCGGTAAAACCCCGGGTGAGTATATGTTCTCCGAATTGCCCCAGATAGCGGACATCAGGACCGGGTTTCATCATTTAGCGAACCCACCCGTATTGCGGATCACTGCGTTCTGGGTCCGAGCAATTCGAGGCTAAGCTCTGACCCAACAATGCGACGAGATTATGCAGAATAGACTGGCTTTGGTTCGCGAAGAGAGCGTCAGTGTGGGTCACCGGCGGCAGACCTCTGCCGGGTCAATTAGGAGAACCCACCCATGCGCATCTATATCATCGGCAATGACGGAATCACGCTGTCGCGCGAGGCGCCGGCAGCACTTAATGAGGGCGAGGTCGCCGTCGCTTCGAATGAAGAGTTGCACGCCGCCCCGCTCAGCGGCAAGCGGCTGCTGGCACTGTGGAATGCTCTGCCCGGTGTCGAAAAGCGGCGGACGGTCGGCGACCGCAAGGCGCTGATCGATCGGCTGTGGCCGGCAATCGAGAACTTGCCGGACCCGGAATTGCAGCCCGACGCAAAGCGGCCGTCAAAGCAGGACGAGGTGATTGCAATGCTGCGGCGACCCGAGGGTGCAACCGTGGATGAGGTGGCGAGTGCCACGGGGTGGCAGCGCCATACGGTTCGCGGCGTCTTCTCGGGCACCCTGAAGAAGAGGCTTGGGCTCACGCTTGCCTCTGTCAAAGAGGAACGCGGCCGCGTCTACCGCGTCGCCGGACCGGCAAGCGTATGAAACCGGCGATCGACGGCGCTTTGGCTCGCCCGCGCGCTGACGAGCCGTCGCCGGCTCGCCACCGGAACGGCAATCGGCACGATCGGCCACGCCGTCCTGACATCACCGCGGTCGAGCGCCAAATTGCCGGTCTGGCCAATCGGTCGACGCCAGATCTACGGGTTGCGTGGCGTCACTTGCATCACACTGGACCGCCTCTCGGGCTCAGTCGCGATCTGCTGATCCGAGCTCTCGCCCATCAGCTGCAAGAGCAAAGCTATGGCGGTGTGAGCCGGGCGCTGCGGCGGCGCCTACAGAGCCTGGCCGCAACGTCAGACAAAGGCACGATGGCCGTCGATCCCGTTCTCGTGCTCAAGGCCGGCACGACACTGGTGCGCCAGTGGCGCGGACACACGCACACTGTCCTCGTCCACCAAGATGGGTTTGAGCACGAGGGCCAGCGCTATCGCTCGCTAACGGCAATTGCCGAGCGAATTACCGAGGCCCATTGGTCGGGTCCGCGGTTCTTTGGCCTGACCAAGCGCGCGCGTGCTTTGGCTGGCGCCAAGCCCGGCCGAAGACGCGACCGATGAGCCTTGGCACAGGGCGGAACGCAAGGGTTCGCTGCGCCATCTACACCCGCAAATCCTCCGAGGAGGGGCTCGAACAGGAATTCAACTCGCTGCAGGCGCAGCGCGAGGCCTGCGAAGCCCTTATCACCAGCCAGCGCCACGAAGGCTGGGTGTGCCTGCGCGCGGGTTATGATGACGGCGGGTTCTCCGGCGCGACGATGGGTCGCCCGGCTCTGCAACGGCTGCTCGCCGACATCACGGCGGGGCGGGTCGATATCGTGGTCGTCTACAAGATCGACCGGCTGACCCGTTCGCTCGCCGATTTTGCCAAGATCGTCGAGATCCTCGACGCGAGGAGCGCCTCGTTTGTTTCGGTGACGCAGCAGTTCAACACCACGACCTCGATGGGGCGCCTGACCCTCAATGTTCTGTTGTCCTTTGCCCAGTTCGAGCGCGAGGTCATCGGCGAGCGCATCCGCGACAAGATCGCCGCCTCGAAACATAAGGGGATGTGGATGGGCGGAGTGCCGCCGCTCGGGTATCGGGTGCAAGACCGCAAGCTGGTCATCGTCGACGGCGAGGCGGAAATCGTGCGCTCGATCTTTCGCCGCTATGCCGAACTCGGCTCGGTGCGGTTGTTGAGGGCAGAGCTCGAAGCCCAGGGAACGAAAAGCAAGTCGTGGACGAGCGCTGCGGGTCGGGTGATCGGCGGCAAGCCGTTCTCGCGCGGGGCGCTCTACCTGATGTTGCGGAACCGCACCTATCGCGGCGAGATCGTTCACAAGGGGCAATCCCATCCTGACGAACACTCGCCAATCATCGACCAGCCGCTATGGGATGCGGTTCAGATGCGGCTCGCCGGCAATACCACCGAGCACCACTCCGGCACACGTACTCACCAACCGAGGCTGCTCGCCGGGATGCTGTTTGATGCCGAAGGCAACCGGATGACGCCGAGCTATGCGGTCAAACAGGGCGTGCGCTACCGCTACTATGTCTCCCGTCCGCTGATCACCCAAGATCAGCGCGAAAGCTCCACCGCCTTGCGCATTCCCGCCGGGGAGATCGAGCATCTCGTGACCGGTCGAGTGTGCCAATGGCTTCTCGACCCCGGCAATATCTACCAGTCGACACGGCTTGCCGATCCGTCAGCGCAGCGCCGGCTCATTGCGGACGCCGCTGAGATGGGGAAGAGCTGGCCCGTGTTGCCGAGAACACGACAGCGTGCATTCCTGACCACCCTGATCGATCGCATCGATGTCAGGGCCCATCAGATCGATATCCATTTGCGGCCGACCCGGCTCGCCGCACTCCTCGGTGGCGCAGCGACAACACCGGCGAGCGCGATGGAGGACGAAACCCAAATCTTGTCCATCCCGGTGCCGTTACGCCGCTCCGGGCGGGCGATCAGGATGTTGATCGCAGGGACCGACCCGTTCGCCACGACGAAACCTGATGCACGGCTCGTTAAGCTGTTGATCAGGGCGCGCCGGTTCAATGCCACACTCGTGGGCAGCGATGGCCTGCCGTTTGCCGCACTGGCCAAGCGGCAAGGGGTGAGCCCGTCCTACTTCACACGGCTGGTGCGCCTAAGCTATCTCGACCCGGACATCACTGAAGCCATCCTCGACGGCCGTCAGCCGCGCGATCTGACCGCAGACAAGCTGCTGGCGCATTCACGTCTGCCCCTTGTCTGGCACGAGCAGCGGACCGTGCTTGGCTTTGGCTGAGCCGGACCGAACCCAGGGTTTGGTCACATCGCTAACCCGACCAGCGACGTTGCCTTTGCTGTCGGCCGAAGACGCCTACGTGACGCTTCGCATCAAATATTGATCGGCCAACTCGGAAACCGCGATGCGCCATTAACGCCCAGTGCCAGGCGCAGTGCCCACTCCTTCGAGGTGTTGGTCCAGATGTGGTGGTTTGGCGGGATGTCGAGCAGCGCCGGCCACTTCACCCGCTCGGCATGGTCAAGGCAATGCCCGCCGCAGTGCGAGCGCCGCGGTCATGCCCGGCCACGAAGAACTCGCGATACCTGAGCTTCTTTATGACCTCGACCTGGTCCGGCGCTATAGCGCGAACGCTCGCGTTCCCTCTTGTAATAATTCAAGAATTCTTGGAGTGTGTCGGGAAGGTGCAGACTGAGATCCTTTCAAGACCACCTGGAACCCGACTTGTTCGGCATGATGTCGCTAGAGGAGAAGCTGGATACGACATCAGCGATCCCGGCGACCTCCATCAGCTCGCTGATCGGCTGTATTCCGATCTCAGCTTCATCTCCTGGACGATCTCGCCGACCCGCGGCGAGCTTTGACCGGCGGTCGGCGAAACAAGGCGAACGCCGCCACCTTTTGCTCGACTTTCCCCGCAGTCGCGTATTCGATCACCAGCTTATCGCCCGACGATGTCTCGAAAGCGGGCGCGAGCTGCTGGAGCACCGCGCGTATCGCCCCGGAGCACACCACTTTGATTTCTGCCGCGCTGGCCGCTCTGGCTCGGCGAAGCTTCACAACTACGATTGCTTTTCAATGAGGCTGGCTTCGTCGATTTCGAGACCGATACGGTGAGACACACCTTCGTGCTGCCGTCGTTCGACGCCTATTATGGCCCCTTCGAGCGCGGTGGCGCTTCTACCGGTCAGGCGCTGGCCGCACTCTCCGTGGAAATCCGCCGCGCCATACGCGAAGAAGTGCGGCGCGACCTGGCTGACAGTGGCGGGCCGATCAAGGCGGAAGCGGAATATCGAATTGCCAGCGGCCGACGTTCAGCGTGCAGTTGGAAGACGCCCTCAACAACTAGGTTTCGGCGCGTCTTCGCCCTGCAGCGTGCTCCGGCAGAATCGCTTTCACGCGGCGGGGCCAGTAGGCAGGAAGGCGACGGCGTCGATCTCGATCTTCGCGTTCAGCAGCAGGCCCGCAACCTGCACGGCAGTGCTGGTGGGCGGGTCTTTCGGAAAGAACTCTCCGCGGATGCGTGAGAACACAGCGTAG
>Ga0306922_10003366_pt1 | contig 14933 bp, 14 predicted proteins | sample sta12Cox44000082_FD_203758 | JGI IMG/M metagenome (GOLD analysis project Ga0306922, IMG submission 203758) | Lab enrichment of tropical soil microbial communities from Luquillo Experimental Forest, Puerto Rico - statoxic.12C.oxic.44.000.082 (v2)... | ecosystem: Environmental > Terrestrial >... | reverse complement strand
GCTGATCCACCAAGCCGTACTGGCTGCCTGCGATGCACTCGACGGGGTCGTCGACGGCTTGATCGAGAATCCGAAGCGCTGCAACTTCGACCCTCAGTTGCTGGCGTGCCCGAGTGGCGACGGCCCGACGTGCCTGTCGGCGGCACAGGTCGAAGCGGCCCAACAAATCTACGCTCCGGCCCTGAACCCGCGGACGCGGAAGGAGATTTTACCGGGCTTGGAGCGGGGAAGCGAACTGGACTGGGGCACGCTAGCCGGACCGCTCCGGGACGGATTGCCGGTAACTCGCGAGAGCGCGGTAGCGGTCAACATGTTCAGGTACGTGATTTTCAAGGATCCGAGTTGGGATTTCCGAACTCTGATTCTGGATCGCGACCTGAGCGTCGCCGAAAAGATGGATCACGGCTTGAACGAAGCCTCCAACCCAAATCTCAAGCCGTTCTTCGCGCACAACGGTAAAATGCTGCTTTACCACGGCTGGAGCGATCAGGTTGTGCCTCCCAAGAACAGCATCAACTACTACGAGAGTGTGGTGAAGTCCGTGGGTGAGGCCAAGGCCGCGGATTCGATCCGCCTGTTTCTGGCGCCCGGGATGTCACACTGCGGCGGCGGCGCGGGCCCGAACCAGTTGGACACCATCAGCGCCATCGAGCAATGGGTGGAAAACGGAAAGGCGCCGGACCAACTGGTCGCGTCGCACACGACCGATGGGAAGGTCGACCGGACGCGGCCGGTCTGTCCCTACCCGCAGTTCGCCCGCTACCAGGGCTCGGGCAGCAGCGACGAGGCCTCCAGTTTCGCCTGTGTCCAAAATCCGACGCAGTGAGCCCCTCGCCGACTCACGGTCGGCCCAAAATCCGAACTGCCTCCATTGAGTATGCCCTTGATTCTAATGGCTTGCTCGCCGGATTTTATTCAAGGGACAAACACAACGGTTCATGGACGCACTTCCTACCGATCTGCGGAGCCTTGAGGTAGAGGTGGCCCTGGGGAGTTACGGGATGCTGGAACAGCGGATCGCCACAGAACCAGACCTTATTGGACGCCGTTATCAAAAGACTGGCCGCGAGCGCGGCAGTGCGGGTAAACGCAGCAAAGCGCCTTTCTTTCGGATAAAGCGGTCACAAAGTGGCGCGTTTACCGGATACTGACTCCTTGGAGCCGACTGCGGACTGTCGATCTCGATGCTCGAGCCATGGCTGGCTCCCCCCCTGCTTCTAGGCTTAGCCTAGCCCTAGCCTATCAGCGGGTGGTGGGGTCGCCGACACCGGTTGTTCAATGTTATCATGCGGTTAAGGTGTCAGGGATTTTCCCGGTATTAACAAAGGGACTAGCCGACGGTTAATATAAGGATTCCCCCCAAAGTGGACGAACAACGAGGGCGGAGCACGAATATGTGGACACGGTTCTGGCTCCAGATTTCGACAATTTGGCTGCTGTTCTGCCTACATGCTGGTTCTCTGGAAAGGGCTATCCAAGGCTTCTGGCTCGCTTTCGGCCTGATGGGCTTCGTGTTATGGATCGTGGTCCGCGTCCTGCGATACGAACCGAGTATGAAGCCCAGATCGAGCTCTAGAGGACCCCAGCCTTTGGAAAGTGTTTCCGGCAGCCGAAGTCGCATTCCTGCAGCGGCGTTGGCGCACGCCCAGCCTCAACTCTGCGAAGTGGAAACGGCGGCAATGCCAGGCTCGCGCCGGTCCGTTGGCGGCGGGAACTCTACTGCCGGCATCAGATCGGTTCGTCCTCGTGCTACAGGCCGCTCGCAAGGCCCCAGAACCCGGAAAAAAGCGAAGGTGGGTTAGTCGGGCTTCTTACGTTCCCCAAACATCGGGTGATCGAAGGGAGGCAACTACCTCCAGAGATTCTGCGAATCGCCGGTGTCTATGGCGTAAAGCATTTGACGCGATGCAAACTTCTTTCCGCGGAGCTGGCTCTGGAGCGAGAACGTTGAAAGTGGCGTAGCGTAGCAACATGGGGTGCAAATGCCACGGGCGTCAGCTGGGAATCGCTTCCCCACGGGCCGAGCTCACGGTCCTCGGCGCCCCGGTGTTAAGGCCGGATTTGCGACGGCAGAGGTCAACTGCCGACCGAGCTCAACGCCACCTGGTTGCGGACAAGCTCTGAGCCGCAGGGCCGCAGGAAGATTGTGTGGAAAATTTGGCTTGCCCGAAATGGGTTCCAACACAGAGCCGCCGGCACGCCGACCTGGAGTTTGGGTGCGTGCGCCCACCTCCCAGGGGGGACGCGAGCAACAATTGAGCGTATGAGAAGGCTTAGCTCGCTCTTCGAGGAGTTTGCCTGCGAAGCCCTGATTTCAAGCGCTGAATGGGTTTTGAAGCGGCAGGCGAACAACCTTACCAACGGAGGGCGGAGCCGCATTCACTCAAAAATAGGGACGCAAGATCAAGCAGACGGCATCAGACTTTCTGTACGATCCTTCTTTGGCGCAAAGACGCCGTTCCCGTCCACCTTAACGCATATCGATTTCGGCCAAAGCGAGGAGGAATATGTCACGCAGCGAAGGAAATGCAAAAGGACGAAGTGTAACCTTGCACATGGTTTCCAGTCTGGATGGTTTCATCGCGAAGAGGGACAACAGTGTCTCCTGGCTCAATAGCACCGGAAACGTCTACGAAGCCGGGGTTTCCATTTCGGAGGAAGAAGCTGCGACCTTCGTCGGAGCGATAGACTGTTATGTACTCGGTTCCCGCACGTATGAACACGCGCTTGAACTGGGCTGGCCGTATGGTGATACTCCTACCGTAGTGGTGACCGGCAGAGAATGGCCGCCGGCGAGAAAGAGCGTCGAGTTCTATTCGGGCGATCTCAAGACGTTAGTTGACGTGCAACTCGCGCCTCGATATCGAAACATCTGGCTCGTGGGCGGGGCCATGTTGTGCCAGCGTTTTCTCGAACTCGGCCTGGTGGACGAAATCAACTTGACGATGGCGCCTGTCCTGTTGGGTGAAGGACTCCGGTTGTTCGGTGGTTCCCTCACAGAGAAGAGGTGGAATTTGAAGAACGTCGTCGCTTACAAGAACGGCTTTGTTGAGCTATCGTACTCTGCCCCTATCGCGTGAAAGGTTTGCAAAGAGATCTGCTGGGCAACTTACGCATCACGGAGCGTCACGAAATACTCGAATCGGAGGGACCATCATTTCGAGGAGTGGAATCGTAGGAGTATCGGATCATGGCGGCTGGGCAGTGTTGGTGACGTCATCCGGCAGCGGGCAACTTCTCGACCGCCGCCGCGTTGAACTCGTGGATGAGGACCTACCGAAGCTTCCCCACCATCACGAAGGCCAAATGCTCCCACTGGATCAGGCAGTGGCGTTGGTCGAGCGCGTGCGCGTGTCAGCGGATCGGCACGCAAGGCTCGGTCTGGATGCCGTAGCGGCGGCGGTCGACGGGCCCATCCTCGGTGTCGCGATTCGGCAGTGCCCACCCCTTCCCCGGACGACAGCCGAACGCATTCAGAGCTACCAGGCACAGACCAGGGCCGATACGGTGATGTACCGCGAGGCCCTCGCGGCCGCGGCTGAGGCACGCCGTTGGCCCGTTCATTGGTACGATGCGCGACAGGTGCTTGATGTGGCGAGCAGAGCCCTGCGAGTCGAGAATCTCGACGCTCATTTCGTCCGGGTGAGGAGTTCTTTCGGGGCGCCCTGGGGGCAGGATCACAAGATCGCAATGGCGGCGGCGATTGCAGTGATGAATGCGCGCTCGGTGTAGTCGGCGCTCTCAGCAGCGAGCAGGCACTCTCATTCGGCGCGAATCCAGGAGGACAACAAGGCCACAGATGGGTCCGGGATCCGGCCGGCCGTGCCGGAACCGTCAGCCGCCCCTGGTTTTGCGGTTTTTGCGGGAGGCCACTGAAACCGCCGTGCTCCGCGACACTTTCTCGCAGAGCCGCGGTAGGACAACAATCCGTGCCCGAGAACTACTGAACCCCTGAAGCGCGGCTACTTGACGGGGGCGCCGGGGGTAGTTTGGAAGCCCCCGAATAGCTTCCGGCCGTCTGGCATGGTAACGGTGCGGGCGTTGGCCACATCGCTGCCGTCCTTCGCGCCATAGCCTTCCACTGTGACTTCATCGCCCTTCTTCAACTCCGCCTTTCTCCAGCCCCGGTGAACAAGGCCGTTGGGACTGCCCATTTCGAAGCTCCAGCTGCTTACCTTGCCGCTTTCATCCTTTCCATCGACATACAACCACGCGTGCGGATTCGTCCATTGGAACTTGGTCACTGTGCCGGAGACTGTGACGCGCTTGTTTTCGTCGTACTCGGCGGCGAATGCGTGATGCGCCGCGGCGCGCATCGTCATCAAAAACAGCGCGCTTGAGGCGACGCACAAGGTCTTGCTCATCTCAATTCCTCGATATCATCTGCAACCAGGGCCTAGCCATCACTCTAGCAACTTCACCGGAATAACACGCCGATTGCCGGCATCGGTCTAGCCACCACCAAATCTTCACGGCTGGGTTGCCCTCGGAGGCCATGCCGGATGATCCACATGAGGCGGGTCGCTCCGGTTCCGCGGTTCAGTGGCTGACCCTATCGTCGCCTGTTAAGAAGGGTTGATGCGACATTTGCTTCTGGTCGTCGGGTTGGTGTGGCCGATCGGTTTCGCCTCAGCACAAACGTTTGGAGAAATCACGGGGGGAAAAGTGCGCGATCAAAGCGGCGCAACGGCCTCCAACGCGGCCGTCACGGCCACGAACGCAGACACGAGTGCTTCTCGCTCGATTACGACCAACGGCGCAGGGGTCTACAGCTTTCCATCGCTGGTCCCCGGAAGCTATCAGGTTCGGGTCGAGTTACGGGGATTCCAGGCGGGAGTTCGACCAGCACCGATCTACGGATGCACAGACGGCGCGCGTGGATTTCACGCTCACTGTCGGGTCCTCCGCGCAAGCCACAGAGGTGGTAGGCACAGGCCAGTTGCGCGCGGCTAAAAGATGAACTTCAACCCCAACTGGGTCGAGCGGCCCGCGCCCGAGCCCACTTGGGGATTCGCATTCGCCACGTCTGGCGTCGTAAGGGAAGTACCAAACCCTCCAGTGGTCGTGGGGTTATTGTGCTGCCCCGATCCTATGGTTGTGGCGCCCTGGGGACTGGCGTAAGTGGCCACGTTCAGAATATTGAAGAACTCGGCCCGGAGCTGGGTGCTGATCCGTTCGGTAAGTTTCCACTTCTTGGTCACGGAAAAATCGACCAGGCTCAATCCATTGTTCCGGAAGATGTCCCGGCCCATGGTTCCCAGAGTTCCGAGAGCGGGGGGAAGCATCATGGAGCGACCCGAAGCAAAGCAACCATATTTGGCAAGCGCGGCCACCGCGTTTGGTCCCTGGCTCGTGGCCTGGGACGAGCACGCAGGGTTGGTGGTATTGGCAAACCAAGGAATGGCAGCCGAACCTCGGTCGCTGAAGTCATTGGGGTTTCCATAGAAATTCCAGCGGTCCGTAAATTCGCCGGTTCCGCTGACGTCACTGGTGCTGTCGATGACCGCCCAGGGTGCGCCCGTCGCCAGATTCATGATGGAATTGAGCTGCCAGCCCTGGAGCATCTGCGCAAACGATTTCTTGTCGGGCAAAGCATAGCTCACCGCTGCTGTAAAGCGATGGCGGACGTCGAACTGGCTGCTCCCGTAATCGAGCTTGGGGTTCGGGCTGTACATAGGCACATTCGAGAGCCAGTCCCGGCCCAACATGTCGAGCGCATGCGAATACGTGTAGCCCAGCGTGAAATTCAGGCCATGGGCCGGCCGCTCGGTCAAAGTGGCCTGCAGGGCGTTGTAGTTGCTCCGGTCCGCATTCATGATCTCGTTAATATTGGACAGGTACGGGAACCTGCTGAAGTAGGGGCGGCTGGCGTTCTCAGCCGCCGTATTGACCGAGCCCGTATTGCTGCTCCAGCCGGAGCCGAGTGCCGCCGGGTTGATGTCGACCATGCTGGTCATCCTCGAACCATGGTTGCCGACGTAGGACACATCCAAACCGAGCGATTGGGTCAAGGCGTGCTGGAGGCCGAGGTTCCATGAGGTGACATACGGAGTGTGGAGATTCGGGTCCACCGCCAGAATGGGGCACGGTACGGCGGTGGTGCAGGTGATTTGGCCGGCCGGGAAGACGGGCCCCGCGAGACTCCAGTTGAGCTGCGACCCGATCAGCGTCATGGCACCAGCGGTGATGTTGCCTGGACCGGCGACGCCGTTCAGCAGAGCCCCGGTGGGGGAGGTGTTCAGGCCGGTGGTGACTGCCGTTGATCCCTGCTGCGAAGTCAGGACATTGAATCCTTCGAGCACATAGATGACGCCGGCGCCCCCGCGCAGGATGGTCCGCCCACGACCCGTGATGTCCCAGGCGAAGCCCAGCCGTGGCGCGAAATTCCTGGTTTGAGGTTGATAGGGGGTGTCGATTCCCTTCCCCACCTGCACCATTCCTCGATTCGGATCAAAGTCGGCAAGCTGATCGTGGGCTTCCCGGATCGGCGTCACGAACTCGTACCGCAATCCAAGGTTCAAGGTCAACCTCGGTGTGACGCGCCAGTCATCCTGCATGAAGCCGGCCAACCCCCAATCGGCGACGTTGACGACCGGGTCTCCCACAAACAGACTTCCCCGAAAAGGAGTGCCCTCAAGGAACGATTGGAGAGGGGTCGTGGCGGTGCCGGAGCGAAACAGAATACTGCCCTTGCCCAGGCGGAACGTGCCGCCGTGATACTTCATCTTGCGGAGTTCGGCCCCGAACTTAAAGGCGTGCTTTCCGCGTGTATAGGAAACGTCGTCCAGAAACTGGAAGGTGTAGTCCGGGCCCTGCAGCTTGGGGAAGTTGGGATTGCCGCCGAGGCCGAAAAAACCCTGAATGGATATCTGAGGAAATCCGCACGATTGGGCGCCAGTGTGCAGATAACTGGTGTCCGGGCCAAACCCGGCGGCGCACTCGCCCGAACCCAGGTATTGGGCCACGCGGTTCATGCCGAACCGGGCTTCGTTCACTAGCGTGGGATTCGGCGTCCAAGCCCAGTGCATTCCGGCAATTTGGGATGTGATGGCGTTGGATGTGCGCCAGTAGTCGTGGATCTGGTTCTGTGTCCCCAGCCCGCGGTAGTTGCTGTAATAGTACTCGCCGCTCAAGTTGTGCCGCTCGTTAATGTGGTAGTCCGTCTTCCACAAGGCATTGTCCTGCTGGGTATCCAGGGGAATGATGGGGACGTAGTTGAGGGAAGTCCCGGACTGGAACAGGTTCGCCTGGGGCGAGACGACAGCACAGCTCGCGTCCATACCTGCCATCGCCAGGCTGAGCGGGTTCCGCTTGGCAGCCGCCACCGAGTTGCAGGCATCCGTGAGGCTGTTGGCGACATTGCCGCCCAGTGAAGCGGTGGTCGGGACCAGGTAGGTTGCCGGGGCCCCGATGAGCTCGCGCTGTCCTTCGTAGGCACCGAAAAAGAAGAGCTTGTCTTTTCGGATGGGTCCACCGACGGTCGTTCCGAACTGTTCCAGTTGGGTTACCTGCTTGGGCTGGCCCGGCTGGATGAAAGGATTGGCGGCATCAAGGGCGCCATTGCGGCCAAAGGCGTAAGCTGTGCCATGCAGTTCATTGGTACCCGACCTGATCCCGATGTTGACGATGGCGCCCGGCTTCCAACCGTATTCCGCTTTGGGATTCTGCTGGGTATTGAACTCCTGGATGGCGTCGATCGGCAGCGACGACGACGTGTCGCCTGAGAAGCTATTCCCATTGACCACGCTCAGCGCGGAAAAGCCCTCGATGCTGTCAATGCCGTCAACGATGTAGACGTTGTGATCTACACGAAGGCCGTTGGTGGTCTGACTCCACTTCCCGCCACCAGGCATGATCATCACCCCCGGACGCAACTGAAGCAGGTTCATGAAATTGCGTCCATTCAAGGGCATTTCATTGATGGTCTGATTGGTGAGCGTTCCGCCCAGGACCGCGCTGGTCGCGTCGACCAGCGGCGCCTCTTCGTTGACTGTCACGGTTTGTTGTGTGTCACCCGGCTGCAGCACAAAATCGATGCGGATGTCTTGGGCAACCTCTAACCCAATGTTCTCTCGTACGACGCTGCGGAAGCCGGGGGCGGACACGCGGACCAGATAGATACCGGGCAGAAGATTAGGCACAAGAAACTCGCCCGACGAGTTTGTGACTGTCGTCCGGGTGATCCCGCGTTGCGTATCCGTGATGGCGACTGCCGCGTCGACGAGCACGGCTTGCGTCGGGTCGACGACGCTGCCCAGAACGCGCCCAGTATCGGTTTGCGCGCTCAAAGGCGGACTCACCAGAAGAATTGTTGACCTCAGACCGGCGCATAGCACCAGGCCGACTCGCAGAGAGCGGAAATCCATCGGCGCACCCCTCCCGGGCGAAAATGGTACTCCATCTCCTTCGTTCAAGGAGATGGGAAGAACGCCTTAACGTCCGACGGGTTGTGGCCGTTGCCCCCCGCCGTTGCCGTTGCGATCGGTTCAGGGAAGTGTATGGCAGGTCCGAATCGGTGTCAAGGCCCCTTGCAGGCCCATGAAAGCCCAGGACCCACGCCACTACACTAGCGACAGTGCTAGCGCCTCCCGTCGGTGAAGCGCACGATTCGTTGAGTCTCGCAGAATGCTCGGTCGCTTGCGTTCATCTGACCGACCAGAGTGAGTGATAACCCAACCAACGCAGAATTGTTGATCCGTTACCTCTGGTGCTGAAGTGGAGCGAGGCGCCAGGGGCCCCCTCGGGAGGATGAAGCGCTGGAGAACCAGTCGGGCGAAAGTTACACGGCTGCTTTCGATTCGTGTAAAATCGCACGAAGCACTTCTGCTGCACGGACGTTCGAAGAACGGTTACGGCAAGCACATTCCTTCGATATTTTTGCCGTCTAGGCAACGCCCGATCGAGACGCCACCGCGTACGGCTGCGGTGGAACCTCGGTCTGTAGCCGAAAGCCTGCGGCGGCGGCGACCGGCCGGGCCTGCCTGCGCTATTTATTTCGGGTTCACTTTCACTAGTGCTTCGGCTGGATCCAAGGTTACGCTGCCGAGATCGCGCTTCACACCGATCATGTGCTCTATCCGGATTCGCACTGTGCCCGGCTGCGCCTTTTCCCGTATCTTGAGGCTAAGCACGGCCAAGACCCCGTCCGGGATCGGCTGCAGGCCGCCGGAAAGGATGCACCGCAGGGTCTCGGTTTCCCGTGTCTCCATTCTGGCTCGGCAATTGAGCGATTTACCCTTACTTCGGGCGTCGAGAGTCAGCCGCATCATAGGGTCGCTTTCCAGCTGCGCTGCGGGAAAGCGCGCCTCCCACTCTAACGCGACCAGTTGCTGTTGCGCTGAGGACTGCCACGTAATCTCCATCACGGCCCATTCGCCGGGCCCAGCCGACGTCGGGCGAAGGTGGAGACTTTGCGCGTACAGAGCAGCGTTCGGAGCCGCGATCAGCAGGCCCAGAAGGCGGGCTAGTTTGTTCACTTCAGGAAACATCGGCCACACCCATGAAAACGAAGGGCGGCTCTTGGTAGGATTGCCGGGATGACGCCGACAAGAAACTACGCCGCCGGAGGACGCTCGGGGCGCAAAAGCTTGGCTCCACGGGCGCGCCTTAGGCGAACCAGCTCAACCTGGTCCCCCATCCAAACCCATACGTCTGCGGGGAGCGACTGGCGCGGGTCATATTCGGGGAAACAGGCTTAAGGCTGCCCTGCGGCTGCTACCACCGGAGCCTCGGTTTTAACCGGCTTCGTGGTCGCTTGGGGTTGCGGCCGGACGATATCGATGCTCCCTTTGAAATAGGCGCCATCATCGATGCTGATTCCCGCGGTCTTGATGTCCCCGATCACACTGCCGTGATCGCGAATGGATACCTTCTCAACGACGTCGACATTACCCTTTACCGAACCGAAAACGATTACTTCACGTGCCTTGATATTAGCCTTCACTTTCCCGTTCGGGCCAACGGTCAGCAGGCTGTGAGACTCGAGAGTCCCTTCGACATCGCCATCTACGAAGAGTTCCTCTTGGGAGCGAATATCCCCCTTAATGCTCATCGAAGTTCCGATGGCGGCCGTTGGTTTGGCCATCGGACGCGCCACTACCGGCGGCTCCGGCCGGGGCGTAATTGCAGGCGCGAATCCGCGATTCGGCTGTCCTTGCGGTTGAGGCGACGGGGGTTCATCAGGCCGTTTATTCCACACGTATATTCCTCCTTCTTACTCGCTTTGGATGATAACCAACTTACAGCACTCCAAGGGCCAAACACCGATTCGACTGGCTTGAGTCTATCAGTGAAATTGCGTCGCCAACTCGGCGTGTCGGGCTCTCCACAGCAACCATTCCACGATCATCAAGCATACGGAGGGAGGCCGGCGTAACCCCTTTCCACGATACACACTCGTCCTGCCTAGAGGATCGACTCCCAAACCAAAGTTATACAACAAATCACCGCTAAAGGCGGGGGCAGCAGTACTCGAACCCGCTGCCGTGCTTCTGCGGGCTGCCTACCCTTTCGACCGCATGGATTCTTGGGTCGTGAGGCCTGACAATCCGCTCAAGGCTTCGAGGAACGCCGCGGCTTTGACATCGGATTCAGCCAGTTCCTCTTCTGGCACCGATTTGGCGGTAATGCCGCAGCCTGCCAGATACCAGATGCGTCCCTCAGCGGCGACGGCCGTGCGAATGGCGACGGACCACTCCATGTCGCCATCGAGCGAAATCCATCCAATGCTTCCCATGGCCGGCCCGCGCCGGTAGCCTTCTTCCAGCGCGGCTAATTCCATCGCCCGAATTTTGGGGGCACCCGTAATCGAAGCCGGTGGAAAACACGCTCGCAGCAAATCCGCCGGACCACACCCGGCGCGCAGACGACCGCTCACCTCCGAATAGGTATGCTGCACGGTGGGTAGCGGCATCAATTCGGCATGTCGCGTGACCTCGACCGAGCCAGCAGCGCAGACGCGACCGAGATCGTTACGCGTGACGTCCACGATCATCGCCAGTTCGGCTTGATCCTTTTCGCTTCCCGCCAATGCGGACCGAAGGGCGCGATCCTCTTCGGGAGTGCATCCCCGGGGCCGCGTTCCTTTGATTGGGCAGGAATGGACGCGGCCGCGACGTACGCGAACAAACAGTTCCGGGCTCACCGAAAGCACCGCGCTTTCCGATCCGGTGCGCATCACCGCCCCTTGAGAGGCCGGGCTGATGGCGCGCAAGCGGAGATAAAGCGGCCAGATCGACGAGGCCGGCAAGGCGGCTTCCAGCCGGCGGCACAGGTTGACCTGAAAAAGTTCTCCGCGGCCAATCCGGTCCACAGTGCGCGCCACCGCGCCACAAAAGTCCTGATCGCTCGGTGTCCTCCAAATCGACCTTCGAGCCCGCTGTTGCCTGTACACGGGGCGATGCCTCCTCAGCAGCGCCTCCGCCCGCTTGGGCCCGACGTCTCGCCACGCTTCGGTTCCGTGGAACCGCCAGCCGCGCGGACCGAGCTCCAGCCACCAGTCGTAGAGCCGCAAGTCCAGGTCGGGCGGATCGCCAACGCGCCGCTCGGGCGTGACGACGTCCTCTATCTCGCAACCCAACTCGTAACCCAAGTAGCCGGCCAACATAGCTTCCGAAGGCCCGCCCCACGCCTCGAGAGCCGCCTCCACCAGATCGAAGCCCCCGGTCTCGACCGAGACCTTTCGATTCGGGCCCTGGATGGTCGCCATTCCGTCGGTGACGGTCAGACGGGCCACCGGGTCCACTGCAAGGCGCGCGGCGGGCGGTTGGTCCAGCCAGAGAAAATGACGTTGAGCCCAGAGCGCGGCCCCGCCGTCGATGGCCTCACCATCCCACGACAAGCCGGCGGCGTAAGAGGGTCGATCGGGACGCGGGGCGGCCAAGACGTGGTGCAGACCCTCCACGAATGCCTGCCGGGAGGACGGGGCCAGCCGGTCAGACCACATGGCTTGTTGAAAGGTCCAGGAAATTGCGCATCAGTTCCGCGCCATTCTCGGTGAGAAACGACTCCGGGTGGAAGAGCACACCCTCGGCTCTGGTCTGCTTGAGACGGCAGCCCATGATGATTCCGTCCTCGGTCCAAGCCGTCACCTCCAGCGTCGAAGGAACGGTCTCGGGATCTACGATCAGGGAATGATACCGGGCTCCCCGAAATGGACTCGGCAGACCGCGCAAAACGCCCGCCTCAGCGTGACACACCGCGGACGCTTTCCCGTGGACCGGCTGCCCGGAAGGCCGCACCGTGGCGCCCGCCACCGTCGCAATCACCTGCATTCCCAAACAGACTCCTAAGATCGGGGTACGACGGGCGAAACGCCGTACCACGTCCGCGCAGATGCCGGTCCGCTCTGGTCCGAACGGTCCTGGCGACAGGATGATGCGGTGCGGGGCGAGTGCAGCCACTTCTACCAGGTTGATCTGGTCGGACCGGCGCACGACGCACGGCGAGCCCAGTCCCTCGACCGCCTGCACCAGGTTCCAGGTGAAGGAATCGTAGTTGTCCAAGATCAGAACATCGGTCATCTGAAGAGCACTCCCACCCTCAGCGGAGCAGCCCGTTACTCGGTTCGAGGATTCGAATGGAAGGAAAATCGAGCCAGCTCTAACGAGTGTAACACGAGCCCCGCGAGCCGAATTTCCTTCGAAGGGTTCGATTGCGACCGGTACGCTCTTTTCGAACCTGTTTGGCTCGCGAACGAGCATTCCAGCGTTGACGTGCTGAAGGAGTTGGGCTTGAATCCAATGAGCGATCCCATTCCCCGCGGTCTGGCCGTTTGCCCTCGATCGTCAGTAACCGGTTTAGCGCCCACGATCCATGATCCGACTTTTCACCGGGTCGACGGTTGGCAGGCATACCCGGGCAACTCCTGAAATTCATATGAAAAATTCGGCGCAACCGTATTTCGGAGTAGCCTAGGTGAGGGGGACGCCGGATGGACCAAGACCTGTTCGAACTGGTGGACCAGACGCTCCGCTGCCGGGGAGCCGAGGCTGGCTTCGATCTTCTCGTCCGGCTTCTCCGCGAGCAGAAGAAATATCCGCTCGTGTTTGAGGCGCGTTTGATGCGGGCGCGGCACGGATTCGGACTTCCTCTGGTCAAGGGCGGCAACATCTCCGATCTCCCGCCCGAGCAACAGCCCGCCTACCAAATCGCCGTCCGGGAAGCAGCTCGCGAAACCGGATCCTTGTTTTTGGCCGATGGCGACGTCGTGGGCGCGTGGCCGTACTTCCGCGCCATCGGCGATCCCGGGCCGGTCGGCGATGCGATCGAACACCTGTCTCCCAACGACGCCACCGAACCCGTGATTCAGATCGCTCTTAACGAGCGCGTGAACCCGCGCAAGGGGTTCGCCCTATTGCTCCACAAGCACGGCATCTGCACCGCCATCAGCTGCGCCGCCAGATACCCGGACCGCGCCGACCGGGTTGAGTTTCTTAGGCAACTGGTGCGCGCGATTTCAAGCGAGCTGGTCGCCGCCTTACAGGAAGCGATCGCCAGCGTGGAAGGACAGATCCCGGCAACCCCCAGCGTCGCCGAGCTGATCGCCGGCCGCAACTGGCTTTTTACCGGCGCCCGCTATTACACCGAGAACTCGCACCTGACTTCCATGGTCGAGGCAAGCGTAGAACTCGAAGATCGCGAGACGCTGCGGCTCGCCTGGGAACTGGCCGAATACGGCCGGCATCTAGACCCTGTCCACCACCTTCCGGGCCAGCCGCCCTTTGCCGACACCTACGTGGACTTCGGCGCGTATCTGAGCGCGCTGCTCGGCCAGAACGTGGATGCGTCGGTGGCTCATTTTCGCAAGAAGCTGGATGATTCGGTTCCCGGGTCGGCCGAAATCCTGGTCGGCCTGCTGACGCGCTTGGGCCGTTACACCGAGGCTCTGGACATTTCAATGGAGTGTCTCGGCGGTGAAGCAGGGAGCACCTGCCCCTCGGCGATCCAATTGTGCCAAATGGCCAGCGATTACAAGCGCCTCTCGAACCTGGCTCGACAGGAAGGTGACCTGCTCGCTTTCGCCGCCGGGCTCCTGCAGCAGCAGTCGGTCACAAAACCGCACTTGTGAGCGGCACATCCCCTCACTCTTCGTACAACGCCTGGAACTGCTGAAGCTCTGAAACAGGGATATCAGAGACCGCCCAGTAGTTTAGCCCGCCACTCTCCCAATGAACCAAGTTGAAACCTTGGCGCGACCACGGGCTAGCGCCCGCCAGAGCGTCTACCGGCCAAACAAATAGATTGATAACATGCTGCCTTCGGTGGAAAACGAGCGCAGCCACGGTGCGCCCGGCAAGGTAATCAATCCGGCCGCCGGCCAGCGGGAAGCCCCCGCCGCTCAAATCTCTCACGTCTGGTGAAAAATCCAGCTTTCCATTAAACCAGGGTTTCACAGTGTGCTGATCGGTGGAGACCACGTCCAGCAGGTGCGTTCCGATCAGCGAGCGGAGATGGCTCGTAAGAAGATTTTCCCCTACCAGGTCCCGGTTGACGCCACCGGATCGAAGCGTCGCGAAATTCCAGCCGAGAGAAACGGCCAGCAGCACCGAAGCGGCCACGGCGGCCCAACGCCACTTGGTGCCGGCAGCCAACGCCGCTTTCTCACCGGCGGCCTCACGTTCGACCGCCGCGCGAATCGATGCCACCAGCGCGGCCGGCGCCTCGTAGTGCGGAGCGTATCCCTGGATCTCGGCCTTCTGATCTTGCAGCCGCGCGTAGGCTTCCAGACAAGCACGGCAGTCGGCCAGATGCCCGCGTACCTCGATCCGCAGGCCGGCGTCCAGCTCTTCGTCTAACAACTGATCGATCAGCTGACGTGCGGATTCGCAGTTCATACACCGGCAGCCCTCCGTCGCCCGCTCACGCACTCCTCCAGGCGCTGGCGCGCCCGCGCCAGTCTCGACATGACCGTGCCAATCGGCAACCCGGCGGTC
>Ga0306922_10003365_pt1 | contig 14933 bp, 17 predicted proteins | sample sta12Cox44000082_FD_203758 | JGI IMG/M metagenome (GOLD analysis project Ga0306922, IMG submission 203758) | Lab enrichment of tropical soil microbial communities from Luquillo Experimental Forest, Puerto Rico - statoxic.12C.oxic.44.000.082 (v2)... | ecosystem: Environmental > Terrestrial >... | reverse complement strand
GCTTTGCCGTTCTTCAGCCGCGCCCCATAGCTCGCGCGGTATAGTCGGTTCTTCAATAGCGGTTGCGGCCTCGGCCCAAAGCTGATCGCGGTCCCGGTGTAAGGCGTCCAGATCGATTGTGCCGGTCGGAACCGGCCAAAAGCGGCGGTTTCCTGTTGCGTCCTGCAGATACTCCGCATCATTAGTGGTCCCAACAAAGATGCAGCGGCGGGGACGATCAACACGAGAGCGGCCGTAGGCTGGTCTGGCGCTGTCACAAGTCTTGGAAGCAAACATCTTGACCTTCTCAACGTCTGTTTTTCTCAGACCTGCCAACTCTGACAGCTCAAAAATCCATACCCCGACAATCAGCTCCTGCTGCTCACGCGGATCAGCGGAGAGAATTTCCGCATCGCTGAAATTGGCATCGCCGGCCAAAACCCGAAGTGCGGTCGACTTCCCACTACCCTGCGCGCCTTCGAGAACCATGATGTAATCAAACTTGCAGCCAGGTTCCCGAGCGCGACGAACTGCCCCGATCAACATTTTGCGGCCGATCGCCCTATTCAACGGATTGTCCTCGGCGCCGAGATAATCAGTCAACCAAGTGTCGATCCGGGGCTTGCTGTCATGCTTAAGCCCATTGAGATAATCGACGACTGGATCGAATTGATTGGCTAAGCACGTGAGCCGAACTGCGTCGTAAGTATTTTGATTGCCAGGGTCGAATTGCTCACGATTGATGATCGCCGTGCGGATATGCAGGCAAATGTCGTCAATGCTCTCTCCAACATTGATTTTTAGCTCGAGACCTTCCACCATCAGCTTATCGTGAAATACGTCATACCGGCACTGGATGCCGAGCTTACCGATCGCCACGATTGTGTTTTGCAAAGTTGCCGGGGTGCCAGAAGGGTTCTTGCGATGTTCGTACGGCCTTCCGGACATTTTAATTGGAGCGGGGTCAGTCCCCTTCGTTATTACCGGTGCGGCGACATCTGTCGACGCGGACACAAGCAGCACATCCCTTTTCACTTTCGGGGCCTCTACCGGTAGGACAACAACCGTGCCCTCTGCCCCGGCTTTCCGCCGTTGCATCGCCTTCTCCGTTTGCGCACGCGCATCGTTCAAGAACGCTTCGACCCGGGCCTGTTTATCGGCGTCGGGCTCGCTCATCTCGCCGCTTTCCAGGTGCTCAAACCGGAAACGATGGTTTTTTCAGTTGCCGCAATTCCGTCGTCGCGGGTAAGGCCGGAAAGTTGTGCGGCGCCCAACTGGGTATTGTCAGCGCCTCTAGCATCCACTGCGCTAAATCTGCGATCGGACCTTCGCAACGGGGCCTCGATTTCGCGGATTTCTTCGCGCCAATTCGGCCACTGCCCGGTTTCAATCAGCGAAGTTTCGTTGGTAACTTCACGCTGCTGGCCCCTACCAACCATCGTGACCTCCATCAACTCGGCGCGATGTCGTGATAGGGCCGCTGGATACCGGCGTAAATGCCACTGCCGATCGTGGCCCTGCACTGCCGAACACCATCGTCAGCAAGCAGGCCGTTGGCCGCACAGGCCCGCAGCAAATAAACTTCGACCCTCTCGCGGGGTATCCAGCCGCGCACGATCAAGCGGCCCACCTTGTAGGCAAGGATGTTCAGCAGATCATTCCTGCGACCGACCGAACACTGTCGCAATTCGTGACAAGCGTTCGCCAGTGCACGACTGGAGTAATTGATTTGGTATTCGGTTGGAGGATCGAGAGAAACAGAAATGGGTGTAACGTATATTTCGGACGTTACACCCATTTCTTTTTTGGCCAATGACAACAACAACCACTCAGGCCACGGTGCAAGCGGAAGGTTGATTACTGGCAAACCTTCCCATTCCCATCCGATCACATAAAGTCCGAACGAGCGAACTTCGACGCCCTTCGCGATCTTGCCGCGACTCGACTTCAATCCAGGCAAAGCTTGAAAGAAATAGTGACGACCTCGCGGTGTGTACTGCAAGCGCGTCGGCGGCAGTTGGCTTTCGTGTTGCTGTAACCAGTCTCGGCCGTCCGGATCGATGTCCAGCACGTCGAATTTCAAGCCGCAGAGGAAGCCCCACATTGGGTGGGGAAACTGCGCTTTCCACTCTGCTATCTGTGTCGGGTCCGTTGTTGCGGAGTTCTGCCAGTCGACGATAAGGGGGGCTTTGTAACCGGTCTTGTTGGTTTTGACCCGACTGCAGGGAAACCGCGCATAATCTTCGAGGTGCACGAGTTGCATTCCTGCCTCACCTAAGAATTCACCCTCGCCGTACTCTTGACCACTTGGAATATTCGAGTGCCGTCGTGAGCTGCTTGATGGGCCAGCGTGACTATCACCTGGTTCCCCATTGCTTCCGGTGTCATCTGATTGAGGGTCGTCGCGGGGACTCCCAAATCCTGATGTCTTCAAGTTGGATATTCGGAGCTTCGCGTTCCAATTTGCGTCATGCCGGAGCACTCGCATTGGTAGGGCTGACAAGTTTTTTCAGGTCATCGAACGGAATGACGCTGCGGCGACCGATTTTCACCAAGCGAAGCTGCCCAGTGCGGACCAGTTCATAAAGTTTCGTGCGACGCACCCCGACAAGGTCGCAGGCTTGGTCGACAGTCACCGCGAGCGGCGGAAGACCTTTCTCATCATGCATCTGTTCTCGCAATCTGCCCGCAATCGTTGGCGGGCCTTCGCGATCATAAATGCACGAAATCGGACAGCGAGCATGAGGGGGTGAAATCGAGAAAAAAAATTATCAGACACAATAGGTTAGCTGGCCTCAATGATCGAGGTGAGGATGGAACTACGCCACTTTTTTCGCGCAGCGCGTAAATGATCTCTCCAAAATCCGTCGGTCCGATTTGGTGTACCCCCGCGACGCTCAACGTCGCCACCTGAGGCCGCATATAGTGCCTCGCAAACCGCCTGAGCCTTGCGGTTAGTGACGCCGGGCCAATTTAGTTTGACGCTGACCATGAGCGCACACAGTGTTGCTGAATCAATGCCCTCAGGTCGCGGGAAAAAGGATTTATTGCCCTTGCCCTGCCGTAGACCGCGCAGAGCTTTGTCAGCGCGTTTCCGGACCCGCTCTGGCGTTCGCTTCCGGCGTTCCGAAAAATTTGGATCAATCAACGCCAGCATGTTTGAGTCGGTTTCATCAAACTGCCGGCTTTGACGAGCCGCCAAAACCTTCTTCGCCATTTCGGACCGAGTAGGAGCAGCAAGTTCAGCTTCGATAGAAGCCCGCAATGCACCAATCAGGACGGGGGGAAATTCGGCCAACGGAGAAACATTTACCAATTTGTTAGCCAAGGAACTGCCTCCAGTGTTCGATCAAATCCGGCGCAAGCTAATCTTGGCGGATTGACGAGAGACTGCTGTCCATCGGCGACACGTGCTTTGGAAGGGCAATTACATTAGAAATGCTTCCGACATATCCGCCCCAAGCGTCCATCAATTGCCGACGCTTCTTCAACGCGTTGCCACGCCGATAGGCATGCTCTGTTTCATCGCCTACCCTGTGAGCCAGCGCCATTTCGGCAATTTCGCGCTCGAAGCGAGTTTCATCACCCGCCCAGTCGCGGAAACTGGATCGGCACCCGTGCGTCGTCATCGCTGGATAAACCGCTTTGAGCGCATGGAGCACAGCATTCATGCCTAACGGCTTCTGCCCGACTCTCGACCACTGGCCCGCGAAAACGTAAGCATCCGGCGAAGCGCTCTTTGGGATCGCAGCTTTCAATATCGCAACGGCGCGGTCACAGAGCGGCACTTCAAAACGCGAGCCTTCTGTATCGTCTTCCGTCTTCATTCGTTCCGCCGGAATAGTCCATAGCCTCTCGGCAAAGTCCACCTCGCGCACGCGCATGAAACGGGCCTCGCCGGTCCGCACTGCCGTCAGGATGATAAATTCGGCGGCGAGGTTCACGTTGGTGTCGGCGGCCTTGTGCTTGTCCCGGAGCGCTCGCACGATGCCCGGCACGTCTTTGTAGGGTGCCGCCGGATGATGGCGCTGAGTGCGCTTCGCTTTTGGTAGAAGCTCTTTAAGATTGCCGCGCCACATCGCCGGGTTTTCTCCGGAGCGAAGGCCCTTCGCCTTAGCTGCTAACAACACACGCTCTATTCGGCTCCTCGTCTCACGCGCGGTGCGATTGATCGTCAACCACATCGGCGAGAGGATCGCCAAAACGTCGGTCGTGGTGATGTCGGAAAGCTCCTTGTCCCGGATGGGTCTGCACCGCACCTCTAAGTCACGCTTCCAATCGGCGTGGGTCTTCTTGCCCTTGAAGCCAGACTTGATCGATTGCAACAGTGCGTCGGCAAATTCTCCGAACGTCGTGCCCGCCAGCGCCTTGGCTCGTCGCTCCGCTGCTGGGTCCTTACCCTCGGCCAACGCCTTGCGCGCGTCCGCGGCCTTGAGGCGGGCGTCGGCGAGTGACAAGCCGTCCCTGCCTTTTCCCTTGGCGGGGCCAAAACCAATCTCCCTGCGCTTGCCGGTGCCGCGTACACGGTACAGGAAAATCCATTGGCGGCGCCCGTGCGGACCGGTCTCGATTGCGAGATAGAGCCCGCCACCATCACCGTGGCGTCCGGGTTCAATGATTGTTTCTGCTTCACGTGCGGAGAGCTTGTGCAACTGTCTTTGGCCATCACCGCCCCACCATCCGTCCCACCATTGAACACGGATCGCAGCGCATAGCGGCGAACTTCAACGAACCGTGGCGGACTTTCGACAAGGGAATTATAGCTGAATAAACAGTTATTTAGAAGCTTTGTACGGACTTCGGTGGACGGCTACGGAATTAGGGCGCGGCTGTGGTGATGCCAGCCGTGCCCTACTTTTTTGCTCTGAAATCATTAGCGAAGTTGGCGATTTTCAATCGGGGTCGCGCGCGCGGCGCTGTCCACAAGCTCGGCAGCTTCCGTGCGAGTTGACGGGTCTCGGCAACTTCGGCGCGCGCCTATTGCGGGACCGATCGATCGGCTCGGTATTGCTGTTTGGGAAAGCCAAGACCCAGAGCAGGACCGGAGAGGAGCTGGAGCGGCGATCGAAGTTAACCCCTGGAAATGGGCACAAATCGATGGTCGGGGCTTGGCGGTGCGTGATGAAACCTGGATAGGCGTGCGTTACCGTGGCCTGCCTTTTTCTTGTCGTGTAGCCGTGGCCGCGCTTTGCGCCGGCCAAAAAAATCCGGCGCGCTTTGGGTTGCGCGCCGGATCAAAAACTCGAAGCAAGGTGGTTCAGGATGCCGCCGCCCTCGGTGCGCGGTTGCGCGAATTGCGCTGGAAGAATAGCGCCTGGCTCGCAACAGCCGAAACCATTGCGGGCTGGAACGGCTTTGAGATCAGGAAGGCCGGCTCCGGCCGCTCGCCCGTGAGGAAGCGCTCAGGGTAAGCCGTAATGAACACGACGGGGACCTCGAAGCTGCGCAGCAGCTCGTTGACGGCGTCAAGGCCCGAGGAGCCGTCGGCGAGCTGAATATCGGCCAGGATCAAACCGGGCTTTTTGTTTTTGGCGATCGCTACCGCATCGGCATGGGTGCGCGCCACGCCAATGACGTTGTGGCCGAGGTTGCGGACCAGGCTCTCCAGGTCCATCGCAATAAAGGTCTCGTCCTCGATGATGAGCACGTCAGTCGCGATTTCCGCCGCCATCTCGCGGCCCGCGGCGTCGGCGAGCCTGCGGGTCTCGGCGACATCGGTTCCGAGGATGTAGGCCACCTCGTCTTCCGGAAACCCCTCGAGCGACAAGAGCAGGAAAGCTTGTCGTGGAAGCGGCGTAATGTTGGACAGCCGGCGTTCCGGAGGCATCGGCAGCGTCGCAACGTCGGCGTCGTCATTGAGCGACACCGAATTCCAGATACGCGTGAACAGGCGGAATAATCCGGCACGCGGTCCATGGCGCTCGTCGAGCAGCGAAGGGTCCTGAAGCAGGGCTTCAAGCATGGCTCCGACATAGGCGTCGCCGGAGGCCTGGTTCCCCGTCAGGGCACGGGCATAGCGCCGCAGCAGCGGCAAATGTTCAGCAACTAGCTGTGATCGGGACATCCCCACTCCATGAATATTATCTCGGGCCGCGTGGGAAGGGGTGGCCCGGGTTCCCCTGATGGGGTGAATACGCGCAACCACGATAAAGGTTCCGCAAATTTTGTGGAACCTTTCGCCGCGGTGCGCATTAGCCTCGTTCAGGGAAGGCCTCCAAATCGAGAAATTCTTGGAGCTACAGGGACTTAACTCTAGGGGAACGTGGAACAGGGTCATGAAGGATGTAAAGTCTCAGGCCAGCAGGAATCCGGCTCCCGGCAAGCAGGGCAGCCTCAATGCCGAAATTCAGTCGAGAATCGGCCATCAGCTCCGCGCGATGTACGACGATATTGTACGTCAGGGGGTACCGGAGCGGTTCGCCGACTTGATCCGAAAACTTGATGTGCCCCCGAACTCTCCCCAATTGAACAACACGGGCGATCAAACGACGACCAATAACGACGGGAGGGAGTAATGCCTCTCACTGATGCCCTTCGCGACGACATCCTGGCGTCGGTTCCCAGCCTGCGTGCGTTCGCGATCTCGCTTTGCGGCAACAGCGATCGCGCCGACGATCTGGTTCAGGAAACCCTGCTGCGGGCGCTGGCCAACATCGACTCGTTTCAGCCGGGCTCGAACCTGCCGGCATGGTTGTTCACGATCTTGCGCAACCTCTTCCGCTCCGACTACCGCAAGCGGCGGCGTGAGGTCGAGGATGCCGAGGGTAACTACGCCAAAACCCTGAAGACTCAGCCGGCGCAGGGCGCGCATCTGGAGTTTCAGGAGTTTCGTGCTGCGCTCGACAAGCTGCCGCAGGATCAACGCGAGGCGCTGATTTTGGTGGGAGCCTCCGGCTTCTCCTACGAGGACGCCGCCGGAATCTGCGGCTGCGCGGTCGGCACCATCAAGAGCCGCGTCAACCGCGCGCGCTCGAAGCTCGCCGCGCTCCTCTATGTCGACGGCGCAGAGGATTTCGGCCCCGACGAGACCGTGCGCGCGGTGATCGGCAGCAACGGCTAGCGCGTGTGCGTCAACGCGTCGGCCGCACCGGTGCAGCAAACTGCTCGGTGCGGTCGCGCTCGGTCATGTCGACGACAGTTTCCATCGGCGCGGTGAGTTCATAAACGTAAGAGACGTCGGTGAAGTAGCGCTTGGACGTTCCGCCGAGCGCTTCCGGTGCGACGCGATCCAGCAGGATCAGGCCGAAATCGCTGTCCGGTCTGCGCGTCGCCTCGCTGGTGTTGAACTCCTCCCAGCGGAACGTGAAGGTCGAATCGGTCTCGCTGTTCGTAACGTCCCAGTTGGCGACGATGTGCGGATGCTTGCCAACCAGCGAGAGCCCCTCGTCGGAATGCGACGCGAGCTCGAAAAACAGCAGCGACAGGCTTTGCGCGGCGCGAGCGCTGACGGCGATGTCGGGCCCGCTCACGGCGATGCGGTCGGCATGGGGAATGGCACGGGCCTCGAACAGGCCCCTCAGCTTCACGCCCTGCCACTGGCTTTCGCTCAAAAGCGACACCACATGCGACATCGCGTGAATGCGTCCGATCAACAGTTCGCGGGCGACATCGATGTCGGCGCCGTGGCGCAAGGTTCGCGTCACGATCGACTGGATCACGGCGAGGATGTTCTTGACCCGATGGTTCAGCTCGTCGATCACGGCGGTGAGGCGGCGCTCGAAACCGATTCTGACCTCGATCTCGCGGCTGAGCCGCAGGTTGTTGGATGCGACGTAGCCAAACAACCCGCAGATGATGCCGGTCAGCGCCAGTCCGATCGCGCCGACGATGGCCGCCGTCTGCTCCGCGCGCTTGGCCGCGTTGGTCTTGGCGTAATAGGACAGGAACCAATCGCGGTTGCCGAAGCTCACCGTTCGCGTCGACGACGGCGCCGGCCAGTCGGATCCCACCACGCGCGTCGTGACCACGCCACGGTCGTCGGCAAGCAGCTCGCCGCCGAGCGTGCGCGGATCTTTCAGCACCACGGAGAACAGCGACAGATCGTCGTTGGCGAGCATCAGAGGTGCGAGCTCATAAGCAAAGGTCACGAATCCCGCCGGCGAGGTGGCATCGGGCGGCGTCACCGGTGCGGCAAGCACGACGCCGACCTGTCCGTCCGGACGAAACAGCGGCAGCGGATCGGAAGCGTAGGGCTTGCCCTCGCCCATGGCGAGCGACAGCATGGTGCTGAACACGGGATTGTCGTTGAGCGCTCGTCCCACAAACGGGACGGTTTGCCTGTTGCGGGGTTCGACATCCATCAGCACGTCGATCGGCTGCTGCAGCGACCGCGCATCCAATGGCTTGCCATCCAGATTGCGGATCGTCGGGTCGGGAAAGCCGGCGTTTGTCAGTTCGCTGCGGGCGGCATCAAGCTCGTTCGGCTTCAGTCGAGCAACCCAGCCCGCGACAACGAAATCGGTCTTGAAGGCATAGATCGAGGAGCGCAGCGGCTCCAGCATGTTGGCCTTGATCACCGACGGCATGCGAAACAGGCCGGCGGCAACGCGTGCGAGCAGCTCGCGTTCGGTCAGGCGATCCTGAACCAGACTCGCATGGACATCGATGGCGCGGGCGAGCGCAATCCGCTCGATCGTCAATTCCTGCTCGTGCACCCGATAGGCCGCGAGCCCGGAGAGCAAAATCCCGATGAGCGCAATCAATCCTATAATGAAACCCAGCCGAACCACACGCCTACTCGAGAATTGGAGGTTGGCGGAAGAGCGGGAAAGGCAGGAGAGCCATCGAGAGCCCGCCGCAGGGGCAATGGGAGAAACCGCAATCTGGCCCAGCGGGGCGATATGATGGTGATGCCATGGTCGGTACGCAACAGCCGTCGGTGAGGTTAAACCGCACTGCTTAAGGGGTTCGGGCGGCACACCCCGGCGCCGATTAACCGCCGTGGAGCGATTTTGTTCCGGGAGGGGTGCAAAGATTTTCCTCGGCCGAGCGGCCCGGCGTTCATAATCGTTAACGCAAGGATCCAGAAAGCATGATCCGGAAGATAGGCACCGGTATTCCCTCGCTACAAGCGCGGAGATCTTGCTCTAGGCAGCGCGGGGGACGAGTCCGCCCTTCTCCTCGATGAAGCCAATGATACGGTCGAGCCCCTGGCTTTTCTTGAGATTGGACATGACGAACGGCCGCTCGCCGCGCATCCGCCGCGCATCGGTCTCCATCTTCTCGAGCGACGCGCCGACATGGGGCGCAAGGTCGATCTTGTTGATGACCAGCAGATCGGACCGGGTGATTCCGGGCCCACCCTTGGATGGGATTTTGTCGCCGGCTGCCACGTCGATGACGTAGATCGTCAGATCGGCCAACTCCGGCGAGAAGGTCGCCGCCAGGTTGTCGCCGCCGGATTCGATCAATACCAGGTCGAGATTCGGGAATTTTGCGCGCATGTCGGCGACCGCCGCGAGATTCATCGAGGCGTCTTCGCGGATCGCGGTGTGCGGGCAACCGCCGGTTTCGACGCCGGCAATGCGGTCCGGCGTCAGCGACCCCGAGCGCACCAGAAATTCCGCATCCCATTTCGTGTAGATGTCATTGGTGATCGCGGCGATGTCGTAGCGCTCGCGCATCGCCTTGCACAACAAGTCCATCAGCGCGGTCTTGCCGGACCCGACCGGGCCGCCAACGCCGATCCGAAGCGGGCCGTGGGATTTAGCCATCTCGTATCGATCCTTCAGTCATGACCTGAACAGCCTCGTATATTGCGTTTCGTGCTTCATGCTTGCGAGATCGCCACGGAAGGTCGCGCTGCCGAGATCGTCCAGCGTCGCCGGCATCGCGCGCCTCGCCGTCTCCGAAACGACGGGCTCGAGCGCAGCAAGCACGCGCTGGCTGTCGGTTTGCCCGAGCGGAATGAGCCGGCTGGCGGCGGAGATCCAGTTCGACGTCAACGCGTGCAGGAAGGCATGCAGCAGGGGCGAAAGCGGGATCGCATGGACCGCACTCACCACGCCGACCGCGACGGGATAAACGATCGGGCCGTCGCATTGCGCGGTCGCATGCGCGAGCCCCTCGCAATCCCAGGCCGCGCGCGCAATTTCGATGAAGGCGCGGCCCTGGGCCATGGTTTCCAACTGCCGTTCGCGCGAGGGCACGAAGGCCGCGGCGAGCTCGGCGACATCACGAAGCGCGCGATCATCGTCGTCGGCGACCGCGCGATGTGTCTGCGCGAGAAACACCCCATCGCAAAAGCCGGACCCGTGCGCGAGCATCGCTGCGAGCCAGTCCTGCAGGGTCGCCGCGTCGCGGATGTCGCCCGCTTCCACCGCCCATTCGATGCCGCTGGAATAGGAGAAGCCGCCCACCGGAAAGGACGGCGACAGCCAGGTCATCAAGCGGTACAGCGCCGCTGCCTCGCTCGGCGTCATTGCGGCGCGCGCCGCGTCCCGCCCCTCGCTAGTCGTGGTCATGAGCATGGGAATGACCGTGGTGATGCGCGTGACCATGCGAATCATGGTGACTATGGTCATGATCGTGATGATGACCGTGATCGTGCGCGTGATCATGGTTTGGATGCGGGCGCGCATGGGCCTCGTGCGCATGTCCCTGCCCACCGGAATAGGCCCCGCCTTCGGGATCGAACGGCGCCTCGATTTCGACGACCCGCGCACCAAGCCCCCTGACCATCGCCTCGATCACGTGATCGCGCCGGATGCGCAGGCCTTTCGGCATGATCTGCGTCGGCAGGTGGCGGTTGCCCAGATGCCAGGCGAGCCGGATCAGGTGCTGCGGGTCGGCCGCTTTGATCTCGAGCAACGGCTCGGGCGCGGCCACCACCTCGATGAGCCGACCATCTTCGAGCACCAGCGCGTCGCCGCCGCGCAGCGCGACCGCGCTTTCGAGATCGAGCAAAAATGCCAGCCCGCGCGTGCCCGTCATCGCCATCCGCCGCCGGTGTCGGTCGTCGAAATCGAGCACCACCGTATCGGCCGGCGCTGTGGTCCAGCGATGCTGCGGCTTGACTTCGATTGCGCGAATCATGCGGAAATCTTGTCCACTTTGTCGGCGCTGATGATTTCGATCAGCGTCGGCGAAGCCTTCAGCGGCGCCGAAATTTCGCGCCAGACCTTCATATGCGGCGCTTTGCCATGCGCATTGAGGTCCTCGCGGCTCTCCCAGCGCTCGACCACGACATAGACGTTGGGGTCGTTGACGCTGGTATGCCCCTCATAGGAGAGGCAGCCTTTTTCTTTTCGCGTCTCGGCAATGCACTGCTTGTGGCCCTTGATAAAGGCCTCGCGGCTCTCCGGCTTCATCTGAGTGGTGGCGACGACATAGATCATGAAAACGCTCTCCCGTCATTTTTTGATTTATCTAGCGAACTTCGATTTTTTCGGGCGTGATGACCTCGATCCTCGGCGGCGCCGCCATGCATTTCACGGCGACGCGGCCGAAAGCCTTCATGTGTTCGGCCGAGCGATGTGGCACCAGCGCCTCGGCATTTTCCCACTGTTCGACGAACACCAATTTGGCCGGATCCGTCACGCTCTCATGGAGGTCATAAGCGATGTTGCCTTTCTCCTTGCGCGTCTCCTTGATGCAGGCGGTTGCAGCGGCGATCAGCTCGGCGCGCGTTTCGGGCTTCACGGTCAACGTGGCAACGACGTAAATCATGGACAATCCTCCCGGCACCTGGTTTTGGTTTGATACCGGGACCGACTTTAGAACAGGAAATAGCGCTGCGCCAAGGGCAGCACTTCGGCCGGCGCGCAGGTCAGGAGTTCGCCGTCGGCGCGGACTTCGTATGTTTCGGGATCGACCTCGATCGTGGGCGTCGCGTCGTTGTGGATCATGCTCTTCTTGGAGATCTTGCCGCGCGTGTTTTGCACTGCATAAAGCTGCTTGGCGATCCCAAGCTTGCGCCCGATCCCGGCAGCGGCGGCGGCCTTGGACGTGAAGACCACCGAGGACGCCGTGAGCGATCTGCCGAATGCCGCGAACATCGGCTGATAGTGCACAGGCTGCGGCGTCGGGATCGACGCGTTCGGATCGCCCATCGGGGCTGCGACGATCGAGCCACCCTTGATGACGCAATCGGGCTTGACGCCGAAAAACGCGGGCTGCCACAGGATGAGATCGGCGAGCTTGCCCTTCTCCACCGATCCGATCAGTTTCGAGACACCGTGAGCGATTGCGGGGTTGATGGTGTATTTGGCGATGTAGCGCTTGACGCGGAAATTGTCGTTGTCCTTGCCCTTGTCCTGCGGCAGCGAACCTCGCTGCTTCTTCATCTTGTCGGCGGTCTGCCAGGTACGGATGATGACCTCCCCGAGCCGGCCCATGGCCTGGGAGTCCGATGACATCATCGAGAGCGCGCCGAGATCGTGCAAAATATCTTCCGCCGCGATCGTCTCCTTGCGGATGCGGCTTTCGGCAAACGCGAGGTCCTCGGCGATGGTGGGATCGAGGTGATGGCACACCATCAGCATGTCCAGATGCTCGTCGATGGTGTTGCGCGTGAAGGGGCGCGTCGGATTGGTGGAGGACGGCAATACGTTCTTCAAGCCGGCGATCTTGATGATATCCGGCGCATGGCCGCCGCCGGCGCCTTCGGTGTGAAAGGCATGGATGGTGCGGCCCTTGAAGGCCTTCACCGTATCCTCGACGAAGCCCGACTCGTTCAGCGTGTCGGTGTGGATCATGACCTGAATGTCGTGGTCGTCGGCGACCGAGAGGCAAGTATCGATTGCAGCCGGCGTCGTGCCCCAGTCCTCGTGCAGCTTCAGCGCACAGGCGCCCGCCTTGATCATCTCGACCAGCGAGGCCGGGCGCGAGGCGTTGCCCTTGCCGGAAATGCCGAGATTGACGGGAAAGGCGTCGAACGACTGGATCATGCGCCCCATGTGCCAGGGGCCGGGCGTGCAGGTCGTGGCATAAGTGCCGTGCGAGGGGCCCGTGCCGCCGCCAAGCATCGAGGTGACGCCGCTCATCAGCGCGTGCTCGATCTGCTGCGGGCAGATGAAATGGATATGGCTGTCGAAGCCGCCGGCGGTGAGGATTTTTCCCTCGCCTGCGATCACGTCGGTGCCCGGGCCAATGACGATGGTGACGCCCGGCTGGATGTCGGGATTGCCGGCCTTGCCGATGGCATTGATATAGCCCTCCTTGATCGCGACATCGGCCTTCACGATACCCCAGTGATCGACGATCAGCGCATTGGTGATGACGGTGTCCGCGGCGCCCTGCTTGTTGGTGACCTGCGACTGGCCCATGCCGTCGCGGATCACCTTGCCGCCGCCGAATTTCACCTCCTCGCCATAGATCGTGAAATCCTTCTCCACCTCGATGATGAGGTCGGTGTCCGCCAGCCGTACGCGGTCGCCGGTGGTCGGGCCGAACATGTCGGCATAGACTGAACGTTTGATCTTGACGGACATCGGACCCCCACTCGAAATTTCAGTTGTGCCAGTCGGCAATCGCCCTCACAGCGTGCTCCTGGCATTGGCAACGGCCTCGTCAAAGAGAGTGTCGAGCACCGCATTGACGCCGCGGCAGCCGTTCACGACCTGCTCCGCCCAGGCGACATACTCGGCAAGCTCGTTGCGCTGCTCGCGGCTCGCATGCGGGAAGATGCGCGCGCGAATGTTGCTGACCTTGTCGGCGATCTTGATCAGTTTTGCCCCTGGCGATTTATGGGGCGCGTCGACCACCTGCAGCCGCCGACGCTCGGCCTTGGGCAAGCTCATGTCGTCGGTGCACTCGACCACGAGGGAGGCGACCCGTTCGGAGAATTTCCGTGCCAGCTCCTCGCGCGTGGTCGCGGTGTCCTCGATCGTATCATGCAGCCAGCCCGCCGCGACAAGTTCGGCGTCCTCGCCATCGCTCGCTGTCGCAAGCAGATTGGCGACCTCGGCGAGATGATTGATATAGGGTTCGCTGCCGCGCCCCTTGCGTGCCATGCCGTTGTGGCGATGTGCGGCAAGCTCGGCGGCTTCGGACAGGAGGCGGATGGCCGGCAGCATGGCCTCACAGCTTTCCCATCACGTCGCCGCGAAAACCGTAGATGGTGCGCTTGCCGGCGAGCTGCACAAGCTGCACGTCGCGGGTCTGTCCGGGCTCGAAGCGCACCGCAGTGCCGGCTGCGATGTCGAGCCGCATGCCGCGCGCCTTTTTGCGATCGAACTTCAGTGCGGGATTGGTTTCGAAGAAATGGTAGTGCGAGCCGACCTGGATCGGACGGTCGCCGGTGTTGGAAACCGCCAAGGTTACGGTCTTGCGGCCGGCGTTGAGCTCGATCTCGCCGTCCTTGATGAAGAGTTCGCCCGGGATCATCTTGGCTCCTGTGTCACCTGATCGGTTCATGCACGGTGACGAGTTTTGTTCCATCCGGGAAGGTCGCTTCGACCTGGATGTCGTGGATCATTTCGGGGATTCCCTCCATCACCTGCGCCCGGGTCAAGACCTGCGCGCCCGCCTGCATCAATTCGGCGACGCTACGGCCGTCACGCGCTCCCTCGACGATGAAGTCCGAAATGATAGCGACCGCCTCCGGATGGTTGAGCTTGACGCCTCGCTCCAGCCGGCGTCGCGCCACCATGGCCGCCATCGAAATCAGAAGCTTGTCCTTTTCGCGGGGTGAGAGATTCATGAGGGTTTTCTCTTGATTTGAGCCGATCTAGTGCAGCCATAACCGCGGCAGCGGCGCCGACGTGGCGCGCGCAAGCACAGCCTGCATATCCGCGCGCAGTCGCGCGGCATCTTGGGCACAGAAGCGCGCCATTGCAAATCCATTCCAGGCGGAAAGCCCGATCTCGCAGTCGATGGATGCCGGCGCCTCGCGCATGCGCGCAACCAGGGTCTCATCCCCCGGCACGATCAGCAGCGTTCCGATGGCGGTGCCGCCTTTGGCGATCACGGCGCGTGCGAGCTTCTCACCGACATCGCCGTCAAGCCGGACCGTT
>Ga0306922_10003363_pt1 | contig 14935 bp, 15 predicted proteins | sample sta12Cox44000082_FD_203758 | JGI IMG/M metagenome (GOLD analysis project Ga0306922, IMG submission 203758) | Lab enrichment of tropical soil microbial communities from Luquillo Experimental Forest, Puerto Rico - statoxic.12C.oxic.44.000.082 (v2)... | ecosystem: Environmental > Terrestrial >... | reverse complement strand
CATTGACGCGTGGGCGCCGCGGCCGGGCCAAAGCAGGCAGCGCTGCCATTGCAACATCGCTGGAGCGGCCAGGTAGCCCGGCCACCCAGATCCAGCAAGGCAGTCTGACCGCCGACAGCGCCCAGACTGACTGGGCTCGGGTCAGTTCTCACGCCGCAGGCACCGGACGCGACGTCTGGGCCGAACGCGAACCGCCGATCTGCGCGGCCGTTCCCTTGATGTCGATCGTGACATTGGTCATCCGTATCTCGGCAATCTGTCGCCGGGTGGGAGCGTGGGCCGCTGCCCTGTAGCTGCCGATGCGGCCTGGACATCGTGGACAACTTGCTCAGTGCCTGGGGCGCGCTCCCCTCCGCGAATAGGAGACTTTCACCATCGGTGCATGATCCGTCCGGGCGGCAGCGGATGGCCTCAGCAACTGACTGGACGGCACCGGGAAAGACCACTCGGGACGGTTTGGTGATGGGCCGGAGCCAGGAATCTCAGCGTGGGCCGGCTTATCGCTGTGGCCCTGCGAATTCTCTCAGGTGGACACCGTGGTCTGCGGCGATCATCTCGGCCGCCTTTTCGCCGATCATGATCGAGGCGGCGTTGGTGTTGCCGCTGGTGACATTCGGCATGACGCTGGCATCGGCCACCCGCAGACCTGCCACCCCGGTCACCCGCAGGTGGGGATCGACCACGCTTCCCATGCGGCAGGTGCTGGTCAGGTGGTACACGGTGAACGAATAGTAGCGGGCAAGGTCTTCGAGCAGTGCGTCGCTTGGGGTGTCGCCCGTGACGTGTCCGTGTTGGGCGGCCAGGTCAGGCGGTACCAGCAGCGGGCCGATCTGCCGATGCGGGGGCCAGTTCTTGGCGACCTCGAGCGCCCGCCGCAGGACAGCGACCATAACCTCCATGTCGTAGGGATCACCGTAGTAGTTCATCCGGATGCCGGGATGATCGAGGGGGTCGGCGCTAGCCAGAACGACCTCACCCTCGCTGTGGGGCTGTACCGGGTTGGCCAGGATGATCACGGTCTCGGCGCCGGGGGCCAGGCGCGCATCAGCGTCATCGAAGTACCGGTCTGGGTCGACCCGAAGGCAACGCTGCCAGATATCCCGGTTATAGCCACACGCGAAGAGCGCAAGCTGGGCGTCGTGGGTGTGGTGGTCACCAAGACCGGCCGAGAACCAGGCGCACGCCTCATACAGCGACGACGACACCAGGCCGCGGCCGGTGGTGGCCCATTCCGTCAGGCGCCGCTCGGCCTCAGCCTTGACCGCCTTGAGCTCCTCGCCCAAGCTGGCGTCGTCGGCCGGGTCAGCGGGCAACGGCCCCGCGGGCGCCCGCAGCGCGTCCGGGCCCATCGACAGGCCCATTTCCATCATTGAGATCCCCGCCCCTGGCGCGGGGAAAAGCAGGCCGACCTGCAGATGGTCCTTGAGGTGCTTTCCGACCTCGGCAGCGTCAAGCCGGCAGGCCACGCCCACCGCTTCCAGCTCGCTCTGAGGCCCGATACCGGACAGCATCAGGATCTGGGGTGAACCCACGGCTCCTGCGCTGAGGATCACCTCCCTGGCGGCCTGGGCGACGACGGTCGCGCCGTCACCGGTCCGGTATTCGACCCCGGTTGCCCGTAGCCCGCCGGGGCCGCTCTCCAGGATCACCCTGGTGACCTGCGCGCCGCAGATAACCTCGAGATTCGGCCGCTGCCCGGCCTCCCCCTCGAGGAACGCATGGTACGTGCTAGACCTTTTGCCAGCGCGCGTCGTGGTCTGCAACAGCGACACAACTCCATGGGGGCCGCCCCGGTCGCGGCCGTTGTAGTCGCCGCGAGGGATCCCAGCCGCCACGGCGGCAGCGACGAATTCCTCGGCGGCGGTCAGCACCGGAGCCCGCACCGACACGCCAAGAGGGCCCTGCGCGTTGTGGGCCTCGGCGTCGATAATGATGTCGCCGCTCGGCGCCAGGCCTTCGCTCTTCTTGAAGTAAGGCAGGACCTGGTCATAACTCCACCCGGCGGCGCCGGCCGCAGCCCAGGAATCGAAATCGCCCGGATGACCACGGACGTAGGCCATGTAGTTGATACCCGAAGACCCGCCGAGCATCCTGCCGCGCGGCACCATCATCCTGCCATCGGTCAATCCCAGCCCGCACTGGCCCGCATCCGCGGTGTACATCCAGTCCGTCTCCCGGTTCTGCTGCAACACCGGGCAAGCAGCGGGCATCAGCTCCGCAGGCGGGGGCGGGCCGCCCGCCTCGAGCAGCGCCACCCGGCACCCCGGATCCTCCGAGAGCCGGCTCGCGACGACCGCCCCCGCCGAACCACCCCCGACCACGACGAAATCAAACGACCCAGCCATAGGGTTGGCGTCCGGGTGCCCATTCATCGATACCCCTCCTCCTGACCGAAGCTGTAAGCGGATCTGCGGTCCCCGTCAGGATCGTGAAACAGGCGCACGCCGCAGGCAGCGATGATGGCTCAGCGGCTCGAAGCCGTGATACAACTCCGCTGTGTCTTTGTCAACCGGCTGCATGCGATCGATCGTGCTGGCGGCCAGCGGCGAAGACATCACCCGATCTAGTGACGCACCACCGCGGCGAGCGCAACCCGGCCCGGTACGCCCAGCCTGGCGAACATTCGCAGCAAGTGGGCGTCCACGATACGCGGCGAGATGAACAGCCGCCGGGCCACCGCACCGCTCGTCAGCACGCCACCTACATCGTCGCCGCGTACATCGCGGCGCCGCCAGGTAGGCCACACTGACTGGCAACAGTTCCCCTTGGTGGCCACAGCCGCCAGGGGGACAGCCAGGCCGCAGGAGGACAAATCGCAAGACCATTACGGACCGCGACTTCAACGCGGGCACGAACCGCCGTTCTGATCGCTGATCGGCGTCTAGGTGGTCGCCGTTAGCGGCGCGCAGAACCGGTGGTTATGGCCGTAGCGCGCCCGCTCGGTGACCATGGGATTAGACGGCCTGACCGGGTGGGGTCTCTGGTTGAGGGAGTTGGCGCAGGTCGGTGAGGGTGAGTGCGGGCCCGCCGAGCTGCGCGGGCTGCCGGGCGGTGGCGCGGAGCCCGTCGATGAGCAGGTCGAGGTGGCGGTGACTGAGGCTGTTGTTGGTCTCGGGAGGGAATCCGCCGGGCAGCGGGCGGGAGAGCCGGACGATGAGCAGGCCGATGTCGCCAGAGGTGACGTCGCCGCGCAGGGTGCCGGCCTGGTGGGCTGCGCCGGTGAGTGCCTCGAGCTCGGCGGCCCCGGTCTGGCGGGCCTGCCTGATCTCCTCGTCATCGAAGGGGGCCTCGGCGAGCAGGGCAGGGATGACCGCGGCGGTGCGCACGTCGATGGCCCGGTGCATGTAGCGGGCCAGGGCGCGGAACGGGTCGGGTTCCTCGGCGGCGGCCTGGCGGGCTTCGTCGGTGGTGCGCTGCATGGCGTCCAGGATGACGTCGCGGATGAGCGCCTGGCGGTCCGGGAAGTGCCGGTAGAGGGTGGCGATCCCGGTTCCTGCCCGCCGGGCGATCTCCTCGAGAGGGGCGGCGGGGCCGCGTTCGATGAGCACGTCGCGGGCTGCCTCGATGAGCCGGCGGCGGTTGTCGCGGGCGTCGGCGCGCAGCGGCCGCCGCGGGGCACTGCCGTGGTTTGGCGGCATTGCTGATCCGGCCCCCGTTCTGTCTGGCTCCCCTTAACTAGCGGGTACCGCCCGCTCGTAACTGGAGGGATTCATTCCGGAAAGAGCTTAACTGATAGTGGAATACTCCGCAACGATCACTGGTTGCACGTAACCGAAGGAAAACCCTCCGAATAACGGGAGGAGCGGCAGGGGCCGGCCCGTGGCCGACCGCCCGCGCAGCGTCCTCCGCCGAGCCAATGGGAGATTCAGGCATGCAAGCCATCGAGGAGTTCCTCACCACGTGGGCCGCCGCCGAGCAGGCCGGCGACACCACCACTCTAGAGACCCAGCTCGCCAGCGACTTCACCGCTGTTGGCCCGCTCGGGTTCATCCTCACCAAGCAGGCGTGGCTGGCCCGGCACCGCCACGGCGACCTCACCTACCAGGCGTTCAGCCTCAGCGAAGTGAACGCCCGCACGGCTGGCGGCACCGCCATCGTCACCGCACGCAATAACACCCGCGGCAGCTACCAGGGCCACCCCATCCCCGAAGCCGTCCGCGCGACCCTCATCCTGGTCAGCGACGCCGGCAGCTGGAAGCTCGCCGCCATCCACCTGAGCTTCATCGCCGGCACCCCCGGCGCCCCGCCAATCCCGGGGGCGGGCGGCCGCGCGGCCGAGGAAAGCAGCCCGAACCGTCCGCTTGTCAAGGAGGCATGATGTACACCACCCAAGCACCATCTCGCCCCGTCCACCGCCAGTTCCCAGGCGGCCCGCCGCTGGCAGGCCTGGCCGTCACCTCAACGGCGTTGTTCCTGGCCGGCCTCATCGCCAGCACCGTAATGGCCGGGAAGGCATTCCCCTCGCCGTTCGATCCTGGCGCGAGCATCCAGACCTACTTCCACGGCCACCAGGACGCCGTCAAGGTCAGTGGGTTCTTCCAGTTCGCGGCCGCGGTTCCGCTGGCGATCTACGCCGCGACGGCCTCCTCCCGCCTGCGCACCCTGGGAATCCGCGCCCCCGGCGCCACCATCGCGCTGGTCGGCGGCGCGCTGGCCGCCGCGTTCCTTTCCATCTCCGGCCTGGTGACCTGGACGCTCGCCCAGCCCGCCGTGCTCGCCTCGCCCGCGCTGGTCCGCGGCCTGCACTACCTGGCCTTCGCCACCGGCGGCCCCGGCAGCGTGGTCCCGTTCGGGCTGCTGGTCGCCGGCCTGGCCGTGCCCGCCGCCTTCGGCGCCCTGCTGCCCCGCTGGCTCGCCGCCACCGGGCTGATCATCGCACTCGCCGCCGAATTCTCAACGCTGAGCCTGCTCATCGACGGCGCCGCCTACCTGCTGCCCGTGGCCAGGTTCGCCGGACTGGCCTGGCTGATCACCGCCGGGGCCCTGCTGCCCAAGAACCGCCCGGCGCCCGCCGGATCCGGCCCGGAATGAAAGGAGCCATCCCAATGACCCCGGCCTGGCAGGGTATTACCGGTCCCCCGTGGCACGGCTGGGAGAACAGGAACTGGGCACCCGATGGTTCCTGGGGAATATGGCCTGGCCTGTGGCTAGTGCCAGCCCTGCTGATCCTCGCTCTGGCGGCCGGCCTCGCCTGGCCGCTGCTGCAGCGCCGGACCGTTGATCTCCGGGCCCGCATGGATCAACCGACCAGCCCGGCCCCACCCTGGGGTCCGGTGCTGGCCTCCGAAGCCGACCGGGAAGACACAGCCCGAGCCCTGTCGGCTGCCATCGCAGAAGGCCGTCTTAGCCACGACGAAGGCATCGAGCGGATCGGCAACGCGTATACCGCGCGCCATCAGCACCAGCTCGCCGCCCTCACGGCCGACCTCCCAGCCAGCGAGCACGCCCATCCGTCACACCGGCGGTCGCCAAACCGAACCCAGGCAGCCAGGGCAAGCAATCGCAGACCCTGACCTGCCTGTCCCTTAGATTCCGGCTCGGTGACGAGATCGCCGTGGATATCCCCGCGGCCGAATCAGGCCAGCAAGGACGCCGGGGCGCCGACGCCCCGGCGTTCCTCTACGGCCACTCGTCCGGCGGGCCGCCGGCCATGCGGGCGGCCCTACAGCTGAGGCAGGCCCTGGCCGAAGGCCGCCGGGCCGACGCGGTGGCCCTGTTCATGCGGTTCGCAGGCACGCACGCCGAGCAGGTCGACGGCATGCGCCGCACGCCGTTCTGGCCGGGCACGGAAGCCGTCGCGCCGACGCTGGCCTACGACCGTGCCGCCATCCTGGGCGAGCCCTGGTCGGTGCCGGCCGAGCTGGCCGCGCGCATCCTGGTACCCGCCCTCGTAATGGCGGGCGACGCGAGCCTTCCGTTCCTGCCCGACGCGGGTGTCAGCATGGCCGGTAGTAGGCGTCGATGGGGGCGCGTGCCTCGTCGAACAGAGCCGGGCCGTCCTGTGTCACCGCCGGCCAGTCGCCCGACTGCGGGTTGAGTTCGATGAGTTGCTTGGTGGACAGGGCGTAGACGACACGGCCGAGCCCGGAGCGGACGATGCCGCCGGAGCACATGGTGCAGGGCTGGCAGCTGGTGTACATGGTGGTGCGTGCGGCCGTGTCGGGGTCGAGTTCGCGGGCCGCCCAGCGGGCGAGCTTCAGTTCCGGGTGGGCGGTGATGTCGTTGTCGCGCCGCACTGTGTTGTGGGCTTCGGCGAGAATCGCGCCGTCTGGGTCGGCCAGCAGGGAGCCGTACGGTGCCTCACCCAGGGTGACGGCGTGGGCCGCGATGCCGATGGCGCGCCGCAGGAGACTCTCGTCGGTAGTGGTGATCACGATGGTGTCCTCCAGTGTGTGGCCACGGCGGTGAGCGCCTGCCAGGCCGCGCGGGGCCGACGGGTCTCCTCCGGATCTCCGTGGTAGGGGTCGAGCACCACCGTGTCGGCGCCGAGCAGGCGGAGCTGGTCGAGATCGTCGAGGATCTGCTCGATGGTGCCCACGCCGGCAGGCCGTTCGGGGTCGTCGACCAGAGCGGTGGTCAGCCGCAGGGCGATGCGGGGTGCAAACGACGGCAGCGAGTGGCTTGTCAGGGCCGAGCGCATCTGGGCCAGGGGGAGCCGCAGCGGATGCCAGGCGTCGCCGAACCGGACGGCACGGCGGATCGCCGCCTGGCTGTGGCCGCCGATCCAGATCGGCACTGGGGCAGTGGTGTCATCGGCCTCCGCCCGCCAGGTGTCACGCAAAGTGCGCAGGTACTCGTCGGTCCGTCTGCCGCGCGCGGTGAACGGCACGCCTAGCGCGTCGAACTCCTGACCTGCCCAGCCGACACCCACCCCGAGCACGAACCGGCCCCCGCTGAGCTGGTTGAGGTTGGTGGCCATGCGCGCCACCAGCAGCGGATGCCGGTAGGGCAGGACGAGCACGGTCGTGCCCAGCCGCAGTCCGGTGGTGATGCCGGCCAGCCAGGACAGCGTGGTGAACGGTTCGTAGAACGGCTCCGGGTACTGCTCGGCCACGTCCGGGGTGATGACTAGGTGGTCCGACACCATGAGGAGGTCGAAGCCGAGTCCCTCCACGATCCGCGCCCATTCGCGTAGCGTGCCGGGATCGGTTCCGGGCCCGAAGTTCGGTACGTTAACGCCCAATTGCATGATCAGAGGCTATCCCGGCGATCACGAACTAATGAAGAGGGTTTTCCTGGTAAAAGCAGTGTTCTCCCGTGGTTCTTCCGGTAGAGTCGCGGTGTGGCCGTGAATCTCGACTTGGTTGACTGGGTGATCATCGAGCAGCTGCAGCGGGAGGCTCGCATCTCCCTCAGCGAATTGGGGCGACGCGTGAAACTCAGCCCATCGGCCGTCACCGAACGGGTGCGGAATCTGGAGTCGCTGGGCGTCATCACCGGCTACCACGCCGTGGTGGACCTGGCCAAGGTCGGCTACCCCGTGCTCGCCGTCGTCCGGCTGAAGTACCCGGGCAACCACCACCAGCCATTGCGCCGGCTGCTCGCCGAGCGACGGGAGATCCTGGAGTGCCTGCGCACCACCGGCGATGACTGTTACACCCTGAAGGTTGCCGCCGCCTCCATGGAGCATCTAGAGACGCTCGTGGATGAGCTGGCCGGCTTCGGCAGCACGACCACCAGCGTCGTCTACAGCCAGCCGCTGCCCTATCGCGGACCTGACCGGCCCTGACCAGCAACTGACCGGCCGCGGCAGCTCTCTGGAGCACGTGCAGGAGCGTTGCCCGAGACAAGGTGAAGGACCCGGAGCGGGCTGACGGCTGTTGCTGATCATCTGCCGGGGCAGCGGGTCGGTGGTGACCTGGCGGCGGGCGCAGATGGTGCTCCGTCGGTGCAGGGCATGGACGCGGCGACGATCGCCAAGGTGGCCTTTACCAGCGAGGACGACCGTTCGGCATCAAAAGATCTTGACCGAACGAGCCGTGGCGCATGCGTCCGGGTCGGCTCATGCCTCTTCGGCGAGGACGACCACGCCGGCGGGGGCCAGGATGAGCGGAGGGGTGGCCTGGGCGGCGGCATCGACGTGGATCCGGGGCGGTGGCGGGACTCGGTCCGGATAGAAGGTGCCGGGTCCGTACAGCTGTCCGTAGCGGACTACGACACCTCCGGCGTCCAGCACGAGGCGCTCATGCTCGTCGACGGCCTGCCCGCGGCCAGCGGGATGCCATGCGATGCTCTGGGCCAGGAAATGCCGGGCCCCGGCCGCGCGGGCGGCGGTCACCAGGTTGCGGGTCCCCTCGGTGCGCATGCGGTCGTTGCGGGCGGCGTAGTCCGGCAGCTGGTCGAGGTGGTCGGGTAGGTCGGTGAGCTGGTGCAGGACCACGTCGGGAGTGAACGACGTGATCGCCTTGGTCAAGGCGGCGGCGTCGAAGACGTCGCATACGACGGGGTCGGCTCCGAGGGCCCGGATGCGGCCGGTCTTGTCCGGTGAGCGCGTCATCGCCGCGACCGTGTCGCCGTTGGCGATCAGCAGTGGCAGCAGGCGTATCCCGATGACGCCGGTTGCGCCGGCGAGGAAAACGCGGATCGGCGGGTGGTTATCGGGACCTGGGCCGCTGGGCACGGCTGTTTCCTTTCTTCGGTTCGGCGGTGGTGGGCGATCAGCGCGGTGACGACCGCGATGGCAGCGCCGGCCAGGCAGTTGGCGGCCGGGCTGGCCTGGAGGGTGAGGCCGCCAACGGCGCCGGACAGACCGATGCCAGCGTAGATGGCGGAGCTGTTGAGCGACACCAGGGTCGTCGCGCTGCCGGGCGCGAGCTCCATCAGGCGCCGCTGCTGGGGCGCGCCGTAGTTGAAGCTGCCCACGCCGAGCAGGGTGAACGCGAGCGCCGCCGGAATCACCCCGAGCCGGGGGCCCGCGAGATCCAGCGCCGCGAGCGCGGCCAGCGCGGATGCCTGCAGGGTCAGGCCCGCGCGCAGGACCAGCGGTTGCCCGTAGCGGTCGGCGGCCGCGCCGGACAGTATCGAGCCGCAGGTGGCTCCGGCCCCGAAGCAGGCCAGGATCACGGCCAGCTCGCCGCTGGCGCCCGCGGCCGCGCTGACCGGCGCGGCGTACGTGTAGCCGAGGTAGCCGGCCAGCACCCCGAGCAGGGTTGTGGCGAGTACCCGGTAGACGCCCGGCGTGCGCACCGCGGCGAGCCGCGCGCGCAGCGCCACGGGGGGCGGACCCGCGACGACCTTGGGCAGGACCAGGCGCACGGCGGTGGCGGCGGTGGCCGACAGGATGGCGATGCCGGTGAATGTGGCGCGCCAGCCGAATCGCTCACCCACGAGCGCGCCGAGCGGGACCCCGGTGGCGATCGAGGTGGCCAGGCCGGCGGCGATCACGCTGAGGGCGCGCCCTCGCCGTTCGTCGGTCGCCAGGCGGCCGGCGACGACCGTGGCGGTGGGCGTGTACAGGCAGGCGGCCAGCGCGGCAGCGATGCGGGCGGCGAATAGCACGACCAGGGATGGGGCCGATGCGGCTAGGGCGTTCATCGCGCCGAGCGCGCCCAGCGCGATCATCAGCAGAGTGCGCTGGCCGACGCCGGCCAGCAGCGAGGCCAGTACCGGGGCGCCGAGCGCGTAGGTGACGGCGAACACCGTGACCAGTTGCGCCGCGACCGCGGTCGTGGTGGTGAACTCGCGGGCGATCTGCGGCAGCAGCCCGGCGATCATGAAACCGTCGGTGCCGACCGCGAACGCGCCGGCGAACAAGCAGATCAGGGAGAACCGCACGGCCGCGGGCCCGGCAGGCCGGCCCTGGCCGGTGCCGGTATCCGCGGGATGCGTGGTATGGAGCATGTACTCGACGCTAGGCTGACGCTGGCACCTTGGTAAGGTCCAGAATGATGCCAGAATCAGGTACCAGAAGCTCGGCGGCCGAGATCCTCATCCAGCTCGACCGGGCCGCGCCTGTCCCGCTGCGGGCCCAGCTCGAGCGCACGCTGCGCGAACTGATCCGCTCCGGACGGCTGCGGGCGGGCGAGTTGCTTCCGTCGAGCAGGACCCTGGCCGCCGATCTCGGCGTCTCTCGCCGCCTGGTAGTGGACGCCTATGACCAGCTCGCCGCCGAGGGTTACCTGTCCTCCCGTGTGCGTTCTGCGACTCGCGTGGGAAACGTCAGCGCCGCGGCCGACGCGATCGCCACCGACGAGCCACCGTCCGTCCGCTATGACCTGCGGCCGGGCGTCCCTGCCCTGGGAGAGTTCCCCCGCCCGGCCTGGCTCCGGGCGACCGCCCACGCGCTCAGGCACACGCCCGACGCGGCGCTGGCCTATCCCGACCCGCGCGGTACGGCCGCGCTGCGGCAGGCGATCGCCGCTTACCTGCGCCGGGTGCGGGCCGTCGACGCCGAGCCGCAACGGATCGTCATCTGCACCGGCTTCCGCCAGGGCCTGTCGCTGCTGACCCGGGCCCTGGGACGCCCGGTGGTGGCGCTGGAGGATCCTGGCCTCATCGGCCGCGACCAGACCGTCGCGGCCGCCGACGGCTCGTACGTCCCAATCGCCGTCGACGAGCTCGGCGCTCGGACCGACCTGCTGCCGGCAAGCAACGCCGACGCGGCCGTGGTGGCGCCGGCCCACCAGTTCCCGCTCGGGGTCACGCTGGCCCCGGCCCGCCGCTCGCAGCTGCTCTCATGGGCGACCCAGGCCGGCGGGCTGGTCATCGAGGACGACTATGACGCCGAGTTCCGCTATGACCGCCAGCCGGTCGGCGCGCTGCAGGGACTCGCGCCCGAGCACGTCGCCTACCTCGGCACCACCAGCAAGACACTCGCCCCGGCGCTGCGGCTCGGATGGATGGTCCTGCCCGCCACGCTGCTGGACGCGGTGGCCGAGGCCAAGCGCAGCCACGACTCCGGAAATCCGGTCATCGAGCAGCTCACCTTCGCGCATCTGCTCGACAGTGGCATCTACGAGCGGCACCTGCGCCGCATGCGCAGGCTCTACCGCCATCGACGCGACACGCTGCTGGCCGCCCTGCACCGACACCTGCCCGAGGCCCGTGTCAGCGGCACCGCCGCGGGCCTGCACGTGATGCTCACCCTGCCCGGCGAGGTCAGCGCCGCCGCGGTCGTCCGGGCCGCGGCCGGATACGACCTCGGGCTGGCCGCCCTGGAGCGGTACCAGCTGACCGCCGACGCCTCAGGGTCCAGCCGGCTGGTCCTGGGCTACGGCAACATCGTCCCGGCCGCGATCGACACCGCCGTCCGCCGCCTGGCCCAGGCCGCCGCCAGCCAGGCGACAGCGCCTGCAGGGGAAGGCCCAGGAGGGCAAACCTAATCTGCTACGGCAGTAGTTAGGCGCGCTGTTAGTCGCTCATACTCGGCAGGCACGAGGATCCGCTGTCCGCTCGTCACGGATGGTAGTTTGCGCTGCGCACCACTTCGGTGATGAGCGCCTCCACGTCGGCCGCGGCCGGCGTCGCCGCGCACGGCGCTGGCGCGCTGCGCGCGGGCCTTCCGAGCGGCCATCTCCAGACGGGTCAGCGGCGGAAGGGAGTCACTCGGAACGCGTGGGCATCAAGATCATCGGGGTCGCTGGGTGTCCTTGAGGCGGAAACGACTGTAAGCCACCTCCGGGGGTTTCACCGCGGTTGGTTGTGTTGTCTGGCGGGGAAGCTGACCTGACGATTTCCTTGGCGAGGCTGACAGCGGTGGTGACCGCTGGCGTGCCGACGGCGGCTCCGCTGGCGCGCAGCCCGTTGACAACAAGCATCAGCCGGTCCGTCACCGCCTGCGGATCGTGCAGCCCAGCGTCGATGGCGAGCTTGTGCAGGACGGCGGCGATGGAACTCGGCATTCACGGAGTTAACTCTCTCGCTACTCACACGCCCGGCCACACCGCCCACCTTGCCCGGCTCGCCGAAGACCTGGGCTACTGGTCCTGGTGGGCCGGCGACCACGTGGTGCTCCCCAGCCCCCGGCCACCGGGCGCGCCGATGGCACCCGATGACCCGATCGTCGACCCGCTCGTGCACCTCGCCTACGTCGCCGCGCTCACCACCCGGCTGGAACTGGGCACCGGCGTAGTCATCCTGCCCCAGCGCAACCCCCTCGTCCTGGCCAAGCAGGCGGCCAGCCTTGACGTGCTCAGCGGCGGCCGGCTGCTGCTCGGCGTGGGCGCAGGGTTCCTCGAGCCCGAGATGAGAGCCGTCGGCGTGGCCATGACCGAACGCGGCGCCCGCACCGATGAGTACCTCGCCGCCATGCACGCCCTGTGGGCCACCCCCGCGCCCGCCTACCACGGCCGCTACGTCACCTTCGAAGGGGTCGACGCTCACCCCCGGCCGCTGCGTCCCGGCGGGCCACGCGTCGTGATCGGCGGCAGCAGCCCCGCCGCCTACCGCCGGGCCATCGCCCACGGTCACGGCTGGTACGGCAACGGCCAAAGCCCCGGCGACCTAGCCAGACACCTGGAAGGCCTGCACAGGGCCGCCGGAGAAACCCAGCGCCCGGCATGGCTGGGCCGGCTGGAAATCAGCTTCCTGCCGCTCGCCCCCGAGGTCGACCCCGATACCGCCCGGCAGTATGCCGACCTCGGCGCCGACCGGCTCGTACTCTACCCGCCCTCCCTCCACGATCCTGCCCAGGTTGAGGCGTTCCTGCGGCATCACGCCGGACTACTCGGCTCGCCGCGGGCCGACCGGCGCCGGGTGCCGTGATGGTCGCCAGGGCCGGTTGCCTTCCTGACCCGGATGAGGTGCTCATGCTGTCGGTCTCCCTGGGTCGCCTCTGCCCTCACCAGTTCGACGAGATACCGCACCGGACTGCGAGGCCGGGTACGGCCTGACATTCGGAGGGGCCACGTCGTCGGACTACTGACACACCACAAAGACCGCTGAGGTTCGAAGGGAAGACCTAGCAATGCCCACTCCCGCGACTGCCGGGCAAGACGACGTCCGATCGCGTCTGCCCGACCCCAGCCGGTTCATCCCCGAGATAGCAGAAATCGCCGGAGCCATGTTCAAGGCCACCTTGAACGGTTCGATTCCGCAGACCACCATCCACCTGATACAGCTACGCGCCGGGCAGATCGTCGGCAACACCTACCACACCATCCGGCAAACCGGCGACCTCCGCAAGGCCGGCGAAACAGAAGAGCGCATCACCGCCGTGGCGTCATGGCAGGACGCCCCCTACTTCACCGACGCCGAACGGGTCGCACTGGAACTCACAGAGGCCGTCCTCACTCCCAACCCGCCCGGGGAACGCGTTCCCGACGAGCTGTACGCCAGGGCATCCGCCCACTACGACGAAAAGGCGCTGTGGACGCTCACCCTGGCGATCGGCCAGATCTGCTTCTTCATCCCCGTCGCTCTGATCGCCAAGCCGATCCCTGGCAAGGAACCGCATTACAGCGAGTAACGCCCCTTTTTCTGGGGCTCTTCTCGCTAGAGCAGCCCTCCTCTTGGTCGCATCTGCCGAGGCTGTGATCCGAAGATCGTAAGCAAGTGGCGCGTCCTAGCGCCTAACTAGCTCGTAGCGCTGCCCACCTTGCCCGCTCGGAGGGCGGAAGGATCGTCTTGATCTCTTCGGGTGTCGCCCGCGACGGCAGGGCCGGCGCGACCGCGTACTCGACGGCGAAGGCGGCGCTCGACGGGCTCCTCGCCTCCTTGAAGTGGGAGGCCGGCGCGGTCGGCGTCCTTGTCAACATCGTCAGCCCCGGGTTCACCGTCACCGAGAACAACCTCGCCCTGTTCAGCGACGAGGTCCGCGAGTCCGTACGGGAGCGAACACCATCCGGGCGACTGTCGGTTCCCGGCGACGTAGCCAAGGCGGTACTGCTGCTCGGGTCTCCCGCGAACGGCAACGTTACCGGCGCATACCTCCCCGTGGCCGGCGGGATCGACTAGCCGCCCGCCCTCGTCACCGGCCAACGACGCGGCGTGCGGCCAGCCAGCGGCGGCTTCCCCAGCGGAAACACGCGCCCGGTCGGGGGGGCGCCGGCCTCTCGTTCGCGTCTTGTGCTTGGCGCGGTCTTGGCCAGAGTGAGGTCGGCAGGTGTTCGTATACCGCTCAAGGTCCACCCGGGGCCTTGAGTGCGCCAGGCTGTCAACAAGAATCGAGATCACCACGGACTGACCCGTCGGAGCGAGGAGGGGTTATGGCCGCAGTGCGGATGGCGGACCTGCCGACAACCGGCACCGACGTCCTGGTCGTGGGTGCAGGCCCGACTGGCCTGATGGCCGGGCTGGTGCTGACCCGCCGCGGCGTGCCGGTGGTGGTGGTTGACCAGAAGGAGGGACCGACCCGTGAGTCGAGGGCGCTTGCGGTCCAGGCCCGCACCATGGAGATCTACGACCAGCTCGGGCTCGCCGACCAGGTGCTGACCGGCGCCTATCCCGCACTAAAGATGCAGATCGGCACGGACCCGCCACTTGGGGGGATCAGCATCGCCCGGTTGCAGCGGGGTGAAACCAGGTTCCCGGGCATGCAGATCTTCGAGCAGAGCGCCAATGAACAGCTTCTGTCCCGCTCACTCGCGGCGGCGGGCACCGATGTGCTCTGGCGGCACCGGCTCATCGACCTGATCGATGACGCCGGCCAGACCCAAGGCCAGGTCATGGCGCTGCTCGACGGACCCGAAGGACTCGTCCGCGTCCGGGCGCGATGGTGCATCGGCGCCGACGGGGCCCGGTCGGCCGTCCGTCGCGAGCTGGATATTCCGTTTGAAGGCGTTACCGACGACGCCACCTTCTGGGTTGCAGACTTGCGTGGCGTGCGCGGGCTGCCGGACAACTCGATGGCCGCCCGGTTCGGCGACGCCACGTTCGCCGTGGCATTCCCCCTTGGCCCGGCTGGTCACACCCGGCTGGTGGCCCTGGCGCCGCGAGACGACATCGGCCAGCAGGAGGCTCTTGCCGCGGCCCGTGCTGATCTCGGGCTGACCTACGA
>Ga0306922_10003362_pt1 | contig 14937 bp, 13 predicted proteins | sample sta12Cox44000082_FD_203758 | JGI IMG/M metagenome (GOLD analysis project Ga0306922, IMG submission 203758) | Lab enrichment of tropical soil microbial communities from Luquillo Experimental Forest, Puerto Rico - statoxic.12C.oxic.44.000.082 (v2)... | ecosystem: Environmental > Terrestrial >... | reverse complement strand
GCCGGTCGCGGGCGCGACGACGGTCCCGCTCCAGTCCGCGGTCCCGTTCGGCGACACCGCGACGTCGCCGGGCGCGCCGCCGGCGGCGTAGAGCCCGGCCGTCCCCGGCAGCGGCACCGCCGGCGCGAGATCGCCGAAGCGGCTGAACGAGGTGTTGTCCCAGAGGATCCCCCAGCCGCGGCTCGAGACCAGGAACGGGACGAAGATCTCCGTGTTCGACTGGCGCAGGTCGAGGTCGACGTCCTTGATGTCGAGGAGGCCCTGCTGGTGCTGGCCGAGGCCGTAGAGCGACTCGCCCGGCGCGGGCTGCCACTGCTGGCGGACGTGGAACGTCTTGTCCCCCATGACCGTGGCCGGCTCCAGCGTTCGCCCGCCCGGCCGCTCGGCGAGGATGGGCCGGCCGGCGGCATCCGCGAACGAGACCGCGCCGGTGGCGAGATCGACGCGCACGGTCAGCTTGGCCGTGGCGATCGTCGCCTCGCCGTTCCCCTGCCTCAGCTTCCAGGGGGTGGGCCGGCAGCGCTTCCCCGCGGTCGCCAGCGTCGGCCGCGCGAAGAAGGCGTCGTCCTTGGCGAAGGCGACGCGGACGATGTCCTCGGCGCAGACCTCGACCTTGAGCCGCCCGCCGGCCACAGCAATGGGGAGCGGCCCCAAGCTCGCTTCTCTGGGCGCTTCCGTGGGGGCCCCCGCGACGCCCGGCCCGCCCGGGGCCAGCGCCACGACGCAGGCCGCCGCGAGAGAGAGCGTGACCGCCGTACGCATGGGCTCGGAGCCTACCCCGCGGGGCGACCGCGGTGGGGTTTGAGGTTATCCTTTCGCGCCGTGACCGCCGCGCCCCTCTCCGAACCCCCTGTTCCCGCCGGGCGCGACCTCCGGTCGCTGCTGCCGGACGACCTCGGGCGCCTGGTGGCCGCCGCCGGCGCGCCCCGCTATCGGACCGAGCAAATCTTTCGCTGGCTGCACGCCCAGGGGGTCACGGACACGGCCGAGATGACCAACATCCCGGGCGCGCTGCGCGGCGCGCTCCAGCGCGCTCACCCGTTCGTGCCGCTCCGCGAGGCGGTGGTCCAGGCCGCGCGCGACGGGACGCGCAAGCTGCGCTTCCAGACCCACGACGGGCGGGCGATCGAGTCGGTGCTGATCCCCGACGAGGACGAGGAGCGCAACAAGCTGACCCTCTGCATCTCCTCGCAGGTCGGTTGCGCGCTCGACTGCGCGTTCTGCGCCACGGCCACCCTCGGCTTCGGCCGCCACCTGGCGGCGGGGGAGATCGTCGAGCAGGTCTACCGCGCCACGGCCCTGGCCGGGCGCCGGCCCACCAACCTGGTGTTCATGGGGATGGGCGAGCCGCTGCACAACTTCGACAACGTGACCCGCGCACTGGCGCTGCTCCAGCACCCCTGGGGGGCGGCGTTCTCGCCGCGGCGGATCACGGTCTCCACCGTCGGGTTGGTCCCGGCCATCGAGAAGCTGGCGGCGATCACGCCGGCGCCGAACCTGGCCATCTCCCTCAACGCCACCACCGACGAGGTGCGCGACCGGCTGATGCCCGTCAACCGGCGCTGGCCGCTCGCCAAGCTGCTGGACGCCGCGCGCCGCTTCCCGCTCGGCCACGGCCGCCGCGTGACGTTCGAGTACGTGGTGCTCGCGGGCGTCAACGACAGCGACGCGGACGCCGATCGCCTGCCGGCGCTGCTGCGCGGGATCCCGGCCAAGGTGAACCTCATCCCGTGGAACCCGTTCGTGGCCTCCCTGCGGGGCGCGACCGCGCCTGCTTTCGAGCGCCCGTCGGCCGAGCGGATCCGCACCTTCCAGGAGCGCGTCCGCACCGCCGGCCTCTCCGCGTACATCCGCACACCGCGCGGCGACGACATCGACGCCGCCTGCGGCCAGCTCGCCGCGCGCGACCTCGTCACCCTCTCGCGAGCGCCCGCGTAGGCATGTCCTCGTCGGAAGATCACCTGGCGGAGGCGCGCGACCTGGCGATCGACGCTTGCGGGCGGATCGCGGAGTTCTGGGGGTTCACGCGGACGATGGGGCGCGCCTTCGGGCTGCTCTACCTGTCGCGTGAGGCGCTCTCGCAGGCGGAGATCCAGTCCCGCCTCGGCATCTCGGCGGGGAGCGCGTCGATGACGCTCACGGCGCTCGGGCGCTGGGGCGTCGTGCACAAGGTCTGGGTGCGCGGCCAGCGCCGCGAGCACTACCAGGCCGAGACCGACTTCTGGAAGATGATCTCCGGCGTCCTCAACGAGCGCGAACGGCGCGAGATCGGCGCCGCGGTCGAGGTGGTCGGGCGCGCCCAGGCCGCCGCCCGCCGGGTGCAGAGCGCCAGCCGCGCCGGCGGGGCCACCCCCGCGGGCCGCCGGGCCAAGGCCGACGCCGACTTCGTCTCCGAGCGGCTCGACCGACTGGGCGACATCTGCCGGATCGGCGAGACGATGCTCGACATGCTGCTCGGTCAGCTCACGCTCGACGTGGGGCGGTTCCGCGACGTGCTCAAGGTCCCGCCCCGCGCGCCCGACGCGGCCGCTCCGGACGAGCCGGCCGAAGCACCGAGCCGCGAGCGCCGGCGCCGCTAAAACGGCTACTCGACGGTCACGCTCTTAGCGAGGTTGCGCGGCTGGTCGACGTCGTTGCCGCGCGCCCGCGCCACGCCGTAGGCGAGCAGCTGCAACGGAAGCACGGTCAGGAGCGGCTGCAGGAGCGGCGGCGCGTCCGGCACGGCGAGCAGCTGCTCGCACTGGCCGGCGAGCACGGTGTCGCCCTCCGTACCGACGGCGATCACGCGCCCCTCGCGGGCCCGCACCTCGGCGAGGTTGGAGAGGACCTTCTCGTAGCCCGGCCCCTGGGGGGCGATGACCACCACCGGGATCCCCTCGTCGATGAGGGCGATCGGGCCGTGCTTCATCTCTCCGGCCGCGTAGCCCTCGGCGTGGATGTACGAGATCTCCTTGAGCTTGAGCGCCCCCTCGAGCGCGATGGGGTAGTTGGTCCCGCGCCCGAGGAAGAGACAGTCGCTGACCCCGGCGCAGCTCCGCGCCAGGGCGGCCAGGTCGCCGGCCCGCTCGAGCACCTGGCGCATCTTGGTGGGCGCGGCGTCGAGCTCCGCCGCGAAGGCGCGCGCGGCGTCGTCGCCGAGGGCGCCGTTGCGCCGGCCGAGATCGAGCGCAAACAGTGCCAGCGCGGCGAGCTGGGTGGTGAAGCACTTGGTCGAGGCCACGCCGATCTCGGGGCCGGCGTGGGTGTAGAGCGCGCCGTCGGCGTGGCGCGGGATGGCCGCGTCGACGACGTTGCAGATCGCGACCACGCGCGCGCCGCGCGCCCGCGCCTCCTTGACCGCCGCCAGCGTGTCGGCGGTCTCGCCGCTCTGCGAGATGGCGACCACCAGGTCGCCGGGACCGATCACCGGATCGCGGTAGCGGAACTCGCTGGCCAGGTCGGCCTCGGCGGCGACGCGCGCCAGCGACTCGATCATCAGCTTCCCCACCACGCCCGCGTGGTACGACGTCCCGCAGCCGAGGAGCAGTACCCGCTTGATCGCCGCCGGGTCCGGGAGCACGCCGTCGAGCAGGGCGCGGCCGGCCGCGACGTCGAGGCGGCCGCGCAGCGTGTCGGCGACCGCCCGCGGCTGCTCGTGGATCTCCTTGAGCATGAAGTGGGGGTACCCCCCCTTCTCGGCCTGCGCCGCGCTCCAGGTGATGCGCTGCGGGGCGCGGGTGACCATCGAGCCGTCGAAGCGCAGGAGGCGCGCCCCCGTCCGGGTGATGTCGACGATCTCCCCCTCGTCGACGAACAGCACGTCGCGCGTGTGATCGATGAGCGCCGGCACGTCGGAGGCGAGGAACGTCTCGCCGTCGCCGACGCCGATCACGAGCGGCGAGGCGTTCTTGGCGGCGACGATCTGGTCGTGGTGCGCGTCCGACATCACCACGATGGCGTAGGCGCCGCGCACCTCGGCGAGCGCCCGCACCACCGCCTCGACGAGCGACCCGGCCCCCGCGGCGAGCGCCCGATCGATGAGGTGGGCGACGATCTCCGTGTCGGTCTCCGAGGAGAAGGCGCGCCCCTCGCCCACCAGATCCCGCCGCAGGTCGAGGTGGTTCTCGATGATGCCGTTGTGCACCACCGACACGCCGCCCACCTTGTGCGGGTGGGCGTTGCCGTCGGACGGCCGGCCGTGCGTCGCCCAGCGCGTGTGGCCGATGCCGACGTTGCCGCGCGGCTGCTCGACCGCGACGAGGCGCTCGAGCTCAGCCAGCTTGCCGCGGCGCCGCAGGACGTGCGACGGCGCGCCGTTCGCGACCGCGATCCCGGCCGAGTCGTAGCCGCGGTATTCGAGCCGCTTGAGACCGCCGAGCAGGATCGGCGCCGCTTCCCGCATCCCCAGGTACCCGACGATCCCGCACATTCCGCGCCTCCCGCGCCCGCGCCCCCCGGACCGATACGAGAAAACTAGTCATCACCCGCCCTGGGGGAAAGCGGCCCAATCGCGGCGCGCGCAGATCGCCTCCAGCGAGGCAGCCTCCGGGCTGCCCGGCTCGGGATGAAAGCCGTACTCCCAGCGGACCTCGGGGGGCATGGACATCAGGATCGACTCCACGCGCCCGTCGGTGCGGAGGCCGAACACCGTGCCGCGGTCGTAGAGCAGGTTGAACTCCACGTAGCGGCCGCGCCGGCCGAGCTGCCAGCGCCGCTCGCGCTCGCCCCAGGGATCGCGGCGCCGCCGCTCGACGATCGGCAGGTAGCCCTCGAGGATCGCGTCGCCCACGTCGCGCACGAAGGCGAACATCGCCTCGGCGTCCGCCTCGCGCGGCGACGGCGGCACCGGGGCCGGCTGCCCGGCGGTCGCCTCGGCGCCGGCGCCGACGTAGTCGAAGAAGATCCCCCCCACGCCGCGCGGCTCGTTGCGGTGGGCGAGGAAGAAGTAGTCGTCGCACCAGCGCTTGAAGCGCGGGTAGAAGCTGGGATCGTGGCGGTCGCAGCGCGCCCGCAGCGTGCGGTGAAATGCGACCGCGTCCTCGTCGACGACGTAGTACGGCGTCAGATCCGTGCCGCCGCCGAACCACGACCGCTCCCCCCGCCTGATGTGGCGGACGTTGGCGTGCACCGTCGGCACGCGGGGGCTCTGCGGGTGGAAGATGAGCGACACGCCGGTGGCCCGGAACTCGTCCCCCTCGCCGGGGAGGGCCTTGGCCATCTCCGGGCGGAGGCGCCCGTGCACGTCCGAGAACGCGACGCCGGCCTTCTCGAACACCGCGCCCCCTTCGAGCACGCGCGTCCGGCCGCCGCCGCCCGTGGGGCGGGTCCAGGCGTCCTCGCGGAAGCGGCCGCCGTCGACGGCCTCGAGCCCGCGGGTGATGCGATCCTGGAGGTCGAGGAAGTAGGCCGCCGCGCGATCGGCGAGGCTCGCGGCTTGCGCGTCAGCTGCATTCGTCATCGGGCCCTCTGGGCGTTGGCGTTCGCTGTCACGTTCGTGGTCTTGAGCGCGGCGATGCGCCCCTCGACATCGCGGAAGCGGGCGTCGCGCTTGCGCAGGTTCTCGAAGAAGTAGAGCGCCTCCCGCACGTCCCCCAAGCGCTCGAACACACCTCCGAGCAAGTAGTAGAGCTCGAGCGACTCCGTGGCGCTCACCTGGGGCTGGTTGAGCGCCTCCTTGTAGCGCACCACCGCCTCACCGAGCTCCCCCTTCGCCTCGAGGCACTCGCCCATCATCGTCAGCGCGAAGACGACCCGCGACCTGTCCGACAGCACCTGCTTGAACTCGGCGATGGCGGCGTCGTGGAGCCCCATCTGCTTGTAGGCGATCCCGAGGTCGCCGTGGGTGCCGGGATCTGCCCGCTCCGAGACGCTGAGCTGCGCGATGGGCGCCGCGGGCGCCGCGCCGGCGGTGGCGCCCGGGACGGCCCCCGCGTCGGTGTTCTCCTTCTCGGCCGCGGCCTCGACCGCCCGCCGCTTCTCACCGATGAGCCGGTGGCCGGGGAAGCGTTTGGCGAGGTCGTCGAGCACGCCGCGCGCTTCGTCGACGAGGGACTGCTCGAGGAAGAAGTCCACCTGCTCGAGCTCCGCGGCGAGCTCGTCCCCGGCCGGGGGCGCGGGGGGCGCGGGCTTCCGCCCCAGCAGCTTGGCGGCGGGCTCGCAGGAGGGGTCGAGGGTCAGCGCGCGCTCGGCGACGCCCGGCGCGTCCGCGTCCCCGTCGGCGGCCAGGTGCGCGGCCAGCGTGGCGAGCTCGGCCGCGGCCTCGGCCCGCCGCCCGAGCTGGCTGAGCACGCTGGCCAGCCGCTCGCGCGCGCCGCGGTGGTGCGGGTAGGCGGCGAACACCCGCTTGAGGTGGTCGACGGCCCGCTCGGCGAGCCCGTACTTCACGAACACGTCGGCCTCGGAGAGAATTCGAGCCACGTCCACCTCCCCGGTGGTCGTGATGAGCCCCGAGACGGCGAAGCTCGACAGCCCCGAGAGCGCTGACAGGCCGGAGATCGCAGCCGGGGCCTCGGGTGCGGGTCGGGCCGCGGCCGCCAGCGGGCGCAGGCCGCTGACCGCGGCGGGGAGGGGCGGCGGCGTGGCCGTCGCCGCCGCCGTCGAGAACGACGCCACCCCCGGACGCGGGCGCACGCCACTCGTGGCCGGGATGCCCCAGCGCGCGGCCAGCTCGCGCGTCTCCCCATCGGTGGGGTCGAGCGCGAGCGCCGCCCGCACGCAGGCATCGCGCTCGGCGGCCCGCCCGGCGGCCTCGTGGATGTCGGCGAGCTCGCGCCAGACGGAGATCGCCTTCGGGCGGTCGAGCTGCGCCAGCGCCTCGGCGAGCAGCGCCACGTTCGCCGGGTCGCGCGGCGCCGCCCGCAGCGGCGCCTGCAGCTTGGTGAGCGCCAGCCGCGGGTTGCGGCGGGCGACGTAGGAGGCGGCGAGCTCGCGCGCGACGCCGAAGTCATCGGGGCAGTGAAACGAGAGGCGCTCGGCGACGCGCACGAACTCGTCGGCGCGCCCCTGCAGCTTCAGCTGCTCGGCGGCCCGGCGGAGCTCGTGGATCGCCTCGTCGGTCGCGCCGGTCTGCGACGCCGTCTCCGCCAGCTTCACCCGCGACCCGACGTTGTCGGGGTGGAGACCGACGATCCGCCGCAGCGCCGGCAGCGCCTCGGCGGGACGCCCGGCGCTGATGAACTCGCTCGCCGCCTGCTCGAGCTCGCGCAGCGCGTCCGCCACCCGCCCGAGCTGCCGGTAGACGTCGCCGAGGCGCTCGCGCACGTGCGGCACGCCCGGCGTCAGCTTGAGGACGCTCTTGTAGACGGTCGCCGCCTTGTCCAGGAACCCCTGCGAGACGTAGATCTCCGCCGTGCGCAGGTAGATGTCGCGCGCCTGGTCGAGCGCCCCGCGCTGCGCGTGGATCTCGGCCATCTTCAGCCAGGTGCGCGTGTCCCCCGCGTCCTCCTGCACCACGCGGGCAAACTCCTCCAGCGCGCGGTCGTGCTGCCCGCGCTCCAGGAACTTCTGAGCCGCGGCGAGGTGCTTGTCTTTCTTGGTGAGCACGGAGGGGGCGCGGACAGTCTACATCCGCTTTCCGCGCCCCGGGGAGCCGAGCTTGTCGGTAACCCCCCAATTTGCAGGGGGTTCGGCGCGGGCCGGGACCGGCCCCTCGACCCGCTCGAGCCAACACTCGTGCCAGAGCAGGTGCTCCTCTCGCATGATGCCGAGCCGGGCCAGGCTGTTGTAGACCGTGCCGTCGAGGATCACCGTGTCCTTGAGGGGGTGCGCCACGGCGTCGCACTCGATGATCCGCTCGGCGCGCGCGAGCACGGTGAACCGTCGGCCGCAGAACCGGAACATCTCGCGCAGAAACGCCATGCCGCGGTTAGTGCCCCGGGCGTCGAGCGTCGCGAGGATGTCGGCCCGACTCTTGACCCGCACGCGCTCGCCGGGGCGCAGACCCAGGCTCACCGCAGGCGTCGGCCCGACGCAGGTCCCGGAAAGCGGCGCCGACCAATCGCCGCTGCCGCCGAGCCGCTGCCAGGCGTGGATCGCGAAGCTGCGCACCAGATCGAGCGGCCCGCTGCTCTCGTTCCAGAACGCAGAGAGGTGCAGGTCGGCGTGCTTCATCAGGCGGAGCACGCTGGTCGCCCTGGCGAGCTCGGTCGCCTGGCAAAAATAGCCCGCGCCGTCGTTCTGCCGGACGCGCAACCTGACGAGCCCCGCGACCGCCACCGCCGGCGCCCGCGGATCCGGGCGCGGCCCGGCGACCCGCCGCAACCAACGCTCCTTCCAGTAGAGCGAGCACCGCCGGCCGCAGCCGTCGTGGGCGGCGCCGTCGCAATGGGTATCGGCGAGGTGGACGGCGTCCTCCATCCGGCGGTAACCGAGCCGGTCGGCGACCGTGCGATCGGCGCGCGACCGCACGCGAAGGTCGCGCCCGCAGAAGCGCCGCATCTCCGGCATGAACGGCAGCCCGTCGAGCGTCCCGTCCTCGTCGAGAGTGGCCAGGATCTCGGCTTCGCTTCGAACCGGGACCCACTCTCCCGGACGTAGGCCAAGCGACCGCATCGGGCGAAAAATGGGCTCGGGCCCATCTTGACGCAACCGCGGACGTCGTGATTCCGGGCCGTCACGGGAGCGAGATCACCCGGAACACCAACGGCGTATGCCGGGGATCACGCCCGGGGGGCTGTCCCCTGTTGGCCCGGGCCTACATGCGTTCGATGAGGTGGGTGTCCATCTTTCCGGCCACGTACTCGGCGTTGCCGAGCAGACGGCGGAAGAAGTCGAGGTTGGTCTTGCACCCCTCGACGACGAACTCGGCGAGCGCGCGGCGCAGGCGGGCCAGCGCGGCGGGGCGGTTCTCGGCGCGCACGATGAGCTTCGCCAGCAGCGAGTCGTAGAACGGCGGCACCAGGTACTGGTTGTAGATGTGCGTGTCGACGCGGACGCCGATGCCGCCGGGGAGGTTGAGGGCGGTGATCCGCCCGGGCGACGGTGCGAAGGTGACCGGGTCCTCCGCGTTGATGCGCAGCTCGATGGCGTGGCCGCGCGGCCGGATGTCGGGGGCCAGCTTGAGCGGGTCGCCGGCCGCGAGCCGCATCTGCTCGCGTACGAGATCGATGCCGAACACCTCCTCGGTCACGGTGTGCTCGACCTGGATGCGGGTGTTCATCTCCATGAAGTAGAAGTTCTTGTCCTCGTCGAGCAGGAACTCGTGCGTCCCCACCGTCCGGTAGCCGATCGCCTCGGTCGCCTTCCGCGCGATCCCGAGCAGCTTCGAGCGGCGCGCGTCGTCGAGCGCGACCGACGGCGCCTCCTCGACCAGCTTCTGATGGCGCCGCTGGATCGAGCACTCGCGCTCGCCGAGGGCCACGGCGCGGCTGCCGTCGCCGAGCACCTGCACCTCGACGTGGCGCGGGCGGCCGATGTAGCGCTCGAGGTAGACCGCCGGGTTGCCGAACCCCACCTGCGCCTCGCTGCGCGCCGCCGCCAGCTGGGCCGCGAGCCGCGACTTGTTCTCGACGATCTTCATGCCGCGCCCGCCGCCGCCGGCGGAGGCCTTGATGATCACCGGCAGGCCGATGCGCTCCACGGCCTCCTCGGCCTCGGCGTCGGTCTCGATGACGCCCGTCCCGGGCAGCGTCGGCACGCCCGCCTTGGTCATCGCGGCGCGCGCCGAGACCTTGTCCCCCATCAGCTTCATCACCTCGGGGTCGGGGCCAATCCAGTGCAGGCCGCACTTCTTGACCACCTCGCCGAAGTAGGCGTTCTCGGCGAGGAAGCCGTAGCCCGGGTGGACGGCGTCGGCGCGCGACACCTCGGCGGCGCTTATGATGGCCGGGATCGACAGGTAGCTCGCCCTCGCCGGCGGCGGCCCGATGCAGACCTTCTCGTCGGCGAACCGGACGTGCAGCGAGTCCGCGTCGGCGGTCGAGTGCACGGCGACTGACCGCAGACCCATCTCGCGGCACGCCCGTATCACGCGCAGCGCGATCTCGCCGCGGTTGGCTATGAGAACTTTTTTAAACACGCGTCAGGCGGAACAGGTGCTGCCCGTACTCGACGTGCTCTCCGTTCTGCACGAGGATCTCGGCGATCTTCCCCTCGGACTCGGCCTCGATCTCGTTCATGAGCTTCATGGCCTCGACGATGCAGACCACCTGCCCCTTGCGGACCGACTGGCCGGCCTCGACGAACGTCGGCGCCTCGGGCGAAGGGGCGCGGTAGAACGTCCCCACGAACGGCGAGCTGATGAAGATGCCGTCCTTCTCGCCCGCCCCCTCGACGGGGGCCGGCGGCGACAGGGCGATCGGCCGCGCCGCCGGCGACGGCGCCGCCACCGCCACCTCGGCCCCCCCGCGGCGGACGCGCACCCGCCCCTCGCGATCGGCCTCGATCTCCGCGAGATCGAACTCGGTGGCGATGCGCGCCAGCACGCGCACGGCCTCGAAGTCGATTCCGCCCTGTTCGTCGTGGCCGTTCCCGTTGCCGTCCTTCACCACCTTGAGCGCCGCGGGCGCCTTACCCTTAGTGTCTTTCTTTTTCATGAACGCTCTCAGAGCTCGACACGGAGCGCGGGCGCCGCGACCCGCATGAGATAGCGCGCCTTGCCGAGGCTCCCCTCGGGCAGGACGGCGCAGGCCAGGAAATATTCGGGGGTGAGGACGCGCACCGCGAGGGTGATGGTGTCCGTGCGGAGCGTGAACTCCTCGAGCGTCCCGGCGTCCAGGGACTGCAACGTCCGCCGCGCCTGGGCGATGAGGTGCGCGAACTCCATCGCCAGCGTCTGGATGTCGGGGAGCGCGCCGTCGTGCCCCGCCTTGGCGTAAGCGTCGAGCGTGATCCCGTCGAATCCCATGAGCACACCGGCCACCCCCCCTTCGAGGCGGTCGACCAGCTGCCTGATGCGTTCTCGGAACGGACCGTCGGCCATTTGACCTTGGGCTTGTAACCGCTCGGGATTCAGGGTGTCAAGCTTTGGCCCCGCCGAGGTGTGTGGCGATGTCGGCGGGCGTCACATCCTGGAGCCGGGTTTCGCCGGCCGCCGGGCAGAGCACGAACCGGATCACGCCCCCCCGCCGCTTCTTGTCGACGAGCAACCGCCCGCGCACCTCGGCGTTCATCCGCGGCTCGAAGTCGACCGGCAGCCCGAGCCGCGCGAGCAGCGCCCGGCCACGATCGACCAGCGCCCGCGACCCCACGCCCAGCTTCGCGCCCAGCTCCAGCGCCGCCACCATGCCGAGCGCCACCGCCTCGCCGTGCAGGAGCCCGTACCCCGACGCCGCCTCGATCGCGTGCCCCACCGTGTGGCCGAAGTTCAGGATGGCGCGGCGGCCCCCTTCCGTCTCGTCGGAGGCGACGACCTCGGCCTTCACGCGCACCGCGCGGGCGATGAGCTCGAGCGTCAGCTCCGGCGACGGCGCCCCGGGCGCGCGCTCGAGAAGCGCGAGGATCTCCGGATCGGCGATGAAGCCGCACTTGACCACCTCGGCGAGCCCCGCCGTCCGCTCGCGCACCGGCAACGTCTCGAGGAACCCGACGTCGGCGATCACCGCCCGCGGCTGGTGAAACGCGCCGACGAGGTTCTTCCCGGCGCTGAGATCGACCCCCGTCTTCCCGCCGACCGAAGCGTCGACCATCGCCAGGAGCGTCGTCGGCACCAGCGCGAACGGCACGCCGCGCAGGTAGATCGCCGCCGCGAACCCCGCGTGGTCCGTCGTGGCCCCGCCGCCGATCCCCACCACCGCGCTCTTACGATCGTACTCCCGGCTGGCGAGCCACTCCGTCGTCCGCTCGATCTCCCCGAGGTTCTTGCTCGCCTCCCCCGCCGGCAGATCGAGCCGCTCGACGCGCGGCAGCCGCCGCCCGAGCGCCTCGACGATAGGCCCCACGCGCGGCGAGCAGGCGCCGAGCCCCGCGTCGACCAGCACCGCGACCCCGGTCGTCCCCTGCGGCAGCGCCTCGGCAATGGCGCCCGCGACCTCGTCGGCGCCGAAGCTACCGATGCGAACTTCGTAGCTGCGCGCGCCGAGCTCGACGCGGATGGTGGTGGCCATGGGGCGCCGAATCTACCGCATCAGGTCGAATGCGGCGATCTGTCCGCTCTGACTACGGCGCGGTCAGATCGCGCAGGAGGCCGGTCATCATCTGCAGCGACAGGGCCGTCCAGGACTCCTGGTAGTAGGTGCTGCCGGCGAGATCCGTGAGAGTCGCGACCGACGCGTACGCCTGATCGCGGAGCGTCGCGTACGTCGATCCCGTCGCCATCGCGCCGACGCCCGCCGGTCCGACGAACGACGCCGCGCGCGGGCCGCCGGTGGTCACGTTGGTCGTATGGGGCGTGCCGTTCAGGTCGTAGCCGTCGACCATCGCCGCGACGGTGACGCCCGAATAGAAGCTGTCGATGAGCTTGAGGTAGGCGAGCGCCTTCTGCTCGGCGTTCCAGCACCAGTCCTGGCCGATCCGGAACGGCGTGCGGCAGGAGTCGAGCTGGTGGTAGGTGGGCATCGACTGGCCGGGCGGCGACATCGGCACGCCTGCGGGCGTGGACCAGGCGGGCACCAGGCCGTTCGTGGCGTTGCCGTTCGTCGCGTTCAGCGTCGCGGCGATCACCGTGTAGCTGGTGTTGACGACGTTCATCCAGTTCGCCGTCGCGTTCGTCACCTTGCCGAACACGCGGTAGTAGGCGGGCGCGAAGTAGGAGATGTTGATGACCGAGCCGTCCGCGAACTGGTCGCCGGGCATGAGCACGTCGCTGCGCGTGTGGTCGACCTCGTGGGCCCAGATGAGGCCGATCTGCGTCTTCGCGAGATCGATGTAGTTCGTCGTGAGGCTGCCGTGCCCCTTCCAGCGGGCGTCGGCCATGACCAGCGCGAAGGCCATGTCCTCGTCGGCGTCGGTCGCGCCGCCCGTGCCGAGCGCCATCGTGCCGGCGGCGTTGATGTACCAGTTCATGAGCCCGTTGGCGTCGGGCCAGAGCTTCGCGTACTGCCAGAGCTTGTCGAACGTCGGCTGATCGTCGGCGTACACGGCCAGCAACATCCCGTAGGCGATCCCCTCCGAGACCGACGAGTTGACCTCGGCGCTCGACGAATTCGGCCGCTTGACGCGCAGGAAGCCCCCCGCGCCGTCGCTCGTGACGACGTCGGTCTTCCACTTCTGGTAGGCGGCTGCCGCGTCGGCAGGATTGGCGCCGGTGGGCGCCGTGCAGCTCCCGGCCCCCGGGATGACGATCGCCGCGCTGCCCGCGCTGCCGCCGCTCCCGCTCGCGCCGCCGCTCCCGCCCGCGCCGCCCGTCGTGCCCGCGCCCCCGCCCGTCCCGGTGCTTCCACCGGCCGCGCCCCCGGTCCCGCCTCGCCCAGCGCCGCCCGCGACCCCGCCACCACCTCCGGTGCCGGCCGCGCCCGCGCCTGATCCGGCCGCGCCCGTCACGCCGGCCGCGCCCGCCACGCCGGCCGCGCCCGTCCCTGCGGCGCCGCTACCGCCCGCGCCTCCAGCCATCCCCGCGTGCCCGGACGCCCCCGTACCGCCCGCGGCGGTCCCGCCCGCGCCCGTACCACTGCTCCCGGCCGCCGCGCCGCCCGCACCGGGCGTGCCGCCGCCGGCCGGCGACGAGCAGCCGCCGGCGACCAGCCAGCATGCGGCGAGCAAGGCTCTGCCCAACCGGGGCTTCATACGTCGGTGATTCTAAACGAACGAGGCCGTGCTGTGCGAAGTCGGATAGGCTCTGGCCATGAATCTAGAGGACGCCGAGCTGGCTCTGGCCGACGCGGAGGTGGTGGCCTGCCTGCAAGCGCCGCTCGTGGAGGCCAAGGAGCTGCGCGACGCCTGCCTGGAGGCCGACATCCCGGTGCTGCTCGACCGCGGCGGTTGCTGCGGGCAGGGGGGCTGCGGCTGCGCCCCGAAGCTCGAGCTCTTTGCCCGGAGCGAGGACGTGCCGCGCGTCTCGCGCCTGCTCCAGGACCGCTGGCGGGCGCTGGCGTTGCGCGAAGGGACCATCGACGCCGATCACCCGGCGGTCGCGCGGCCCGGGACGGCGGACGGCGCCGAGGAGCCGTGCCCGGCGTGCGGGACGGCCGCCCCGCTCGTCGGTGGGGCGTGCGCGGAGTGCGGGCTCCAGCTCGCCTAACGGCGCCGTGACGGCGGGCGCGGCGGTTGGCCGCGCGACGGCTGGCCGTAGCGCGCGAGCTTGACGGCGACCGCCGCCATCTCGCGCCGGGGGAGCAGCACCGGCGAGCCGACGGCGCGCGCGATCGCGTACTCGGCGCACAGCGACTCGAGCTCTTCGGCGAGGAGGCGCGCGGCGGCGAGGTCCTCGCCGAGGGCGAGCAGGCCGTGGTTGGCGAGCAGGCAGGCGCGACGGCCGGCGAGCGCGCGGAGAGCGTTGCGGGAGAGCGCCTCGGTTCCGTACGTCGCGTAGGCGGCGCAGCGGAGCTCGGGCCCACCCGCTCTGGCGAGCCCGTAATGAAAAGCTGGGACCGGGCGGCGCAAGCAGGCGAGCGCCGTCGCGAAGCGGGAGTGGGTGTGGACCACGGCGCCGATCTCCGGGCGCGCCCGGTAGACGTCGCGGTGAATCCGCCACTCGCTCGAGGGGAGCACGCGGCCGCGCGCCGCGCCCGCGAGCGTCACCTCGACGACGTTCGCGGGGCTGACCTCCTCGCACGGGATTCCGGTGGGGGTGACGAGGAAGCCGCCGCCGCCGCGGCAGGAGACGTTACCCGACGTCCCGGCGTAGAGGTCGCGGGCCACCAGCCATCGGACGGTGTCCGCGACCTCCCGGCGCGCGCGCGCCGCGTTCACGCTCGCTCCGGAAACAGGGAGGCGAGGCCGGCGCGGGAGGCGGGCGCGATGCCGCGTTCGGTGACGAGGCCGGTGACGAGACGGGCCGGCGTCACGTCGAACGCGGGGTTGGCGACCGCCGTCCCCTCGGGGACCAGCGCGATGGTGGCGAACGCGCCTGACTCGGTGCGCCCC
>Ga0306922_10003359_pt1 | contig 14944 bp, 16 predicted proteins | sample sta12Cox44000082_FD_203758 | JGI IMG/M metagenome (GOLD analysis project Ga0306922, IMG submission 203758) | Lab enrichment of tropical soil microbial communities from Luquillo Experimental Forest, Puerto Rico - statoxic.12C.oxic.44.000.082 (v2)... | ecosystem: Environmental > Terrestrial >... | reverse complement strand
ACGGTTGGCATCCATCCGCATGAGGCGGCACAGGCCAAGCTGGAAGACTTCGACCAGCTCGAGCGGCTGTCTCGCGAACCGAAAGTGATCGCCTGGGGCGAGATTGGTCTCGACTACTTCTACGATCATTCGCCGCGCGATGCGCAGCAACGCGTCTTTCTGCAGCAAATGGAGATGGCACGCGCGGCCAAGCTGCCGATCGTGATTCACTGCCGGCCATCCGATAACAGCGAAGATGCCTGGGACGACGTCCTGCGCTTGATCCGTGGGCATTGGTCACCCAGCGGACTGACGGGAGTGCTGCATTGCTTCACTGGAACTGTTGAACACGCCGAAGCCGCGCTCGATCTTGGGTTTTTCATCTCCTTTGCAGGCAATATTACGTTTCCCAAAGCGCAGAACATTCGCGATGCTGCATCTGTGGTGCCACTCGATCACATGTTCATCGAAACCGATTCGCCATATCTTGCGCCGATTCCGCATAGAGGCAAGCGCAACGAGCCTTCATTGGTGCGCGAGGTTGCACGCCAGATCGGTGAGTTGCGGAGACTCACGGCCGAGGAGATCGGATTGCAGACATCGGTGAACTTCTACAGCTTCTTTGGCCTGTCGCGGCCAATCTAAGCTTCGTGTAAAGGATCTGTCATCACCAACCCCGGCCCCTGGCGAGAGACGTATTTGCCCACCGCTGGGGTGGAGGAGCAGGGCCCTGGCTTCCTGGTGGGTCACAGAAAAGCAGATACGCGCACCTCTGAAAAGCCGGTGCTCGTAATGACAATCCAGATGCACTGCCACTCTGACAGGGTAGCTGTCCGGCCGCCAACCCTCAAAGGATTGAGAATCTGGGCGCAGTCCACTGATGTAAGGAGAGTTTCGCCTGCGCCGAAACGCGAGCTTCTTGTTACACTTGAACTTCATGGCAGAAAACACATTCGATATCGTCAGCAAGGTCGACCTGCAGGAAATCTCGAACGCGATCCAGCAGGCGCTCAAAGAAGTTCATACGCGCTACGACCTGAAGGATTCTAAGTCGAACATCGAGCTCGAAGGCAAGGAAGCGATCGTGCTGCACTCGGCCGACGAGTACAAAATCAAAGCCGTCAATGACGTACTGCAAACAAAGCTGGTTAAACGCGGCGTCCCGCTCAAGGCGCTGAACTACGGTGCGATCGAACCTGCCGCAGGATCGACCGTGCGCCAGCGCGTAACCATGCAACAAGGCATCCCGGTCGAGAAGGCGCGCGAGATCGTGAAGCTCATCAAGACCTCAAAGACAAAAGTGCAAGCTTCAATCCAAGGCGATTTGGTTCGCGTCAGCGGCAAGGATCGCGATACACTGCAGGAAATTATCGCGCTTCTGAAGCAGAACGATTTCGGCATCGACATGCAGTTCACCAACTATCGATCCAACTGACGGGGCGAGCGATTGAATACGGCCGTAACGCACAACGCCAAAGAAGTTTTTGACCTGCTCCATGACGACCTCGCTGCCATCGAGCGCGAATTCGGCCGCGATACGGTCTCCGGTGTTCGAGCCATTACGGAAATCGGCGAATACCTGCGCGCCGGCGGTGGCAAGCGGCTGCGGCCTGCATTGTTACTGCTCTCCTGCAAGCTCAACCATTACTCCGGCACCGGCGCGATCAAGCTGGGCGCCGTCGTCGAGATTATTCACACGGCAACTCTCGTTCACGACGACATCATCGATGAGGCGCTCACCCGCCGCGGCCGGCCCGCTGCCAACACGCAGTGGGGCAACTCCAAGTGTGTGCTCGCTGGCGACTGGTTGTACATGCAGGCTTTTAAGATCGCGGTCCAGGAGCGCAACTTTGCCATCCTCGATACGCTCATCGATCTCACCCAGGCAATGGTCGAAGGCGAGCTACTACAGATCGAGCGGCTCGGCAAAAGCATCAGTCTCGACGAGCACTTCGACTTGATCCATCGCAAGACTGCATGCCTCTTCTCAGTCTGCATGAAGCTGGGTGGAATCCTGGCGCGGGTCGAAGATTCCAACCTCAACCGGCTCGCTGAATATGGTCGCAACCTGGGCATGGCGTTTCAGATCGTTGACGATGTGCTCGATCTCACCGCCTCAGAGGAAGTGCTTGGTAAGCCGGTGGCGAGCGACCTGCGCGAGGGCAAGGCAACGATTGCGGTGATCCACGCGCTGGAACACTGCACGCCAGCCGAGCGTGCCACCATCGAGTCAGTCCTCAGCACTGGCGGCTTCAACGGCATTACGCCTGCCGATATCGTTGCCATCCTCCAACGTCACGGTTCCATCGATGCTGCTTACGCACGCGCAGTGGAGTTCGCCAACAAAGCGCGCGCAGCGATCTGCACCTTCCCCGATTGCGAAATCAAACGCGTGCTGCTGTGGGTGCCCGATTTCGTGGTCGAGCGCGACAATTGACGGCAGCAATCAGTGAATCGTAGCCTTGGACGCATCAATTCCATCCGCTGTCATGCTGGGCGAGCCAGGTCGAGCGAAGCCGTAACGACGTCCGCGAGACATCCCAAGGTCGGGATCGGCTGCATCGCGTGCCAGCGCGGCGACCCTCCCCAAGATTTCTGACGAGGTCTTGAAGTTTTACGGGTTGCCAGCCGCACGAAACTCATAGGAACCTGAGAGCTGCGGACCCGCAAAAGGCTTGGCCCCTCGGAGTGCACACCCCAACCCTAGTCTCTCGCACTCCAGCCTGAGCCGCCTGTGGTCCGCATTTTTCATGAGAGAGCTCCTCCGTCACGTACGGCTAATACCTCGAGGGGCTGGCATACGACCTTGGTGACATTGTCGGCCGGCCAGTCCCACCAAGTCCCTTCTTTCCACGAAGGGGAGCGCTTCCGAATCCAGTTCAGAACAACGCTCATTTAGACTCTTGCCATGGCGACACCCCAGGAAGTCGAAGTCAAGTTCGTCGTCGACGACCTAAAGGCTCTCGAACAGAAACTGCGCGAGCTTGGATTCCAACAACAAACGCCCTCAACCCATGAGGTCAACACGCTATACGATTTGCCCGGACAGAAGCTTCGCCGCAAGGGGGAGCTTCTGCGCGTACGCAACTATGGCGACAAGTGGAAGCTGACACACAAGGCCAAGGGGAAAGCAGGCCGTCACAAATCACGTAGCGAGTGCGAGACCGGCATCTCCGACGGCAAGCAGATCCACGGGATCCTGCGGGCTCTCGGCTTCGCACCGTCGTTTGACTATGAGAAGTATCGCTCTGAGTGGAGCGACGGCGACGGTTATGTCGTGCTTGATCACACACCAATCGGCGACCTGGCGGAGATCGAAGGCCAGGCGCGCTGGATCGATCGTACAGCGCGCGCTCTCGCGATCAGCCCGAAAGATTACATCACGAAGTCGTACAGTGAACTTTTCCTGGATTGGAAACGTAATACGGGTAGCAGAGCTAAGAACATGACCTTTCGCGAGTGCGGTAAAAGGACGAAGAAACTCAAGCCGCAGAGCGCCGCTGCCAGTAAGGGAGCGAGTGCTTCGTTAGGTCAGCGCATCACGCGCTCCCGCACTCGCCAGAGTTCCGCGGAGGCCGAAGCCGGCTCCGGAGTTTAGACCTAGCCGGGCCTGAACCGGAGCCGGGGAGGCGCCTCCAACGAAGTAATAAACGACGCCTCTTCAATCAGAGGTGGGATGTCTTGCAGTCGAGCGCAGCAACCCGGGCCGGCGATCTGTATGCGAAAAATCCTCGAGCTGTCGCCAGGCGCCAACCTCGGCAAGCCGCTTATGCCACAAAAATCCTGGATGGCGGATAAGGATCCGTTTTTGGGAACAGCTCGCTGCCTATTTCTTGATCCTCTGCAACACGGCTCCGGCAATCAGCGGCAGCCCGACGGTCGCATCGAGCAGCACCTCGGCAAATCGCCCGCCCTCTTCGGGAGGAACAAACTTACCCCACGACACCGATTCGCTGTAGGTGCACCCTGAGAGACCACCCCAGTTCACCGGCTCGGGGCAGATGCGCACGCCGTAGTGAAAGCGTTTGAGGGGAAGGTCTTCTCCACCACGACGATGGCGCAGCTCGATGAACGGCCCGAACTGTTGGGCCCAGTTTCGCGGCACGCCGCCACCGATAGTCAAAAGTCCCAAGCGCTCCTGTTTGAGCAGCCAATCAGCATAGTGTTCCAAATCCTCAAACGGGTCGAAGCGCAGTGGGGGAACATTGTTCCTGCGCCGCGATCGGTTATGCAGTGCCACGTCGAGACCAATTTCCGAATCACTGAAGGCGGGTACGAAGACGGGCACATTCTTCTCGTACGCCGATTTGAGGATGCCACGCTCTTTTATGTTTTCACTGAGATAACGCCCGATTTCGCGGTTCAGCTTGTGCGAGCACAGCACCTCGTTGTGGTCCCAGCTCTTGAGAATGCGGGCGACGATGGTCTCGACGAAATCAAGGTTGGTCTCCGGCTCCAGCGTGTCGTAAACGCGATTGTATCCCGCCTCGTAGAGTTCTTTGTCGTCCATCCTCGGATCGTAGCGAAAGTGCGAGCGACCGGCGGCTTCCACCAAGCCGTGCGCCATGAGTGCTCCGGTCGAGATCACGGCCCTCACCACGCCATGATCTATAAGATCGGTGATGATTAGGCCCTGCTTGGCAACGGTCATCGCGCCGGCCAGGGTCATCACGATGAAGCAGGACCGGTCGCGGGCCATGGCCTCGAGAACATCAGCGCCTTCGCCCACCTGACGCCCTGTAAAAGCCGTATTGCCCATGGCCCGGACTAGATCGTCGATGGACTTGATCTGCGACAGGTCCAAGGGCGCCAGCGGAACCAACTTATCGCTTACCGGATCGTGTAGCTCGCGCTCGAGGCCTTCGCCATGAGACTTGTGGGGCTCGTGCTTCACGCATTCACCTCTTTGGGCTCGTCAGTGCGCCGACATTCGCACAGGAATACAGAAAAAACCTGGTGCTATGTGAACTCTCGAAGCTACAAGCTTGAAGCTGAGTTCGTCAATCCGACTATGGCCGTCGGCACAACCGTGCGTGCTTTCATCAGATGTTCACATTCGGCCTTCGATCGACAGTCGCCGTCCTGATGCTATCCTTGAAACTCATCCATTGTCGTGGAGACCCTGTCTTGCCGCATCGCAATTTCAAGATCGGCGTGGTGCAGATGTCCTGCACGCCAGAGCCTGATGAAAACCTGGAGCGGGCCATGGTACACATTCGCGATGCCGCTGCCAGGGGTGCGGAGGTCATCTGCCTGCCTGAGCTTTTCCTCACGCAGTATTTTTGCCAGCGAGAAGATGCGGCTCTGTTCGATCTGGCCGAACCAATTCCCGGTCCCACGACAAAGGTTCTGGGTGACCTTGCTCGAGCGCTGAATGTGACGATCGAAGCATCACTGTTCGAAAAGCGAGCGCCCGGCCTCTATCACAACACTGCGGCCATCATCGACTGTGGTGGAAAAGTAGACGGCATCTACCGCAAGATGCACATTCCTGACGATCCGCTTTACTACGAGAAGTTTTATTTCACGCCTGGCGACCTGGGCTTCAAAGCGTTCGAGACTGACTTCGGCAAGTTTGGCACCCTGGTCTGCTGGGATCAGTGGTATCCGGAAGGTGCGCGCCTGACCGCCATGCAGGGGGCGAGCGTGATCTTCTATCCAACGGCGATCGGATGGCATCCGGACGAGAAGACGCAGTACGGTGAAGCGCAATACGACGCATGGCTCACGATTCAGCGTGCGCACGCCATCGCGAATGGCATTTATATTGCGGTGCCAAACCGGGTGGGCTTCGAGACCGGCAATGTTCGCGGCAACCAAGCTTCGGGCAAAGGCCTGGAATTCTGGGGTGGTTCGTTCATCGCTGATCCATTCGGGCGCGTCGTCGCGCAAGCATCACATGACAAACAAGAGGTCTTGATCGCCGAGATCGACTTGCGCCATCTGGAAGACGTTCGTCGCAACTGGCCCTTCTGGCGGGACCGTCGCATCGACGCCTACAAGCCACTTACACAACGGTTTATGGTGTAGCCGTTGCCGAAACCGGTCCCAAGTCAGACCCCTGCATCGCTTGGCTATGGCATGCCGGCAGAATGGGAGCCGCACGAAGCCACTTGGATCGCATGGCCGCACAATCACGAAGACTGGCCGGGCAAGTTCGAGCCGATCCCATGGGTCTATGCGGAGATCGTGCGTCACCTCGCGCGCGTGGAGCGCGTCAACATACTGATTGCCGACGAGGCGTCCGAAAGTGAGGCTCGCGAGTTGCTCGTCTGGGCTGGCGTTTTGCCGGAGAGGTCGGCCGGCTCGGGTTCTCGCGCCAGCAATGTCAGGTTCTTTCACGTTCCGACCAATCGGGTTTGGACACGCGATTACGGACCGATCTTTGTCCGTCGAAAGGCGAGCCGTAAAGACCCCTTTCCGGTTGTAGCGGCGACGGCATGGCGTTTTAACGCCTGGGCCAAGTACGAAGATTGGCAGCTCGATGCATCAATCTCGGCAGAAATCGCGCAACGGTTGCATATGCCTGCCTGGCAACCGGAAGCAGTCATCAATGGCCGTCGCCAGCGGATCGTCCTCGAAGGCGGCAGCATCGATGTCAACGGCCACGGTACGCTCATCACCACCGAAGAGTGCCTGCTGAGTGAAGTGCAAGAGCGCAATCGCGGGCTCACACGCGAACAACTCGAGCAGCTCTTCGCTGATTATCTTGGTGTAAAGAAGGTGATCTGGCTGGAACGCGGCATCGCAGGCGATGATACGCACGGCCACGTCGACGACATCGCACGGTTCGTAGCACCATCTACAGTCGTCACCGCCTACGAACGCGACCGCAGCGACCCGAACTACGAGCCGCTGCATGACAACTTTCGCCGCCTCAGCCGCAGCACCGATCAGGCGGGTAGACCACTACGCGTAATCAAGGTGCCGATGCCGGCGCCGGTGTACTTTCGCGGGCAGCGCCTGCCTGCCAGCTACGCCAATTTCTACATCGCCAATAAGCTGGTGCTGGTACCGGTATTTAATGATCCCAATGATCCGGTGGCTCTCAATACTCTGGCTGAAGTGCTTCCCGGGCGGGCTGTTGTAGGAATCTATTGCGGCGATTTCATCTGGGGACTTGGCGCACTGCACTGCATGACACAGCAACAGCCAGCGCGATAGACGAAGGAAATTGCTGTTTCAAAAGCGCCCTTCCGTCAACGGAACATGGTTCACGTACCGAGGTCGACTGGCAACGTACATCGAGGGTGCGATCCCCGAAAAGGCCTGGAAATCATGGATAAAATGGGCCTGATCATAGTAGCCACAGTCCAGCGCTAGTTGAGCCCAATCCACCCTGGGGCTGCTCGCGATGATATGAACGGCGCGCTGAAAGCGCATGACCCTGCTGAAGACCTTGGGCGCCAGCCCAACCTCAGCAGTGAAAAGCTGAATGAATCGCCGCTGGCTGATCCCGATCTTCTGCACGATACTGGCAACCGCTGGCGAATACGAGGGTCGCTGGAATTGTTGAAGGGCATACGCCACGGCAGGGTTTCGCTGCAGGGGTTTGGCGAGGCGCTGCAAAAGCCAATTCTCCACGACGCGAAACTTGCGTTCCGGGGTTGGAGCCTCCAGCAACCGCACCCGCAGATCGTCGCCGTCGCTGCCCCATAACAAATCGAGCGAAAGCGCTTGTTCGCTGAGCTCGCCGGCCGGCATCTTCAAGAAAGGAAATGCTCCGCCAGGGGAAAACTGCACCCCGAGCGTGCATACCATGTCACTTGTGTCGACAACGAAGAAACCTGACCGTGCACCGGACAGAACGTGCCCGCCAGTGGTCTGCATTCCGCAGCGGCTCTCAGGATCGGGCAGCCGCATGCAGTTTTCACGGAGATTGACCACCAGCGACATCGTACCGTCGGGGAGAAGCCGCTCTTTGGAGTGTGGCTGTTCGAAGCCGTCGTAGTACCACAGCAGTCGCACGAACTGCGACAACGGTGGAGACGCGGTACGCTGCACGGCGATCATCAGCTTACCTCAAGTTTTCCTTGAACAATGCGTTAATGTTTCCCTCAGGATCGGAGAACCAGGAGAACTCGCCTGTTCGAAGTTGGATGATGGGTAGTAGGGCCTTGCCGCCCAGTGCAATTGCTTTGTTGAGATAGGCCCCCACGTCGTCAACAGCGACACAGAACATCACGTAGTTATGTAGCTTATGGCCGAGAACGGTGATATGGCCACCGATGCCGTCGCCGGTGCGAATCGTGGCTGCAAGGCCTTCCTGCTGAATGGTCCAGTCAAAGAGCTTGGAGGAAAATTCCGAGATTTTGGCCAGGTCACGACAGCCGACTTCAAAGTGAATAACAGGATAGGGCATGGGTTCCCTTCCCGGGCCTGCATTGTAACGCAGGTCGAGTTCTCGCGGAGAGCTCTCGCCGTGGCGAAGCCCAATCTCATTCGTGCCGAACCATAGGTTGCTTTCAACCGGGCTTCTCACAGTAGACTGCCCCGCTCCGGATGGGCGCCTTCACTATCGACAACTGTTGCTCAATGTGCTCCACTGGGTCCCCTGCGCCCGCGAACCTTCTGTAGAGCAAAAGCGATAGGGGCACAGGCGAAGCACAGGAGTGCCAGGTACCGGAAGTCATCGACATAGGACCATAGCGCTGACTGGCGATCAAGCGAGCCTTCCAGCATTTTGTAGGCCTGGCGGGCCGCATTCGACATGTCCGTGAACTGCGAGAGATATGCCACCAGGCCCTGATACTGCTGCTGGAACGTATGACTGGCACCCGCGATGGAATGGGCCATTTCGTTGCGATGCAACTGCTCATGCCGCGCCAGCAGCGTATTCACGACGGAGATCCCGACGCTGCCCCCGACATTACGCATGAGGTTGTAGAGGCCGCTGGCATTGCCGATTTCTTCATTCGGCAGCGTCCCCATGGTTATGGTTGCCAGGGGAACAAAGATCAGGCTCATTCCCGCACCCGTCAGAATAATGGGCCACAGCAAAGACCACTGCGAGATATCGAGGGTCGCGTTGCCCATCCAGAGGGTGCAAATTCCCACAAACGCGAACCCGCAAAAAGCAAGATAGCGATTATCAACCTTGGCGGTGAGGATGCCGATCACTGGCATGAACAACAGCGCGCCAACACCCCGCGGAGCCACGGCCAGCCCTGCGGCCAGGGCCGTGTAACCCATGAGCTCCTGAAAAAAGAGAGGCAGGATCGTCACCAGGCCATAGACGACGCCGCCGAAAAGGAAGATGAGTATACAACCGACCGCAAAGTTACGATTCCTGAACACCTCCAGTCGCACCAGAGGCTTGTCCTGGGTAAACTCGCGGATCAGGAAGGCCACCAATGCGACGACGAGAATTGCTGCCGCCCAGCGAATCCAGGTGGCACCAAACCAGTCGTCTTCCTGGCCCTTATCGAGGATAATCTGCAACGCCCCCAGCCAGACGGCAAGAAGACCAAGTCCCAGCCCGTCGAACTTACCGGCGATGGCCTTCTTGATGTAGGGTGGGTCTTCCACAAACCGCAAGATCAACAGCACCGCCAGAATGCCAAACGGGATGTTGATATAGAAGGCCCACCGCCATGAGTAGCTCTCGGTCAGCCAGCCGCCCAACGTGGGGCCGAGTACCGGAGCCACAACTACCCCGAGTGCGAAAACTGACATGGCCATACCACGCTTCTCGGGTGGGAAACTCTCCAGCAGAATCGCTTGTGACAAGGGCTGCAGCGCCCCACCGCCCGCTCCTTGCACCGCCCGCGCAATCAGAATGAAACCCAGGCTGGTTGCGGCACCGCAGAAAAATGACGATGCGGTGAAGATCATGATGCAAACGATGAGGAAGCGCTTGCGTCCGAACCTGATGGCGAACCAGCCGCTGGCGGGAAGGACGACAGCGTTGGCTACCAGGTAGCTGGTAAGCACCCAGGTGGCTTCGTCGTTGGTGGCTGACACGCTGCCGGCGATGTACGGCAGTGCGACGGCCGCTATCGAAGTGTCGAGCACCTCCATAAACGTCGCCAGCATAACGGCGAGGGCGATGAGCCACGGATTGGTCTCGGGGCGAGAGATCGTGATCGCGCCGAGTGTCTCTGAGCTTGCAGCCAACGCTTCTTATACCTTAGTGCGACGAAGTCTCGTCGCGGGGAGAACCGGCCTCAAGGCGCTCTGACGGCCCCGCCATGGCGCCACAACCTCGAACCGGAGATTCTACTTGGATGCACTGGAGCGCCGATCGTATCACGTGATTGTGCGAACAGCTTCCGCAATTCTTGCGGGGTGCATGCAAGGGCAGCATCGAATAAAGTAGGTACATGCGCCTGTTCATTAATGGTGAAGGTAAAGACTTCGCGGCGTCCCTGTCACTTGCCGCGCTGATCGAGCATCTTGGCATGAAGGGCGATCGCGTGGCCGTCGAAGTCAATCGGAAGATCATTTCGCGCACGCAATGGGCAGAGACCTGGCTAACAGAGGGTGATGAACTGGAGATCGTCCATTTCGTCGGCGGAGGGGTGGCAGGCCTGTATTCACGCGCCTGAATCACCTTGTCTGCTTGCGGCGAACCCTATGAGATTGCAGTAAATCCCTCCTGTCCTGCGGTTGACATGATCGTTAACGCAAAATAGACTCAAGTGTTTACGCGCCCTTGCCCGGCGCATCCTGAGTGATAGCGCAAGCATGCCGGACTTATACTTTGCACGATATTTGCCCTTGCTGATCCACACTCTAGTGGCCGCCGCTCTCGCGACCGCGATTGTGGTTCTCTCCTGGTTGATCGGCCAGCATAAGTTCAACAAATCCAAGATGTCGCAGTATGAATGCGGCATGCAGCCGGTCGGCGACGCCCGTCAGCGATTCACAGTCCGCTTTTACCTCGTGGCTATGTTGTTCATCCTCTTTGACGTGGAAGCAATTTTCCTCTATCCGTGGGCAATTGCGGTCAAAGATCTCAAGGCGGCCGGCCTGGGCTTGTTCTGGTTTCTTGAGATGCTGGTTTACATCGCTATCGTGATGGTGGGGCTTTGGTATGTCTGGAAGAAGGGGATCCTCGACTGGAACAGTCAGACCAAGGCAGAGAGGCTCTGAGCCATGGCATGGGACTCGGCGGTTACCGGTGTGGAGCAGCTGAAAGATTGTGCCGAAGTGGGTTGCCTGCTGGCGTGGAACGCGGCAGCCGTCACACAGGCAAAACTCGACCGCAAGGAGCTGACACTCTGGATCGACCGTACGCGTCTTCGCGAGGCCTGCCTCACACTGAAAAACGATCCACAACTGCAGTACAACTTTTTGTCAGACGTGACCTGCGTGGACTGGTATCCCAACGAGCCGCGCTTCGAGGTCGTGTATCACCTGCTTTCGATCCCCACCAAAAAGCGTGTGCGGCTGAAGGTTCGGTTGGCTGGCGACGATGCCAGTGTTGATTCGCTCACGCCGATCTGGCCGGGCGCCGATTTCTTTGAGCGTGAGGTCTTCGACTTGTTTGGCGTTCGCTTTAACCAGCATCCCAATCTCAAGCGGATCATGATGCCCGACAATTGGGAGGGGCATCCGCTCCGCAAGGATTATCCCGTTGAGGGTTATCGGTAAACCATGGCTCACCTGACTCCAACTCCAGTGCTGGATCCGGCGCTTGACAAGACGCTGGTCCTGAACATGGGGCCGCAACATCCTTCGACCCATGGGGTACTGCGGTTGTTGCTGGAAATCGATGGCGAGACCATCGTGCGCATCATGCCGGACATTGGATACCTGCACACCGGCATTGAGAAGACCTGCGAGGCGAAGTTCTATCAGCAGGTCGTGCCGATGACCGACCGCATCGACTACCTCGCCCCTATGACCAACAATCTCGCTTACGTCCTCGCGGTGGAGAAGCTGCTGGGATTGGAGATTCCGCCACGCGGCCAGTGGCTGCGCGTGATGCTGAACGAGCTGACCCGCATCAACTCGCATCTGGTTTGGCTGGGCACGCACGCCATGGACATTGGCGCGATGACGGTCTTTCTGTACTGCTTCCGCGAGCGGGAAGATGTGCTGCGGCTGTTCGAGATGGTCTCGGGCCAGCGTATGATGACGTCGTACTTCCGCGTCGGAGGCGTCGCACTGGATCCACCGATCGGTTTTTTCGACAAAGTCAGGGATTTCATCGACCGTTTCCCCGCCAACATCGACGAGTACGAGAGCCTGCTGACCAACAATCCGATTTGGATCGAACGCACTAAAGGGGTTGCCTATCTCGCCCCGGATGACGCGATTGCGCTGGGCGCCAGCGGCCCGACGCTGCGCGGAAGCGGTGTTGATATTGACCTGCGCCGCGACACTCCGTACAGCGGCTATGAGAATTTCCAGTTCAAGGTTCCGCTCTCAACAGCAGGGGATGTTTATGCCAGGTATCTGGTCCGGGTCGCGGAGCTGCGTGAATCGCAGAAGATCGTAAAGCAGGCGCTGGATGGCATTCCGGAAGGCCCGGTGAAGGCTGACGCGCCGCATGTTGTGCTGCCCGATCGCGAGAAGATGAAGACCCAGATGGAAGCCCTCATCTATCACTTCAAGATCGTGACCGAGGGCTTCACGGTGCCGGAAGGCGAGGTCTATTGCGGGATCGAGTCGCCACGCGGCGAGATGGGCTACTACATCGTAAGCGATGGGACAGCCAAGCCGTACCGCGTACATATGCGGGCGCCGTCGTTCGCCAATTTGCAGGTGCTAGGTAAGATGTGCGAAGGCCGCCTGATCGCCGACGTGGTTGCCGCCATCGGCAGTATCGATATCATACTCGGCGACGTGGACCGCTAAGACAGCGGTCAACCGTTAGCTCCTCGGCCATTGGCTGACTGGGTAGCATCCAGCCGTCGCTTGCCAGTTGCGGGTCGTGAGTTTGCCAACCAGGTTCTGTGTTTGCTAGGCACTGCTAGATGGGCTTGTCCCCGTACCGAATAGCGTCGGTTGGACTGAGGTGCGGTTGGCAATTTTGCTTTGCAGCCTTAGCATGGCTAGTTGCGGGAAGCTATGAAATTTTCCGATGAACTTGAACAACGCTTTGCCACGATGGTCGCCAATCGCCCGACCAAGCGCTCGGTGCTCGTGCCGATGCTGCTGTACATCCAGGACGAGATCGGCTCTCTGACGGACGAGGCGATAGACGAAATTGCGCAGCGCGTGGACATTACGCCGCTGGAGGTACGTAACGTCATCAGCTACTACTCGATGCTGCGCACCCGTCCCATCGGCAAATACAACTTCCAGATCTGCACCAACGTGAGCTGTCTCTTACGTGGTTCCGATGAGATCTTCGATCACTGCAAACAGAAGCTGGGCATCGGCCACAAGCAATCGACACCGGATGGATTGTTTCACTTGGAGGAAGTCGAGTGCATCGGTGCGTGCTCGTGGGCGCCGGCGATGATGTTGAACTACGAGTTTCATGAGAACTTGACGCCGGAAAAGATCGACGAGTTGATCGGCGGGATCAGGAAGAGGGAAAAACAGTAGCGATCGCTGTTCGCTCTTGCTCCCGATGCCCGGAGGCGACTGCCGAGGCCAAGAGCAAAGAGCGAAAAACGAATCATGGCATACCTGGTGTCACATCCCGACGAGGTGAAGGTCGTCTCCAAGCGTTTTGGTTTGGGAGCGACCAATCTCGACCGGTACCTCGAACTGGACGGCTACAAGGCCACGCAGAAGGCCCTTTCGATGACGCCCGACGCCATCATCAACGAGGTAAAGGCCTCAAACCTGCGCGGCCGTGGCGGAGCGGGCTTCCCCACCGGAATGAAGTGGTCATTTGTGCCCAAGCAATCTCCTAAGCCGAAGTATGTTCTCTGTAACGGCGACGAGAGCGAGCCAGGCACCTGCAAAGATCGCCTCATTTTTGAGCATGATCCCCATGCCGTCATCGAGGGCGTCGTGATCGCCGCGATCGCTGTCGGCGCGAAGACAGGGTTCATCTACCTGCGTGGCGAATATCGCTATCTGGTCGAGATTATGGAGAAGGCCGTGGCCGACGCTTATTCGCGCGGTTTCATCGGCAAGAATATCTTCGGGTCCGGCGTCGATCTCGATGTTTATGTGCATTCCGGTGCGGGCGCGTACGAGGTGGGTGAGGAATCGGCGCTGATGGAATCGCTTGAAGGCAAGCGCGGCGTCCCGCGTATTCGGCCTCCCTTCCCCGCCGTCGTAGGGCTCTGGGGCGGTCCGACCGTGATAAATAACGCCGAGACGCTGGCGAGCGTTCCGCACATCATTCTCGGCAGTGGCGAGTGGTTCGCCAACCTGGGCACACCGAAGAACGGAGGCACACGCCTGTTCTGCATGAGCGGCGAGCTTCAGCGGCCCGGCGTGTACGAGCTGCCTATGGGCTACAACCTGAAAAAGATGATCTATGACGTCTCCGGGGGCATGGTGAAGGGCAAGAACCTGAAGGGCGTTGTGCCCGGTGGCTCGTCGGTGCAGATTCTCACGGCTGACGAAATCGATGTTGCGATGGACTTCGACGCAGTACTAAAGGTCGGATCGATGCTGGGTTCCGGCGGCGTGATCGTCATCGACGACCAGATGTGTATTGTGCGCTTTGCACTGCGTGTGACCCAGTTTTATCAGCACGAAAGCTGCGGCTGGTGCATTCCGTGTCGCGAAGGTACGGACTGGATGAAGAAGACCCTGATGCGCATGCACGCAGGCGGCGGGGTAGCGAGAGACATCGATAACCTGCAGTATCTGGCCGAGAACATGCTGGGTAGGACATTTTGTCCGCTGGGTGATGCGGCGGCGATGCCGATCATCTCGTACGTACAGAAGTTTCGTAAGGAGTTCGAAGACCACCTCGACGGCAAGCCTTGTCCATATGAGAAGACCAGAGAGCCAGCGCTGGCTTGAAGGCAGCGATTGGCTCTTAAGCCCATGGATCTAATGGCCAGGAGGATGAAGGTCAAGCTATTAACTGCGAGTGAGCAGACGC
>Ga0306922_10003353_pt1 | contig 14953 bp, 9 predicted proteins | sample sta12Cox44000082_FD_203758 | JGI IMG/M metagenome (GOLD analysis project Ga0306922, IMG submission 203758) | Lab enrichment of tropical soil microbial communities from Luquillo Experimental Forest, Puerto Rico - statoxic.12C.oxic.44.000.082 (v2)... | ecosystem: Environmental > Terrestrial > Soil... | reverse complement strand
GGTCCGCGCATCGTCACGCAACAAACCCGCGACGAAATGAAAAAGCTTCTCTCTGAAATCCGCGATGGAAGTTTTGCCAAAGCCTGGATTGAAGAAAACGAAAAGGGCTGCCCCAACTTCCTCGCCCAACGCACCGCCGAGCAGCACCACACCATCGAACAGCTCGGCCCCGGCCTGCGAGCAATGATGCCGTTTCTCCAACCGGTAGTCGCTCCCGGCCTTAAAGTCAAATCGGCGGGCAGCGAAAAATGATTTTGCAGCGCCGTTTTTCGCTTGGGGGATTCTCCATTATTCCTCTTTGCCGGTCGGAGCGGAGGCGCCCGCTCACGTACACCGCAGATACCAGGGGGCGTTAATCACCATAATCCTCTCGCTTCCCTTCAAATACAGCAGCCCTTTCAACAGGTTGCCGCGCTGATTGTGCAAAGCTTGGTAATACCATCTCCGCTCGACCATCTCCGGGACCATCACGGCAATCTCCCGGTCGGGATTTCTCCGCTCTAGTTCCATCACATAGTCGACGATGGGCAGCACTACGAACCGGTAGGGCGATTCCAGGATCTCGAGTCTCGGCATCGGCAGTCCCAGCTCCACCACCGGAGTCTCCACGAGCTTGCACCATTCCTTCTCGAGCTCGCCCGTGTGCTCGCCGCTTTTCACATGCAGCCCGATCACATCCGGGGAAACCGATAGAGCAAACCGCAATCCGTGCCGCGACACGGCCGACCAGCGGTCCACGGGCACGACAACAATCGGGGCCTTGACACCAACCAGATCGAGCGGCTGGCTGCTCAGGATCTCCTCGCCCACGCGGTCGTAATGCCGGCGCACCCATTTCATCACCATCAGCAATGAGGGAATCAGCAGCAGCGTAATCCAAGCGCCTTCTGCGAACTTGGCGACCAGCACTACGCCCACCGTGATTGCGGTCACCGTTGCGCCCAATCCGTTGAGGAGCATGCTGTACACAGAATGCGGCCCGCGCACTCGTCTCCAATGGGCCACCATTCCCGCTTGCGACAAGGTGAATGCCAGAAAAGCGCCAATCGCAAACAACGGGATCAGGCGGTCGGTGATTCCTCCAAAAATGATCAGCAGCACTGCCGCAAACCCCGCGAGGACGTAAACGCCTTGGGTATGGATTAGCCGCCTTCCGCGGATGGCGAACGAATGCGGCAGATAACGGTCGAAGGCAATCGACCGGCACAGCCGCGGAAAATCCGCAAAGGCCGTATTCGCGGATAACGCCAACACCAGCAGAATCGCGCCGATGGTCAGGTAATAAAACCAGCCCCTGCCGGCCACCGCCGCGATCAAGATGGAAAGCACGCTGTCGTACCCCGGGGCGCCAGGATCGGTCGCCACAATTCCATAGGAGCGCGCCAGCCACGCGATTCCAGCCAGCATCACGATCAGCAGCGATATGATTACCGTCAGGCTCAGCTTAGCGTTCCGCGCCGTCGGCTCGCGGAACGCCTTGACCCCGTTGCTCACCGCTTCCACTCCGGTCATCGCCGTGCACCCGCTGGCGAACGCCTTTAGCAGCAGCCACAGGCCGGCCACCGCGGTGACGCCCGCTGCCGGGCGCGGCGGAGCCACAATCGGTATGGGATGTCCGCCGTTCGCCAGCGCTTTGACCAGCCCGACGCCAATCACGATCAGCAGCGTCCCCACAAACAGATACGTCGGCAGCAGGAACACCAATCCGGTGTCCCGGACTCCGCGCAGATTCACGAGTGTTATGACCACCAGAATTGCGAGGCACATGGACAGGGTATGCTGCTGCAGCTGGGGCAGCGCGGAAACCACGGCTCCCACCCCCGCGGAAATCCCCACCGCCACGACCAGAATGTAGTCAATCATCAGCGCTGCGCCTGCCAGCAGGCCCCAGAACGCACCCAGATTTTCATGCGCCACCGTGTAGGAACCGCCGCCGCTCTGGTAGGCGTCTATCGTCTGCGTGTAGGAGAAAAAAACAATGACCAGCAGCACCACAATCGACAGCGTAATCGGCCATACCGCGGCCGCTCCCGCCACACCGAGCGGAATCAGCAGCGTCATCGCCGCCTCCGGTCCGTAGGCCGCCGAGCTCAGCGCATCCAGCCCAAATATCGGTATCCCTTCGGCCGGACCTATTCGCTCCGCGTTTTCATCGCGGGTGGCCAGGGGCTTTCCCAACAGCAGATCGCTCAGTTTCATAGGCCCGCGATTATACGCGCACTCTGTTACTCGGCTACACCAGGCTGCAAACCACTGGCTCCCGTTGACTCCCCGGGAATCCATGCCTTGGGAATCGCCTTCGTCGGGCAGCAACTCCTCTCTAGCCCTACGGTGTGCTGTGCCTTCGGGAGGGCCCGGGAACGCCCGCCCTCCCCAGCGGTCTTCCAAGGCATGTGGCGACTGGCCTCCCGTCGCAGGGCACGCTACACTACGGACCGCAACTCCCGCGTCCTAGGTCTCTGGCTGCCATGAAGCGCACCTCGGTTGCTGCACCGCCCGTCAATCTGCAAGAGCGCCTCGGCAAACTCACCGCCAAGAGGCAGGAAATCCTCCGGCCTGTTTTGGAACAGCCCCGCGGGTTCGTGCTGCTGAGCGTTCGTGACATGGCCAAGCGTCTCAGCACCGATCCCGCCACCGTCGTTCGCATTGTTCGTGTTCTGGGCTTCCAAAGCTTCCGGGATTTCCAGAAGCACCTTCATGATCTCTCCATCGCCTTTGCCACCTCCGCCGACACCATGCAGCCTGCGAGTCTCGGCCGCGATGGCCGGCACTCCTACGTGCCCGACTCCATCGAACGCGACTTGAAAAACCTGCAGGCGCTTAAGAACACGATCGAACCGGCCCGCCTCTCTGATCTCGCCAAACGCATCTATGCCGCACGCAGAATTGTTCTGCTGGCCGGCGACCTGGCCTCTTTCCTGGCCGACTATCTCGATTATCACCTCACGCTGCTCAGTCTCCCGGTCTTCACCGCTACCACCTCCGGCCGCATCGTGCACTTGACGCGTTCGCTCGCAAGCGCCGATGTGGTGATAGCCATCTCCTTCCGCCGCGGCCTGAAGCAGACCGTCGAAGGCGCGAAACAAGCCAAGGAACACGGTGCTTTCTTGGTCGCCATCACCGATACCTTTCTCTCGCCCCTGGCGCGGCAGGCTGACCAGACTCTCCTTGCCGGAATCGAAACCACCTCCTTCGGCGCCTCCTACGTGGCTCCCGTGGCTCTTCTTAATGCCCTGCTCGCCGCCTGCGGCCAGCTTCGCAGCCGGGACACCCTGCGCATCGTTCGCGAAATCTCGGAAGAGCAGCGTCACGGTTACCGCTGGTTTCAGGAGTGAACCTTGCCGCCATCCTCGGAAACTGTTGTTCGAATTTCCGCGTCCTATGAGCAGTCGGTTGCTCGGTCATCGCGTCAGGCGTTGCCATTCGCCGTTTGCGCCGGCCGCGCGGTCCGGGTCCGGCCCGCTTCGAATGGCGGGTTCTTCCCGACCCCCTGGTAAAGGAGCTCATGCGCGTCGATTCCATCACCCTTCGCAAGCTGAACATGCGCCTCAAGGCGCCGTTTGAAACCAGCTTTGGCACCACGCACGACCGTCCCATCCTGCTGGTCGAACTGGAATCCGAAGGTCTCACCGGCTGGTCCGAGGTCACCTCCGGAGAGGGCCCGTTCTTCAATTCCGAGTCGGTGGACATCTCCTGGCTGGTGCTCCGGGAATTCTTGATCCCACTGGTCGTCGGCAGACGCATCGCTCACGCGTCGGATGTGCCGCAACTCTTCGCCAGTATCCGCGGGCACGAAATGGCTCGCGCCGGCATCGAAACAGCCCTTTGGGACGTCGAAGCGCAGCGGCAGGGCTTGCCGCTCTGGAAACTGCTGGGCGGAACGCAGCCGGAGATACCCTGCGGTGTCTCGCTCGGCTTGCAGGACAGTCCGGAAAGACTTCTCGAGAAAGTGGCCGTTGAAGTCACTGCCGGCTACCAGCGCATCAAAATCAAAATCAAGCCGGGCAAGGATCTTACCTACATTGCTGCGGTACGCAAAGCGTATCCCCATATTCGCCTGTCGGTGGACGCCAACTCCGCCTACACCCTCGGCGACGCGGAGCATCTGCGCAGCTTCGATGACTACTATCTGCTGATGATGGAGCAACCGCTGTGGTGGGACGACATCTACGCGCATTCCAAACTGCAAAAGCAGATCAAGACCGTGCTCTGCCTCGATGAATCCATTGCGCATCTCCGCGATGCGCAAACGGCCCTAGAGCTTGGCGCCTGCGGCATCATCAACATCAAGCTGGGCCGCGTCGGTGGCCACACCAGCGCGCGCGACATCGCTGCGTACTCTCTCAGCAAGCAAGTCCCGGTCTGGTGCGGCGGCATGCTCGAATGCGGTATCGGGCGCGCTCACAATATCGCCGTCTCCACGCTACCCGGCTACTCGCTCCCCGGAGACGTTTCCGCCAGCGCCCGCTATTGGGTTACAGACGTCATCGAACCCGAGGTTACCGTAACGCCCCAGGGCACCATCCGCGTCCCCGAAAGCCCCGGTCTCGGCTATCATGTCCGGCGAGATCTCGTCGAAAGATGGACCGTTGAAAAGCAGACCTTCCGCGCATCCTAAAGCCGTCATCCGCGCGCACGCGGCAGCCCTCCTTCTGCTCTTTGAGCTGGCCGTGCTTTTATCGCGGTCGCTCGCGCAGTCCTCGCCCGCTCCTTTCCCGGGCCCCGAGCCGGCGCGCCCCCGGCAGGATGTGCGCGGCAAGACCGGAGATTTTGCCGACCAAACCGGAAAGGACATTTTCATCATCCTCGAGCGATCCGGCCACCTCTTTCTGCGCGACTCGTCGGGGACCGAACACGCTCTCAATGCTCTTGCCTTCACCAAGAAACGCGACGCTACCTCTTTTACCTACGCCTCGGGGGAGACCGACGGCGCCTGGGTGTTGGCTTTCGAGCAGCACACTACGGAGCCGGTATGGCAAATCGCAACTCAGGTCGGCCCCTATCATCGCCTGGCCTACTCCGTTCCCGCAGGCAGCAGCAGCATCAACATCGTCAAGCCGGTTCGCGGACTCAAGGAGATTCGCGCCGCGGCTCTCGCGGCCAAACCGCCCGAGGAGAGCGGCCCGTTCCGCAAATACGATCTCGTTGACCTCGCGAGGCTCGATCCCGCCATCCGCCTCGACATCCGTTATGCCACCTCCAACGATTTTCTCGGCGCGCCGGTGTACACCGAGGCCCGGGCTTTCCTGCAGCGGCCCGCCGCGGAAGCCTTGGTCCGGGCACTGCATCGCTTAGAACCCTACGGCTACGGCCTGCTGATCCACGACGGCTACCGTCCCTGGTATGTCACCAAAATTTTCTGGGATGCGACTCCCGAGAACGGAAAAATCTTCGTCGCCGATCCCGCACAAGGCTCGCGCCACAATCGCGGATGCGCCGTCGATCTCACGCTCTTTGACCTGAAAACCGACGAGCCCGTCGAGATGACCAGTCTCTACGACGAAATGTCTCCCCGCGCGTTCCCCGATTATGCCGGCGGGACCTCGCTCGAGCGCTGGCACCGCGACCTGCTCCGCTGGGCCATGGAGTCGGAGGGATTCACCGTCTATGAGTCCGAATGGTGGCACTTCGACTACAAAGACTGGCGCGAGTACGCCATCGGAAACGTACCCTTTGAGAAGCTCGCCGCGGGGACAAATTAGTTCGGGAGGCTCGATGCCAGCACACCATTGGTCGTTCGGATTCCTGCGGGCGCGCGCGCGGTCGTTTCGAGCGGGACGAGGACCCTCGTTTTTGACTTGGCCTCGCTCCGCACGCTTGGCGCTGGCGGCGCTGCTCTCTATCGTCTTTGCCGCATCTGGCGCCGCGCAGCAGAATGCGACGCTCGAAGCGGCGATCCAGAAGGTAATGGACCGCCCGGAATACAAGCACGCCAACTTCGGCATCGAGTTCTACGACCTCGCCAGCCACACCATCGTTTACGCCCATGACTCGGACAAGCTGTTTATCCCCGCCTCCACTACCAAAACGCTGACCGAAGGCGCGCTTCTGGCCAATCTGGGCAAGGATTTCCGCTTCCATACGAGAGTCTTCCGTACCGGTCCGGTGGACCGAAAAGGCCGTCTCAAAGGCAACCTCGTGCTGGTCGCTTCGGGCGACCCCAATCTTTCCAACCGTATTCAGCCGGACCATACGCTGGCGTTTGTCGACGAAGACCACTCCTACGGCGGACCGGCGCTGCCCGGCGATCCGCTGACGGTCATCAAGGAGCTCGCCAGGCAGGTGCGGGCCAGCGGCATCCGGCGCGTTGACGGTTTCGTTCAGGTCGATACATCGCTTTTCCCGGACGGCCCGCGGGAAGGTGGAACCGACGTGGTCATGTCTTCGATCATGGTCAACGACAACGTGCTCGACATCGTGGCCACACCCGGCGCGAAAGCCGGCGACCCGGTCGCCGTTGCCGTTTCCCCGCAAACCAGCTACGCCCATTTCACCGTCCAGGCCACCACTTCTGCCGGCGGCACGCCGGTAAACTTCCGGGAGCCGGAAATCACGGCCAATGGCGACGGTTCGGTGAACATCGAGCTTTCCGGCTCGCTGCCGGCTGGTATCGGGCCGCAGACTCTTTCTATCGGCGTTCCCTCGCCAACCCTGTTCGCCGCGTGGGTGCTTCGCGAGTCGCTCCTAGGGGAAGGCATCGAACTGAAACGTCCGGTGCCGGACGCGCAAACCGATTTCGGCTCGCTCACCCGCTTCTACAACTCCGAGCATCAAGTTGCCGAACACGTTTCGCTGCCGCTGGCCGAAGAGATCAAAGTCACGCTGAAGGTCAGCCAGAATCTGCACGCGGGCATGGGCCCTTATCTTCTCGGCCTGCTTGTCGGCAGGGACGCCGGCAATCCCCTCGGAAAAGGCTTCGCGCTCGAACGCGCGTTCCTTGAAAGCGCCAACCTCGACCTTTCGGGCGCTTCGCAAGGCGACGGAGCGGGAGGCGACTGGGCCGATCTCTTCAGTCCCGATTTCATGTGCCACTATCTCGCCTACTGGACCACGCGTCCAGACTACGACGTCTTCTTTCACGCGCTGCCCATCCTCGGCAGAGACGGTACGCTTGCAAAAATCCAGCCGCAGAATCCCGGCGCCGGCCATGTGTTCGCAAAAACCGGCACCTTCGGCTCCGAGGACCGGCTGAACGGGCGCGGCATGCTCAACGGCAAAGGCCTCGCCGGCTACGTGATCACCAAATCCGGCCGCCGGCTGGCGTTCGCAGCGTATGTGAATCACGTGGCCCTGCCGCCCAACCCCGACTCCGCACAAAGCGTCGCCGGCCAAGCCCTTGGCGAAATCGCGGCCGCTGCCTACGACGCCGGATTGTGAAAACGATTTGAGGGCGGACCCCCGCTCGGCGATGGGAGGCGCCCTTTCGGTTGGAAGGCCGGCCCGGTCGCGGCAGTCAAGCGGTGCGGGGCCCTAAGGCAGCTGGGCGACGGCTTCGCCGTCTTTGCGCGGATCCGAAGCGCCCCAATTCACGCCGGTCGCGAAATCGCGCAGCGTGACCTGACCGCCGCCGACCTCGGAGGAAAAAGCCCCCAGCAGCTTGATCTCGTGGCCTTTGGTTTTGAGCTCGTCGCGGGTTCTCTGTGGAAAGCGGTTTTCGAGTTCCACGTCACAGCCCGCAAACGTTTTCTTGGTGAAGCGCGGCGCTTCGAGCGCGGCCTGAATGTTCATCTTATAGTCGGCCAGGTCAACCACGAACTGAGCGTGCGCCTGCGACTGGTTCCATCCCCCCATGATGCCGAAAGCCACCCGGGTATCACCCTTTTGCGCCAAGGCGGGAATGATGGTGTGCAGCGGGCGCTTGCGTCCCGCGAGTGCGTTCGGCGAATTCGCATCCAGCACGAACAGCGCGCCGCGGTTGTGCAGCACAAAACCCGTTCCGGGCGCGACGATGCCTGATCCGAACAGGTCGAAGTTGCTTTGAATCAGAGAAACCATGTTGCCGTCGCGGTCGACCACGCTGAGATAAGTCGTATCGTTGCCTGCCGCCATCTCGCCGCCACTGACCTCACAGTTGGCTCTTTCGTCGTCGATCAATTTGGCGCGCGAAGCTGCCCACTCCTTGGAGAGCAGTTTTTCGACCGGCAATTTCTGACCGCGCGGGTCGCCGATATAACGCTTCAAATCCGCGTACGCCAGCTTCTTCGCTTCGATCATCAGGTGCAGCGCCTTCGGCGATCCAAACTCGTATCCTTTCTGGCCCAGGGGCGTGGTCTCGAGAATGTTCAGCATCTCGAGCGCCGCCAGCCCTTGCCCGTTCGGTGGCAGTTCGTACACCGTCCAGTCGCGATAGGTGGTGGAGATGGGCTCGATCCACTCCGCCGCAAACTTGCTCAAGTCTTCTTCGACCATCGGCCCGCCGTGCATTTTCTCTGCCGCCAGAATCCTGCCTGCGATCTCTCCTTTGTAGAAGGCGTCGCGGCCATGCTCGGCAATCTGCTCTAGCGACCAGGCCAGGTCCTCATTCCTGAACACCTCGCCCGGTTTCGGCGCCCGGTCATTCGGCAGATACACTTTGCTGGCTGCCTCGTTGGAATGCAGCAACTCCACGCCGCTCGACCAGTATGCCGCGGCGAGTTCGGGCACCGGAAAACCGCTTCGCGCGGTGGCGATCGCCGCCGCCAAATCCTCGGCCAGCTTCTTGCGCCCGAATTTGTCGGCAAGTTTTTGCCAGCCTTCGACCGCCCCGGGAACGGTCACCGCATGGATGCCCTTTTGAGGCATCTCCTTTAAGCCCTGCTTATGCAGGTAGTCGATGGTGAGTCCCTTCGGGGCCCAGCCGCTCGCGTTCAGGCCGTAGAGCCGGTTGGCTTTCGCGTCGTAGACGATCGCGAACAGGTCCCCGCCGATGCCGTTCATCATCGGTTCCACCACGCCCATCATGGCGTTCGTGGCGATGGCGGCGTCCACCGCGTTCCCGCCGCCATCGAGAATGCGCACACCGGCCGCGGCCGCCAGCGGCGATTCTGCCGCCACAATTCCGCCCTTAGACATCACTACCGACCGCCCCTGGGTGCGCTCCTGCGCACTCGTATGCCGCGCCGACATTGCGGCCAGGCACGCCAGCACCAAAACCGGCTTCCTCCACCCTATGGTTCGCTTCTCTAGCGGCATTCGGTTCCTCCGGCGCTTCCCGCCTCGACCGTGGGACTATACACTCTGGCTCTCGCCTCAGGAAACTTTGCATTACCATGGAGAGTGTTTAGAATTTCCTGGCGGCGGCCGGCGGGGTCGCGCTCGGGAGCATCTGGCTTGTCTTCAGGAAACATAAATCCGGCCGCGTCAGCCGCCGACAGGCAGCCGGCCCGGGAACTCGAAGCGCGCATTAACGCGCTCGTCGCCGGGCGCAGCGCCGACCCTTTCGGCCTGCTGGGCCCCCATCCCGTTCCGTCCGGCTGGGCCATTCGCTTCTTCATTCCCTGGGCCGTCGAAGCCAGCATCATCTTCAGGAACCCCGCGCATTCACCGGCGAAGATTGCCGGCGCAGTGAAAGTGCGCCAGGAAGGACTGTTCGAGGCTACGTGGCCCTCGGAGCAGACCACGGCACCGCAACCCGCCAGTTACAAAATCCAGTACCGCACCCAGCAAGGCGACACGTTCGAAGTTTTCGATCCGTACGCTTTCCCGTACCTGCTCACCGACTTCGATCTGCACCTCATCGGCGAAGGCCGCCATTACGACACCTACGAGAAGCTGGGCGCCCATCTGCACACCGTCGACGGGGTCGCCGGAACGCATTTCGCGGTGTGGGCTCCCGGTGCGCGCCGCGTCAGCGTCGTCGGCACCATGAACGGCTGGGACGGCCGGGTCCATGCTATGCGGCCGCGCGGCTCGAGCGGCATCTGGGAGCTGTTCTTGCCCGAAGTGGGCGAAGGCGCCATCTACAAATACGAGATCATCGGCCATCACGGCAACATGCTGCCGCTCAAAGCTGATCCCTACGGATTCCGCTCCGAGCTGCGCCCCGACACCGGCTCGGTCGTGGCCAACCTCGAATCGCACCGCTGGAACGATTCGGTATGGCTCGCCGAGCGGCAAAAAAAGAATTGGCTGGAGTCGCCGATTCTCGTTTATGAAGTGCACCTCGGCTCGTGGAAGCGGGTTCCCGAAGACCACCACCGCTGGCTTACCTACCGCGAGCTCGCCGACCAGCTCGTCCCCTACGTCAAAGACCTCGGCTACACGCACATCGAACTGCTGCCGGTGATGGAGCACCCGTTCGACGGCTCCTGGGGCTATCAGACCCTGGGCTATTTCGCTCCCACCAGCCGCCATGGCGCTCCCCGGGACTTCATGGAGTTCGTCGACCGCTGCCATCAAGCCGGCATCGGCGTGATTCTGGACTGGACCCCGGCGCATTTCCCACGCGACGCCTACGGCCTCGCGCAATTCGACGGAACGCATCTGTTCGAGCACGCCGACCCGCGGCAGGGCTCACACCCTGACTGGGGCACGCTGGTTTACAACTACGGCCGCAACGAGGTGCAAAACTTCCTAATCTCGAATGCGTTGTTCTGGCTGGACAAATACCACATTGACGGCCTGCGCGTGGACGCAGTCGCGTCCATGCTGTATCTCGACTATTCGCGGAAGGAAGGCGAATGGATACCCAACCGCTACGGCGGACGGGAAAATCTGGAGGCCGTCGCTTTCCTCAAGCGCATGAACGAAGAGGTGTACGGGCGCTTCCCGGGGATCCTGACGATCGCTGAAGAATCTACCGCCTGGCCGAGCGTCTCGCGCCCGGTTTATTTGGGCGGGCTCGGTTTCAGCCTGAAATGGAATATGGGCTGGATGAACGACACACTCAAGTATTTTTCGTCCAACCCGGTCTTCCGCAAATACGAGCACAACAAGATCACCTTCTCCCTGATCTACGCCTTCAGCGAAAATTTCCTGCTGCCCTTCTCGCACGACGAGGTGGTGCACGGAAAGAATTCGATGCTGCACAAAATGCCCGGCGACATGTGGCAGCAGTTCGCCAACCTGCGCCTGCTTTATGCCTACCAGTACGCTCACCCCGGGAAAAAGCTGCTGTTCATGGGCCAGGAGTTTGCCCAGCGTGAGGAGTGGAACGAAGCGCACAGCCTGGACTGGCACCTGCTGAACTGGGAGTCGCACCGAGGGGTCCAGAAACTGGTGCGCGACCTGAACCGTCTGGTGGCGACCGAAGCTGCGCTCCATCAGGTGGATTTCGATTGGCACGGCTTCGAGTGGATCGACTGCAACGACAGCGACGACAGCGTCCTGTCGTTTGTGCGCGTGGGGAAGAAGCCGGAAGACCTGATCGTTGTGGTCATCAATGCCACACCGGTGGTTCGCGAAGGCTACATCGTCGGCGTGCCGCGGGCCGGATTCTACAAAGAAGTGCTCAACAGCGACGCCGACGTTTACGGCGGCTCGAACATCGGCAACATCGGCGGCCAGCATGCCAAGAATGATCCGCGGCAGGGCCGTTCGTACTCGCTCTGCCTAACGCTTCCGCCGCTCGCGGTGATTTTTCTGAAGCTGACGCCCGCCTAACTTCCCGGATGCTGCGCTTCGCTTCAGGAAATCGCGCGTTTTTCCGGTTACGGTCGGCACTGTATGGCTAATTTTCCTGGCCGTGTCGATTTTCCTACTCCATCACTCGCGCGTACCTGATCTCGTTTGCCGCAACTGCCTGAATCGGCAGGATGTTCGGTTTTTTCCGGGCGGTTTGGCATCGCTCCTGCACCCTTCCTTCGCTAGCCCATTAAAACTTATCGCAGGAGGCATGTGGCATGGAAAAGAAAGTGCACTTCAAGCACTTCAAGAATGTTCCGGCGTTCTTGGGCGTGGCGGCTTTTTTCTGGATCGGCCCGGCAGCCAGCGCTCAGACGCAAGAGAGCAACCCGCCCCCTCAAACGACCGACACCAGATCCTCTAACACCACGCGAGCGGAACTTGCGTCGTTTGACCAGTTTCTCGACCGCCATCGCGAAATCGCGGAGCAGCTAGAGAGGGATCCTTCGCTGCTGAACAACAGCCAGTTCGTCCAGAATCACCCGACATTGCAGACCTATCTCCAGCAGCACCCGGGAGTTCGCCAGGAGATCGCAGAAAATCCGAGCGCTTTTAGGCGTCAGGAGAATCGTTCGGACCGCAGCGAAGATGCCCGCGATCGCGACTTGAATCGTTCGGACAACGATCGACGTGACGTGGGCGCACGAAGCGAAACCAATAACCATTCGACGACAGACAACACCAGCAGCACGGGCACGGCCAACAGAACGACCGCTTCCGGCACCAGCGCCAGCACGCGGAGCTCGAGCAACCCGGGGGCTTCGAACAGTACGACGGGCCCGACCACAACGAGCGTGGAGGTCAACACAAACTCCCGAAGCACTACGGCTACGAACAGCGCCAGCAGTTCGAACCACGCTCTAGAGCAAGCCACCGCTAACCAGCAGATCGTCCGCGACGAAGAGCGGCAGGAGGGCCAGGGCGACCGCGAGCGCGGTGAACTTGCCCGCTTCGACCAGTTCCTCGACAGCCACCGCGAAATCGCCGATCAACTTCGCAAGAACCCGTCGCTCGCCGACAACCAACAGTACCTAGAGGACCATCCGGCATTGCAAACCTACCTGCAGGATCACCCCGCGACCCGTGAGCAGCTGACGCAACACCCGGCAGCATTCATGGCCCGCGAAGATCGCTATGACCAGCGCGAAGACGCTCGTGCTCGCAACATGAACCAGGGGGAGTTGACGCGCTTCGACCAGTTCCTCAACGGACATCGCGAAATTGCCGACCAGCTCCGCAAAGATCCGTCGCTCGCGAACAACCAGCGGTTCGTGCAGAATCACCCTGCTCTGCAGTCGTTCCTGCAGCAGAACCCTGGAATCCGCCAGCAGCTAGCGCAAAATCCCAGCAGCTTCATGCAGCGCGAAGACCGCTATGACGCTCGTGAAGACGCCCGCAACTTCGACCGTCGGGACTTTGACGAACGGCAGGACAATCGCGAACGTGGTGGCAACCGCGAGGAACTAGGCAGCTTTGATCGCTTCCTCGACAGCCACCGCGAAGAGGGGGAGCAACTCCGCCGTGATCCTTCGCTCGCGAACAACCGCCAGTTCGTCGCTAACCACCCGGCTTTCGGGACGTACCTCGAGAGCCACCCGGGCGTGCGCGAGCAGCTGGCGCAAGATCCGAACCGCTTCATGCGCGAGGAGGACCGCTACGACCACCAGGACATGGATCGCAGCCACACCCAGCAGGCCGCCAATTTCCGCGATTTTCTCGGCGGACATTCCGGCATCTCCCAGGATCTTTCGCGCGATCCGATGAAGGCCAACAATCCTGATTATCGACGCAGCCATCCGGAACTCGAGGCTTACCTCAATACTCATCCGTACGTGCAGTCGGCGCTCAATCAGAACCCGCACAGCTTCATGACGACCGTGCAGCAGCCGGCAGCCGCCGCACCGACAACAACCGGCACCGCCGCAGCCCCCGCAACGGGCACGACCGGCGCTGTGAAACCGCCGCAAACGCCGAAGCCGCCCATGCGGTGATGCCGCGGCGCGCAGAAGGGGCAGGCGGAGCAGTGCGATGCGCTGCCCCCTGCCAGCCATTTGCAGTGCCAACTGCTGCCAGATTCCATCTGCAGCTCAAACGCGGGAGCTTTCGAAAAGGAGAGTCGCTCCACGGAGGATCTATGAAAGTCATATCGGCCGTCGCCATAGCAGTTCTACTCGCCGGCACTTTTCCCGCGACCGCTAGCGCCAAGAAAAAGAAAGTGGCGCCCCGCGGCATGCTCGAGAGCATGCAGTCGGTGCCCTGCGGCGCGAAACAACGCGGGTTGGCCGGTCTCGGCAGCCTGTGGGCTTCGGTCGGGCTCACTCACGTGAACTCCGACGAGAAGCTCTGCCCGCAGTATCTCGTGCGCACCGACGACATGGACTACGAGATCCGGCCCAAAAACACCAAGCATGCCGCGATCTTGCCCGTCGGTCAGGAAGTCCAATTGAAACTCAAAAAAGACCACATGGACGTAAAGGTTGCCGACGGCGGCAAGACCACGACGTATATCGTCGTGGCTATGCGGCCGGTCGGCCAAGATGACAATGCCCAAAGCAGCTCTTACCGGCCACTAGAAAAACCATAAGCCCCCAGGAGAGACAAATGCTCCCTGTGAACATCGGCCCGCTTGGAGTTGCAAGATGAAGCCACACCACTACGATATTGTCCGAAAGGATGGTGAACAATTGTTGTGGCTCGAGGACGCCGCAGACCTAGATAGCGCGGAATCCCGCATTCGGGAGTTGACTTCGTTCTGGCCAGGAGAATTTCAAGTGATGGACCAGCAAAACCACCAACTGGTGGCCGAGAACACGGACTCACGGCAGCTATCGGCTGCTAATCCAGAGCGAAATTTGGAGAAGCATTAGGGCCAACATACGCAAGATCGATGCGCAAGGGTTTTGACAGCACGCTGCACCTTGCGAGTCTATGAGATTTGGAGGTATCAAATCATGAGCGGAATGAACGAGAAATTATGTTCACTTTTTCTGGGCTTTGCTTTTGCACTGGCAGGAATCGCTTGGACGCCAACTGCTCTTGCTAAAACAAACGACAATGAGAAGGAAAATGATCGTATTCGAAACGCGGGTACGGTGCTTAAAGAAGTCCTCGATGTTCCAGAGAACATACCAAGAAGCCTGCTCGACAAGGCTCGATGCGTGATCGTACTTCCTTCAGTTCTCAAGGCGGCATTCGTCGTGGGTGGAGATTACGGCCGTGGCCTGATGACATGTCGCACCGGGGCTGATCGCAGCGGCGCTTGGGGGAGTGCACCAGTGATGATCGCCCTGGAAGGCGGAAGCGTTGGATTTCAGATAGGCGGCCAGGCCACCGACTTCGTGATCCTCGTAAT
>Ga0306922_10003351_pt1 | contig 14953 bp, 16 predicted proteins | sample sta12Cox44000082_FD_203758 | JGI IMG/M metagenome (GOLD analysis project Ga0306922, IMG submission 203758) | Lab enrichment of tropical soil microbial communities from Luquillo Experimental Forest, Puerto Rico - statoxic.12C.oxic.44.000.082 (v2)... | ecosystem: Environmental > Terrestrial >... | reverse complement strand
CCACCTGGAACGCTGCCGTATGCAAGGGCGACGTCGGGCGCATGACCGTTGGCGGCGCCGGTGGCGGTCGTGGCGGTCGTGGCGCCGGCGGTGGTAGAGGCGGCGCTCCCGCAGTTGCCGGTCCCGACGGTAGAGGCGGGGCTGCGATAGCTGGCGGTCCTGGCGCTGGCAGGGGTGGCCCCGGTGGTATCGCTGGCCCCAGAGTCGGGTTCCTGGGCGCCGCTGCACCTGCGGGGCCGCCAGTCGTTCTCAGCCGCAATGGCAAGGATTTTCCCGTCACCGGAGAAACCAACGTACGAGCGGGTACCGAGATCAAGGTGACCACCGAAAGGCCGTCCCTGTCCCTCAGCGTGAGGGAACTGGATAGCGGCTCGTGGGTGATCTTCGAGCTGCCGGGATTCACCACTGCAGCATCGGGTACGGAGCAGAGCAGCCTGGATGCACTTCGCAAGGCCAGTGCCACCTCGTACTACAAGGGCAACGGTTCGCTTTGGGTCAAGCTTGTCTCCACCGGTGACGTCCTTGGCAGCGGCCCTAACAGCGGCCCTAGTGGCGGAGCCAGCCTCCAGGCCAGCCGGTAAGCAGCAACCCTGCTGCCACCGAGCAAGAGCCCCCGGCACAGGCCGGGGGCTTTTTGTTTCGAACCGCAATGCTGCACAATCGGTTCCCTGAACGATGCGCATTGAAGGATCCAACCGTCGCCTGTCCCTGCACTGGACGCCACTTGCTGAAGGAAATGCGAACTTCTCGATCGTCATTGTCTTCCGGTACGCTGACGATCTGATGGTAGGCTTTGAACACCGAGAGGAAGCCGAGCGACTCCAAGGAAACTAGCACGCTTCCGCGCCCTCAAAGTACGCAAGCAGAAGGAGGGTAGGCGTCTACGCCATGAATCCCGAGACTCGCCCTCTTTTCCTACGATGTACGGCGGACGGGAAGCGCTTCCTGGTGACCACAAATTCCGAGGCCAGCGAGGGAGAGTCCGCGCCCGTTACCGTCGTCCTCAACTGGGCCGCGGGACTGAAAAAATAGGCGAGGCAGCGAAAGACCAACCTACAACTCGCCTCTGGGGCATTTTCTTGTAAAGTTGCGCCGTTCGCGCCGGCAGGTGAGCGCACGAAGAGAGCTCCATCGCGCGGTGTACGCACAGGTAGCAACGGCCAACAGCATCCCGTGGTCATCGACTGCGAAGTTCTCCAGAAACGGCTTTCTCGTTGCACCACTCCGGGTGAGTTAAGCGCTAACCGGAAACTATGCCCGGGCAACGTCTTCACTAACCATTGGCCTTTCCTCGGCTCTTCCGCATCGAATCGCCCCGCATCTCGATCCGGTGTGCATTGTGGACCAGCCGGTCAAGAATGCCATCGGCGAGTGTCGGATCGCCGATTTGTTCATGCCAGCGCGAGACCGGCAGTTGCGAAGTGAGGATCGTCGAACGCATTTGGTAGCGGTCCTCGCAGATCTCCCAAAAATCGCGGCGCTCAGGTTCTGAGAGCGGAGCCATGGCCCAGTCGTCGATCACAAGGACATCGATGCGGCTAAGCCGCGACAGTAGACTGCGGAGGCTGCCATCAGCACGCGCCATCGCCAAGTCGCGAAACAACGATTGGGCGCGGGTAAAGCGCCGAATAACCATCGCGGCATGCCTTCTGTGCGAGCGCACAGGCGACAAAGCTCTTGCCCACTCGGCAATGGAATTGCCGTCGCGACCCCGAAAATACACATGTCATCTCTTCTCGACTTCTGTCAGCTGGTTATGGCGGCGCCGTCGCGGATGCGCTGGCGGCGGTTACTACACTTCCGCTCGACACAAGGAAACTACGTTACGCCAGGCCCACCGCCTGCCCCCAGGAGAAACGCCGTTCGGGATGCGGGCCGCAAACTATATAAGAAACCGACCCTACTGCCATTGAGTTACGAGCACCGGTGTCGAGCTGCCACGGCCGGCCCGGTCGATCAGAGTCGCGTATATATTGACCGGCGGCGTTGTCGAAGCCACAATCACGGACAGGTCGAGGTAGATGTCCGTCACCAATGAAGCATTCGGGTCGGGGTCGGGGAGCGCCGGGTTCGGATTCACATGAATCTTCGAGTTCGTGAAGTCGAGAGCGCACGGTCCGCCGGCACCAACCACGCCTCCGGAGCCTATTGAACCGCTTCCCAGAAAATTCCAACCGCCGTTCATTATTTGATAGACGAATCCCCAGTACTGAGGGGATAGATCAATCGTGAGATGGCAGGGCGCGTTATTCGGCACTGCATCATAGGCTAGCATTACAACCTGATTTCCATCGATATAGCGAAACCCATTGCTATCGGAAAGTTTGAAATACAAGACCTGGCTCGTCGCCGTAGTCACAGGACTGACCATCGAGACTGTCGGCGGACTAGTCGTCAGCTCGTGATAGGCAAGCCACGTGCCGAAACTTATACCGTAGCTCGCCGATTGAGCGCCCGAATTGTCTGTCGACGAAATATACACATTCTGCGTTCCGACCGCAGACGGCTGAAGCGTTACGACTAACGTCACAGTCGCGCTGGTGTCGGTGGCGGTCGCGGTGCTTGAGCTTAGACTGATGATGCAATGGTCGTTGGAAGCGGTGCCTGAGCTCCCGAGCGTATACCCATAGGCAAATCCGTCATACGCCGTGAGATAGAGGATACCAGCGGACGGATAATAGGTGGCACGGCAGTCGTCCCCGCCCGCGTAAAGGCTATTGTTAATCTCAAGCTCCATTCGGTTGATGTAGGCCAAGCCGTTTGGGCTGCTTGCTTGAAACGTGAAAGTCTGTTGAGTCGAACTCGGATAGACGCCGTTGGGCGGAGGATTCAGGAGAGCGAGCGTCGGAGGAGATGAGCTGAGGGCGTCCTCATTAACAGTGAGAGTCGCGGTCTGCCCGGTCGAGAAACTGATCGTGATCGTGCCGGTTCGCGCCGCAGCGCCCGCGGTGTTGGCACCGACGCCGTACTGCACCGTTCCAGGCCCGGTGCCGGAGCTAAGACTGTTGAAAGCGATCCAGGTTACATTCACGCTCGCCGACCAGTACGTGGTTGAATCGGCTGAAATCGATGCCGACGTGTTGCCGCCACCGCCATAAAAATGCTGGGTCGTCGGTGACAATCCGGTCACCACTGGAGACTCTATCGCGATGACCCGGCTCCCGAGACGGATATACTCTTTCGAAGGTGCTTGCGCCGTCAGGTAAAGACCTGACGGAAGCGGGCACATCGCGAAACCGGCGAACGCTGCAAGCAGACACAGGCGGCGCAACCGGGCTCCATGCGGCATCGAAGTCTCCTGCTGACGACGCGGGCGGATCACAGGATCCTCCCAACAGCGGTAAATGTCAAAGGTGCGATCGCCGGTTTGGCAGAACTGCTGACGATTACCGCTGAGTAACCCCCTGAGGCCACGGATGCCTTCGCGGGGTCTTGCAGCTTGACATTGCTGCTATAGACTCGCAGCGGCAACGGCGTGTCGCTTGGCACTTGCAAGCGGTAATCGATTCCAGTTTTGTCCTGGCCGCTTACGAGGGCCGGCACGAACTTCCCCAGACTCAACACCCCCACAAGCACGTGCGGGCCGGCCTTGTCAGTTGGCCGCCGTTCCAAAAATCCTCCCGCGTCATTGATCCGTACCTTCAAGATCGAAGCCGCTTTCAAATGGATGGAGATCGGTGCGGTCCCGGTGGGCGCGGGCACGTCGACAATCAATCGGGTGATTCCCCACGTGCACGAGTCGACAAAGTCTGGTGTTGAGGGCCGCGCGCAGAGCACATACCGGCCGGCCGGAACGGCCGCTATGCTAAACGCGCCCGCGGCTGTAGCCGCCGTTTTCGTTGTAAATTTCGATAAAGGGTCAAGAGGGTACAGAAACACAGATGAATTGGCTATTGCTGCGCCGGAGTCACTCACCACGGTCCCGCGGACAGTTCCCGAGGATAGAGGAACTCCCTGAGCCCAACAACCAGTTATTGCAAGACTGAGTAAGATCAACCGGATCAGGAGCAGGCGCGATTCAGCAACTATAAACATAGGTGATTTAGGCGACTCCCGTCGAGATATATTTGAGTATTTTTGGTAGTATGTCAAGAACATTTCAAGCGGCGACATAGAGGACCGTAAGATTAAATCCACACAATTGAGTGAGCGAGGAATTTCTAAATAAGCAACCGCGGGTCAGGGATTGCCCGGATGCTAACGGTGCACCAGTGATGGCGCGTTAGCATCGAGCAGCGCCTGAGAAGGATTCCCTGGTCGGGGGACCCCCGGAGATTTTCTCGGGAAGAGCTCGCCCGTATCCGCCGACTCATGTTCCATGCCCGTCGGGACCGGAAGCGCCAACCGCGTCTAGCCGGAAACCAAGCAACCCAATCTTTGTGGCAAAGCTTCGGGCGTTCCAAAACCGGGAGAGTTAATTCTGTTTGTGCGACCCTGGAGGCTAGGAGAAAAGATCTAATCTCAGTTAATAGACCCATAAGCCGTTGTCATACGTGTCGGAAAAACAGGTCGCCCAAACCGACCAGGTTGGCGAACCGTCGGTGTAATCACGAAGATTTTCCCCATCGGCGCTTTCGCACGAGCGGCTTCGTTCTTATCTCCCTATCGAAATCGATTCGGCTCGGAGGCCCGGAGACCTCCATTGGACCGATAGGCGTAAAGCATCTGTACCGCCTATTCTGCGGCTGCCCATTTGGACACCACTCTCCGCATCAGAGTTTCTGAACCAAACAGACCTCAAGTACCGATGGAGCAGGTCCATTGTTGGCGACCGGGATCCCGGACAAGAAGAGCGCGCCCTCGGGAACAATATCAGGAACGCCGGCGTCCACTAACTAGCGAGTGATACGGCCTTGGAGGACCGCTGGAATCATTCATGGATCCGAGAGCGGGTCCTCACTGGGGCTGATGGATGGCGGCTATTTCATGCGCTAAGACTAAATACGAATCAACTTCAAGGGCACGGCCAAGACCTGAGAATTTGCCTGTATTAGGCGAGTTATGGAGTAAAGAAAAGGAAGAAGGAAAGGAAGTTAGTATGGCGATGTTTGAACAGACATTCGTAGCGACCGGGAAGACCCATAAGATGGGGACTGTCCTCGTTTCCTGCGTAGCGCAGACGATCCTAGTGGCCATTGGCATCCTGATCCCCATGATCTACTTTGATGCCTTACCCACAGCTCAGTTGCAGAGTTTGTTGCTGGCCCCGCCGCCTCTTCCACCCGCGACTCCTACGCCCCCACCCGAGGCACCCAAGGTCGTCAAGTTTATTCCGCGTCGGTTTGACGACGGCAAGCTGATGGATCCCCCGGGGGTTCCCAAAAATAGCGCGGTGTTTAAGGAAGATGAATTGACCGCGCCATCGGCCGTGGTCAGCGTTAACCGCGTAGGCCCAGACGCGCTTGTCCGCATCCTGGGTCCGGTTCCGGTGGCGGCTCCACCACCTCCTCCTTCTGTCCAGAAAAACGTGCAGACGCCTCGCCTCCGGATCGGCGGCATCGTGCAATCCGCCAGATTGATTCGCCAGCTGAAGCCAGTCTATCCGCAACCGGCCAGGCAGGTTCGCGTTCAGGGGGTCGTCAAGCTCCATGCCTTGATCTCCAAGGAAGGCACCATCGAGGAGCTAAAGGTCGTCAGCGGCCACCCGCTGCTTGTACCTTCCGCCTTAGAAGCAGTGAAACAGTGGGCATATCAGCCGACTCTACTCAACGGAGAGCCCGTCGAAGTGGAAACGGACATCGACGTGAACTTTACGTTGAGTCGGTGAGTGCACCTACGTCGCGGTTCAGCGTATGCATCATTCCAACAGCCGAAGCGTTGTTGGCCGCCCTTCCGTGTCATGTGCCGGGCGGGCCGTCCGGTGGGCTCTCTGCGCTGTCGCACTTGCTGCCACCTTCTACTTGCTGGCGTTCGGCGTCGCGGTATTCCTTGGTGCTCCACCATGCCGACTTGGAGAGGGCTTCTGGAGGCCGGAGAAGTTTGTCTACGGGCTCCTGCCGGTGCTCGCCACGCCAGCAATTCTTGCGATTACGGCCCGGCATTGGGTCCGACAATTCGCTCAAAAACGAAACGCCTGGCTGACTCTGTGTGGGGTCGCCGTCTTTGCGATACCACTAGACACTATCGGGTTCCTGAAGCTCCGCGGGCGGCAGGACGAAAGAGTCCGCTTGGACTGGCGGAAAGAATCGGCTGTCTTCAGTTGGGGAACCGGGGAGGTCAAGATGCCGGCCGGCTTCACCTATGCGCGTGAAACTGGCATCGACACGTTTGTGGGCCTCTTCACCTCAGAAGACGGAAGATTGGTTATTGAGCACGACATCGGGGAGCTGGCAGCAGAACACGGAGGCATGGGGAACCTGGAAACGCTGGTCGAAGGTTCGCGGGTGAGGTTTGGCAGCGTAACCCATGATGACGAGAAAAGCGGCAAGGAATACTTCTTTAAGGTTTCCTTCCCCGATGCCAGTTGCGCTAACTTCTACCTTGAATCCGCTAATGAAAAGGACTCGGCCATTATTCAGTTCATCGCCCGCAGCTTCCGGCCGAGAGGTTGGCTGCCCTCCTTCTTGCGCCCCCTTCTCCCTGAGGTTCTTCGATCCGACTGTCGCTACAGAGTGAGACTGCCCGGAGGGTTGTAGCACGGGCAAGTTCCAATTGAGATAACGGGAAATGAGCCGCGGCCGCCTGGGCGAGTTCGCCAGCCCTTGGGCTGGAAACACCCATTCACTCGCGGCCCGGACATTTTCCACGGAGTGTCGGAACCTAGCGCTGCAAACTGATCCTCTTTCGGAAGCTTTTCGTTATACTTTTATCCACCATCAACAAGTTCACCAAGGGCCGCCGCCAAACCGCAGCCTGAACCGCACGCCAGTGCAAGGATTCCGACTACGACGGGGATTGCCATCCATGTTGATTCTAGCCGTATCAAACAAGCGCGCGTCAAGACTTGGTGACCTCAGCTTGCGGAAAGACGTGCTCCTCCCTTGCCAGCTCTGCCTGGAACGGGTCGGCGCAGAAGCGACCGTAAGACGACTTCTCACTCCTCATTTGGCCATGCTACGCTGAAGCATCGAAACCCTGCATGACTGACGAGCGAGAGTCCGACCTCATCGTTGCAAGGCTTGACCGGATCGCTGGAAAACTGAACGAGTTGCGTCATGCGGATCGAACCCTCTCGCTGAAGCGGGCGAACATCAACGTCACTTTGGACGGCCCCGTGAAATGTAGCTCATTCTGTCACGACCGTCACGATCTGTGACAATGGGCATCGAGATAGATGGTCTGCTTGATGCGGCTAAGTGACCAGCAGACCATACTGCAACGCGAGTTCCTGGCCACGAGTTGTCCTCGCGCTTAGATCGCGTGGCTTTGAAATGCGCCAACTCGGATACGGACGGCCATTCTTATCCAGTTGAACGCATCGGTATTCAACGCGGGTACTAGTGGGAAGGACTGCGTACAAGCATCTTCCCTGCTCCACCACCTCAACCTCCGGTAGCTCAGGCATTTTCACGGGCCTGCCGTTGACCTCCAGCCGGTAGGTCCAATTATCTCCAGACGGCGAGCCGCGCGCGAGCTTTTCCCAGACGGCGTAGTCGAGATCTGTAAGTGGCCATTTGAGAACTGCACACGCTTCTTCTAAGAGCGACAGAGCCTCTGGGTCACCAACCTCGGAACCAACGGCATCAGAAATGAAGTGTTGAATGTGGACACCCGGTTTGGCGGCCTGCGCCCCCAGAAGCATTCGCAGGTACTGGAATCCGGCAAGGCCAAACCCACGAACGCCTACGGACACGTAATCCTGTGGTTTAACCGAGTCAGCCCATTGCAGGAGTCGATCCGACTCGGAATCTCCCATGATTGACCGCTGTGCGGCTACCAGGTAATTGAGAACGCCCACGAGAGTTTCGGCGCGGGCCTCATCTCGATAGTCTAGTTCCTGTATGCTGAATTCCAGTGGCGACAGATAACTCCGAATAAAAGAGAGCAATGCCTCCAGGCTTTCGATCTCCGGATGCCGTTTCTTGAAGTTCTGTACCCTTGGCAAACAGAAGCTATCGTAGTGGCGGTTCAGGGAGAGCACACAATCGAGAACATCCAAAGGTGGGATTCCCCAATTGGTGAACTTTCCTACTGGCAGCCCGCGAGGAAATACCTCCTGTAGTTTGGAAATTAACCGTTGCAATTGAACCGTCACCGATGGTCCTTTCACCTGTCACTACACTCTCTCGGGGCGCTGAGTCAGCGACCTACCGAGTTCGCATCTTCATCTCCAAAGAAGAATCGGCGACGCCGGGCGCCAGCCTCAAGCTCTTTGAAGCGATCAGCTGGGCTAACGCCGCCGCCGCCGTGGAACCGAACGCCGCCAAACCCGCCGCGGCTGCCGCCCTCAGTTGGGACGCGCTTCACTACGTTCAGCAAGCGCGCTCGAGCTTGCGGCCGTTCAGACTGGGGATAGCCCGGTCCGCCTGGGCGGCTTCGGCGATTTCGACGAACGCAAAACCGCGCGACCGGGCCGGCATCGTAGTCGATAATAAGATCGACACTCTCGATGTTGCCGTTAGGGGGCAAACGACGCAGGGATAGATGAACGGTTACGGCAAAATCCAAATTGCCTACGAAAATATTTTTCACGTTAACTCTTCCTGTGTTGCTATTCGGGCGAAGGCAAGGCAGATTGGACGTCTTATTGCGGCGGGTGGCAGACCTTGCACGGCTCATAGCCGCGCCGCTGGGCCTCTTTCAGCGAAAGCGGATAACGACTGTAGGCGAGGTAACGGCATCCGGCACGGTGGTACTTTCTGGCGATCCTGGTGATGAATACCGTCTGTTTTTTGTTTTGGACCTGCTGCCGCAGCGCTGGCGTTTGCGCTGGGACGGTGATGGCTGGCGTCAGCACCAATAGCAGTGCAACTACTGTCGTCAACAGACGGCGCACGTCTCATCTACTCCGTGGTTTGGAAGATCTCCGAATGCAAACCCAATTGTACGGCAGGTTCATTGAGCCATCCATTGTACTGAATTACTAATTTGGTAATAGATCGAAACCGGATAACCTGCACCTCGGAGGTGCTAGTGATTAGTACTGTAGTACAGGGGTGCGATTTTTAGTCCAAGAAACCGATACATCGTAAGCAGGTGACGCAGGCCACCTGCAAGGGGCATACGTCGACCTGTTCAATCAAGCGCCGATCGCGGCGACGACGGACTGCCGCAGTTGGAAGTGCAGCCGATCGGAACGGAGCCGAACCCGTTCAACGTAAGGAGGCCAAGCTGAGCACGGCGAAAGCAGCGGGGACGAATCCGGCGGATATTGCGCAACGGCAGCAGCAGATGCGACTCAAATTTCTGGGGGAACTTGGGCGGAGGACTGCTGTGTCTGGCGACTGCCTCACTGGGGGATGAGGCTCTGGCCGGACGCTGCTTGTAAGCTCGGGGGATTGTTCAAAGAAGCACCCGCGCAGTCGCGCTTTCCGGGAGGTCCACCGATCCACGGCGGCTTTTGTAACCCAGACCGGTCAATTTTCAGGGTCTTTTTAGAATCAACGACTTGGCCTCACGAGGTCCAACATTCGAAACCGCGCGGGACGGGCGGAGAGATTATGGACGCCTCAGCGCGCCCCAGTCTAAGTCCTAGAATCTAAGGTTCTAGGTGCAGAACCCCGACCAGGTACTGAGGCGCGCGCTAAGCCTTTGAGTCCTTCTGTGCCCAGCTATCTCGAGGAACTGCTCGCAGAGTCCGACGGACACCTTATCACAATTGCCTCGGCCATCAGGGGCAGGCACCACATGCAACGCGGCGAGAATGCGGTACCTGCCTAACGCTTATTGCTCACTCAGGTCTGGTACTCGTCTTCGTCGGCTTCGTACTCCGCGCCAGCCTTCATTGAACGACTCGGATGGAGTCGAGCCGCTGCAAGCGTGGCCTCCTCCGCCCACCTATAGCCAGTGTAATGCCCGGTGCTTTGCTCGTATGGGTTCTCCAGCCGCATGTTCAGGCGACGTAGCATAGCGGATGTCGAGGAAGGCCTGCGTCTCTTGCTCGTCAAAAGACCAGATAATGTATTTTTGCTTCTTCATAGCTGACCCCGTGGCTGAGTGCATAGTCCTGGGATGCGCCACGCCCAGAATTGCGTAAAGCATCCTGTAGCGGGTTTTCATTTTGTGGTCTTCTCTTGCGTTCGAAGTCACGGTCTTACTTCGCGATTTGCCTGAATCCAGTTCGGCTTGAAACGTCATCATCACATGCCCGGGCGACGACAGCTTTTGGCCAGCGTTAACCCAACATATCGGTAGCGCGTGATCGGGAGCCCTAACTGCAACCTACGGAGTGGCCGTGCAACACACCGTGAGGTCCGTAAAACCGTTATGGAGATACCTAACCAAAACCGCGGCATTTATCAAATTCTGATTGCGCCTTTATGCGGCCTTTATGCGGCGTACCGTACTCTGTTACTGCGGGGCTTTGAACAATCGCGAAACAAGGTCTCTATTAATCGTTGTCCCATGTCTCTTGATAACATCTGCTTGGGTCAGTCTGACAGCGCCGTTGACCGCCGCGGATTCCACTAGTGCGACGAACTCCACCGCTCCGGCCAGATACCCATGGTTTCGTTCACGGCGTCACGCTGAAAGCAGATGGCCTGCCATTCGAGTCGGCGAACGTGACCATCCGCAACCGGGATGGCGATGTCACTCGAAGAGCGACTACAGCACCTGACGGAACGTTCACAGTGGATGGTCTCAAGTCGGGATCTTATGAAGTCGCCGCCGCTAAAGAGGGATTCGCGACGCCTTCATCCACTACCGTCGATGTGGCGCAGGATAAGGTAGCGGAAGTACGAATTTCCGGTCGAAGCTCTTGCCCGGCCCGAACGTTGATCTGTTCCGTGACAGTTTCTACGACGTAAAGGGCCCTGTTGGAGGAATCGCCAGAGCGGCTCCGAAACTTAATTTCGTGGAACCGCCGGCCAGACTCCCTACCCCAAAAGAAAAAGAGTCGACCGGTTTCGCGGCCACATCGTTTGCACCTAAGCGTAGCCGGAAGCTCGGGGGTCATTTAGCTCTACATCTTGGCAAGCACAGCCGGATGAGTAGAATCATAGCCGGGGTGTTTTGTTCGATAAGCTGCTTTGCCGTGAGCTTGCACGCTGAACCGCAGGATTCGTTTTCTCAGGCGCACAACTCTGCCCAGCAGACGAACGCTACGCAACCTCCCCGGCGTGCGCTCCCAGCGCCGCTGGATGGAATCTTTCCCAGCTCGGAATACTTGGGGCCTACTCCGCTCATCGGTGTTCCGGATACCGACCCTGTATGGCCTTTGACTAAGGCTCTGTGGGACGCATCACCAACGTTCAAGAAAACCAAGATCAAGGTTTACGGCTGGCTCAACCCAGGGGGCGACGCCAGTACCTCCGGAGACTCGAACATACCCGAGTCCTACGCCATCGTCCCCAATAAACTCGAAATGGACCAGGCCGTACTCCGGTTTGATCGCATCCCGGACTCCTTCCAGACCAATCACATGGACTGGGGATTCCGCCTCACAATATTGTATGGCATCGACTATCGATGGACCACGGCTCAAGGTTGGTTTAGTGAACAGCTGCTAAGGCGCAACAGTCTTTACGGCGCCGACCCCTTAGAAGTCTACGGGCTCCTTTATTTCCCCCACGTGGCCCAGGGAATGATGCTGAAAATCGGCCGATATATTTCGACGCCAGATATTGAGGCGCAATTCGCCCCCGACAACTATTTGTTCACACATTCGCTGACGTTCACGTATGATTGCTTTACGCAAACCGGCGTCAATGCAGCTATAAAACTCAATCAACACTATACCGTTCTATTCGGCATACACGCGGGCTCGGACGTCGCGCCCTGGAACGCTGCCGCGCATCCGAGCGGTCTGCTTATGCTGCGCTGGGTTTCGCAGAGCAACAATGATTCCCTCTACGGAGGTATAGATTCCATCAATAGCGGCCGCTTCAAAGACGAGCACTACAACTTGCAACAATCCAATCTCACCTGGACCCACAGGTTCAACCAAAGGGGAACCTTCCTGACGAGTACTGAGGGTTATTACATTTATCAGAGTAACGCCCTGGTTGGCGGAACGGTTAACAATGGTCCGCCGCGGCCATGGTTTAAGTTGACGGGCCCCGGAGCCCCTATCCAAGGAAACGCTCCTGCAGTCGGAGTGGTCAACTACACGGCAATCAAACTTGGCAAGAAGGACTTCCTGACGCTTCGCCCGATCGATTTCCTCGTCGATATAAAAGGCCAGCGGACCGGCTTTGCCACGACGCTGGCAAGCTGGACCGCCGGCGTGACCCACCGCTTCTCCGATCTGTTCGCCGTACGGCCTGAGATCCGATACGAGTACGCCTTCAGTGCGCGGCCTTGGGACAACGGGCTTAAGAACAGACAGATCATGTTTGCAATCGACGCCATCATACGCTTCTGAATTGCCCGCAGACGCCGCACGATAACTGACAATATCGGAAGCTAAGTCGGAGATTGATCCAACGCTTTCCTGTTGCGGTCACGACCGCTGCACCGGAAGCCTGCTGAAGACGTGCGACCGATTGCCTAAGAACGACGGGCAGAATGATCCCGCTGTGGTGCTGACTCGCTTTCCCATTCTCGTTCACGTTGTCATCGTTTCGTCATACGGTCGCGCCGTGCGAAGTTCTCCTGGCGGCCCGCGTTTAACGTGTATGACTACGCTTGGACTGCGATAAAATATCCGGAGCCATGCGCCCCAATCGGATTGCTCTCCCAGCTCTTTTGGCGCTTTTTGTAGCGTCTTTGTTTGGTCAAACGAGCATTTTGGACCAGCCGGCCTTCAGTTCTGCTCGTGAAGATCTGCAAAAAGCGTTTCCTGCCGGGCAGCCAGGTTCGGATCCGGTAACTGTCTTGGCCGAAGCCGCGAGTTTCGACTTAGGCTCCGCCGGGCGGGTGGTTTATACGCGGCGCGTAGTCTTTAAGGTCTGGACCAAACAAGCCGCTGAGGATTGGGGCATCATCGAAGAGTCCTGGTCACCATGGCAGGACGAGCGCCCCGCGGTTCGAGCCCGAGTCATTAGCCCTGATGGCTCTGTTCACGAGTTGGACCCCAAGACAATCGCGGATGCTCCTGTGCGAGATGACGACAACAACTTAGTGAGCGACCAGCGCATGATCCGGGCGCCCCTGCCTGCGATGGAGCCGGGTGCTATTGTCGAGCAGGAAATCGTGGACCGGCAGAATTCGTCCACTCTTTCCGCGGGAATGGTGCGCTATTACTATTTCGGGAGCAGCGTGCCGGTAGAACGAACCCATCTCACAGTCCGCGCGCCCGAAACCTTGCCACTGCGTTACAAAACGGCCCTGCTGCCCGATGTTGCTGTAAGAGAACGCTCGCAAGGCGGTATCCATCAATTGGATTTTGACCAGGGCCCCATGAAACCGGTGGAGAAGCGCGTGCCGTTTCTGCCGTCAAGCGAACCGAGGCAGGCACACGTCGCCTTTTCTACGGCGCAAAGCTGGCAGGCGATTGCGGCGGAGTATTCGGCCATTGTGGAAAAGCAGATCAAAGGATTTAATGGCAACTCCTTTTTGCCGAAGTTCGCCGCCAGCGCGACGCGCGAGGCGAAAATCCGAACGATCGTGGAGAAACTCAATCGCGAAATCCGGTATACCGGCGTCGAATTTGGCGACGCGTCCGTGGTTCCGCGACCGCCTGCGGAAGTTCTCCAACGCAAATACGGCGATTGCAAGGACAAAGCGGCATTGGCGGTAGCTTTATTGCGGGCTGCCGGAATCGAGGCACACATCGCTCTGCTGCTTTCCTCATTTGGCGAAGATGTCGAGCCAGAGCTGCCAGGAATGGACATCTTCAACCACGCCATTGTTTACGCGCCTGGTGCGCCGGACTACTGGCTGGATCTCACGGATCTCGATGTTCGGCCGGGAGTCATCGCGCCCGAGAATCAGGGACGGTGGAGCTTAATTGCACGCCCCGCCACGAACAACCTGGTGCACGTGCCGGACTTGAGTGCCGAACAGAACCGCGTCGTTGAAACCCGGGAATTCGTTTTGCCCGAGCTGGGAAGGGCCAGGATTGTTGAGACGTCCGAGACGTACGGCTCGGCGGATCGGGAATATCGCTCCTCGTTCGGCTCCCGCAGTGACAAGGAACTGCGCGAGTCATTGAAAAGCTACATCGATACCGCCTATGGCGAGGCCAAGATCGGGAGGATATCGGCGGGCGACGCTGAAGATTTATCGAAACCTTTCACGCTGCGGATAGAACTGGAAGACGCACAGCGCGGTGTTACGGACCGAACCGAGGCAGCCGTGGGAATCTTCGTATCGCACATAACTGCAAGGTTGCCCCGGTTTTTCCGGGAAGACCCGAAAGACCAACCAGTCGGGAAAGGCGTCGAAGCCAAAGAAGAGCCTCTGCGCACGCAGGATTTCGAAGTCTCCGAGCCGTTCATACAGGAATGGCGCTACAAAATTACCGCGCCGGCCGGGTTCCGCGTTCGCCAGCTTCCCGATGCGACTCAGGAAACGTTGGGCATTGCGACGCTGAGCACGAAGTTTCAGCGCGACAGCGATACGCAGGTCTCCGCTGAACTCCTCTTAGCGATGCCCAAAAAGCGCTTTTCCGCCAGTGAAGGACTCAAATTGCGCGATGCTCTGGTGGAGCTGGGCAAGAGAAAGCCCTTGCTGATTTTCTTCGATCAAGTCGGAGAAACTGCGCTCGCTGAAGGCAAAGTGAAGGAAGCACTGGCTGAGTTCGAGATGCTGCGGAAACTCCATCCGACAGAGGCGCTGCATTCCCTGCAATACGCGCGGGCGCTGCTGGCTGCTGGCGCTGGCGAGTCAGCTCGCGCCGAGGCACGCCGCGCGGTTCAGTTGGAACCAACTTCAGCAACCGGCTGGGTGCAGCTCGCCGAGGTCCTCAAGA
>Ga0306922_10003346_pt1 | contig 14967 bp, 14 predicted proteins | sample sta12Cox44000082_FD_203758 | JGI IMG/M metagenome (GOLD analysis project Ga0306922, IMG submission 203758) | Lab enrichment of tropical soil microbial communities from Luquillo Experimental Forest, Puerto Rico - statoxic.12C.oxic.44.000.082 (v2)... | ecosystem: Environmental > Terrestrial >... | reverse complement strand
TTTTCCGGGCGCATCGGCCGCCGGCATCGGTATGGAGTATGGCGGCCGTCGCACCCTGGTGCGTGTAATTTGCCCCGGCGCTCGGCCATTTCGCCATGCGGACACATCTACTCGGCTTCATCGGCGCGTTGGCGTTTTTGGTCGGTCTTCAGACCGCGGATGCAGCCCCATCTGTGCCAAACGGCTCGACGCTCGCCTCGCCGCCAACCGTCTTGCCCGTGAAGCATCATTGCGGTAAGGGCCAACGTTGGATCCCGGCCGGCTACGCCGCGAAGGGGAAATACCGTCCGGGCCACTGTGCTCCGGTTTCGCCGAGTGCATCGAGTACCACGCAATAATCGTCACGCTGCGTTGCTGGTCTCGCCGCTCCACCGGCAGATCCGCCGGCTTGGCGCCGTTGAGGATCTTGCCCGCGTAATTGCCGAGCCGCCGAGCCACGGTGGGTAAGCTCGGTCGATGGCTGATCAAGCCGCTGGCCGCGAGAAAATCGCGGAACCCATAGATCGCCGAAACAACGTATCGTGCGCAAGATGCTCTTATCGGGGCCGGCCCGGCTTAGAAGAGATTTTTACGAGGTATTCGCGAACGCGCCGATATAGCTCGTCGTGCGGCAACCTTTGAGAAGGCTTCGTTGAAGCTTCCCAGATGTTTGTCCTCGCGGCCCAAGTCGCAACAGCGCGGCTCAAATCCGGGTCGGCAAGGATGAAATCGACCGCCTGATTTTGCGTACCGAGTGTGGGCGCGCCGTGCTCTGACATGAGATCCGCATGAAGCCTGATCACATAAGTCAGCGCGTGCAGCGTCAGTGCGGTGTCCCGTGCCATCGCGTCGATTGTCTCCCAATTGAGCGCGAAGACCACAGCGTGGCATGATCTTGGAACAGGTTCAACAGCGCCCGCGTCTCCTCGTCGGTCGGGTCGAGCGTCATCACGCGAGTCGCTCAGTCGAAATATTGGCGCGGCTTGAACGGACGATCGGAGGTGCTGCACCAGGTGACGTTGCAGTGACTGGCGGCCGGTTGATCTGCGCGGCGGCTAGCGTACCCCGTTTCAGATTCCACTGAGGGCAAGTGGCACCGTCTACCTGTCGAGCCACACATCCTCGAAGCGCCAGCTGTTGAAGACGCTGTTGACGACAAGATTGAGACCCTTCACGCGCGGCCGCCAGCACGTCGCGACACGGGTATAGAAGACGATCGGGCGCGAGGCGTCGCGCGCCAGCCGGCGCTCGATTTCTTACGTCGTCGCGTGGAACGCGCCAGGCTACTTGCTCAGCGATGCGGCGCATGGGTGGAGCGGCTGATCGCCGGTGAGCAATCCTACCCGAATGCTGCTGGAGCCCCGATGGCTGACGACCAGGTCCGCGGCCTCGACCAAGCATTGCCGACGGCAAGCTGCTGTTCACTTTCCGTAGCGCGATGGCTCATCGTGACCCTAAGCGGGCTCGCTGTTGACATGTATTGTCGCGCCACATGAGCGAGGGCGTTGGGCATGATCTCGGGCGATAGGCGCTAATAATAAGACACCGCCAAAATAGCTGCAGGGTCTGTCAATGTCCGTCGACACCACCGGCTGCGACGCGGCATTGAGTACGATCAAAGAGCTGCAAAGCCAGGGCATCACTTTCGCCTTCGGCCGGGTGCGCGACGAAGTACGAGAGCGGATGCAGATTGGAGGCATAGAGGCTGTCGTCGGCCCGGCCAACTTCTATGAGCGTGTAACCGACGGTGTGCGTACTTGGCAAGGGCAAGAAAGGCTTGATGCCGGGTCCCCCGGACGGTGCTGAGCGATGGTTATGCGCCGCCTCAGAAGAACTTGGACCTGAACCGGAAAAGAACAATCGCAACCAAGGCGAAGACCGCCGCTATCAGCCCGGCGACCATCCAAAAGCCGTTTGGGCTGCCGCGAAACGGAATGCCGCCGACGTTCATGCCCCAAACGCTTGCAATCAGCGTTGCCGGCAGGAATATCACCGAAAACATTGTAAGTATGTAAAGGTTTCGGTTGGTTTCCTCCTCGACCTGAGCCCGCAGCTCCTCGAGCAAAAACTGACAATGCTCGGCATACTCCTCGGCGTCCTCAACCAGTGCCGCATAGCGATGGATCTGGCGGTTGAAGCGGTCGAATTCGTCGACAGAAAGCAGAACCGGACGCTCACGCGCCAGTTCGAACATGGCCGTGCGCTTGTAGGCCATATCGCGGGCGACCCGAATTGATTCGCGTCTCGTCTCCAGGATTCCCTCGCGGCTCCCGGCAATGTCGCGTTTGAGCACCCTAGACTCCATTGCCCGGAGTCGCTCGGTCGCCTCCTGCAACAGACCCTCGCCAATATCATTTAGGGCTCGAAAGAACTCCGTAATCAGCCCGAACGGGCTTTCGGGAATGATGGCCTGCGCTTCGACCCGGCTCCGCACCTCCTCAATGGAGCGCAGCGGGATGCGTCGACCGGTAACGAGCAATGTCCGGGAGGCGACGACGCAAAGCGAGCCTGCTTGCAGGGTGACGGCACCGGGCTCGTCGCGGAAGTCGCGCAGATGACCGTAGACCATGTCCGGGGCGACGAAGAGCCTGCCGCGTTGGATCGGAGCGGCTACCATTTCGATGACATCAGCCGTCCAGGGGCGCCGTCTCAGCCAAGCCGGCGACGTGGCATCGCTCAGGTCGAGATGGACCCACACAAAATCCGCGCTGCCCGACGCGGCATCGGCCTCCGCAAAATCATCCACCGCCCGCCTTCATCTGTGTGCGCCGGGAGTAGCGGGCGCCGCGGCTCGATGGCGGACAAGACCTCGACCGCCTTCTATAACCTGTGACATAGGAGCTAAGCTCCGCCCCTCCTCAGTCAACCTCCGCGAGTGAGCGGTGGTCCGAATAAAGACCCCTCCATTTTGGATTTCAGCCTCAGCACACTGATCATAGTAGATTATGGTGTTATCGTTCCGGTGGACTCCGTCGCCCGCACATTGACCATTTGAAGGCGGTCGCCGGTCAGTTCTGTCTCGCTATACGATGGTCATCCTCGTGACGCTGATACACCGTGCCCGACGCCCATCACCTCGACCGGTGGGTCGGAAATTCTTGTCTGGATGCAGCGGCACCAAGAGCAGGGAACACCAATGACAACGAACTGCGTGTGATCATATGGTTGAGACAACCAGAGCTCCGGGACGCCTTGAAAGACCGCCGACCGCAGCGGCCGGGGGTTGGACCGCGGATCTCCTGACACCGGGTGAGCTGACGGTCAGGCTCTACGGCGAATGGGTCCTCTCCAGTGGAGCTCGCTCGGCGGCCGAAATATCCAAGAGGCTAAGCGGCGCTCCGCGACCCTCTCGCATCTCTTTTGACTCCCGCGCGCTTGAGGCGTGGGACAACATCCTGATCAATTTTCTGACCAAGCTCGAGGCGGCGGCCGCCGAGCGTGGTGTCACGGTCGATCATTCGGGGCTGCCTGGCGGTGTCCAGAGGCTGGTCGCCCTTGCTCGCGCTGTCCCCGAGCGCCAAGGTGCGCGGCGGACGCAGCAACGCCCCGACCTCCTCACCCGGGTCGGGAGCAGCAGCATAAGTTTCTTGGCGATGTCCGCCGATCTGATCACGTTTCTCGGAGAAGCGCTGATCGGGATCGGGCGGATGCTTGTCGGCAGAGCGCGGTTCAGACGCTCGGATCTGATGATTGCAATCGAGGATTGTGGCCCCAACGCGTTGCCGATCGTGGCTTTGATTAGCTTTTTGGTCGGCTTGATCCTTGCTTTTGTCGGCGCCATTCAGCTCGAGCAATTCGGTGCTGCGATCTTTGTCGCAAACCTCGTCGGCATCGCGATGGCGCGCGAGATGGGTGCGATGATGACGGCGATCCTGATGTCGGGGCGGACCGGTGCAGCGTTCGCCGCAAATCTCGGTACCATGCAGGTCAGCGACGAGGTCTCGGCGTTGCAGACGCTCGGGATTCCGCCGATGGAGTTCCTGGTCCTGCCGCGGATTGTCGCATTATCCCTGATGATGCCGTTGCTGACGGTTTTCGCCAACATCGTCGGGATGCTGGGCGGTTTGCTGATCGGCACCTTGATGCTCGATATTACGCCGATAGCTTATTACAACCAGACAATTGGCGCCGTCGGGATCAACGATTGGGCGGTAGGCCTCGTTAAGGCGGTGCTGTTCGGGGCGGTCGTTGCTCTCGTCGGTTGCTGGCGGGGGATGCGGTGTCAGCGCAGCGCCGCGGCGGTCGGCGCCGCCGCCACCTCGGCCGTCGTTCTATGTATCGTGCTGATTATCTCGATCGATGCCATTGCCACCGTGATCTGCACAACCTTGAAGATCTGAGTGCAATGTCGGTCGCGGAGCCGCCGCTTTTGAGCGATCCGAGAACCAATACGACGCCGGAGCCACATATCGTGGTTGAAGACCTGACGATGGCCTTTGGCGACTTTGTGATCCAGCGCAACTTGAATTTCACGATCTGCAGGGGCGACATTTTCATCATTATGGGGGGCAGCGGTTGCGGTAAAAGCACCTTGCTGCGTCATCTGATCGGGCTTCAGACGCCCGCCCGCGGCCGCGTGCTGATCTCGGGCGAAAGCCTGTGGGAGGTCGAGCCCGAACGGCGCGATGCCATCCTGAGAAGGACGGGAGTGACTTATCAGGCCGGCGGATTGTGGAGCTCGATGACTCTGGCCGAGAATGTGGCGCTGCCGCTCGAGCAATATACCAATTTGACCGGGGCCGAGATTGCCGAGCTGGCGTCCTTGAACCTCGCCTTGGTCGGGCTGGCTGGCTTTGAGGACTATTTTCCCGCGCAGATCAGCGGCGGAATGCAAAAGCGCGCCGGTCTTGCACGGGCTATGGCATTGTCACCGGAGATACTGCTGTTCGACGAGCCCTCGGCCGGTCTCGACCCCATCAGCTCGCGGCTGTTGGACGATCTGATCCTCGAGCTGCGCGACAGCCTCGGCGCCACGATCGTCATGGTCACCCACGAGCTGGCGAGCATTTTTGCGGTCGGTGACAACAGCGTGTTTCTCGATCCGGAAACCAAAACGCAGATTGCCCTGGGCGACCCCAAGCGGCTCCTGGCCGAGTCTCAGGACCCCAAGGTCCAACAATTTCTCCGGCGAGGGGAGCCGGCCGCCGATGGAACCATCCAAACTAGGCAGAGAACCCAAGCATGAGCCGGCGCGCAAATCCGAAGATCGTTGGTGGCTTTGTCCTGGCTGCAATCGCTCTGCTCGTGGGAGGTGCGCTGGTCTTTGGCAGCTTCAGCTTCTTCGAGGTGTCGCGCACAGCCGTGGTCTTTTTCGAGGGATCCGTCGACGGCCTGACGCAAGGGTCGGGAGTAGTCTTCCGAGGGGTTCCGATCGGTAGGGTCGTCGATGTCGGAATTCGTTACGACCCGCAAACCAGTACCCTCGCAATCCCGGTGATCATCGAGATCCGACCGGGCGTAATTGCGAAATATTCGCCTCCCGGCAAGACCAACGTCGAGCTTCTCAATTTGCTGATCGACCATGGGCTGCGCGCGCGGCTCGAGAGCGCCAGTTTGGTCACCGGTCAGCAGGTCGTGGCCTTCAACTTCTTTCCGGGCACCCCGATCAATCTCCAGAAGACGGATCTGCCGTATTTTCAGATACCCACCGTACCGTCGGCGACGCAGCAGATCATGTCGTCGGTCGACGTCGCGGCGAGAGATCTGCCGACGCTGATCAAACAGGCCGGGGGGGTTCTCGATCGTGTTCAACAGATTCTCTCGCCTGAGAATGAGGCTGCCATTCGCACGCTGCTGGAGAGTGCGGCTGCGACAATGAAGACGCTGCAAACGGATAGCGATTTGCTTGGTCCGCTAATTGACAGCGCCCACAGCACTTTCGTCGGCGCCGGACAATTGACAACGCACCTCGACTCGGTGGTTCAGACCAACCGCGAAGACGTCAGAGCGATAGTCAGGAATTTTCGCGAAAATACGGTCAGTTTAAACAAGCTGATTGACCAGCTAAACCAAGTGGCTACCGCCAATCGTGTCCCAATTCGGCGGTTCATGGACGGCACGTTGCCGGATTTGGGCGCGCTGATTATCGATGCCAGAACCACCGTCAATAAGATGACCACAGTCCTCGACAGTCTGGAGCGCAATCCAACCCGCTTTATTTTTGGTAACCGGATGGGCCAGGGGGTCGAGCTTAAGTGATGCTGGTGATGGCGAGTGCACCGCGGCCGAGCCGTCGTCACCTTCTCGCCGGCCTGATCGCGGGTTCTGTCGGGCAATCTGTAACCGGTTGCGGGCTTATCGGCCCTCCGCCGCGTCAGTTTACCTTGACCCCGGTTGCGGATTTCCCGCGCGAGCTCCCGCCGGTCAAATGGTCGCTCGTCATCGACGAGCCCACCGCCGCTCGGCAGATCGACACTTCGCGCATCGCTTTGATGAGCGGGCCGTTCCAGGTCGAGTACTACGCTGATGTCGAATGGACCGATAGCGCTCCGGCGATGGTACAGCTTCTGCTGGTGCAGTCGTTTCAGAACACTGGGCGCCTGCCGGTGGTCGCGCCGAGCCGGCAGACCCTGGCGACGGACTTCCTGCTGCTCTCGAACCTGCGCAAATTCCAGGTAGAGAACGATGCGACCGGAACGCCGCGAGCGACCGTGATAATCGAGGCCACTCTGCTGAAGATGCCGCGCCGAACACCCGTTGCGACGGCGCGTTTTGAAAAGGCGACTTTAATCGATGCCAAATCGACCGATACGGTCACCGCTGCCTTTGACAGGAGCCTTGCCGACGTGATGCGGCGCGTTGTCAATTGGACGCTGCAGCAAGGGAACACGGCCTCGGCGACAGGCTCAGACTAAGTGTCGACAACGAGAGTTGATGAAATGTCACATCACCGCAGGGAGGGTGGGTACTGAGTTCGATTGATATGGGAGGGAGGCATGAGCGACGTCGAGGCAGTGGTTCAGCACTACTACGGCGATCGGCCGGTAATACAGCGGATTGAGGAGGCACTCCGAGCCGCTGGAATTGATCCCGAGAGGCCCAGCCATCGCGGTCTGTGGCCATTTGACCAGCTGCACAGCCGCGGTATCGTGGGAACGCGCGAGCATGCGGAACGCGCAGGCATACAGGCCGGCATGTACGTCCTCGATCTCGGTTGCGGCCTCGGCGGCGCATCGCGCTACCTCGCGGCCGAATGCGGTTGTCGGGTGGCGGCGATCGACCTCACCCCCAACTTCGTCGAAGCGGCACGTATCCTGACTGCGCGCTGCGGGCTCGCGGAGCGGATCGAGTTTCGACAGGCGAATGCGCTCGCTTTGCCGTTCCAAGACGACACCTTCGATCATGTCTGGTCATATGCCGTCACCATGAACATCGCCGACAAGGAGGGGCTGGGGCGCGAGGTCGCGCGAGTGCTGAAACCAGGCGGGCGCTTTTCATGCAACGAGATCGCACTGGGAGCCGGCGGAGCCCCGGTCTTTCCGTTGCCCTGGGCGAGCAAAGAGGAGTCGAGTTTCCTTGTGAGCCCCGTGGTAATGCGCGCCGCTCTCGAAGCAGGCGGCCTTTCCGTCATTGAGCAGGTCGATCTCACCGCAACCCGGCTTGAGGATACCGGACGGCAGCCGGTAATAGAGCTCGAGGACTTCCCGCTGCGCCTGCACAACCTTCACAGCTGCTTGTCCGACGGGCGCCTCATTGCGCAGTTTATTCTCGCGGAAAAGCGCGCTTAATACGGCTCATGCGCGAGGTCGCCACATCCGGTGTGCCGCTCGGCAGGGCTGGACAGGCGCAGGACATAGCAAACGGCGTGCTATTCCTCGCTTCCGACGCGTCCAACTACATGACCGGCGCGGAGCTCGTGATCGACGGCGGCTGACGGGCGGCGCGAGAACTCGGTGGAGCCGAACAGTTAATGGGGCTGAGCGTCAGCTCGAGCAGGAACCGTAAAGGGCGAGCTTAGCGGAATCTCTCATAATAATATATCTATGGGGGATTCCGCTAAAGTCGCGCTTCTTTCGCGAGCGCAATCGCCCGCCAAACGCGATGGATGATCGCCGGCTAACGTTCGCGGCTGTTCGAGGAGAAACGAGCGACAGCCCGTTGGGGCGCTCTACGGCGCCGCGGCACGGCGTTCCGTGAGGAGCCTTGCTATCCGCCTGAAGCAGCGGTCGCGGACGATTACAGTAGAGGACAGTTCTCGACGTGCCGGCAGCTGGCGGAGGAATAGGTTGATGCCCATGAATGCCGTAAATGCTCCAAGGTATCTCAGGCCAGCCGCCGTCGATCGCATTTTCGGCCATACGCTTGCATTTCTCGTCTGGATCGGCCTGATCCGCGCACACTTCTACGTCCTCGAAGTCCGCGAGCGAAAGACTGGCAAGACGATCTCGCTGCCGGTGGATCCGCTCGATCTCGATGGGAGGCGCTATCTGGTCTGCGCCCGCGGCAATTCCAACTGGGTGCGCAATGCTCGCGCGGCAGGCGAAGTCGTGCTCGTCCGCGCCCTTCGCCGCCACCGCTATGCCGTGCGCGAGCTTCCTCCCGGCGAGCGCCCACCGGTTCTCAAAGCTTATCTCGACCGTTTCGCCGGCGAAGTTCAGCGCTTCTTCCCCGTGCCGACGGGTTCGCCGATAGAGGCTTTCGGGGATCTGGCGCCGCGCTACCCGGTCTTTGAGCTACAGCCGTCGAACGAGACCGCGCCCGGCGCCGAAGCAGCTTTGCGATGACCAGCATAAAACCTTGGTCAATGACTGCTCTGACGCCATGCAGAAATTCAGGTCGCCTCGCTTGCAACACGCCGGCGACGAGAGTTGATGATTGATATCTTCCGGGAAATCGGCGCGCTCGAAACGGGTGAGAACGCAGGGAAATGAGAGGAAGATACCTAAGAGACCTCGCGGCGGCAGCGCTGCTGCTATCGGTGACCTCGGGCGGTGGCGCGCAGGCGCGTGAGTCCGGCGGGGTCTTGCGGGTTTTTCACCGCGACAGCCCGGCGAGCATGTCGATCCACGAGGAAGCGACCAACTCCGTCTCGATCCCGATGATGGCGGTGTTCAATAACCTTGTGCTCTACGACCAGCACAAGGCGCAGAACAGCCTCGATACGATCGTTCCCGACCTGGCCGAGAGCTGGTCGTGGAGCGAGGACGGAACCCGGCTGACCTTCAAATTGCGCGAGGGCGTTAAATGGCATGACGGCAAGCCGTTCACCGCTGCCGACGTCAAATGCACGTGGGATCTGCTGACTGGCCGGGCTGCCGAACGGTTGCGCCTCAATCCGCGTAAATCGTGGTGGGAAAACGTCGCGGAAATCACCACGGACAATCCGGCCGAAGCCACTTTCGTGCTAAAGCGGCCGCAGCCGGCGATCCTCGCTTTGATCGCTTCCGGCTATACCCCGATCTATCCCTGCCACGTCTCTCCGCGTGACATGCGGCAGCATCCGATCGGTACCGGCCCGTTTAAATTTCTCGAGTTCAAGCCGAACGAGAGGATCAAGCTCGTCCGCAATCCGGATTACTGGAAACCTGGGCGGCCGTATCTGGACGGCATTGAATACACGATCATCCCCAACCGCTCGACTGCAATCCTCGCCTTCATCGCCGGCAAATTCGACCTGACCTTTCCGTATGAGGTCACGGTGCCGCTATTGAAGGATGTGAAAACCCAGGCACCGCAGGCGGTTTGTGATCTCGTGTCGAGCAATGCCAGCACGAACCTCTTGGTCAACCGTGAGGCGCCGCCCTTCAACAATCCCGATCTGCGGCGTGCCTTGGCGTTAGCGCTCGACCGCAAGAGCTTCATCGATATCCTCGCTGAGGGGCAGGGCGATATCGGAGGCGCGATGCTGCCGCCGTCAGCCGGCGTTTGGGGCATGCCGGCTGATCTTCTTGCAACAATTCCCGGCTATGGCCCGGACGTGGCGAAGAACCGTGCTGAGGCCCGCGAGATCATGAGCAAGCTGGGCTATGGTCCCGATAAGCGGATCGCCATAAAAGTCGCGGCGCGCAACATCCCGGCGTATCGCGACCCGGCAGTCATCCTGATCGATCAGCTGAAAGAGATCTGGATCGACGGCGAGCTCGAGCCGATCGAGACCGCGAATTGGTTCCCGAAGCTCGCCCGCAAGGACTACCAGATCGGCCTCAACAATACCGGCAGCGGCGTCGACGATCCCGATCAGCAATTCTTCGAGAACTACGGCTGCGGTTCAGAGCGCAACTATACCGGCTACTGCAATGCGGAACTCGAGAATCTGTTCATCGAGCAGTCGACGATAGCCAATCAGGAGAGGCGCCAGCACCTCGTCTGGGAGATCGATAAGAAATTGCAGGAGGACGGCGCGCGGCCGATCATCTACCATACCCGCGCGGCAACTTGCATGCAGCCGCAGCTCAAAGGGCTGACCGTCATGGTCAACAGCCAATACAACGGTTGGCGCATGGAAGATGTGTGGCTCGAGCGGTAGGTGGTACCGCGGTTCCGGCCGGTCGTCGACATCGGCAGCTTTCGACCGAGGCTGTGCGAGGTTGGTTGCGGGAGGCGCCGCACAGCGCCGTGCCGACGAGAAACGGCGAGAAAAGCGAGCAACACCGGACGCCGCCCGAAGCGGTCGGAAACCGGGCCGTAGACAAGCCGGCCGGCGCCAATCCCAGCGAGATAGAGGCTCACAACGAGCTGCACATGCGCCGGCGTGTCGGTAATACCGCGACGAGCAGCGGCAAGGCCGGCACGACCATATGCAAGGCGCAGAACGCGACCGCCGTTATCGCCGACAGCAGCGCAAGTGACGGTGCCGGTCTGGCGCTCATCCGGCGCCGGATCGGAGATTCGCGAGGCGCCGGCGCTGGCTGCCGTCGGACGCGAAATTACACGGGTCGAGCCAGCACTCGAAGGCGGCGCGCAGAGTCGGCCAGTCGCGGTCGATGACCGAGAACCAGACGGTGTCCCGGTTGCGCCCGCGGGTGATCATCGCTTGGCGGAACAGGCCCTCATACTGAAAGCCGAGCCGGACCGCGGCGGCGCGCGACGGCAGGTTCAGTGAATCGCATTTCCATTCATAGCGGCGGTAGCCGAGTTCGTCGAACACCCGGCGCATCATCAGAAACATCGCCTCGGTCGCCGCAGGCCGGCGCTGCAGCCGCGGGCTGAATACGAGGCCGCCTATCTCGATTGTGCCCATCACCGGCACGCAGTTCTGATAGACCGCGACGCCGACCGCCTGGCCCAGCGCATTGTCGCGGATCGCGTGATAGAGCCGGTCGGGATTGGCACAGGCGGCGTCAAGCCAGGTCCGGTATTCCGGAAGCCTCGTGAACGGACCGAAATTGTAATAGGTCCACAGCCGCCCCTCACAATCCTCGGAATTGGCGTCGAACAATTCGGCGGCGTGGCGGTCGGGGTCGAGCGGCTCGACCGTGGCGAAGCGGCCGACCATCGGGGTTCGCGGCGGGCGCGGCCGCGACGACCAGCCCTCGACCGGCCAACCGACCGGCTGGCCCCGCTCATCGCACTGCGGTTCGGGTTCCATGACGCCGCAAGCCAGCACACGCGTTCGGCGGCGTCAACACGGCTCGCCGCCGGCCAAGATTCGCTCAGGGGCAGAAGGACCAGGTTCTCGCGAACGCCGGCGTAGGCCAATCGCCGCCCGGGCGTTGCAGGTATTTGTTGAGCACGAATGCGAGGCCGTTAAAGCTGGTACCCAGCAGCGCGATGAGGTAGACGATGTTGCGATCCCCGAACGTCGGCTTCACGATCAGCAGCGCGCCGGCCGTGCTAATCGCACTCGCGATCCAGCGAAGCGCCGTGACGCGTTCATTCAGAATGAGCGCCGAGAACACCGCAATGTAAGCCGCTTGCGTGTAGGAAATCGCGGTAGCGTCGGCGAATGGGATGTGGGCGAAGGAGTACATCAGCACCCACAGGTATAAAACCGACACCAATCCGCGCAGCAGCTGCATCGGCAGCTGCGCGGTCTTTATGACCGACCAGCCGCTCTTCCACGCGAGGACACCGACCAGCACCACTCCTGCGGCGCTGCGCAGCAGCGCCAACTGCATGGCGGAGCCGCGCGCGCCGATGTGATGGATCATCGCCGTCTCTATCGCGAACAGGATTGCCTGGCCGATCATTAGTCCGACGGCAAGGCGCTGATTGTTCATGACCGCTCCCAGTACGATCCTTGTGCGCTACAGTGTCGGGCCTATCCCTCGCCAAGAGGCGATGACGGGGATCGCGACTTCTCTCGGAGCATCCGCGGTCATGGCGATCGTCGACGTCATGATCGATCATATGAGGACCATTGGACCGCGACAACGAGCGAACGGAGCAGGGCCATACATAGAGAAGCTGATTTTTCGTCACGCGGAGTTTATCAGCGAGCGCAAATGATTCTTTCCGTCCGTAAAGGCGAGGCCTGGGATAAGGTGGAGTTCGCATCGGCTCTTGGTAAGATGCGGGGCGTTTCTGCACCCTCTCGCGCGCGACGGGAAATTTTTTGGCGCGCCGGACGGCCGCGCTTCGATAAATTTTCGTGTGCTATATCAGCTAATTAAGCCGCTTGGCGGCCCGCTTGTCGTGCCGGCGTTGCACCAGAACGTCGAGCACAATGCCGGTCTGGTCCACGGCTCGCCAACCAGTGTTTCACACCGGAGATTTTGAGCACGACCTCATCCAGATGCCATTTGTCGCCGGTCCGCGGGAGCCGACGGCGGATCCGGTTCGCAAATTGCTGGCCAAATTTGCGCGCCCACTGCCGTACGGTTTCGTGGCTGACGATGATGCCGCGAGCGGCCAGCAACTCCTCCACCATGCGAAGACCGAGAGGGAAGCGGAAATACAGCCATACGGCATGGCCGATGATCTCGGCGGGGAACCGATACCCGGCGTAGCGGTCGCGAGCGCGTGTGGTCATCCCACGCGACTACTCACCCCGATACGTCCGCGCAAGCCCGCAGGTTCCACCAAATTGACGGTGCCAGCCTTATAGTGCCGACAAATCGTTTCTTCTGCATTGTGCGAGATCGGAAACCTGGGACAGGCATCGATGAGCGCGAAGCCCGGCGAGGGTCTGAGCCGGTTCCTTTCCGGGCCTGACCGTGGCCCGCCTGCGCGGGGGGCTAGCCAGCCAGCTCGGCGCACAGAGATTTCGTCCCTGCGCCGACGATTCCCTTGAGGCCGAGTTCGAGGAGCGGGCGATCATGAATCTCGATTAGCCGGTCAGAAGCGTGGATGCGGAAATTCGGATCGATTCCGATCAGCTGGGTGTGGAAGGCTGCATGTATTTTCATCCGGCTAGGAACCGAGAGTTTGCAGACTTCCCGCTGGAGGGAAATGGATTCGAATTTCCAGTTCCTGGATTTAGGTCAAGCATTTTTTACACCGCTCCGGAGTTTGGAGCTGCAAACGCTCTGTCAGTTTACAACGGAAAGCTCGGAAACGAGGTCGAGGGTAGGTTGGCGCGATGGCTGGAATGGTGCGGTCGCCGCCGGGTGGTCGTGCACCGATCTCGGAGTCAGTTTGCTCGCTGCAAGGTTAAGCTGACAATGCGCGCCCCAGGCATCATCCGAGCCGGACCCGCCCGACTGTTCGCGGTGATCGTCCCGGCGATGCTGATACCGACCCTCCTCGGCGCCCGGCTCTATCGCATCGCGCTGGTGGAAGGCGATGATTTTCACGCCGGCAGATAAACAAGGCGCTGGCGCATTTGACGCGCGCCAACGCCAGAGGGACCGAAAGTTCGCAGACTCGCCGCTGGAGGGAAGTGGATTCGAACTTCCAGTTCCGCGCCAGATAGGGCAACGATTTCAGCCGCAGACGTTGCGATGCGCAAGCTTCCGGCGTAAGAACGGCCCATTTTTCACATTGGGTTTATGAACAGAACAGATTTGGTATAGTGCGGGCTCTGATTAAAGTTGAAGATATCCTGTCAATCCGAACCCGGCGCAAGTTTTCCTACGCCGAACGCATGCGCCTCTTGATCACATATCTCGCGAAAAGACGCGTAGACCCGGTCAACGGGTAGATGCTGCGGATTTGAAACTTCAAGCAGCATTGCAGCAGTTCGATTTAGCATACATAGATTCTCTTATTCAACATCTTTTTGGAGAAAGCTTGTTACAGCTAGTACAACCTTTTCGCCTTAGCGCCGGAGCCCTGGGTGGAACCTCCACTTACATCGTTTTGACACCTCGCGGAATAATGCAGGCCGAGGAGTGGAGCCGGGCGTACGCAGCATCGGCGCAAGGCTTTGTTGCCATGTGGTTCGATCCAAGCCTACAAGATGCCTGGACCGATGGTTTTGATCCCGGAATACGGGCCGCGGGATTTCAACCGTTCCGTATCGACAACAAAGAATACGTTGGCGGCATACCGACGAAATTATGGCCGAGATCAGGCGGTCGCGCTTCGTGGTCGCGGATTACACGGGCCAGGTAAACGGTGTCTATTTTGAAGCGGGCTTCGCTCTTGGGCTCGGTTTGAAAGTCGTCCCCACGTGCCGCGAGGACGAGATCTCCAAACTCCATTTCGATATAAAGGACTTGAACACGCTGCTCTGAAAAACACCTGCTGACCTGGCGGAGGGCCTGAATAGGCGCATACGGGCTGTCGTAGGTATCGGACCAGACGCCTCCGATCCGGCGTGAAGGGAGAGCCGAGATCGCCCATGACATTCGGCAACGCTAAGGCCCGACACTGGGCGACGATATCGTGTCAGCCGGCGGGCGTCGGCGATGATGAACCCGGAGCGATGCGGGTTCCCGATGGATAGGGTGGTCGCGCTGATCATCATTGGGTTGGTGGTGCTGCTGGCCGGATGCGGTGGATTGTCCGGGATCAGCGCCTATGAGACAAAAATGGCGGGTTGGGGAAGGGGGGATTTCTGGCCCATCGTAGCCATTGAAGGAGCGCAGATGGGACAGAAATCCGGGCCGGCAAAGGAACCGGCGGAGCAAGTTATCAGGGAGATCCGCCGTTCCACCCGACGGCAAT
>Ga0306922_10003342_pt1 | contig 14970 bp, 13 predicted proteins | sample sta12Cox44000082_FD_203758 | JGI IMG/M metagenome (GOLD analysis project Ga0306922, IMG submission 203758) | Lab enrichment of tropical soil microbial communities from Luquillo Experimental Forest, Puerto Rico - statoxic.12C.oxic.44.000.082 (v2)... | ecosystem: Environmental > Terrestrial >... | reverse complement strand
CGCAACGGGTCTGCTGTCGTTTGGAGCAGGAATCGCAGTGGGAGCGATGATGAGTGGCGGCTGCTGCGGTTGGGGATACAGCAGTTGGAATTGCAACTGGTATCACGGTGGTGCTTACTATGGCGGACATCCGTACTACGGCAATGCCGCCTGGCACGGTGGTTATTACGGCGGGTACAACAACTACGGATACCACTCTAACTACAACAACGGCTATCAGCGCTACGGCAATTCCAACTACAACCGCTACGGTAATACCAATTACAACCGCAACACGAATGTCAGCGGCAACACGGTCAACGTGAACCGCGACAACGCCGCCAGTTCCTGGGACAAGTCGGGCTGGGCGAATTCCGATGCGGCACGTGGCTGGGGTTCGCAAGATACCGGGAGCCGGGGCACTGCTTTCAGTGGATACGGGGATCGCTCGGGCTCGAGCTTCGCTAGCAACGGCTGGGGAGACCGGTCGGCCAGCGCACGCGGATGGGGCAGTCGAGGCGGCGGCGGTGGTTGGGGCGGCAGCCGTTTCGGTGGCTTTGGCGGCGGTGGTGGTTTCCGCGGCGGCGGCTTCAGACGATAGAGACAACGATGCCGTTCTGAATTATTGGAGGATTGGAATGTCAGCCATAAAAACGATCGTCTTACGAAACGCAGCCGCTTTTGCTCTGGTTGCCATGGTGGCATGCCAGGTTTCGTGCAACAAGCCGGAGAAGCCCGCCGAGACGCAAACGCAGGCCGGACCTAAAACTTTCGCAACCCCCGACGATGCAGCGAAAGCGGTGGCGGATGCGGCCAAGTCGGACAACCAGGAGGCTATGCTGGCGATTTTCGGATCGGGATCGAAGGACCTTATCTATTCCGGGGATGCGGCGGAGGACAAGGCGTCGTTTGCGGGATTTGCGTCCGACTACGAGGCGATGCATCGTTGGCGCAAGCTCGAAGATGGTAGCGAGGTGCTGATCACCGGTACCGACAACAAGACATTCCCGATTCCGTTGAAGAAGAACAGTTCCGGTCAGTGGTATTTCGATGCGGCGGCAGGGCGTCAGGAGATCCTGGCGCGCCGGATTGGCCGGAACGAAATGGCGGCAATCGACGTCTGTGGTGCGATCGCTGATGCGCAGAAACAGTATTTCTCAACACCTCGCGACGGCGCGAAGCGATACGCTCAGAAGTTCATCAGCGATGAAGGCAAAGAAAACGGATTGTATTGGCCATCCCCCGAGGGACAACCCAGAAGTCCGCTGGGCCCGCTCGTCGCTTACGCGACATCGGAAGGATTCAAGATTAAGCCTGGTTCGCATGAGCCTTTCCACGGGTACTACTTCCAGATGCTCGACAAGCAGGGACCCGATGCGAAAGGTGGCGCGAAGAACTACGTCGTCAACGGCAAGATGACTGGAGGATTCGCGGTGCTCGCCTACCCTGCGCAGTACGGCGATTCGGGCATCATGACGTTTCTCATCAACCAGAACGGTGTGGTTTATGAGAAGGACTTCGGTAAGACAACAGAAGAGACGGCGAAGGCAATAATGGAGTTCAATCCCGATAAGACGTGGAAGACGGTCGAGGAATAGCGGATGGCGAGAAGGACCGGCTGGGGGCTCACCTGACGCAGAAGGGCCCGATTGTGGCAGCCGAGGTGTCGTTCTCGATAACGATATCGCCAGCCTCGCCGGCTACGACGGGTTCTTGTAGCCAGCCCCGGAAGAGCTAGGCGTCTGGATCGAAAGGGGGCAAATGCTACGGCTGATTCGTGATTTGGTTCGTCCCTACCGCGGGAGCCTGCTCATCGTTCTACTTGCCTGCTGGTGGAAACGGCGATGAGTCTTGCCGCCCCTTGGCCCCTGAAGGTCATCATCGACAATGTTGTGAGCCACCACAAAATGTCTCCGTGGCTGGCCGACATGCTGCGCCCATGGATGGACGGCCACCACCAGATGCACATTGCGGCCCTGGCCGCATTTGCCTACGTGATTATTGCTCTTCTGGGTGCCTTGGCCACCTACGTTGACAACTATTACACCGAAAGCGTTGGTCAGTATGTGGCCCATGACCTTCGCATGCGCATGTTTCATCACTTGCAGCGCCTCTCCCTGGGTTACTACACGTCCCATCAGACCGGCACCCTGCTGAGTACCATCACCACAGATATCCAGACCATCCAGGGATTTGCTTCGTCATCCACTTTGAACATATTCGTCGACTTACTCACCATCGTTTCAATGCTGGGGCTGATGTTATGGCTCAATTGGGATTTCACCCTGATTGCAGTCGGTGTTACGCCGTTCCTTCTTTTTTTCGTCTCACGGTTCAAGAAGGCCGTGAAAAAAGCTACACACCAGGTCCGGAAGGAGCAGGCCGACATCGTCGCTGTCGTACAACAAGGACTGGAATCCATGCAGGCTGTAAAGGCCTTCGGTCGTCAAGATATGGAAGAACAGGAGCTTGGGAAGGTCAGCCACGCCACCGTGGATGCCGCCCTCAAAGCACGCAGCATCAAGGCGCTGCTGTCGCCTGTAGTCACGGTTACCGTCGCCGTTTGCACTGCCATAGTTTTGTGGCGTGGGGCCTATCTGATCCTGGCCGGGATTATGACGGTCGGCGCCTTGACGGTTTACCTGTCGTACTTGAGCAAGTTTTTCAAACCGGTCAAGGATCTTGCGACCACGACCAATGCAATTGCCCAGGCGGCGGTTGGCGTGGATCGCATTCGTGCAGTCCTTGACACTGACACCATCATCCCCGAAAAGGGGAATTGCCATCGAGGCGCCTCCAGTGCGCGGGCAAGTCGTGTTCGAGCACGTAGCCTTTGCCTACGACGTCAAGAACCCGGTGCTGCTGGACGTGAGTTTCACCATCAACCCCGGGCAACTGGTGGGCATCGTTGGTCCCACGGGCAGCGGCAAATCAACGGTATTTAACATGATTTCCCGCTTCTATGATCCCTCCAGGGGCACAATCAGGATCGATGGCCACGACGTTCGTGATCTCAAGCTGAAGTCTCTGCGCGATCAAATTGGCTACGTTTTACAGGAGACGGTGTTGTTTCATGGGACGATTGCCGAGAACATTGCATTTGGACGCGTCAGCGCGTCCCGGGAAGAGATCATTAAGGCTGCGGAACTGGCCAACGCGCATGAGTTCATTTCCAAGATGGCCCAGGGTTACGACACCCTTGTGGGTGAACGCGGCTCGACGCTTTCCGGCGGCCAGCGGCAACGCATCGGGATCGCACGCGTAATGATCCGCAACAACCCGATCTTGCTCCTGGATGAGCCGACGGCAGCACTCGACAGCGAATCCGAGAAGTTGGTGATCGAAGCGCTGGAGCGGCTGATGAAAGGGCGCACCGTCATCACCATCGCGCACCGCCTGACCACGATTCGCGATGCCGACCAGATCATCGTCATCAGCGGAGGTATTGTCGCCGAGAATGGTACGCACGATGATTTAATGGCGAAGAATGGCATTTATGCCGAGTTGCATCGTACTCAGTTTGAAACTGCCGCTCCCCCCACCCCGTCGTGATGATCGTTACGGGAAAGACGCGGAAGTTCAACGGAGATGTTATGTCACGATCGTTAATTGTTTTGCCCGATGACTCTGCGCGTCCGATTCTGGACGCCATCAACCGAGCCTCCAAATCGCTGCGTATCAAGATGTTTGTCTTTTCCGATGCAGCCATTCTCCAGGCGGTAATGGCCGCCAAAAAGCGCGGCGTCAATGTCCGGGTGATGTTGAATCCCGCACGGCGCAGCGGCGAGTCAGAGAACGAGAATACCCGCAAACTCCTGAAATCGGCGGGGGTGAGTGTTCTCGATAGCAATCCCACATTTGATTTGACGCATGAAAAATCCATGGTGGTGGACGACGAAACGGCTTTCATCATGTCCTTTAACTGGGAGCCGAAGGACCTAACTGAGACCCGCGATTATGCGGTGGCGACCAGCGCCCACCACGAAGTCTCGGAGGTCATGGAGTGCTTCGACGCCGACTGGGAGAGAAAGCCCTTCACCCCAAGCGAGCGTTCCCGCCTGATCTGGTGTGTGGGCAACGGCCGCGAGCGCATCGGCAGATTCATTGATGAAGCCAGGCATACCCTGTGGCTGCAAAACGAGCGTTACCAGGACCCAGCTATCATCGAACATCTCGTCCGGGCGCGCGAGCGCGGCGTCAAAGTGCATGTGATGGCTCGCCCTCCCCACAAACTGAAGAAAGAAAAGCTACTGGAGGGCGTTGGCGGATTGCGCATTCTCGATGACGTTGGCGTCAAAGTCCACAAGCTGAAGGGCCTCAAGTTACACGCCAAACTCATCCTCGCCGATAACCTTCGCAGCATCGTAGGGTCGATCAACCTGGCTCCGGGCAGCTTCGACAGCCGGCGCGAGTGCGCCATCGAGGTGCGCGACGCCGACGTGGTGGATCGCCTGCATGAAGTGACGCATGCTGACTGGAAGACCTCGCATCCGTTGGACTTAACTGACGAAGGATTGCTCGCCGAATTGGAGGACTTGGACGAAGACGCAGCCGAAGACCTGGCACTCGACATACACTTTGGAAAGCATAAGAAAACCTAGTCGCTCACGGTGATCTCCAACTGCCGGCGTCTAAGCCCAGCAAAGCTGATCGATGAGATTCTTCTTACGTTGCTGGATACCCGCTTTGCTCTCGATTGGTTGTGTCTCGCAGGCGCAAAAGAATTGTGCGGCCGAAGCCAAGCTCCTGCTTGTTGCGAGCCAGACCAAAACAGCGGTGACAGCTCTCAACGCTGGAAAGAAAAGGACTGTCCAGATTTATTTCTTTGATACGAGTTCCCTCAACCTTATGTCGCAGGGTGTAATCCTGCGATTAAGGCGGGGCGCGGCCGCTGATCTTACTGTAAAACTGCGATTGCCCACGCACACGAAGACCGACGGCATACCCGGCAGGCACGAACGTTACAAGTGCGAAGATGACGTGATCGGCGGTCTACCCGTCCGCTCATATTCCATGCAGACCAAGTTCGCCGGTCCACCCGCCCCGAGGGGAAGCGAAATCCTTGGATCGCTCAGTGCGGCCCAAAAGCAGCTACTCGAACAGGCCCAAGTCTCGATTGATTGGACTCAGGTGAAACGAATTGCCGACATCAAGTCAACCGTTTGGCAAATCAAAGGCCAGCCACGGTTCACAAATCTCACACTGGAGCTTTGGGAATGGTCCGCAGGTGAGGTCCTTGAACTCTCGACCAAGGTCGGAGTTGACGCCGCACCCTCGACGTACGCACAACTGGTACATCTTGCATCGACGAATGGCTTATCGCTAAGCAGCAACCAGACATCTAAGACGGCATTAGTTCTCGAAAATGTCGCCCACACGCCAACGCACTAACGCAAACTACCGCATTCTCGCCGGAGCTCCAAACTGTTTGTCTTCACGTGAGTCTAGAGGCCACTTTCTGCGTCTGTCTTTCTGGCTCCAGCATTCTCAGCCGCAAGCTCTCATAGATAGGTGGGAACTTCAACAGCATGGCCACTACCATGGCGCCGAGGGAGGCAGCTAACATGGCCAGAGTCAAGTCGCCACGGCCTGTCATCTCGATCGCCAGGACAATCCCGGTGAGTGGAGCACGCACGCTGGCGGCAAAGAGCGCAACCATGCCGACGATCGCAAACTCCACTTGCGTCACGGTGAGGCCGTGATGCAAGTGGTGGAGAACCCCTCCGTAGAGCGCACCAAAGGCAGTACCGACGAACAGCATGGGAGCGAACCTACCACCCGGTGTTTCCGCCGCATAGGACCAAGGACCGAGCAGAAAACGCAAAATGAATGCGAGTGCGAGCGCTTGGAGGGGAACTCTCCCCGACAGAATCGACTGTGTAAGCGTGTCGCCGCTGCCCACGAATGCAGGCGCGAAGTAGGCGACGAGACCCACGACGGCGCCGATCAGGGATGCGCGTGCCACGGCAGGATAGCGCGAGAACTTTTCCGTGAGGTTCAAGAACCGCAAGGAGATCAAGTTGTACCCGGCACCCACAATCCCTAACAATCCCCCAAGCCAGAGGAAGGACCAGTCGACGGGACCGCCCGGAGCGTTTCCCGGCAATACGAAGAATACGTATTGGTTGCCGATTAACCAGCGCATTGTGGCGATGGCGAATGTTGCTGCACTGAGTGTCGAGACCACGAGCCAAGGCGTGAAGTTGGTGGTTAGCTCCTCGAAGACAAAGACCGATCCGCCGATTGGGGCGTTGAATGCGACAGCCAGACCTGCTCCTGCGCCCGCTGCTAGCACAACCTTTTGGTCATCCGGGTCACGCACCAGAAAGGGCGCAACGATGTCTCCGATGCTGGCGCCCATTTGCACCGTAGGGCCTTCGCGCCCAAGGGCCATTCCCGATCCCAGGGAGAGTAATCCGCCGAAAAACTTCACGGGCAGTACCAGGTCGGTGTCCGGCTGGATTTCCCCGGCCACGATGGCTTCCACACGCTGTATGCCGCTACCCGACGCCTCTGGGGCAACCTTCTGCACCAGCAGGCGTGCAACCGCCACGGACACAAGCGCTGCGATGACGGGAATAATCCAGCCCACGTAGCGAAAGCCGTGCGACCACACGATCAGGCGGTCACGCAGTTGATCAGCTTCTACCAGACACCAGCGGAATGAACCTCCCACGACACCGATCAACGTACCGGCAATAAGGCTGGCCAGCGTCATGCGTATCAAGCGCGGGTCCCACAACTTTTCCCGGATATCGCGAAACGGCCGAAATTGGAGATTGGGCATTTATGGCATCTTCACAGATGCAAAACACGAGTTCAAAGGCAAGTGTTCACCATTCCCCCGCTTTTGCGCGAAGCGACGATGCTTGCTTGCCCGACGATTCCAGAACATCTTTCTTCTTGGCCTGTCCATCGTCACAAGCCCGTCTGTGTTTGAAATCAACAACATCGACCTGGGGAACAGACAGCCGACCTGGGTCGGTTTCCGCCTATCGTCGGCAGCTACTCACGTCAAGCCTTGAAGGATGGACTTCGAATGCCAGGACGCCAAGGCTACAACCCCTATAAGTTTGGGTTCGCAGCTGGATCGGACTCTCACAACCCGGCTGCTCCAGCCGCGCAGAAAATGGGATAAGGTAAATCAGGATGAAACGGCTTTCGGGTGCGGCTCTGTGTCTTATTTCCTTCGTCGCGTTAGAGACCGGCTGTAACAGGAAGACCGAAAAAACATCGGAAGCGGCGAATGCCGCTCCCGCTACGCAATCTGCCGAAGCCCGTCCGCCGGCGAACCCTCTCCCGTAATGCTTACTTCGGCGATCTGCATCTCGATACCAGTTACTCCATGGACGCCTTCGCCTTCGGCACCCGCACCACGCCGGAAGATTCCTTCAAGTTCGCCAGGGTGAGCCCGTCGAATACTTCGGCAAACAGTGGAAGCGGCTTGTGCCACTCGACTTTCTCGCCGTGACCGATCATGCCGAATATCTCGGGACTGCGCGCGAGAGCGTCAATCCTAACGGTCCCTTTGCCAAGACCGAGTGGCACAGGGCCATGACTCGGACCCCAAGGTCAGCGCGGAGGCATTCAAGAAGCTGCTTGGCTCAACCTACATGAACAACCCATTCCGGAGTTCAACGATCCCAAGCTGCTCGGATCAGCGTAGGAAATCTACTCTGGCATTCCCGACAAGTACTACAAGCCGGGCAAGTTCACCATGTTCATCGGCCTTGAATGGACCTCGGCGCCCCAGGTCCAGAACCTGCACCGCTGCGCCATCTTTGCCGGTAAAGGCCCGGAAATGCCCTACACGGCATTCGAATCGGTCGACCCCGAAGATCTCTGGCGTTACCTGGAAGGCCAGCGCAAGCTTGGCCTCGATGTAATTGCCGTTCCGCACAACGGAAACGTCCGCAACGGACTGATGTTCAGCACGAAAGACTTGTCGGACACTTGAACGGAACCGGCATGGGCCTCTTGGAGGCCGCCGCTGTCGCCTTGCTTGGTCTTGTGTTTGCCGTGTTCGTCCTCGCCGCGCTCGCCGCAGCATTAGTTGTCCGCCTGCGAGCCGATTGGACCCGCATCGCAGTACGTGTTGCCGGAAGCTGGATCGCCGCCAGCGGCCTGCTCATGCTCGGGTGGGCCCTCCGGACACGTTAGCTAAAACGCCAGGAGCCGCGATGAGAATTCACCTCATGACAGCGCCTGAAATGCGATACTGCCCCAAGGGATTCGTACTCCATGAACGTTCTCGTCCTTAACGCCGGAAGCTCAAGCCTGAAGTTTCAAGTCATTGCCACCGACATGGACCGTATCGAGAAACGCCAGGACCAGCGGCTGTGTCGTGGTGACGTGGAGCGCACCGGCGGCGAGGCGATCATCACCTTCCAGGCGAAAGACCATCCCAAGCAGAAGTTTACGGCTGCTTTGCGTGATATTCCGGCGTCGCTCGACTACCTCGTGCGTTACATTGCCTCCGATCAATCCGGCGTCACCGAGGTCCGCAGCACCGCCGACATTCAGGCCGTTGGGCATCGCGTCGTCCATGGCGGCGAGTTGTTCAGCCAGTCGGCGCTCATTGATGAGAAGGTCTTACACGAGATCGAGGACTGCATCGACCTCGCGCCTCTGCACAATCCCAACAACCTGAAAGGCATTCGCGCAGCACAAGAGATCTTCGGCAAGGCCACGCCGCAGGTCGCGGTGTTTGATACCGCCTTTCATCAGTCCATTCCTGAGTATGCCTACTTGTACGCGCTGCCCTATCACCTTTACCGGCGCTATCGCGTTCGCCGCTACGGTTTTCACGGCACGTCGCACCGTTACGTCGCGTTCCGTTATCGCGACTTGCGAGGGCTGACGCGGGAGCAAACGAACATTATCACGCTGCACTTGGGCAACGGCTGCTCGGCGGCCGCAGTGAAGGCCGGGAAGTCGGTTGATACGTCGATGGGTATGACGCCGCTGGAAGGTCTGGTGATGGGTACCCGATCGGGAGATCTTGATCCCGCGATTCTAAGTCTGATCGCCGCCAAGGAAGGCATGTCATCAGCTGAAGTGGATACGCTGCTGAATACGCAGTCAGGACTGTTGGGAATCTCGGGCCTCACGAACGACATGCGAGAGCTGCTCGCCGAGCTGAAAGAGCACGACGACCGGAGGGTCGAGCTCGCCATCAATATCTTCTGTTATCGCGCCCGCAAATACATCGGGTCCTATCTCGCTGCCATGGGCGGCGCCGATGCGATCGTCTTTACCGGCGGGATCGGGGAGAATTCACCGGAGATCCGTGCGCAGATTTGCGAGTCGCTCGAGTGGGCAGGTCTCAAGATCCACGCAGAGAAAAATCAGCAAACCATCGGCCACGAAAGCCTCATCAGTACCGACGACTCAAAGCTCCTTGCCTACGCGATTCCCACCGACGAAGAGCTGCTGATTGCGCGCGATACCGTGCGCGTTATCCTCGGCAAGCCGCATCCTTCGTAGGAAATCCGTCAACGGGCCGTGGCTTCTTCGACGATAGCTCCGTGCTCGCGCACGACGATCTTAGAAACTTTCGCGCCATCCTTCACGAACTCGAAGGTCAGGTCACGATCGGTGGTGAAGAAGATGCTCTCGGATTCGGGGTGCAAACTATACTGTTTCTCGCCGATCTTTAGAACGAGGAGGTTGTTGTTTCGGGCGACATTCAGTTCGCCGGTCTTCGGCGCGACGTAGTTGCCGACGTACTGCTCGAGCGTTGGGGACGGCAATGTGACTTCCTTTCTCGTGTTTTCCAGTGGTGCGGCCTGGTGATCGTAGCTGACGATCCGCGACATTTTCCAGGTGCCATCTTTTAGTAGCCACAGGTGGAAGAACTTCGCCCAGCCGTCGCGGTATTCGGGTTTACCGCTGTCGCTGATGTAGAAGTAGTGCTCGCCGGACAGGATTGCCCCGTAGGTCACGCCGTTCTTCTCGAGCGGATAGAACTTGAGAGTGCCGGGAAGGGCCTCGCGGCGAAGGCGGAAGTTGGGGTTGGCGCAGAGGTTCTTCTGGAAGGTCTCGGTGAGTGGCCCAAGTCCTATTGTGGGCCCGCCCTTGTCGTGATAGAACTCGACGTCGGGCCAGAAGAATTGCGACATCGTCTGGACATCGCAGCGGTTGTAGGCATCCCAAAAGACGGCGTCCTGGTGCTGGATGGTGGCGGAAAGGGTGTCTTGCTGGTTTTGCGCAAAAAGGGGAAATGCGACCAGCATCAATAGTGCAGCCGCAAAGCCGGAACAAGCACGTACTCTCATCGGATCCTCCCCGATCGTCAGAGAGAAGTACGTGGAAAACGGGACAGGAGTTCCCAGGCAGCCTGGTCTTCATCCCACCCTGTCGACCGAGGGCCTGTGCCAAGGACGAGGATCGACGGTATTGGTTGTCGCAAGCTAATACGGCCACACCCATCCTGCAGCGGTTGGTTCGTCGATGCCGTACTGGTGTGCGTAGTTGCGGCACTCGATCTGCTCATTCAGGAAGCGCTCCTTCGCATGTCCGCCGATCTTCTGCAGACGTGGGACGCGATCAATCACGTCCATCGCCAGGCTGAAGCGGTCGATGTTGTTGTTGATCGCCAGCTCCAGGGGGGTATTGATATTGCCTTTCTCCTTGTATCCGCGCACGTGCATGTTGTCGTGGTTGTGGCGCCGGTATGCCAGCCGGTGAATCAGCCAGGGATACCCGTGGAAATTAAAGATCACCGGCTTGTCGAGCGTGAACAGCGAATCAAACTCCTTGTCAGGAAGCCCATGTGGGTGCTCGGTGCTGGGCTGCAGCTTGAACAAATCAATCAGGTTGATGAAGCGGATCTTGATGTCCGAAAATTCTTTGCGTAACAAATCGGTGGCTGCCAGTGCCTCCTGCGTCGGGATGTCGCCCGCGCAAGCCATGACAACATCAGGTTCGCCGCCTTCATCGTTGCTGGCCCAATCCCAGATGCCGATGCCCTTGGTGCAATGGATAATCGCAGCATCCATCGTCATGTACTGCAGGTGCCGTTGCTTGTCGCAGACAATGACGTTCACGTAATTCTGGCTGCGCAAACAGTGGTCAGCCACCGAAAGCAACGAGTTCACGTCCGGCGGCAGGTAGATGCGCGTCACATTCGCGCTTTTGTTGACCACGACGTCCAAGAAGCCGGGATCCTGATGTGTGAAGCCATTGTGGTCCTGCCGCCAAACCGTCGACGTAATCAGCAGGTTGAGCGACGCGATCGCCTGTCGCCACGAGAGGTGGTTCGAGATCTCCAGCCACTTGGCATGCTGGTTGAACATCGAGTCGATGACGTGCACAAACGACTCATAGGTCGAGAAAAAGCCGTGCCGCCCAGTGAGCAGGTAGCCTTCGAGCATGCCCTCCATGGTGTGCTCGCTTAGCATTTCCATTACGCGGCCGTCAGTCGAAAGCTCCCCGCCGTCGAGATCTTCAGGGAAAAATTCCTCAATCCAGAATTTCTTGCTGACCTCATAAACCGCGTCGAGCTTGTTCGAAGTTGTTTCGTCAGGACCAAACACGCGGAAGTTCGTCATGTTGAGCTTCATCACGTCGCGCAGGAATGCGCCCAGCGGCCGGGTATTCTCAACCTGTATCTGTCCGGGCTTTTCGAATTTCGCGGCGTATTCACGGAAATCAGGAAGCCGCAATGCCCTCTTCACCCGTCCGCCGTTGGCATGCGGATTGGCGCTCATCCTTCGCGTTCCGATAGGAGCCAGCTCACGGAACTCCTCGACGAACCTTCCGTGGCCATCGAACAGTTCTTCCGGCCGCTGCGAGCGCATCCACTGCTCCAGAATGCGAAGCTGCTCGAAATCTTTTTTCACGTTGGGCAAGGGCACCTGGTGCGCACGCCAGAATCCTTCTAAACGGTGACCTTCGACCATCAAAGGAGCCGTCCACCCCTTGGGCGAACGCAGCACGATCATGGGCCAGTGCGGACGGCTCACGTGCGAACTTGTGCGCGCTTCCTCTTGGATCTTGTGGATCTCCAGGACGCAATGCTCTGTGGTGGCCGCCATCGCCTGGTGCATCGTGTCGTGATCGGACCCCTCCACGAAGTACGGCATCCAGCCATAGCCGTGCAGCAGACCTTCCAACTCCTGGCGCGAAATGCGCGCCGGTATCGTTGGGTTGTTGATCTTGTACCCGTTCAGGTGAAGCACGGGCAGCACGGCTCCGTCACGCGCGGGGTTCAGGAACTTATTAATGTGCCAGGAGGTCGCCAGAGGACCGGTCTCTGATTCGCCATCCCCCACTACGGCGGCGACGATCAGTTCGGGGTTGTCGAACGCCGCTCCACAGGCGTGCGAAAGCACGTAACCCAGCTCTCCGCCCTCGTGAATCGATCCCGGCGTCTCAGGTGTGCAATGGCTTCCAATCCCGCCGGGAAATGAAAACTGCTTGAAGAACTCGCGCAGGCCGTCGAAGTCTTCGCTCTTGTCGGGATAGACCTCTGAATACGTGCCCTCAAGATATCCCGGTCCGAGGACTCCCGGTGCGCCGTGGCCCGGGCCGGCCAGAAAGATCATGTCGAGGTGGTACTTCTTAATGAGTCGATTCAGGTGCACGTAAATGAACGACAGACCCGGACTCGATCCCCAATGCCCGAGCAACCGGTTTTTGATGTGCTCGGGCCGCAACGGCTCTGTCAGCAAGGGGTTGTCGAGCAGATAGATCATCCCCAGGCTGAGGAAATTGCACGCCCGCCAGTAGGCATCGGTCTTTCGCAGTTCATCGTTGGAAAGCGGGGCGCCCGATATTGTTGAGCGCGCGGGACCGTATGCGCTCAGGGAAGTGGTTTCTACAGGAGTTTCGGAAGTAAGAGTACTCATGACGACACCTCGACTTCATCGCGATCAGATGAACGCAGATACCTGACACGTCAACGATCAACGAAAGGATTTCTGGAGTCAATGCGCAGACAGGATTTGTGACAGTTTTTTAATAACCATACGAAAAATCTTCGTCCCGACGAGGTCACCCGGTCGAGATCGGATCCGCTCCCTCAGTCCGACCGGTTTGCCGAAACGCTCGCTAGCCGCCCGCGCGCTTAACAAAGTAGTCCGCCACCCTCCACAGTCACGTCAGGCGGTGATCGCGCACACGTCAAATGCTTTTTTGGAACGGTCGTCCTGATGTGGAACAAATGTAACACAGGGCAGAAAGAAGACGATTTCACTACGGAGGGCGCACAGGACACAGAGTTTGCTACTCCTAATCCCACGTGCCTCATTCGTTTCCGAACAGTTTAGCTGCGGAACAGCGGTGAGCTTTTAGACGTGGGCGTCAGCCGGGCACTGAGAACAACTTTTGTACCCGGCCGCGGACGGCGTCTCTAGCAGCGAGAGACAAAATAAGGCCGAGGGGCAAAGCCGAAAGCGTTCTTCGTGTGTTCCGTGCCCCCGTGGTTTTGGACCCTGTTACTTTCCCCCCGTCTCATTCCACAGGAACGACAACTCATCCGCCGTGTCATTGACGAGTTGGGTAATCGACACTCCGGCACTGTGTCCTGCCTTCAGCTCGTAGTGCAACAGGATCGGCCGGTCACTCCCGGTGTCGGTTTGCATCAGCGCGGTCATCTTGCGCGCGTGCAGGGGATCGACCCGCGTATCCGAATCGCCGGTGTTGAACATGATCGCAGGATACTTCACGCCCTTCTTCACGTTGTGATACGGCGAGTACTTGTAGAGGTAAGGGAACTGCTCGGCGTTTTCGGCCGATCCATACTCCGCCGTCCACCATCTTCCCACCAGGAAATTCTGGTAGCGGAGCATATCCAGCAGTGGATAACCGCACCAGATGGCGCCAAACAATTCGGGATGCTGTGTCATCGCCACACCCATCAGTAATCCGCCGTTGGAGCGCCCGCGGATCGCCAGATGCGCCGGTGACGTGTACTTCTGGTCGATGAGGTATTCGACAGCTCCGAAGTAATCGTCGAAGACATTCTGCTTCTTCTCAAACATCCCGGCCTTGTGCCAGGTCTCGCCGTACTCCCCTCCGCCGCGCAGGTTGGGCTGCGCGAAGAACCCGCCTTGTTCCATCCACCATGCATATTCCGGGTCCCAGTGCGGAGGCAGGCTGACGTTGAATCCCCCGTAGGCGAAGATCAGCAGGGGCTCCTGTCCATCGCGCTTCAGCCCTTTCTTTCCCGACACGAACATCGGTACGCGGGTGCCGTCCTTCGAGTTGAAAAAGACCTGCGACACCTCATATTGATCCGAGGCAAACGGCACTTGCGGCTTGGCAAACACCTCGGTCTTCCCGCTGGAGACATCATAGAGATAAATCGCCGACGGAATGGTAAACGACTCGAAGTTGTAAAACCCGCGATGTGCCGCCTGTCGTCCGTATATTCCCGAGGCCGCACCAAGGGTGGGATACTTGATCTTCCCTTCGGGCCTGCCATCGAGCGAATAAATATCCGTTTGCGTAATGACATCGTGCAACCCGGTCACAAATAACTTTCCGCCTACGATGGAGATGGACTCCATGACGTCCTTCCCCTCGGGCACGACGACTTTCCAGTGCTCCGGCGCCGGATCCGACAAAGCGACCTTCACTACCCGGTAGTTCTCTGCTTGGTAGTCCGTTAGTACATAAAGATCATCTGCGTAGTTCTCCGGCTGGAAGCGACTGTCGATGCCGTGAATGATCGGCTTGATCGGCGAGTCCGGAGCGCGCAGGTCCTTCACATAGATGTCAACGCGTTTAGGCGGAACTCCGTGGCTCACATGAATAATCAGGTAGCGGTCGTTCTCGCTGACCTCGGCGTACATCAACTCCATGGGTCCGAATTGCTCGGCCCCGAAGCTTTTACCGAAGATCAACTTGTCATCGGAAACGGGTGTACCAAGCCGGTGGTAGAAAACCAGCGAACCGGCGGGATCGAATTTTGCATAGTACAGACCTTTCTCGTCCGGACCAAGGTTTACTCCGGCGTAGCGCGCTTTCGGCAGTACGTCCGCCAGT
>Ga0306922_10003341_pt1 | contig 14970 bp, 14 predicted proteins | sample sta12Cox44000082_FD_203758 | JGI IMG/M metagenome (GOLD analysis project Ga0306922, IMG submission 203758) | Lab enrichment of tropical soil microbial communities from Luquillo Experimental Forest, Puerto Rico - statoxic.12C.oxic.44.000.082 (v2)... | ecosystem: Environmental > Terrestrial >... | reverse complement strand
GTGACACTCGCAGACGAAAGAGCGAGCCAACGGGGAACACAAACTTCGACCTAAACCGGCGCGCCAGTCCTCGACCCTGCCAAACGGCAGCACAACGCCATCGGCTTCGTCGCGCAGAACGAGAATCGGCCGCGGGATGCGGGATATCCAGTAAGTACCGTCGGCTGCGCTCGCCTGCTCGTCGCGATAGGTGAGGAAGTGCTGCGGCGTCACCGGTGTCTCGACCCCGCCGATCCAGCGCATCTGGATCGGCAGGTTTTCCGCGCCTATGCCGGCCTTCAACGCCTCGCGCGAAGCCTCCGCCAGCGCTTTGTACTTCCTTTCGTCCTGGATCAGGATGTGCCGAGATTTCCACGGCAGCTTCCCGAATGCGCCGGTCAGGATGACGCCTGCGATCGCCGGATCCCAGTCGCTGGCGGCATAGAACGTGACCTGCACTGTCCCGAGGCTGTGGCCTTGGAGCACGATGGAGCGGAAGCCAAGCGCCCTCGCGGTGACTACGGCGGCCTCGATATCGCGGCGTACGTCGAAGAAGTTGTCGGTGTTCACGTGATCGTCGTGCTGTCGCGTGCTGATGCTGAGGGCGGCGTATCCTTTGGCAGATAGGGCGCGCGCAATCGTTCGAACGGGGAGCGAAGCGAGATTGCCGCCGCTGCCGTGCATCTGCACGATGATGGTGGTCTCGGCTGGCGGCTTGTCCTCCGGCTGCCAGAGCGCGGCTTGAACCTGGAAGCCGTCGATCGCCTTGATCGACAGGAACCGCAGCGAACTACCCGACGATGCCTGCATGTCGTCGGGAAGCCCACCAGGCGGAGGGGCGTCTTCGTATTCGATGCTCGCAGCAATTTGGGCCATGTTTACCGAACCACCCAAGATAGACAGTGAATAGGTAAGGAGAATCCTATCGTCTCGGAGCTGCGGTTTGCAGGTTTACATCTTGATCAGTTTCCTCCAGACCAGGCTCAATCCACAGAGCCCCAGGCCAGCCATGATCAGGATCGCCGTCGCGGGTCCGACTTGTCCCGACAGGACGCCGATCATCATCACACCGACCGGCCCGGTACCGATGCACATGGTGACGATCCCCATCACGCGTGATCGCGTGGCTAGCGGAGCTTCGGTGAGGATCAACGTCGTCTGCATGTTCGAGAAGGCGGCTGTGCCGAGCCCGCCAACCAGCAACAACACAAAGGCGATCGAGTACCATGGGGATAGGGCCATCGTCGCAAGCGCGACCAGGAACAACAGCGATCCTCGAAGCAGGGCTCGCCGTCCGTTCAAGCGCAGCCATCCGGTCGATAACGGGATGCCGACCGCGATCGCGCCGAGCGGCTCGGCCGCAGCAAGGTCGCCAACTAGGATGGGTGACACCCGATACACCTCGAGCCCAATCGGTGCGATCAGCGCAGAATAAGAGAACGCGAACATGTTCATGATGATCGATACCAGCACGACCGCGAATATCGCAGGGTTGGCGCGCGCCTCTGCGACTGCTTCGGCAATATCGATTGCAATTCTTCCAAACCGCAGCCTCCGCGGCTCCTGACGAAATTCGAGGCCGCGGATCGTAGTACCGGCTGCAAAATAAAGGGCTGCAGACATCAAGTAAGCGCCGCCCAAACCCAATGTCTGATAAGCCGCACCTCCGGCCAGCGGCCCGAGAACGCGGGCGAAGCTGTTGGTTAGCGAATCGAAGGCGACGGCTGGACCAACCTGATCGGGCGTGACAACCTCTCCGATCATGCGCCGACGCACGGCGAGCTCCATCGCCCAGACGATACCCGCGACGATGCCTGCGAGGGCAATATGCCAGACCCGAATTTGCGCCGAGAAAGCGAGCGCTCACAGCACCGCCGAGCTCGCGGCCATGACGAAAAGCTGAATCACCAGCAATCGCTTGCGATTGAGCACCTCGCCGACCACACCGGCAATCGTGCCGATGAAGAGCATCGGTAGGCTGCGAGCAACCGTTACCAGCGCGACCAGGACGGTCGATTGGGTGACCTCCCAGGTGAAGATCCCGGCAACCAGCAGCTCGAGCCAGCGCATCGCGTTGCCGATACCGCCGGCAAACCAAAGGCGTAAATAGCTCGGCGTCGCGAGAAAACTCCGCGGCTCGTCCGCTGATGTGATTCGATCGGAAGCCATTCTTCAAAGGCTTGCTGCTGCGGACAGCCTGCCGCGGCCTCGGTCCCACGCGTTTCCGTGGGCCCGGGGGCGAGACATCTTATTTACGCGAACATTGTATCTACGCCGGCATCACCGAGACGATGAAATAGCTGGTTGCAAAATCGCCGTGGCTATCGTCATTTTCTTGCGCCTTCAATTTGGAGATTTGCAAACCATGCGGTTTGAAGAATATCGCAAGCATGATGCCGTCTCCCTTGCCGAGCTTATCGCCAAGCGCGAGGTCAGCGCCAAGGAAGTGCTGGAGACTGCAATCGCACGGGCCGAACAGGTCAATCTGCCATTAACGCGATTGTGCACAAGCAAAACGATCAAGCACGCAGGGCTATCTCCGCGGGGCTTCCCGAAGGGCCACTGAAAGGAGTCCCCTACCTCATCAAGGACCTTGGTTTTTTCGAGACGGGTGAGCCCGCAACCTTCGGAAGCAGGCTATTCAAGGATTTTATCGCCGATCACGAAACAGCCTATGTAACGCTCTGCAAGAAGGCCCGCCTCGTGTTCATCGGCCGCAGCTCGAGCCCTGAATTTGGCCTGAACCCGAATACCGAGCCGCGGCTCTACGGCTCCTGCCATAACCCCTGGAACCTCGAATACTCGGCCGGCGGTTCCTCCGGCGGCGCCGCGGCAGCGGTCGCTGCCGGCATCCTGCCGATGGCGCATGCAACGGACGGCGGTGGCTCGATCCGAATTCCAGCGGCGCAGTGCGGCCTCTTTGGGCTCAAGCCATCACGTGGCCGCGTGTCTATGGCACCGGACGCAGGCGAAGGATGGGGTGGGCTTTCAGCCGGACATGTGGTCAGCCGAAGCGTTCGCGACTCCGCCCTGATGCTCGATTGTACAGCGGGATTGGAGCCTGGCGATCCGTATACTGCGCCGATGCCCGAGCGTCCCTTCCTCGAAGCCCTCGCCCGCCCGCCGCGCCAGCTCAGGATCGCTCTGATGCTGAAAGACCATCGCGGCGCCAACCTGCACCCCGAATGCCTGAGGCAGTGCAGCACGCGGCCAAGCTTTGCGCCAGCCTTGGCCACATCGTCGAAGAGGCGGGCCCCGATCTCGACATGGTGGCGCTGCGGCCGATGAACGCCAGGATTTCGGCGGCAAACACCGCCCGGTCCTGCCATATGCGCTGGAAGGTGTTGGGACGTGAGCCCAATGCTGATGACGTGGAGACTGCGACCTGGGCTGTCTACCAGCGTGGGCTGAAGGTAAGCGGCATCGAATACATCGAAGCAATCGCTGCCGCGCACGCGGCCGGGCGCAAGATGGCCGCGTTCCTTAAGACCTATCACGTGATCCTCTCGACGACACTGGCCGGCCCGCCACCTAGGCTCGGCTATTTCGACCAGAACGGTGATGTCGATACTTTCGTCGAGCGCGTGACGCAATATCTTTCGGTGACGCCGGTGCACAACGCGACTGGCACGCCGGCGATGAGCGTGCCCTTGCATTGGACGGCAGATGGCCTGCCGGTGGGCGTGCATTTCGCGGGTCGCTACGGCGAGGAGGCGACGTTGCTGGCGCTTGCTGCCGAGCTGGAGACAGCACAACCGTGGTTCGATCGCGTACCGGCGCTGTGAAGGCGCTGCACTAAAGGAGGAAGATTATTAACGAGCCTACGCCACACGGTGGTGGGACGCCCCTCGCAGCGAACGTAGGGCAGCAAGCACCGATGCCGCACAAAACTGCCGAGCCTGCCTCGGCGCAGCCACTAACGCGACTTCCGTCTGCGCAAGGAAGTGGGCAGTCGTTGCCTTTCCACGTCGCTATTGCCGACGGCGGCTTAGAAATCACCGCCAGAATCAAGAATGAGTCAGATGCAGAGAGCCTCATCCAGATACTGCGGACAATAAAGCCGCTTCTGCAGAATATCTACGGACAAGAACCGACTGCCCTCGGCGATCCACCCGATGCGCCCGATCCCGGAAATCATGTGGAGCGCGTTTTCGAAGGCTCGATGACGCCGCACAAGGAGACGGAAACGGGGATATCATTCATTATTACCAAGGCTCAGAAGGCCGAACTGCGACAGCGCGGTTATACCGAGGAACAGATCCGCGAGATGAAGCCAGAAGACGCGCATCGGGCACTTGGCTTGATCAGCTCATGTCGAGAAAGGTGATCCACTCTCTCCCGGGTCCCTCGCAGCGGGCCGTCAGCGCGCGCTGGGAGGGTATATGGGCCGACGGATCGGCGGGGGTGTCAAGGTTCTGACCGCGCTGCCAGCTCCTGGCTTAGGGTGGGCTTATGGATTTTGCCCGTCGGCGTTCGTGGGAGCTGTGCCGCCGTTCGAAAATCGACCCGGATCGAAACCTCGTAACTTGCCAACCGCTCGCGGCAGAACGCGATGATCGAAGCGGTATCGGTTGCCGCGCCGGAGCGCAGTTCTACCGCGGCTGCGACAATCTCTCCTTTGCCTGATCCGGCACGCCCACGACATATGCGCGGTGCGGGCCAGGGTCGAATTCCCGGTCGCTGATCCTCCCAAAATCACCACGCGTCCGCCATGACCCCCTCGAGCTCGCCCGCGCGGCCGGGTCAGTCGCGGCGGCTTCGTCAGGCCGCTTTTGGCAATAGCGCCATGGGATACCCCCGGCGCCGCATCGTATCGAGCACCAGCTTGAGCGGCGTACCGAGCCACAACGCGTACACCGTGTGGTCATCGACCATGTCATCGGTCAGCGGGTGGATAAGGATGTCGAGACCCTCGCGGTTCAGCATCAGCCACGGCACGACAGTCTGAAACTGCTCGTTCTTGAAGATCATCTGGAACTGCGGTACCGGATGCGGGCCTACCCGCTCGCCGCTATTGGGCCCCAACTCGACATCGAACCGCGACCCGAGCTCCTCTTTCAGCTTCTCCGCGACCGGTAATGTCGCAGCATCGTAGTACACATGGGCGTGGTAGCCGTAAACCGCCGGCGCGTTGCTCATCACAGGACTTCCTCTAATCGGCTCGCGAAATCCTAGCCAACATTCCCCCGCTTCCCCGAACATGGCAAGCCACACCGTCGCGAATGCCCAATGCGGGCGGTTGCGGCGCTAATTACAACGGGCTGGTCTCGCAGCCGTCTTAGTGCCTGCGGAGACCTCTTGGTGAGGGACTGCGCTCAAGAGGCTACTCCCTTGCTGTGCTCCCCATCTGCCGAGGCTAAGCCCTCCTAAAGCTGAGGTTCGACGACGACCGTGCCGACTTTGTCGCTGCGCTCGACCGCCTGGTGCGCGGCGGCCGTCTGCTGGAGACGGAAACGGGCAGCGACCGACAGGATACGACCCGGCGTCGCCGTCCAGGCAGCGATGTCGGACTGCGCTCGCCGCCGATCCGGATGCGGAACGCCGGCAAGGGACATCGCACAAACCGTAAGGTTTTTCTGCATCAGCTCGCGCACCGGCAGCTTGGGCTCGCGGTCGCCATTGGTCGCGTAGATCATGATGCTGCCGTTGACCCGCAGGCACCGCAATGTCGCGGCGAGATTGCCGCCGAAATCAACCTCAGCGATGTGATCTACGCCCACTCCGTTTGTGATGTCGAGGACGCGCGCGGCGACATCCTCTTGCCGGTAGTTGATGATGTGCCCCGCACCGCCGGCGCGCGCGCGTTCGGCCTTTTCCGGCGAGCTGACGGTGGCGATCACCCGCGCCCCGGCCCAGGTGGCGAGCTGAACCGCGTAGTGGCCGACCGCTCCGGCGCCGCCCGTCACCAGCAATGTCTTGCCCTGGACCGGCCCTGCGACGAACACGCTGCGGTGCGCGGTCATCGCCGGCACTCCAAGCGTCGCACCCTCGGCAAAGGACACGTGATCAGGCAACTCGGTGACAAGATCGGCCGACAGCGCGATGTATTCCGCCGCGGTTCCCATCCAGCGGCCGTTGCGCTGACCGTTGTAGAGCCACACGCGCTTTCCGAGCCAATGCTGGGACACGCCGGGGCCGAGCTGGTCGACGACTCCGGCTCCGTCACTGTTGGTCACAACGCGCGGGTATTCCATCGCTGGCGGACCTCTCCGCCGATAGGTGTCCGATGGGTTGACGCCGGAGGCCTCCAGCCGCACGCGCACCTCCCCGTGACCGGCCTCGGGGGTCGGCAGCTCGCCGCACGTCAGGACCTCGTCCGCCGCTCCCTGCCGGTCGTACCAAACCGCACGCATGGCTACCCTCATCCTTGACCGTTTGCGCATTGTAGCATTTCTGGGCCCGGTATGTCGCCGACAGTCAACGCAGGACCCTGGATCGCGTGTTCGTCAGTGCAGGGAAGCATGGATCGGGCAACGATCGAACTGCTGGAGGTCTCGGCACCTAGAACGCGGTGTTCGGCCCCGCCGCGCAAAAGGTGATCGCCGCCACGTAAGCGAGACGGTGGAGCGGGGCGATGCCGCTCCCGCCGGGAGGATCTCCGTCCTGCACTCTCGATCTCTCTGTATTTCCCGGCACCATCCGACCGCATGATTACATTGCCCACGGCTTTGCGACGGGCAACTTAATCCCTCTCGTCAACCGCGAGATCTACCCCGAAGCGACATATCCTGCTGGCCAATGGGAGTACCAACTTTTTTATGAAGCGCAGTTCCACCGTGCGCGTTCCACTTTCGAAGCCGACGTCGAAAACACCATTCGTGCGCTCTTTCGCAGAGGCAACCCCGCCAGCCGCGGCAAACCCTCCAGAACCGCCGAGATCCGCCGCGACAACGGCTCGTTTGGCGGTGCGGGCAAGGCGCCCGCCGTTCCTCGCGACCCCGCGGTAATCTCCGAAGAAGACCTGTCGATCTACGCTGTCGCGCTCGCCCGCACCGGGTTCTTCGGTGCCGATTCCTGGTACATGAATTCCGCTGCCAATACCGCCTACGCTGATCGAGCGAAAGATGCAGGCAAGCTCACCCTGCCGGTCCTCTTCCTGCACGGCGCCTATGACTACACCTGCGAGACGATCGACTCCCGCCTCGCCGAGCCGATGCGTCATGACTGCGCCGACCTCACCGAGGTCATTGTATTCTCCGGCCACTGGATGGCTCAGGAGCGACCAATCGAAGTCAACGCGGCTTTGGCAAAATGGCTCGCCGTCAAAGTGACGAACTCCTGGCCGAACCCTGATGCGCTTGGAAGGCTCTAATCGGCCGCCTCGGGCCAGGGGATCCCCAAAAACGCAGGCCCAGCCGACGGTTTTCCGCGCTGGCTCCTACAGCGCCTGGTACACGTCCCACGACTCGCGCGCCGCTGTCACCAGCCGGTCGCCATCCTCGGCCAGCAGTAGCCGCTCGGCGACCAGTCGATCCACGGCCTCGGCCAGCCGCGCAGCCCAGGCATCACGCGATGCATAGCGCGCTTCGAGGGAAGGTCGCGGATCGCGGGCCCGCTCCCTCTCGGCTTCGGTCTGCGCGAACGGAATCATCGAACCTTGAACGGTGAATAGTTCGCCTTCGCCGTAACCGCTTGCGCGCAGCGACCAGCCGACATGTGTGGCCAAAGGTGCAACAAGCAGAGGGTGGGGAATGCCGCCGAGAGCGTTGCCGTCGGCATCCGTCACTTGCACGAACACCGGGTAGGCCGTGCTCTCGCTTGGCGGCTCAACCGAGTGGTCGCGCAGCCGCAGCTCGTTCAGGACGCTCGGGAATTTCACTTTCGCCAGCTCGGGGAATGTCCGGCGGGCCTCCGCGAGCGGCACCAGCGTGCCGGCGGCGCGCGACGGGAAGCGGCTGTCGGGCGGCGCGGTGCCGCGCTCCACCCACTCGAACAGTGCCACCAGCAGCACACGCATGAATGCGCCGTAGCCGAGCGGATTGCCGGGCAGCTGCATGACCGGCTTGGCCAGGGGTCGAAACGCGGCATGCGGCACGCCGCTCACCGTATAGACCCGCACTTCGTCCGGCATGGCGATGTCGACGCCGCTCGTGTCGGTCACGACAAGCGAACTGCGCGCCTGCCAGAAGTCGCTTTCGGTATCGAGATGCAGCACCTTCGGGCACACGCCGGCATCGCGGGCGCGCTGCAGGATGCCATCCCTGCGGCCGCTGATCGGATCGCTCAGTGTCGGATAGCTGAACGGAAACTGATCATCGCCATATGAGTGGTCCTCATGCTGGCGCGAATAGCGACCCGCCTGGGCGAATTGCCAGTTGACACAGGTACGTCGCGACCCCGCCACGACAGGGAGGATGCCGTCGAACACCCGGCGGCCCGCGAGATCCTGGTTGAACCCAAGGTACACCAGATCACGAAGTACGCGGCCGCTCTGCGAGATGCCGAAACCTAGCGCATGGCGGATGCGCGGCCGCTCGTGCGGCGCTAGCGGATTGTCCTTCGCGGCGTGCCGCAAGAAGGAAACGATGTCGCGGATCGCGGCGAAGCCAATACCCATCACGATCGGATCGCGCGCACGGTAGATGAACTCGAAAATCGCGCCGCGGTCGAAGCCGGATGCGGTGGGTCGTGTGATCTCGACGTGGAGGTCATCGACCAGACGCCACGCGAGACCAGGCGGCGTAACGCGCGGATCGGCCTCGCGCTCCCGCACCGTCAGCGTCGCGCCGGCCGGGTCGGCAACCGGATAGACCAGCGTGCCGACGAAGCCCTCCTCGGACAGCTCTTGGATGTTACTGTCGCCTAATAGCCCAGTGGCCTCTGCGATGAACTCCACCCGCACCATGCCGGTGAGACCAGGGATGGTGGGCAGGCGCGCAGTCAGGCGGTCCGCACCCGGCGGCACGTCACCCTGCCAGCCACTCCACACCACCGTGAATCCGCGCCGCATCAGGAAGCCGTTGCCGGCGTGCTGGGGGTGCCCGCCGTCCGGCGCGCCATTGAGCCGTGGCATGATCGGCTGGTTGCCGCGATTGGGCACGTCGTACACGAGGCAACCATTGCCGCGATCGAGGTCCAGTGGCTTTAGGATACGGATGTCGCTCTGATACTCGACATTACCGTGCGCGTTGCGCGGGGCTCGGTCGAGGTTGACGATCCCCGTATTCAGGCGATGTGTCGGGTCGAGTTCCCCGAATATTGTGCCGTGCAGCCGCTCATAGGTCCCGACGGTAGCGAATTCCGTGCCACCGAACACGGGCGCTTCGCGCTCGATTACCTCGATCCGCCGCACGCCGCCGCCAACGTCCATGGTGTCCTCCCGCCCGCGCCCCTCGTCGGAGCCTAGCAACCTTCTATAGCCACCGGAAGGGTACTCTCCCGCTGATCGACCCCCGTGGACAGGTCTGGTGTGGGTGAACTGGACGCCGGATTTCCGTTGTGCGTTAGTTATCGTGCAGCCTGAGATGTTCCCACCGGAAATCTCGGTCGTGCGGACCTCTGTTCGTGTGGATCGCAAGCTTTTTCTTTGCACTCAGTCCGCAAAGGCATGCCTTGGAGGGCGATACCGCTGGTGGTTCCGTGGCTGTTTGCGATCTTTCGCGTCCAGCCAAACGTCTTCCATACGCCAATCGCTGACCATACTATTTACCATTCGATGGTGGAGAGCGGTCAACATGACGATCCGGGCCGATGTCGTCGTCCTCGGCGCGGGAATGGTGGGAGTGAGCGTCGCGCTCCACCTGCGGCAACGAGGCCGCGATGTGGTCCTCGTCGATCGCCGCGGAGCCGGCGAGGAAACGAGCTACGGCAACAGCGGCCTGATCCAGCGCGAAGGGGTGATCCCTTACACGTTTCCGCGTGAATTCGGCATGATCCTGAGCTACGCGATGAACTGCCGCCGCGATGCCGTCTATCACCTGTCGGCGCTGCCTCGCATAGCGCCGTGGCTGTTTCGCTATTGGCAGAACGCGGCGCCGAAATACATCGAGCGCTCGGCGCGGGCATTGGCGCCGCTAATGGCGCAATGCGTCGATGAGCATGAGACGCTGATTGCCGAGGCCGGCGTTGCGGCCCGAGCGCTCGTGCATCAGAACGGATGGATCAGATGCCTGCGGACCGAGGCGAGCCTGCGCGAGAAGATCGCCGAAGCGCGCAGCCTCGACCAGTACGGGATCGACTATGCGGTGCTCACCGGCGCGCAATTGCGCGAACTCGAGCCGCATGTCTCGAAAAAGATCGTCGGAGCGATTCACTTCCGCGGTTCGCCAACGTCGTCCGATCCCGGTATGCTGACGCAAGCCTATGCCGATCTGTTCGTACGCGAGGGCGGACACTTCCTGAAGGGAGATGCGCGGCGCCTCGGCCAAGACGCTTCCGGCTGGAGCCTCCCGGCCGAGAACGGGCCGATTTCGGCGCGCGAGGCGGTCGTGGCGCTCGGCCCCTGGTCGGACGACGTCTTTCGTCCGCTTGGCTACGACATTCCGCTGGCGGTCAAGCGCGGATATCACATGCATTACGGAGTTCAGGGCAACGCCGCGCTCGGCCATCCCCTGCACGACGCCGACGGCGGCTACGTGCTCGTGCCGATGCGCAAGGGGATTCGCCTGACGACAGGCGTAGAATTCGCGGAGCGCGACGCGCCGCCATCCCCGATCCAGCTCGCCCGCGACGAACCGCTCGCCCGCGAATTGCTTCCGCTCGGGGAGCGGCTCGAGGCGGCGCCTTGGCTGGGGAGGCGTCCCTGCCTCCCGGATATGGTACCGGTGATCGGCCGAGGCGAGCGCCACCGCGGCCTATGGTTCGCCTTTGGCCACGCCCACCACGGCTTCACTCTGGGACCAGTCAGCGGCAGGCTGCTGGCCGAGATGATGACCGGAGAGACGCCCTTTACCGATCCGTCGCCCTATGCTGCAGCCCGATTTTCGAATTGAGTGTTGCCGACGATCACGATCGACTCCCGATTTCATCTCAATAAGGTTGGCCCAACACGGCTACTCGGGTTACCCACAGACAAATGGTTACATCACGTCGGCAAGGGCGAGGTGCCCCGGGCTCTCGTGAACCCTACCCCCCTCAAGACGCGAACGCCCGAGTTCGATGCCGCGCTGCTTGAGCTGAAATTCGAGCCCGGTATTGGCAAATCCAGGCGACGCGACGGGCAGTCGCCGGGCTTCGATCGCCCCCGCAGTGCCAGCAGCACCGCGGTAATCAGCAAGAGACCGCAGAAAGCCAACGCATTCGTCTCTCGGGCAGGCGGCTGGCGAACTTGACGCCGGCGGAGGTCGTCGCGATGCCGTCAAGCGCAAGCGGTAATCCGATAACCCAATCAACCCTACCGGCTTCGGCATAAGCCAGTAATGCGATAAGGGCGCTCGGAGAAACGAGGGTCAGCGCCAGACCCTGCGCCTCCAGCTGCCGCAATCCGAAGAACGTCGTCAGCAGCGGCGGCGTAACGAACGCCCGCCGACTCCGAAAAACCCCGAGAAACAGCCACCGATAGCCGAAGATGGTTATCCACCCCCAGGCTTGCATCGGCCCTGCTTCAACCTCGCGCCGCCGCGCCACGTGTGGTAGGCGACGGTCGCTGCAATCGTGGCGAGAAAGAGAGCGAAGGCGAGCCGTAGGACATGCGGGTCGAGGCCGGTCGCCAAACGGGCCGCCGGATACCAATCAAAGCCCACCCGGCGATGGTCGCGGCCATGCGCAGATCGACGCCGAAGCGTCGCCGATAGCGCGAAAATGCCCACACGACATTGGGCACCACCCATTATCAGGACGGTGCCCTGCGCGGTTTGCTGATCCATGCCGTAGAAAAAACCCAACAGGAGGTCACAAGAAAGCCACCGCCGACCCCTAAACAGCCCGCCAAGTAGACCGGCAACGCTACATAGGCCCGCTGCGACGGCGACACGAATTGCTGTCGCTATGGCACCATCACGACGATGTTGGGAGATGTTTCTGGTCTGGCGCGTCCGTGTCGCGTCGAGTTCCGAGATCGGATTGTGGAGCTGTGACCGGTCGAAATGGTCGTCGTTCCGCGCGGCATCGAGCATCGCACTGCCGCAGATGATGAAGCCGAGATAATTCTGTTGGAGCCGAGCGGGGTCTTGAATACGGGAAATATTACTGACGAGAATTTCACGGCCCCATCAGGGGTCAAGATGTGACAATCTAGATGGCGAAGACCTGGCACCGCTTGTTCCTTTCAACCTGCTCAACTACGCGCTCGGTCTTACCGGTATTTCACTCGCGGCGTATGTCCTAACATCGGTCTTCTGCATGTTGCCGGGTACGGTCGCCTATACTTGGCTCGGCTATGCAGGCGGATCGGCCGCTGCGGGCAACACCGGCGCCCTGCGCTATGGACTGCTCGGTTTGGGAGTGCTTGCCATGATCGCATTCCTGCCCCGGCTGTTTCGCCGGTTTCGCACGCAAGAGCCTAGATGGATCGAGTCCGACGAATTGCAGCGCCGGCTCGCGGCCGGCGATCCGCTCATGCTACTCGATGTCCGCCAGCCCGACGAATTTACGGCAGCACCCGGGCACCTGCCGGGCGCGATTAATGTTCCGCTCGGCGAACTGGCTGACAGAACCCCGGACCTGGCCCGACGCAAACAGCCGATCGTAGTGGTGTGCAAGACCGACCGGCGCTCGGCACGTGCGGCAGCGGATTTGTCCGCCGCCGGTGTCAACGATGTCGCCGTTCTCCGCGGCGGCACGGACGGTTGGCATCAGCGCGGGCTGATGCTGGAATGACCTCATAGCCGACTGCGATGCGGGCATAAAGGGAGCGAAATAGGCCAAACGACGGATGCCTGAAGAAGAAGCATGGCGGGGCTAAGCCATCGAGCACTTGGGCGATCCGCTCGGCGCAAAATATAGGTGATGGGAAAGGCCTGTTCGCCTCTGGTATTTGAAGCTCATGGCCGAACGAGGCGCGATCCCGCGAGCACACCGCTTCCTCTTGGAATGCGGCGGGGCGTGCGGCGATCTTGGCACCTTCATCCCGCACGTCATCGGAGCGATGACCGTCGCCGGTCTCGCGCCAGCCGGCCTGCTGTTCGGCTTCTCCGCCTTCCTGATCGCTACGGGCCTGTTCTACGGCCTACCATTGCCGGTGCAACCGATGAAGGCGATCTCGGCCGTGATCCTGACGGGCGGTCTGCGGCCTGGCGAGGTCGCCGCTGCCGGCATCATGATCGGGGTCGTGCTGCTCGTACTAGGGATCACCGGATGGATCGGCCGCCTCGCGCGCGCAATTCCGCAATCGGTGAGCGCCGGGCTTCAACTCGGGCTCGGGCTGTTAATGGGCGTACTCGGCTTGAAGCTGATCCTCCAAACGCCATGGCTTGGCGTGGGATCGCTCACGCTGCTGTTTGCTCTGACGCGTGTACCACACTGCCCGGCTGCGCCGCTCGCGCTTGCCGCGGCTATGATCGCCGGATGGGTGAGCGGCAAGACGGGCATCGCATCGGAAATCGCGGTTACGCGGGGCCGCCGCAGCTCATCGTGCCGAGCTGGCCCGAGATCTGGCGCAGCTTCGAGATCGCGGTGCTGCCCCAGCTTTCGCTGACGCTCACCAATGCAGTGATCGTAACCGCGAGCCTCGCGCGCGAGCTGTTTCCTTCAACCGGCTCGATTGCCAGTGAGCGCCGGTTGGCGCTGTCGTCGGGCCTCGCGAATGTGCTGCTCTGTCCGTTCGGCGCAATGCCGATGTGCCACGGGGCCGGAGGGCTGGCGGCACAATTCCGGTTCGGCGCGCGCACCGGGCTCGCGCCGATCATTTTCGGGGCTGTGCTGCTCGTACTCGCGATTGCGTTCGCCGATCATGCTGCGGCGCTGGTCGCGTTGATCCCGATGGGAGCGGTCGGCTCGCTTCTGATCTTCGCGGGCACTGACTTGGCGATCTCGCGCCGCCTCTTCGACGGCAAACCGTCCTGCCTGTGGGTGATCGGCGCGACTGCGCTCGTTACCGTGACCGTCAACCCGGCCCTCGGTCTGGTATTGGGCTGGGTCGCCGAAGTGATCCGCGCCGCGATAGTTCGCCGTTTGATCCCGGAAAGGCCGAAATCATGAAGTCTAGAACGCTGGTGCTCGCCGGTGCCGCCTGTTTGCTCACGGCCCCGGTGCTCGCGGTTGACATGCCCTATACCGGGCAACAGGCGCGCTCGGTCAAGGCGCTGTCGGATGCGGAAATCGCCGCGTTGCGCAAAGGCGAGGGGATGGGGATGGCGAAGGCCGCCGAGCTGAACGGCTATCCCGGCCCGGTGCATGTGCTACAGCTCGCCGCGCAGCTTGGGCTAACCGATCCGCAGCGGCGCGACGTACAGGCAATCTTTGACCGTATGAGTGCCACCGCGAAGACGCTCGGCAGCGAGTTGATCGCGCAGGAACAAGCTCTCGACCAGCTCTTTGCCAAGGGCGACATCACGCCCGATCGCCTTGCCGCTACGACAACGGCGATTGCTGAGCTGCAAGGCCGCCTCCGCGCGGTGCATCTGTCGGCGCATCTGGAAACCCGTGCATTGCTCAACCCGGCTCAGATCACCCGGTATGACCAGCTCCGGGGTTATGGTGACACGCCAGCTCCGGTGCAGCACCACCACCATGGCTAGAGGATTCATTTTACATAACATCCGTTCCGCGACAACGGGCTGTAAGCGCAATATAGAGATGACACCCCTGTGCAAAGTAGAGGTGACACTCCCCCGGGTTCTGGGGTCCCGGGAGGTGCGCCGTGGCGGTGGTGTCGGTGATTCGAGGGACTATGCCGGCGGCGACTTTGCGGTGTATTCGGCGGCGGGGAGGGTGCCGCCCTGATAGCGTTCGGCAATTGGGTCGGGGTTGGACGGCTCGGCAGCCAGCACCGCCTCGGCGTAAAGCTCGGAATTGTCTTCCGGCTTGTAGCCGAGGCGATACGCGTTCGAGTTATCGTACCACGAGCGCTGATTATTCGAGACGCCGTAGACAATTTCATACCGAACATCGGGA
>Ga0306922_10003337_pt1 | contig 14979 bp, 9 predicted proteins | sample sta12Cox44000082_FD_203758 | JGI IMG/M metagenome (GOLD analysis project Ga0306922, IMG submission 203758) | Lab enrichment of tropical soil microbial communities from Luquillo Experimental Forest, Puerto Rico - statoxic.12C.oxic.44.000.082 (v2)... | ecosystem: Environmental > Terrestrial > Soil... | reverse complement strand
CCACGTAACAACCCGCAACTTTGGCCAGCAGCCAGTTGCTTGAGAGCCGCGATATGCCGATAACGAAACCAAGGATGGTCGCAAGCACGATGCCGATCCCGGCAACCAGCAGGGTATTGAGCAAGCCGACCCAGAATGCGCGCCCATAAGTCGAGCTGCGCGAAGAGTATTTGATCAGAGTCTGGCTGATATCGAAGCCCGCGGTCTGATCCCAGAATCCGAAGCCGGAAGCGATCCTGGCGCGCGCGAGATTCTCGATCGCATTGCTGGCGGCGCCGTAAACGAGAAAGACGACCACGGCACATAGCGCGACCTGGTAGGCAATGCTGCGGACCCGCGGATCATTGTAAAAAACGACGGATGCGGGGCGCGCCGACGCCGGCAGGTCAGTCGCCATGTCCCCCTCGTCCGACGTGTGGCGGCAATAACTTTCCCAACGACATGACCGCGGGCGCGCCGCCCGCGGTCAATCTCCGCGGCATGTGGTCAGCGGATTGGTGGTGCGTATTGGATTCCGCCCTTGGTCCACAACTTGTTCAATCCCCGCTCGATCTTGAGCGTCGAGCCCAACCCAACATTCCGCTCGAATGATTCGCCGTAGTTGCCGACCTGTTTGACGATGCGCACCGCCCAGTCCTTGCTCAGGCCGAGTTGTTCGCCGAAATTGCCTTCGGTTCCGACAAAGCGTTTGATCTCCGGATTGGTGGACTTCAGCGCCTCATCGACATTCTTGGATGAAATATTGAGCTCTTCAGCGTTCATCATCGCGAACAGTGTCCACTTTACGATGTCGAACCATTGATCGTCGCCGTGACGCACCGCAGGACCGAGCGGCTCCTTGGAGATGATCTCCGGCAGAATAATGTGTTCGTTCGGATCGGTGACGCGCAGCCTTTCCGCATAGAGCGCGGAGGCGTCGGTGGTGTAAGCGTCGCAGCGCCCGGCGTCGTAGGCTTTCACGGCCTCATTCGCGGTGGCGAAGGTCACGGACTTGAGCTGCATCTTGTTGGCGCTGAAATAGTCCGCGAGGTTCAGCTCGGTTGTTGTGCCCTGCTGAACGCAAACTGAAGCCCCGTTGAGCTCGAGCGCCGAGTTCACTTTCAGTGTCTTGCGTACCATGAAGCCTTGACCGTCGTAGTAGTTCACGCCGGTGAAATTCAGGCCGAGCGAGGTGTCTCGCGACGAGGTCCACGTCGTGTTGCGGGCGAGGACGTCCACTTCGCCAGACTGCAACGCCGTGAAGCGATCCTTGGCCGACAGCGGGACGTATTTGACCTTCTCGGCATCGTTCAGCACTGCAGCTGCGACGGCTCGGCAAAAATCCACATCGAGGCCGGTCCATTTTCCCTGCGCGTCGGGGAGCCCGAAGCCCGCGAGCGTACCGTTGGCACCGCAATTCAAAATACCGCGATCCTTGACGGCTTTTAGTGTCTGAGCGGACGCACTCTGCGCTGCGACGGCAAGCAACAATACAAGTACTGTGGTAATTCGCTTCATGTGACTGTTCCTTCAAACACTCTTGGGAGGTGCGGACGTTTTCGGGACACCCAAAATTCCGTCGCCGGAGCTGGATTCGGCAGTAACAACTATCCGTTTCACGCCCTCACTTAGCGATAGCCCCCTATTTCGGGCATCACAGAACGATCGGATTGCCGGGTCAAGGGGTTGACGCTTGCGTCTTGTGCGGACGATATGTCTGCCGCGCGAAACTCGCGATCAACAGGATGCCGCGTTCGTATGTCGAAGAAGCCCAAAGGTCCGATCAAAAGCGATACCCGCCTCGTCACCTCCGGCCGTGACCCGCAGGCCTACCATGGTTTCGTAAACCCTCCCGTCTATCACGCCTCGACCCTGCTCTACCCGACTGCCGAGGATCAGGTCGCCCATCGCGCGCGTTACAACTATGGTCGCCGCGGCACACCGACCTCCGAAGCGCTCGAAAACGCCCTGCGCGAGATCGATGGCGACGCCTGCGCAGGCGTGGCCCTGCTGCCATCCGGTCTTGCAGCAATATCTGCAGCTTTGCTTGCCACCGCCCGCGCCGGCGATCACGTGCTCGTCCCCGACAGCGTGTACCGGCCGACACGCAATTTCTGCAATGGCGTCTTCAAAAGATTCGGCGTGGAGACAACCTATTATGATCCTCTCGTCGGCGCTGATATCGCTAGGCTGTTCAAGCCGAACACGCGGGTTGTTTTCGTCGAGGCCCCTGGATCGCAAAGCCTCGAGATGCAGGACATTCCGGCCATCGCGAAGATTGCCCACGAGCGGAACGCGGTCGTTCTGATGGACAATACGTGGGCGACGCCGCTTTATTTCCGCGCCTTCGAGAAAGGCGTCGACCTCTCAATTCAGGCCGGGACCAAATATATCGGCGGCCACTCGGACATCATGTTCGGCTGCGTATCAGCCAATGCGGCGACACTGCCGCCGTTGAAAGATACAGTCTACTCGATGGGCCTGTGCGTCGGCCCCGACGATATGTACCTCGCGCTGCGAGGACTGCGCACGCTCGGTGTTCGTCTTGATCGCCACTACCAGTCGGGGTTGCGCGTCGCGCGATGGCTCGAACAGCGTACGGAAGTCCTGCGCGTGATTCACCCCGCTCTCGAGAGCGACCCGGGACACAAAATCTGGAAACGGGATTTCACCGGCGCCTGCGGCCTCTTCAGCGTCGTATTCAAGCCCACAAGCGAACAATCGGTGCACGCTTTCCTGAATGAGCTAGCCCTGTTCGGCCTCGGCTATTCATGGGGCGGCTTCGAAAGCCTGGCCATACTGTTTGACTGCACCGAATACAGGACCGCCACCAAATGGGCGCCGGGCGGGCCGACGGTGCGGCTCCATATTGGCCTTGAAGATCCGGACGACCTTATCGCCGATCTCGAACGAGGATTTTCGGCTATGGCCGCGGCCGCGGGTCGGCGCGCCTCGTAAATTGTCAGGCTGCGGCTGCCGTACCTCCGCCGCGCAAGACAAATTGCAGATTGCGCAAGTAAACGAAGACACCAAAAGCCTGCCCTATGATGAACACGGGGTCCTTACGATAGAGCGCATAGCCGAGCAGCATCAAACCGCCGCCGATCGAGAAAACCCAGAACGCCGTCGGCACGACACTCTTGCCGGCGCGTTCCGACGCAATCCACTGCACGACGAAACGCATGGCGAACATTGCCTGCGCGATATAGCCGACCAGAATTCCCCAATCCGCTGTACCGACGAACACGTCGTGCAGATACCCACCCACCGCCTGTGCGATATCGATCAGCATTTGTACGGTCCTTTAAACGCGCATGAATTTTTCCGAAAAACGGGCCTCAATTTTCGGGATCGTGCGCTAGTCCTCAATTTGCGGAATTCGTTTTTTGCGGCGGATAAGCCACCACACGCCGGCCAGATCCAGGACCCCTACCCACAGTCGGTCCCACATCCCGTAGTTTGACACGCCATGCGCGCGCGGACGATCGACGACATCAACGTAGCCGATGTCGTAACCTTCGCGTCGCACTAGTGCCGGCAGGAACCGGTGAAGTCCATCAAAGCTCGGCAGACTGAGAAACACGTCACGGCGGAACGCCTTCAGGCCGCAGCCCGTGTCGCGCGTTCCATCCCGCAGGACAGCACCGCGCACGGCATTGGCGATGCGCGACTGAAACTTCTTGAAACCACTCGCCTTGCGACCGACGCGCTGTCCAGCGACGAGGCCGGTACGTGGCGCGCCCGCCTCAAGCGTGCGGATCAGCGCCGAGATGAAAGCCGGATCGTTTTGTCCGTCTCCGTCGAGTGTCACCACGATCGGCGCGCGGGCAGCGGCAACACCAGTGCACACCGCGGCCGACTGGCCGCAGGATTGCTTATGGCGGACACGACGAAGCCAGGCATGCTGGGTAATCAGCTGTTGAAGCTCGACTTCTGTAGCGTCGCTGGAACCGTCGTCAACATAAACGACCTCGAACGGCCATTTGCCGTTCAGGGCTTTGGCGATTTCCGTCACAAGCGGAGCGATATTGCCGGCCTCGTTGCGTACCGGCACGACAACGGAGACCGCCGGATCGATACTCGTCATAACGGGATGTCTTATGGGGCCAGAAGCTCTCGGGCAACCGCCTTCATGCGCCTCAGGGAAGGCCCCGGATATTGATGGACTCGACCATCCTGCCCGATCGTGAAGCCAAGGTGGCGCTGTGCAAAATAACGCCGGACGAGCGCCGCCCCGATGATGCCGACCAGCGCCCCTGCCAGCACATCGGAAGGATAATGTGCCACCAGCACCACTCTACTGACGACGATAAGCAATGCATAGACAAGCAGGATGGTCCGGGCGCGCGGCCATAGCGTGCCGAAAGCCACCAACACCGCGAAGGCTGTGGTGGCATGTCCGGACGGCATCCCTGAATAGGCAGGCACCCACTTAAAAGGATCGAACAGGAGGGGATCGAGACTGCCCCCGACGTAAGGCCGCGCCCTCCCGATCATCCGCTTGATGATGGTGACGAACAGGCCAGGGACCGCAATTGCCGTGAACAGAAAACCGACGCGGACCATGATCGTTGCCAGGACCCGTTGCGAGAACGGGGTCAGCACGGGCGGCAGTGCGGCCAGCACAAGAAACAAAATTCCAAGCGGCCAGAGGAACCAGCCGGATTTTCCAAACTCGGTGATTTCATCGAACACGGACACCACCCATCGGGGCAGATGGGCGACAGACCGCGTCACGGCGGCGTCGACGAACACCATCAGGAACAGGATCGCGGCAACGGACATACCCGCCGCGATCGCTAGATCGCGCGGCGAGAGCGGCCACGCCCGCACCGGCGCCTTGCCCGAAGCGCGCGTCAGCAGGCCGAGTGCAGTCCTGACATTGGCGACGCAGCGCCGCAGCGTGGCAACCGCCTCGCTCTCCATTCGACTGATCCCGTTGCTAACGCTCATGATCCTGCCTGCGAACGGAAGACGGACAGCGATACCGGCTTTCCGATACTGATGTTATAGCCCTCGATCCGTCCGACGAGCGAATAGCGCAGGCCAATCGTCTCAGCGCGCTGCACAAAGCCACGCTCGCTGCGCGGATCGATCAGCGCGTACTGGCACGGGCCCGCCCGCAGGAAATCGGCAGCGCTGGCTCCATCGGTAAAGCGAGTCTCCGTGCCGAGGAGAAACACAAGGCTCGGCTCCTGATAGGCAAATGTCGATGCGACGTGCGGACGCGCGCAATCGCTTGCGTTGATTTCCTGCGCTATCAAGGCGCTGGGAAACAATGTCGGCAGCAGAGGGAATGTGATTGCGTAGACCGTAATTGCGACAAACACCGAAGCAATCATCCCACGCAAGAGCGAAAGTTCGGCGCCATCCACTTCATAGAGCCACCAAGCAAACAGGCCGAAGATCACGGCTAGCGCTGCGAAGGGCCAGGCGATCAACCCGAGTTCCCGACCGAACAAGATGAACAGGATCACCGTCGCAATCGAAATGGCCCCCGGCAAAAGAAACCAGCCGATCGTACCGCGCACCATCCAGCGTTGCTTTGTCAGACCGTAGGATTCAAGAATGCCGGCAATCATGATTGCGATCGCCGGATAGAGCGGCAGAACGTAATGCGGCAACTTGGTCATGACCACTTCGAAAACGAGCCACGAAGGCAATAGCCACGCGAGCAGAAACCGCGTGCGGGGTTCGTGCCGAAATCGCCACACGATCGGTGCCGCCAAGCCCGCCAGCACGGCGCCGGGCCAGAAGGTCACCCAAAACAGCAGAAAATAGTATCCGGGAGGCGCGCCATGTGCCTCCTGACTGCTCGCGACCTTGTCGAGCATGTCGTGCCCGATCGCCTGCACGAAGAAACTGGCGCCGGATTTTGCGATGATCGCCACGAACCATGGCGATACCAGCACAACGAACCAGATCACGCCGGCGACCGGCCGTAGCAACCACAGCCAGCGCGCCGATTTGTCGACCACGGAGAGGACGATGATCGCGAGCCCGACGAACATGGGGACCAGCGGTCCCTTGAGCAGCACACCGGCGGCGATCGCAGTCCACAGAATGGCGGGCTCGATCCAGCCAGCCTTGGCCTCAAGTTCACTCCGGCTGGCGAGATAGATGCGCGCCAGCGCTCCCATGGCGGCGACCGAGGTCAGCAACAACATGGCATCGGTCTTGGCGAGGCGCGCCTCAACGCCAAGCATTACGGAGCTTGCCATCATCAAGGCAGCAATAACGGCAGCGCGACGGGGAACAAAAGCGAGGGCGGTCCAGTAGGTCAGCAGAACGGCGCCGATCGCACCGAACAGTGACGGCAAACGATAGAGCCAGATGGTTGTTCGTGCCCGCGGTACGCCTAGGGCCTCACCGGCTTTCACCGCGGCTGCCTGCAGCCAGTAAATTCCCACCGGCTTTTTATACCGAACCTCGTTCTGGAAGCGGATATCGACGTAGTCGCGCGCCTCCAGCATTTGCTTTGTCGCCTGCGCGAAGCGCGCCTCGTCGCGATCGACCGCCGGTATCTGGAAGAAACCCGGCAGGAATGCGCACAGCGAAAACACCACAAGCAGAGCCAGCGCACGCCGGTGCGAGGCCACGGCGAAATCCAGCGCCGCCGTCAGGCTGCGCCGCAGGCCAAGCTGGGAATGTGCCGCTTCAGTGGTCGTGCTCACGCCGTCAAGAACCTTGATCCGTCGATTTCTCCGGACAATAGGGCCAAGGCCCTAGCATGTCATTCGCGGCTATTGGAGCCTTACTGTGACGCTGTCGGAGGTGCCACGGGCGTCCATAACGGTCAGCCGGACAAATCCGGGCCCGTCAGGCTGAAAGAACAGCGTCCCGCGGCCACTCGCAGCCGTGGTCGGCACGCCATTGACCAGAACCGTGAGCGGCCCGCGCCCACCGCTTATTTTTAGTGCAACAGGATCGCGCTGCGCGCCTGTGGCGATTTCAAGTCGCGCTCCGTCCGGCGGGAATATGATGCGCGGCGCCTCGACCGCCTCGCCTGGACCGGTGATGCCGAAACGTTGCAGCGGCGGCGGCAGCTTGTTGCTCGCCGCAAAAATTGTACCTGTCGGCGCACGTGGGAGGGCCTCGGGCGCTAAGCCCGAGCGGGCGAAAGCTTCGAAGAGAATTGGCGCGGCTGAAGTCCGGCCGACAAGACCAGGTACTGGCGCGCCATCGGGACGCCCGACCCATACGCCGACCGTCATGCGGCCGTCGAACCCGATGGCCCAAGCATCGCGGTACCCGTACGAGGTGCCCGTTTTGAAAGCGATACGGCCATGAGGTGCGTTATCGGGCGGCGGCGCGCCCAGGAGGATGTTGCCGACGTACCAGGCGGCCACGGGACCAAGTAGCCGGTGCGGCATCCCTAGGTCGGCCAGCCGACGCTCGGTCAAAGCGATCGCCTCACCCTGCCGCGCGAGGCCGGCATAGAGCATGACCAGGTCCGCCAGGCGGACGCCCACGCCGCCAAGCCCCATGGCGAGGCCGGGCGCTTCGCCTTTCGGCAAGACGAGCACCGCTCCGGCCTGGGACAAACGCGCGCCCAGACGGCTTACGCCAATCTTGTTGAGAACCGCGACCGCCGGAACATTGAGCGACAATTGCAGCGCACGTCGAACCGTGACCACACCCTGGAAGGTCAGATCGAAATTTTCCGGCTTATAGCTGCCATAGCGGCTCGGCCGGTCATCGATCAGCGTGTCGGGATGAATGACGCCATCTTCGAATCCAAGGCCATAGATGAATGGTTTTAAAGTGGAGCCTGGCGAGCGCAGGGCCTGCGTCATGTCCACCTGCCCGGCCCGGCGCGCGTCAAAATAGTCTGCGGACGCAACGCGCGCCCTTACCTCGCCAGTCACATTGTCGACCGCGAGAATGGCGACGGAAATATCCGGTCCGAGAGCTTGTGCACGATCATGCGCGAGCTGCTGCAGGTTCTTCTGCAGGAAGAGGTCGAGCGTCAGTCGATGCTCGCGGCGGTCGGGCTCGAGCAGGACCACCTGATCCGCGGCATGCGGTGCCAGCACGGGCAAAGGCTTGCGCTCGTGCGGAACCGGCTGGGCTTTTGCCCGCGCGATTTCGTCGGGTGGCATGAGGCCCGCCAACGCAGCGCGATCGAGTACACGATCGCGCGCAGCACGCGCCGCAGTCGGGAAACGATCGGGCCGGCGCAATTCGGGAGACTGCGGCAGGGCGACCAATAACGCTGCTTCGGCCAGCGACAGTTTGCGCGGCTCCTTGCCGAAATAGGCAAGTGAAGCTGCACGCACGCCCTCCAGATTCCCGCCATAGGGCGCGAGCGCCAGATAAAGCGCAAGAATACCGTCCTTGCCGAGCGCGTGTTCAAGCTCGAGCGCACGTACGATCTGACGCATCTTGGCGCCCAGGCTGCGCCGCTCGCGTGACTCAAGAAGCCGCGCGACCTGCATGCTGATCGTCGAAGCGCCAGAGATGATTTGTCCGCGCGAAATAAATTGAACTGCGGCACGTCCCAACGAGAGCGGATCAACGCCGTGATGCTCGCGGAAGCGTTTGTCTTCGTAGTTGAAGAGAAGTTTGAGGAATCGCGGCTCGACATCACGCTCCGAAACCGGCAGTCGCCAACGTCCCTCGCTCGTTGCATAGGCACGCAAGAGCCGCTCTTCGCGATCGAGAACCACGTGCGAATACTCGAGATTCTTGCCCAGAAGCGCCGGTCCAAGTTGGCGGACCCAGACCGCTCCGGCAAGTGCGATAGTGGCACCAACACCGCCTGCAACCGTCAAAATTGCTCGCCAATGCTTCATCGCGGCGCAATCTCGATGTTGCCGGTCGCGGTCCGGCCAAAACGATCGGGCCGGTACATGTCTTCGACCTTTGCCTGCGGCAGTACGTATCGTCCAGGCGAGACCGCGCGTACGACGTAGGCGACACCGAATACGGGCGACGAATCCTGCTTGCGATCGAAAGCCGCGCTGAAGCGGTCATCGCGGAATTCGGAGTTCACCGGTTCAACCGCGTCGGTGATCCAGGCCAGCGTGCCCGTCTCCCCCGACGAGACAAGGCGGGGGTTATCAATCTCAAAGCCGGCGGGCAGATAATCGGCAACGATGACGCGCCCAAACTGTGGTTGCGGCTCTGTCATTTTCAGCACGACGACGAAGCGCTGGTTCTGCCGGGATTTGCCGGGGTCGGCCGGTTCCCCGTCCAGCGTGTAGTATTTGCGTTCGATTCTGAACCCATCTTCCGCCGCCGGTTCAGGGGTGAGTGGCGCTCCGCTGACCGAGACGACGGCCTGCACATTGCCTTCACCTTGGTTTGCGACTGCAAGCGGACTTGCGAGATCGTCTGGGCGCAGACTGCGATAAAGCGCGCCCTGACGGGGCTCGCCGTTCACCGCAAGCGAGATTGCGTTGAGTTGTTTGGTGACCGTACGTGCCGCGAGCACGAGCCACGCATCTTCCTGCGTCGACGTGCTTGAGCTGAGAGAGCGCGCGGCATCGATGCGCAGCACGGCGTCGTCGATCGTCTTCTGTAGCGCCTTTCCTTCCGAGGCCAGCGTCACCAGCGCCGCAGCATCGCGCAGGGCTGAGCCGAAATCAGCGCGGCCGAGGTCGAATTTCGGCTGCGGCGAAATAGCGTTGAGTGCCGCCAGATAGATGTTATCGGCGCGTTCCTTGTCGCCGACCATCGCCAGCGCCGCGGCAATCTGGGCTTTCGCAATCGGCGTCGCCAAGTCCGCAAGCCTGACATCGGCGAGGTAACGCAGATCGCCCACCGGCGCCGCGCCGTTGCGCGCCAATACATAGAGCGCGTAGGCCAATTCACGTCCGCCATTCTTGTTCGGCTCGGGCGCCGTAGCGACGTAGTTGCGCAACCGATCGATGGCGAGCGTGTAGGCCGTTGCCGGAATGTCGAAGCCGCGCTCGCGTGCACGCGTCAGGAAATCCGTGACATAGGCGTCGAGCCACGGGTCATCACCGCCGACCGACCACAAGCCGAACGAGCCATTCGAGTCCTGCCGCGCCAGAAGGCGCGGAATGGCATCCTTGATGCGCTGGTCGGTTTCACCGTCCGGAGCTAGCCGCGCCTGTTGGGCGAGCTCGTTCACGTAGAGCATGGCCATTGCCCGGCTGGCGATCTGCTCGGAGCATCCGAACGGATAGCGATCGAGTGCATTGATCAGTGTCGCCGCATCAAGCGACGTCGAGACAGCGACTGAAAGCCCCGCGCGACCAGTGCCGGGAACAAAATCGGCAAACAGGTCCTTCGAGAGCGTGAGCGTTTCACCTTTGGCAAGCGAGCGCACGCTACGGCGAGTCAGAATTTGAGTGGCCGACCTTACATCGAGCGCATAGGTGCGCTCGAGACTGAAATTGTCGGGCCCTGTCACTTTCACACTCACCGTGCCGGCTCCCGCCCCACTGGCACCGACCGGCAGCGAAACCCGGTCGCGCTGTTTCGCAGCAAGCTTGAATGTCAGCGGCTTGTCGTCGTCACGCTTGATGGCGCCGTCGGTCATGACCGCGAGACTGTAGTCGCCGGGAGCGCCTTCGACGTTGTCGAGCTCAAGCTGGACCGCGCTCTTGTCGCCGGTCCGCAGGAAACGCGGCAAAGTCGCGGTCAGTACAACCGGGTCGCGCACGATCACGTCGCCGGACGCCTTGCCGACCCTATCCTTGCTCCACGCAATGGCCATCACGCGAACTGAGCCGGCGAAAGCGGGGATATCGAATTGCACCTGGGCGGAGCCATCGCGGCCGACGGCAACAATCCCTGAATAGAGTGCGAGCGGCGCCTGCGTCGGTGGCGAGCCCGACAGCTCGTTGCCGGCGCTGTCGCCGCCCGAGCGAATTTGTCCGCGGGCGCCCTGCATGCCGTCGATCAACTGACCATAGAGATCGCGGATCTCGGCCGTGAGACGGCGCTGCCCGAGATAGTAATCATCCGGCGCGGGTGGCTTGTAGTTTGTAAGATTGAGGATACCGACATCGACAGCAGCGACGACGACGCGCGCTTCCTCACCAGCCGAGAGGCCGGTCAGCTTGATCGGCACCGTCAACCGCGTATTAGGCCGCATCGTCGCCGGCAATTTCATGTCGAGCGCCAAAGTGTGCGCCGCACGATCGATCGAGAACCATTGCACCCCGATTGCGCGGCCAGGCATACGTTGTGCCGGCGCATCGAGCGCGCGGCGCAGGGTCGCAACCATGTAGGCGCCCGTGCCCCAATCGCGGCCAACGGTCATGTTGACCCGTGCCACGCCGGCTTTCACGTCTTGCGACTGACTGGCAACGAGACGATCGGTCAATACGTTGATCGTGAGGCGGCCGGCCGTCCGCGCGGTCATTATCACATTCATCGCCTCTCCCGGCTTGTAGTCGGGTTTGTCGAGGGCGACTTCCAGAAGATCCGGCGTGTCGGCATTAGCTTCAGCATAGAAACCGGCGTCGAAACTGAGCGACGTGATGGGTCCGTTCGATTCGCCCGTCGAAACTTCCAGGCGATAGCGCCCCCATTTGACGGGAAGAGACAGACGTCCCGGTTTGTCAGCGGCAAGATCGACCGTGCCGCTCGCGACTCTTTCCGTTCGTTTGACCGGCTCGAACTCCCACTGGCCGTTCTGGCGATACCACTGATAGCTGCTCTCAACCTTGAGCAGGTCGTAGTGTACGCCGTTTTTCGCGAGCGTTTTGCCATCGGGCGACAGCATGATCACGTCGAAATCGGCATTGGCGCCGTCAGCCAGTGATCGGCCGGAGAACATCGGCTTTACGCCAAGCATCGCGCTGTCCGAAGCGATCGGCAGCGTAAGATTGCGCGCGACAGCGCGGCCGCCGGATTCTGCCATCCGCACCGTGACCTGCGCTTCCAGTGGTCGGCTGCTCGCCGGCGTCGTGTCGAGCTTGACGGGAAACTTCGCTTTGCCGGCCGCGTCCGTGCTCGGCAGATCGTCGAGTTCCTGACGGACCGGTGTCACGTCATCGTCGAACAGGCCGAAGGCGTAGCCGGCAAAGCCGGGCAGTTCCTTGGCCGAGGCGATCGCTACCTCTCCGGACAGCTCTAGGTTTGAGGCTGGCGCGCCATAAAGAAAACGTCCGTCGACACTGAGTTGCACTGGTGCTGCGCGCGATATGTTTTTCGCGGCCGAGGAAAGATCGAATTCGAGACGGTCGGGCACATAATCTTCGACCATGAACGTGGTCTCGCCTACCGCCGGACGCTTGGGATCGGTATAGGCCGCCACGCGCCAGGTCCCGGTTGATGCCGAAGAAACGAGCGGTACGCTCATTGAACGGCCCCCGAGGCCCTGATCGGCGACAAGCGCGCGCCGATATTCAACACCGTCGGGCCGCGTGATCACCATGGTCAAAGGAGCGTTTGGTGCGGCAGCCCCCCGTGCATCACGCAGGAGCGCTGTAACGGCCACGGTTTCGCCGCTGCGGTAGACGCCGCGCTCCGTATAGACGAAAGCGTCGAGGCCAGCCGGAACCGACCTCCCCGCGACGCCGCGGTCGGAGAGGTCAAACGCCGGCGATTTGAGGCTGAGAAAGGCATAATCGCCTTTCTCGCTGGCAACGATGGCCGCGGGGGCAACACCACCCTCACCGCGCGCCAGCCCGGCCTCAAAATGAATGAAGCCATTGCGATCGGTCTGGCGGACAGCGAGTACCTCGTTGTTGCGCGCGATCAAACGCACCTCGACACTGCTGCGTGGATCCGCGCTCGCGAGCGAGTGTATAAAAACATCAATGCCGTCGTGCGTCGTGTAGGCGGTGAGCCCGAGATCGGAGACAATGAACCACTGCGTCGCCTGTTGCCCGTATTCGGTCGAAACGACGTCCTTCGGCTCGGCGGTCATCACATAGAGGCCCGGGGCGAGATCCTTGACCGCCTGATCTAGCGGGAACGCCGTAGTCACCTCGGCGTTGAGTTTGGACTCAACCGCCAGCTCGCCGCTCCAGATTTTCGCTCCGCGCTCGCTCGCAAGCCGCTGTGATTGGTAGCGGCTCATATTGCGTTGGAATTCGTAGCCAAGAAGAGAATCCAGGAGATTGCGGTCGCCGATCCGATAGATCGCGAGCACCACCGCCTGCGTGTTGACGCTGAGTACAGGAATTCCTTTCTGGCCCGCGCGCGGCAGGACATAGGCTTTGCCCGAAAAACGTACGAACGGTTTGCGGTCGCGCACAAAGATGGTGAATTCAGCCGATTTCGCGAGTGTTTCTTTCACGACGGACGGCAGGCCGGCACGCAGCGTCACCGAATAGCGTTCGCCGTGTTTGAGACCCTCGACGCAAAGTTGCTTCTCGTTTGTCGAAACCGCGGGTCGATCCACGCCGGCAACAGCAACGAAAAGTGAGAAGTCAGTCCGACGGCCCGGCAATTCTTCGGAGAACTGGAAGCATGCACGCGGCGAGATGGAGTCGGCGTCGACGGTAAAATCGAGCAACCGGAAACCATATTCGGCCCGCAGCTTCTCATATTCGCCTCGCAGCTCGGCGGTCTCCCGCAGGTCAAGGGAGCCACGCATCGCGTCGAGCGCACTACGCCATTGCTGCCGGTCGACAAGAGTCCGCCCGAGGACGGACAAACTGTCGGCTTCAAGATTGCGGTCACCAGCGCGTACATACGCGATGTACGCGGCAGTCGACGCACGATCGAGTAGCAGCGCCTTTTCTCGATCATCGCGCGGCTTGATTTGAAGGATGGTGCGGGCGAGCCTCAACCAGCTCGACGCGTCGTCCGGCGCAACGGCGACAAGCTGGCCCAGCACCAACATGCCTGAGCGGAAGTCGTTCTTTTGGAAGGCTGCGTCAGCGTCGCGTTTCAACGCCGCCGGCGGCTTGGTCACGGTACCGGCATCGCTTTTGATCTGCGCTTCGAGCTTGACGGCAGCTTCATCGAGCGCGCTTTGCTTGAGGGGCTTGTCGGCCGCGATCGCCGACGACATGGCAAAGGCCAGGAACGCGGCGGCGAGGCCGGCGCGAACAAAGCGAAGCATGGATCAAATCCTCCGGAAGCAACGGATCGCCGCACGCGTCATTTCAAGTCCCTATGGTGTCGAGCACATGGCAGCAGGAGCGGCGAACTGGAGGCAAGCATGCCGCGCCATTGCTTAAATTGATACGATGTTCAAATAGGTCAGTTGATATCTTGAGAATCGACATTAACCGGCCTGAGAAATCACTCTAAGGCCTTCATTTTCTGGTTGAATTTGGCTCGCCGCGGTAAGCTTTTCTTGCCGATTTTCGGGTATCCATGGCCTTGTTCGGCCGGATCGATGAATATGTCTAAGACTTAGCGATGCATGTTTGGCGCGGCATCTTTGCACCGCCGGTCAGCGACGGCTAAACCCTGTGGGCCGACCCCGTAGCTCAGCCGGATAGAGCATCAGCCTTCTAAGCTGAGGGTCGCAGGTTCGAATCCTGCCGGGGTCGCCAATATAATCAAGGACTTAGTTGCCAAGCGCAAACCTAGCAGATTGGTCGGTAAGCAACCGGGTAAGCAAATTTGCCAAGGATTCAAGTAAAACCGCAGGGATTTCTCCCGGCGGCTTTGTCCCGTCAGATGGCAATCGCCTATTGGCCGGCCAATTCGGCGATCATGCACCGAGGATCGCCGTAGAAAATCCAATCGAGTAACTGGTGATGCGCGCGAACAAACTCCGTCAGTGCAATTTCTGCCCGCTCGCTCTCGGGCTTGCCGGCGGCCCGGCGCCGGCAATATTCAGCCGCCCTTGCGGTCTCCACTCGATCGAAAGCTTTCCCGGCGTTTGTCAGGCTATCGGCGATTGTCTCAATGCGATCGGCGGACGCCGACCAATCGATTATTCGTGGTGATGCCATTGATCCGAAGCCGGCCTTTCGGCCGCGGCAATCCGAGCGTTCGTTGCCCAAAGCGGACATTCCACTATGTCGCATTTGATGTCGCTATTGGGGGTAAAGCGGACATTCCACTATGTCGCATTTGATGTCGCTATTGGGGGTAAAGCGGACATGCTTGTTTGCG
>Ga0306922_10003336_pt1 | contig 14979 bp, 13 predicted proteins | sample sta12Cox44000082_FD_203758 | JGI IMG/M metagenome (GOLD analysis project Ga0306922, IMG submission 203758) | Lab enrichment of tropical soil microbial communities from Luquillo Experimental Forest, Puerto Rico - statoxic.12C.oxic.44.000.082 (v2)... | ecosystem: Environmental > Terrestrial >... | reverse complement strand
AGCCGCCCGGCGCCTACGGCATGGCGGTGGCGGGCGATCAATCGGTGTGGTTCGCCGAGGATCAATCCGATCTGATGGCGCGGGTCGATCCGGCGAGCGGCAAGGTCGAAGAGTTCAAGATTCCGTTCGACGGCTTTGCCTATCCGCGCCGCATGAACGTCGACGTCGACGGCAACGGCGATCTGTGGGTCGGCCTGTGGAATGGCGGCAAGCTGATGAAGGTCGATCACAAGACCAAGCAGATGACGATCTACTCGCCGCCGACGCCGGCTTCCGGTGCCTATTCGGTGGTCGTGGACAAGAAGAACAATCTGGTCTGGGTCAGCCTGCAGCAGGTCGATAAGATCGCCCGCTTCGATCCGAAGACCGAAGAATGGGTTGAATTCCCGCTGCCAGGCGGAATCCGATCCGCGCCGCATCGAGATCGACCCGACCAATCCGAACCGCATCTATTTTGCCGGCAACATTCCGGGCCGCGTGGGGTATGTGGAGGTGCTGCCGCAGTAAAGCGGGTGGCGGCGCGGCGAACTTGGTTGACGTGGCCGACCCTCGTAGGGCGCAATAAGCGAAGCGCATTGCGCCTCCTGGGCGCGCACGCGCTGGCGAAGGCGCGCGCGCTTTCATCGTTTCATCGCGATGGGGCCCAGACCAATTCCCGAACTGTGCAGGCGAATTCGACGGACCGGTGAACTTGGCGAGGTATTGGTGGCGCAATGCGCTTCGCTTATTGCGCCCTACGCACCATCCCTCGTTGTGCTAACGTCCCCACTCATCAATGGGAGGAGCTCATGAAAGCCAATTGCAACATGACGGTGGCGGCGCTTGCGAGCTTCGTTGTCGGTGCGCTCGCGATGATGCTGTCAGGTGTCGCTACGGCCGTGGCGCAAGATGCGGTTCGCATACGTGGCACCATCGAACGCATCGACGGCTCCACTTACGTGGTCAAGGCACGCGATGGTGCCGAGCTGAAGGTGACGCTCGCCGACAACCCGCAAATCGCCGGCGTGGTCAAGGCATCGCTTTCCGACATCAAGCAGGGCTCGTTCGTGGGTATCACGGGGATGCCGCGGCCCGACGGCAGCCAGAGCGCGCTCGAAGTACACATCTTTCCCGAGTCGATGCGGGGAACCGGAGAAGGACACTACCCATGGGATCTTCGGCCCCAGAGCACGATGACGAACGCGAACGTTGAAAACGTCGTCACCGCCGTTGATGGGCCGACGCTGACGTTGAAATACAAGGACGGAGAAAAGAAAATCTTTGTCCCCGCCGATGCGCCCATTGTCTCCTACGTGCCGGGAGGCAAGGCCGACCTCAAGGCGGGAGCAAAAGTCTTCGTCGTCGCGGCAAAACAAGCCGATGGAACGCTGCAAGGCCGCGCGTGGCGGGTCGGCCGGGATGGAATAACACCGCCCATGTGAGGACGCGTAGGGCACAACAGGCGAAGCGCATTGCGCCATCTGGACGCGGTGCGCGTCCGTTAGCTGTCACGCAAGCCGATCTTCGTCCCTTCGCCACGATCTGATGGCGGGGATATAGCGGGAAGACTGAACTGGGCAAAACCGCGGCGCGCGGAGAGCTCGGCAACGCATGACTGGCGCACTGCGCTTCGCCTATTGCGCCCTACGCGCTGAAAGCCTGATGCGCAGAACAGGTATTGCCGAGATAAGCGCCCCTGCCGCTAACTTGGAACTCGGCTCCCGGGCTCGACGGGCATTGTTTCGAGCTTTTCCAGCAGTTCACATAGGACACGCGAAAAAGGCGCAGCCATATCCGCGCGGTATTCGCTCTTGAGGCGCCGGCCTATTTCCCGCAATCGCTGCCGCCTGCGGTGAATCGCAAGCCGTCGCGCCCTTCGGTCTTGCGCGAGTTCCGGTTTCATGCGCCGCCATCGAAAGTGGGTGACGGGCTCGGTCGTGATAGATCGCGAGCCCCGCCACCCGGCTCCTCTCATTATTTTGGCCTCATGGGTACTGAGAGGGGCCAGCCGGGGCATCAGGCCCCGGCGGTAAAGTTAACCACCCTACATAAGACCTGGTTCCGACCGGCATCGTTTTTCTTTTCGGCCCCTATCGGCGGCAAGCTTGAGCGAGCTGCACCCTGGGTTTCGCTTCGCAACAGCAGCAAACAGGGGCAGGTCACTGCGCGTGACCTGCCCCTTTTCCCGGTGAGACCGGTTCGCGCACCCGAAGCGGTGCGCGATGCTTCGGGCGAAAGCTAGTCGAGCGGCTCCACCTGCACGAGCCTGTGGTCGTGGTTGCTGCCGACCCAGAACGTCACCGGCGTCGTCGAATTGTCGACGAACACCGTGCGCATGTTCGTGTCGGTCGGCATCAGGTACTGCACCGCGGTGTTGGTCTTTGGATCGAGCCGCACGACGCGATCGGTGTGCATCGTGGAGGCCCACAGCTCGCCGTTCTTGTCGAAATTGGCCCGGTAGGGGAACGTGTAGTCCGGCAGCTTGTATTCCGTGAACTGCCCGGTCTTGGTGTCGAACAGCGCCGCCTTGCTTGCGCGATACTCCGTCACCAGGATGCGATCCTGATCGTCGATCTGCATGCGGCGCCCGCGCGCATGCGGGGTGGGTATCTGGTACCAGGTCACCTCGGTCGTCTTTGCATCGATCTTGCCGAGATGGCCTTCGGTGAATTCCGCCATCCACAGGTTGTTTTTTGAGTCGGAAATGACCTGGTAGATGCCGGCATTCCTGTACTTCTCCGGCAGGTAATCAGCCGGGTGGAAGCGCTCCCATTTCTTCGTGGCCAGGTCGAGCCGGAAGATGTGCTGGGTGCCGACGCTCTTCGTCCAGACCTTGCCGTCGACGTCGTAGCGCAGGCCGGTGAAGTTCAGCTGCACGGTATCATCGTTGTATTCGGGCGGCAGCGGGTAATACGTGATCTCGCCGGTCTTCGGGTCCAGGTTGCCGAGCGCGCCCTGGTACATCGTGTCGAACCAGATCTTGCCGGTATGGTCGAACTCGATGCTCAGGAGTCCGGTCGGCGCCTTGTCCTTGAATTTCTTGATCGGGTATTCGGTGAGCTTAAGCGTCTTCGGATTGAACTTGCCGATGAACATCTCGCCGAAGTCCGTGTACCAGACGTTGCCTTCCTTATCGACCAGCACGTCATGCGGTTCGGTGGTCGGCCGCTGCATGTCGTATTCGGTAACGATGGCGCGCGTGTCGCGGCCCTTCGGGCGCGGCAGCGTCTTGAGCTGGTAATTCCAGTGGTCGGTCGAGCTCAGATTGATGGTCGCAAGATAGTCGGCAAACTTGCGGAACTGCTCCGGCTTGCCGGCGCGGGCTCGGTCAAGCATGGGCTGCGGCTTGATCGGCTGACTCACCGCGCCGTAGCCCTGCATGCGGGACACGACGTGCGTCCACTCGTCGGAATCGTGCGTCGAGCGCATGATCCGTTCCAGCGTGTGGCAGCCGGTGCAGTTGAGCAGGCCGGCCTTTTGCTCCTCCGTGCCCGGGATGCTCATCATCCACTCGGCATTGGTGAGCTGACCCGCAAGATTATTTGTCTTCTTGAGCTTGATGTCGGCGGTGGTGATCTTCTCCGGTTCCACCTTCGCCTTGGTCGGCGCATCCATCTCATAGCCGACGGCGCGGATGCTGATCGTGTATTCGCCCGGCAGCAGCCGCTTCTGCGGAAACACGTAGCGTCCGTTCGCGTCGGTGGTCACGCTCACCCGGACGATGGAATCGGGCCTTGCCGCCGTGACCACGACACCTTCCATATTGCCTTCGGCTTGCGAGCTAACGGTGCCGGTCAGCACCGGCTCGTCCTGCGCCCGAACCGGTTGATTCCCGAGAGCCAACAGCAGCGCCGCGGCGCTGGCGGTGAGTGTCAACATCTGTTTGCTTCGCATGGTTTCCATCCCGATGAACGTTGCCTGGCTGACCTGAATACTGGTTTGATTCTATGGGCAATCGACTGGCGCGCATCGTGCCTCTGGTTGGCGGGGTGGCACAAGCCCAATTCCCGCCTTCCGTGCCAAATAATTGGAGGCATCCCCGGGCAGCCGGTGCGGGCCGGGATTGCTCTGGAGCTTCCATCTCTGGATACTTGGATAAAAGCGGGCACCATTCGCAAGCCACGGCAGGAGGAAGTGACGCCATGCGCACACGTCTGTTTCCGACGCTTCTCGGCGCTGGGATTGGTCTTGCGCTCGTCGCGCTGCCGGCGCGTGCCGCCGACATCGAGGCGACGGCGCAACTCTGCGCAGCCTGTCACGGCCAAAACGGCATGCCCTCCGACCCGAAGACCGTCCCGATCATCTGGGGACAGGAGCGGGCCTATCTCTTCAAGCAAATGCGCAATTACCGGAATGGGGAGCGCGAGCACCCGATCATGTCTCCCCTCGCCAAAGGCCTTGCCGAGGAGGACCTTCGCCCGCTCGCGGCCTACTACGCGGCCAAACCCTGGCCTGCACGAAGCGCATCCGCCGCGCCGGGACCGCTGCCCAAGGGCATCACCCAGTGCCAGGCGTGCCATCAGCCGAATTTTCAGGGCGGGCCCCCGGCGCCGCGCCTCGCCGGTCTGAGCTACGAATACCTCGTCGCGTCGATGAGCAGCTTTGCCGACGATGCACGGACCAACAACCTCGATATGCCGATGTTCATGCGGATGCTGACCGATACCGAGCGCGATGCGATTGCGCGGTATCTTTCCAATCTATGACGCACCGCTGTGCAGCACGCGTAGGGCGCCATAAGCGAAGCGCATTGCGCCCTACGGTTGGCCCTCACGACGCCGTGCGCAATAGGGGAATCGCCTCGCGGCCAAACAGCTCGTGAGCCTGGGCCACTTCGTCGACCGGCGCGCTCCAATTGAGCACGGTGAGGAAATTGCCGGCGCCGACGGCCCGGCACTGCTCGATGATGGTTTGCGCGACCTCCTTCGGCGTGCCGGTAATGAACTCGTCGTCGCTGAGCGTGAAGCCGCCGGAGGGCGCCGGCGCGTCGGGCACGTTCGCGCTGAGGCGATCGTCCTCGGCGACAAAAGCCTTCAAGCGCTCGGTTACGGCCTGCGCATAGCGGCGCGCCTCCTCGCTCGTCGGCGCCACGGTCACACGCCGCCGCAGCGCCAAATAGTCAGGGGTGGCGGGAAAGCCGGCTGCGTCCGCTTCCTCGCGATAGGCGTCAAAGATGCGCTTGATCACCTGCGTCGAGTTGAAGCCGGTGCTGATTTTTATCCGGCGGCGAGCGGCCCGCCGCGCGGACTCGACGCTCACGACGGTCGTCCACCGCGGCGCCGACGGTTGCTGCAACGGCCGCGGCAGAAGGCGCAGATCGGAAAACGAGAAATATTTGCCATGGTGGGAAACGACGCGGTTGCTCATCGCTGCATCAAGCACCCCGACGATCTCGTCGTTGCGTTCGCGCGCCTCGGCCATCGTGATGTTGAGACGGCTGAGCTCCTGCGGCACGCCGATCGCGGTGCCGATTTCCAGCCGGCCGCCGGTCAAGTGGTCGAGCATGCCGATCTCCTCCACCACCCGTGCCGGATGGTAGTAAGGCAGCACGACACCGATGACGCCGAGGCGAAGCTTCTTTGTTCGCTGGGCGATTGCCGCGATCAGGAGATTTGGCGAAGCGGAGTAGGAGCGGGCGAAATGATGCTCACTGAAAAATATGCCTTCGAAGCCAAGCGCCTCGTCACGCGCCCAGAGATCGAGATAGCGCGCGAAGAGTGCCGCCACGTCGCGCGGATCCGGTTCCACGCTTGGGCCGCCCAGCTCGGGCAGGAATTCGAACAGCCAGGGTTTGATCATTGGCGCTCGCGGCCGATCCTATGCAGATGTATCGGGCAATCCGAAGCGCCTTCGGTCAGCGCGGAGGCAAACGCTCAAATGTCGGCAAGCCTTCGGGAACGATATGGAAGGGCTGTTTGTCGACGGTATAGATCGCCATTTGCGGCGCGCCAAACAGACTCGGATCATCAAGCGTGCCGACCTTCAGGATGATCAGCGGCAGACCCGGTCGTCGCGTTACGAGATGGGTTCCGCATTCGCCACAAAATTCGCGCGTCACCGGGCTTTCGAGATCGGAACGCGAGAATTTGCGCGGTTCGCCGCTCGTGTAACGAAAGCCCTGCGGCGCCACGAGCATGAACATGTTCGGCGCGCCGCCGCTGATATACTGGCATTCGCGGCAATGGCACTGGGCCTTGAGGCGAGGTTCGCCGTCCGCCACGTAGCGAATTTTACCGCAATAACATCCGCCTTCGAATTTCATGGCTAACCTCCGAAGACAGCGATTTTAGCCCGTCGTAGAAGAAGGGCTAGAGATGCGCTGCCGCGTCTGTGTCGAGCCATGCTTAGCGCCAGAGCTTCTTTGTTGCGATCTCGGCACCCTTGCGCATCGCTTTGAACTTCTCCCACACCACGGTCGGATGCACCTCGGTCTTGTAGAGCGCCTGCGACGAGAATCCGCAGTCCGCTCCGGCCATGACGTTCTCGCGCCCGACGAGCTCGGCGTAACGGACGAGCCGTTCGGCGATCCAGTCGGGATGCTCGACGATATTGCTGGCATGGGTGATGACGCCGGGGCACACCACTTTGCCCTCCGGCACCTTCACGCGCTCGAACAGATGGTATTCGTGTTCGTGGCGCGGGTTCGCCGCTTCGAAGCTGAACGAGCCTGCATTGATCTTGAGGACGTATTCGATGATCTGCGGCAGATTCGCTTCGTGCAGCCGCGGACCTTCGTTGATGCCGTAGCAGGTGTGGAAGCGCACCCGCTCGGCCGCAATACCGTTTAGCGCGGTGTTCGTCGCCTCGACGTAGATCTCGGCGCGCCGCCGCATTTGTTTCTCATCAAGCCCGGGCTCGACAAAGATGTCCGGCAGGAACGGATCGTCGACCTGCAGCAGGATACCGGCCGCGACGATTGCGCGGTATTCCTTGTTCAGCTCGGCGGCGAGCGCGTGAAAGTAATCCTCCTCGCTCTTGTAATACCCGTTGACACCCACGCCCGATGGCGCCGTTGCCGGCAGGAACACGCGATGGTCGGGGACGCCGGCGGCCTTCGCCGCCGCCTTCACGTTGTCGATATCGATCTTAAGCTTGGCCTCGCCTTTGTATTTCACCGGCCCGGTACAGACGACCGGAACGATTGGCAGGATCGCGCCGCCCATCATCGCTTCCTTGAAGTACTGCGCGTAGTACTCGGGAAAGGCGGAGACCTCCTTCTGGAAAATCGTCAGCTTCTGGCTCGGGCGCGATTCGAACCCGTCGAAGCGTTCGCGGATGTAGGTGAAGAAGCCCGGCTTGGAATATTCGCCGTCGGTCACGATCTCGATGCCGCACTCGACTTGCTTGCGCACGCAGTCGGCGACCGCCTGCATGAGCATGGAATTGAGTTGGCGCTCGTCGTAGGGCTGGCCCGCATATTTCGCCTTAAGGAGATCGAGCAGATTGTGCGGGCGCGGCAGGCTGCCGATGTGCGTGGTCTGGAGGTGATCGGTGTTCTGCTGTACCGCCATGGCTGTCCTCCGCACCTTCTTGTTGAGTTGGTTGGCGATTGAACCGCTACCGCCAGATTGCGCGCGACGCGTCGACGGCCAACCGCAGCTTCGCGCGTTGCTCCGCCTCGGTCAGCGCTCCGAGCTAACGCCAGAATCGTCCGCTTGCGGCGATGAGAACCACGAGCAGGCCGAGCGGGAGATTGACCGCGATGATCTGTCGAATGCGCTCGAGGCTTAAGCCGGCGCTCGGCCAGTCCTCGGCATCCGTGGCGCGTTTGAACGCCAGCCACGGTCGGTGAAACAGCCAGGCGAACAAGGCGATCATCACCCATCCGATCCCCTGCATCAGATGGACGTGCAGACCGGCAGCAGCAAAGCCGCCGAAGACCGTAAACATCATCCAGTAGCCGCTGGCGAGCAGCAGCAGGACCGCTGCCCACACCCAGGGAAAGAATTTCTGGAACGTGACGCGCATCAAGCGCAGCCGTTGCGGCGGCTCGAGCGTGCCGAGCGCCGGGCGCAGACAGACATAGAGCGCGAACATGCCGCCGACCCAGATGACGGCACCGAGTACGTGCAGCGCGAAGGCGAGAGCGGCCATGCAGGTTGCGTCAGGTTCGAGGCGCTATACTGCCCTGAAAGCAGGAAGCCAAGCCTGACACAACGGCGATATGACCTCCAACGCGCGCATCGTGATCTGCGGCGGCGGCGCGATCGGCGCCGCGATCGCCTACTTCACGAGCCGGCGCGGCGCGCAAGCGACCGTCATCGAGCGTCATGCCGTCGCCGGTGCGGCCTCCGGCAAGTCGGGCGGCTTCCTGGCGCTCGACTGGTGCCGCGGCACCCCGCTCGATCGGTTGGCGCGGCGCAGCTTCAAGCTCCATGCCGAGCTTTCCGCCGAGTTCGGCGATCCTTGGGGTTATCGGCGGCTGACGACCTACGCCGGCTACGCCGTCGAGGGCGCTAGCGCGCGCGGTGCGGGCGGCGGGCGGCCGTGGCTTAATGACGGCGTCGCGATCACGGGCCGGCTCGGGTCACCGGAGACGACGGCCCTCGTCGAGCCCCACGCGTTCACGACCGGTCTGATGCGCGCGGCGCAGGTGCATGGCGCGGTGCTGCGCCAAGGCACCGTCGTGGACCTGGTGCGCAGCCCGGGCGGAGCGGCTCGTGGTGTAGCACTTGCAAACAGCGAGATCGTCGAAGGCGATGCCGTCGTCATCGCCATGGGGCCGTGGTCGATCCTGGCGACGCGCTGGCTGCCGCTGCCGGCGGTGTTTGGCTACAAGGGCCACAGCTTGGTGTTCGAAACCGGTGCGACCATCCCCGCGGAAGCTCTGTTCCTCGAGTACCGCGAGGCGAGCGGCGAACTCCTCACCCCCGAATTGTTTCCGCGCGATGGCGGCACGACCTGGGTGTGTGCGATTTCAACCCTCGAGCCGGTGCCCATCGATCCTGCCGACGTTGCGCCCGACGCGGGTGCGCACGCGCGCATCGAAGCGCTGTGCCGCAACATCTCACCGGCGCTCGTCGCCGCGCCGATAAAAGCGCGGCAAGCCTGTTTCCGGCCGGTCACCGAGGACGGCTTGCCGCTGATCGGCGCCGTGCCGGGCATTGACGGTACTTACGTGGCGACCGGCCACAGTGTCTGGGGCATGCTCAACGCCCCCGCGACCGGCGAGGCGATGAGCGAACTCCTGCTCGACGGGGCGGCGCGCAGCGTCGACTTAGCGCCGTTCGCGCCTGGCCGCTTGCCGCCGCTCGACCCCGCGCGCCTCGCCGTCGCTGGCCGACGCTGATTGCCGCTCGATTTATCGCTCGGCCGGTGCCGATGTGAGCAGCGACGCGGCTGTCAGCAGCTCAAACTACCACGGGTACCATTGGCCACCGCCGCCGCCGATCGGCTCGTACGGGCCGCGGTAGCCGTAGCCGTAGTAGCCACCGCGGTAAGCGCGTCGGTAGACCCGCCGGTTAACCCGCCGGTAGTGCCCGTAAGTGCCGGCTGCGCCTGATCGACGCTCAGCTCGACGCCGCGCGGCGTGACTTGCGGCGAGATCGGGATGGTCGCGATGATCGCGGCCGCGAATAATAGACCGATGACTGACCAAGCCTTCATGACTGGATTCCTCCTCCCAATACCACTGGACGCTGTTTGGAAGGCAGGTGGCCCCCATGCCAGCTCCAGCCGTCGATGGTAACGGGACCGCCGAGGCTCGGTTCCATCGGCCCGCGGGATTTTGGCTTTTATTTTCGCGTGGGGGCTAGTGCCGCGAACCCGAAGTTCGCACGGTCGGGCGGCAAGGGCGTTTGCGACCTTCGGGTTCAAAAGCGGCACTAGAATCATAACGTTGCTAGTGTCCCTTTGATTCCGAAGTTCGCATCGAGACTGCCGCGAGCGTGTGCGAACTTCGGAATCGGGACACTGGCCCGCGACACGCGGGCCGGGCTTGCATTTCGTCAGCGCGGCGGCGGCAAGTTGTTGGGACGCGGCGTTGGACCCATGCCGCCTTGCCCGGTCGTGCCGAACTGCGTGGGATTGGCAACGCAGGTGGTGCCGACCGAACGGCTCGTGGTCGCCTGCTGGCATTGTGCGAAGGTATCGTAAAGACAGCTTCTCGCGCCGCCCGGATTTTCCATGCAGACCGGTTTTTCCAGCGGCTGCGCGAAGCTCCCCGAGCCGCTGATCAGCCCGGCAACCACAAGGCAAGCGGATACACTCAAGCGGCGCATCGGAGCCTCCTGTGCTGATGCTCCCATGCGCCAACAAAGTTGGCGGGTGTTGGTTCCTGTTCTCGTCCGTCGCGGATTTACGACATCGACGCAACTGAGCCCAGTGCCGACATAGGCAAGACCGAAATTCCGCGCTGCAGCGATCTGCTAGTGCCGCGAACCCAAAGTTCGCACGATCGGGCGGCAAGGGTGTTTGCGAACTTCGGGTTCAAAAGCGGCACTAGAATCGTAACGTTGCTAGTGTCCCTTTGATTCCGAAGTTCGCATCGAGACTGCCGCGAGCGCGTGCGAACTTCGGAATCGGGACACTAGGGCGCTGGGATATGCTATTTCACGGAGGCGAGGCAGAGGAAGTATCGGCAGCACGATTCGGAGCAACCGCCAAAAGGCCAGCCGACTGGCTGTGTGGGCGGGCTGAGCATGTCGTAGGGCCGGCTCGTCAGATCAAACTGAGGAGAAAAAGAATTGGAAGTGCCGGCCTCGATTGAGATTGCCAAACATACGTTGCTTTCCGGCGGGCTGATCCTGGCTATCGGCACGATCACCGGCCTAATCGCTCAGAAGATAAAGATTCCCGATGTCGCGGTGTTTCCGATCGTCGGTGTGGTGATCGGCCCCGAAGCGCTGGGCTTGATAAACATCAAGGCGGATTCGGCGCTCTACCAGATCATCCTTCTCTTCGGTGCGAGCTACATTCTTTTCGACGGCGGTGCTTCACTGCGATTCAACGTGCTGAAGCAAGTTTGGATCACGATTGTGGTGCTCGCCACGGCCGGAGTCGTGATTACCGCCGCCATCACGGGCATTGCCGGGTATTACGTCCTCGGTGTTCCGCTAATGGCGGCGTTGTTGCTGGGCGCGACGCTCGCCTCGACCGACCCGGCCACGCTGGTTCCGATTTTCCAGCAGGTCAAGATTCGCGAGCGCGTGGCACAAACCGTGGTCAGCGAGTCCGCCTTCAACGACGCTACCGGAGCGATCGTTACCTTCGGCGTGCTCGCGGTGGCGATGGGCACCGGCGAATTCTCGTTGACGTCGTCCTTGCTCGATTTGCTCAGGCAATTGGTGTTCGGCATCGTCGCCGGTGGTGTGCTCGGATATCTGGCCGCCCTGCTCATCGCGCATGAACGATGGGCGTTCCTGGCGGAATATGCACCGGTGGTGACGGTGATGGCCGTCATCGGTGCCTATTTTGCAGCGGACGGCCTGCAGGCGAGCGGGTTCACGGCGGTTTTTGTCTTCGGCATCATGCTCGGAAACCAGGATGCGTTCGGGTTCAAGTTGGGAGCAGGCGACGCAAGAAAACTGCAGGAATTTGCGACCACCACGGCGTTCATCATGCGATTGTTCATTTTCATCCTGCTGGGAGCCCAGGTCGATTTCGCACTGATCGGTCTATACCTGCCGGGCGGCGTCATGGTGATCGCCGTTTTCATGTTGGTGGCGCGGCCGGTGACCGTCTTCTTGTGCGCGCTGCCGGACCGGCGTGCGGAGTGGAGCTTCAACGAGATGCTGTTCATGTGCTGGACGCGCGAGACTGGAGTCATTCCGGCCGCCCTGGCCGGCTTGTTACTCGGGATGAAAGCACCCGGCGCGCAAATGATCGCCTCGGTCACCTTCATTGCCGTGCTCATGACGATTTTGATACAGGCGCCGACGACAAAATGGCTGGCGCGTAAGCTGGAGATTCTGGAGGCAAGCAAAAGGAACTGATCGCGAGCGCTCCAAAGCGGGCACTGCTACAGCCTCAGTCGGCCCTGATGTTCGCCGCCTTGATGATCGGCCACCACTTTTCGATTTCCGCCTTCTGCAGCGCGCCAAGCGCCTCAGGCGTCTGTTGCGCGCGCGGCGGAATCTCCGATCCGAGGTCGGCAAGCCGCGCCTTCACCGCGGGGTCGGCCAACGCATCGGCGACCGCGGCGTTGAGCTTGCCAACGATGTTTTCGGGAGTGCCTTTCGGCGCCCACAGGCCGAACCAGACCGCGGCATAGAATCCCGGCAATCCAGCTTCGTCGATGGTCGGAATATCGGGGGCCGAACTCAACCTCGCCTTGGCGGTCACCCCATAGGTCTTCACTTTGCCGCTACGCACCTGTGGCAACGAGCCCGAGACCTGGTCGAACACCAGATCGATTTGTCCAGCGATCAAATCCTGCAGCACCTGGGGAGTGCCGCGATAAGGGACGAGCTGGAAGCGGGTGGCAAGCGCGTTCTGAAAATAGACGGCGGTGAGATGCGACGGGCTGCCGGAGCCGGCGGTCCCGATCGTGACGCCGGACGCGTTCGCCTTGAGCCAGGCGATCAGTTCCTGCAAATCCTTCGCTGGCGTAGCAGTCCGTGCCACGAGCAATTGATAATTGCTCGGCAGCAGCGAGACCGGCGCGAAATCCTTCACGAGATCATAGGCAAGCGCGTAAATCGCACCGTTGACCACGTGCGTGCCCGAATTTCCCAGAATGAGCGTGTAGCCGTCGGGCGCCGCGCGCGCGACGCGTCCGACAGCGATGCTGCCCGCCGCGCCGGTGACGTTTTCGATGACCACAGGCTGGCCGAGCGATGCTCGCATCGGCTCGCTGAGGATGCGCGCGAGCACGTCGGCCGGCCCCGCCGCGGGAAACGGCACGACGATGGTGACGGGCCGCGACGGATAACTCTGTGCCCATGTCAGGCGCGATGTGGCCGACAGCGCGGCAGCGCCCGCACCCAGGTGCAAGAATGTCCGGCGGCCGAGTAGATGAGGAGGTTGCCCATCCTCATCCCTCGCAGACCCGGATGTGCAGATTTCCCGCTTCCGGTTCCTCATGGGAGAGTCTCGCTCAAGGTAGCGTATCGATGGACGATCCGGGCGGCTGGCAGAGGGTAGCGCGTCAGTAGGGCGGAGAACCGGCGCCAATGGAGCCGGTTGCCGTGACCCCGCCGCGACAACCATTTCTGCCATATCCGCGCGACTTGACGGGCGTACCAGCTCAGGCGTCGAGCGTTACCCGTTATGCCGTAGTAGGCATAGTGGCCCCGCATCATCGCGATCAGGTGGGCGTGCTGGTCAGGAATCGGCTGATGTCGGTTGGACCGACACCAAGCCGTCACCATCGCCAACGCGCGAGCGTAACGGTTCTTGGCCGTTACTTGTCGCACCACGGCCTTGCCTGCCCGCGACTTGCCCCAGATGTGAGTGAAGCCGAGGAAGGTGAACGTGGTCCCATTCGTCTCCGGATGGGTCGCCCCATTTGATACGGTGTTGCGGAAATCGACGAAGCGCGTCTTGTCCGGATGAAGCATCAGCCCATACCGTGCAAGCCGCCTGTCCAACACGCCAAGGACCCGCTTTGCGTCGAGTACATCCTCGAACGCCATCACGGCATCGTCGGCGAACCGGACAAGGGTACATCTGCCCTTGAGACGTGGTCGCACCTCGAACTCGAACCATTCATCCAGCACGTGATGCAGGAAAATGTTCGAGAGGCAAGGTGAGATTACCCCGCCCTGCGGGGAGCCTTCGGTCGCGTGGCGCAGGAGACCATCTTCCAGGACGCCTGCCTTCAGCCACTTATCAATCATCCGTCTGATGACACCATCCGTGACTCGCCGGTCAAGAAAGTCTCGAAGGTGAGAGTGCGGTATCGAATCAAAATATTTTTCGATGTCGATATCGATCACCCATCGCAGTCCTAGGCTCATGAAGCCCGCACGGAGATACTGCAACGCCTGATGAGCCGAGCGACCGCGCCGGAATCCGAATGAGCAGTTTAGGAAGTCCTGCTCATACACCGCCTCCAGCACCATGACGATCGCTCGCTGCGCCACCTTATCCTCGAAGGTCGGGACGCCGAGCGGCCGACGCGAGCCATCCGTCTTCGGAATGTAGGCCCTACGCACCGGCGGCGCTTGGTAGCGACCCGACTTGATGCAATCCAAGAGGCCCAAGAGATTGGCCTCCAGGTTTGTCGCGTAGTCGTCCGCCGTCACGCCGTCGATGCCAGGTGCACCATCCTTGCGGGTGAGCCGGTAGGCCTCTTTCATCCATTCCAAGTCGATGACGTGGTGCAGCGTCGACAGCGCCACACTTCGTTTCGTTCTTGCCAGTTCAGCTATCCGTTGTCGTTGCGTGGACAGGTTTGTGAGGCCCAAGGTCCTCTCCCATGTTTCCCGTCAACGGTTCTCTCCGCATGGCACCTCTCTTTCCTCGGTCGGGTCCCGGTGAGCCCGGTTCCCCGACGTCACAGGTCCTATTGAGGTGCTACGACTTCCCGTCACGTATAGCCGGTCACTTATTTGCTTCGCTTCCAGGATCCGCGCGATCCTCTTCGCTTCGTGTCTCGCAACTTGCGCTCCCGGTAGGTCGGAGGGGCCTTCCGGGCCGGGGTCATTGTTCAACCGGCGACCCGATCTGCCGGTTTGCTCGCACGCGGACGTGAGCGGGATCTCCCAGGTTTCCAGGCGATCCATCCTGTGCCTTTGCCCCGCTCTTGCGACCCCGGCCGAACCGACGATCCCTCGCCTCCTTGACGGTTTCGTCGATGCTGTCCCCGCGCTTCCCACGGCGAAGACTTCAGCGGTTAATGAATTTCGGGGCTCTGTCACGCGGCTTTGGCACCCGCTGCCTACGCTTCAAGAATCGTGTTGCCACCATCCCTGCAAGGCTCGCTTCCGGCGGGCTGGCTTAGCCTTTGCCGGGAGGGCGTCGAACCCTCTGGATCGCTGCAAAAGGTTTCACAGCATCCATCCTCCTTTTCTGGACTTAGCCTGGCGCAAGGGAAGCTTCATGCGGTCCCGCAAAACG
>Ga0306922_10003332_pt1 | contig 14989 bp, 24 predicted proteins | sample sta12Cox44000082_FD_203758 | JGI IMG/M metagenome (GOLD analysis project Ga0306922, IMG submission 203758) | Lab enrichment of tropical soil microbial communities from Luquillo Experimental Forest, Puerto Rico - statoxic.12C.oxic.44.000.082 (v2)... | ecosystem: Environmental > Terrestrial >... | reverse complement strand
TGATCAACGGTGACGTTAGCATGAGTAACTACGTTGTGAATGCTGGTGTGGCGTCTCCGTTCAAATCAACGGCGCTGATGGAATAGCAAGGAAGGAAGGAAAGCATGACTAAGCTTACAATACATCGCGATAAGAGTGGGCAGTCTCTAGTCGAAATGGCTTTTCTCTTTCCCGTGCTACTGTTGCTGTTACTTGGTGCAGCAGAGTATGGCCGCTTGTGGTATATCGGCATCGAGGTGACCAACGCTGCGCACGCCGGAGTAGAATACGGATCGCAAAGCCGCATTGCGGCCCAAGACAATACCAACATACAACAGGTGTCACTCAATGAAGAGGCAGATCTTATCAATCAAAATGTCAACACCTCAGGCGTTCAATCGCCGTTAGGCACGTCGAGCATCTCAGTACAGCAACTTTGTGCTAATGTTTATAGTTCTACGCCCTCCACTTGCTCGACTTCTTCTCCATCTCCAATCGAGTATGTGCAGGTGAATACCCAAGTCACGGTAGCCTCCTTGTTCAATTCCTACGGTTTCGGGGGGACCTACACGCTGCATGGCAGCGCGATTATGAGAGTGCGGGGTTAGCAATGAAAAATAAATTAATATTCAGCGACCAGGGTCAAACAATTGTGGAGTCCGCCTTGTCTATCGGTCTTCTATTGACAATGACGCTTGGCTTGATAGAAGGTGCTCTGATGCTTACCACCTATCACTATCTTTCCTATGCAGCACGACTGGGAAGCCGCTATGCCATGGTTCGTGGTTCACAATGTACTGGGTTTACCACTGCCTGTCCTGCTGTAGCCGGCGACGTTACCACCTACGTGCAGAGTATTCCTTTCATAGGCGTTGACCCAACCAAACTAACCGTCAATACAACGTGGGGTCCCGCTCCACCAACGGGGTCCGTTTGTGCGACTCCGGCCTGCAATGATCCTGGAGATCAAGTCACGGTGACAGTAACATACCCGCTATCCGGCTTTACGGTCCCACTTATACCGGCTTTCTCAGGTAACATGCACAGCAGCTCAACCATGGTAATAGCACAATGAGGACAGGGCGCAAAAAAGTCGGAAGTGCGATCCAAAGGGCCAAGTGGATTTGGCGAATGGATTGATTGCATACGCTACAGGCCTTCCTGGTATTGTACTTATCTCTTGGTCATTTCATCTTTGCGGCGCGGTTACGAGCTTTCTCGATAGCTGCCAGTCCTTATTCGGGAAGCTTGAAATGGAATCAAACGAGATGCTCGAGTGGGAGATGTTCGAGCAGAAGGTTAAAGAACTCTCTGAGAGGTTTCACACCGAGTCATCCCCACTGCTTCTTCGGGGACAGAGCAATTCGGATTGTGGCCCCTGACAACCATGCTCGACCGGAACGGAGACCTACTGCCGGGAGTTCCGCTCGGTGCGTCCACTAAACCAGAACGCGAATTTCCGGCACACCAAAGCAGGGAATCGGAACCGTGAAAGTGATTGATTTGAATGGTGGCCAGGGGCGGAATCGAACCGCCGACGCCAGCCTTTTCAGGGCTGGACTCGACCATTGTCAAGTCACTGAGTCCACTGTGTTTAGGTCATGTTGACGGCGGGTTTCCTGCCACTTTATTGGAACCATAATGGAACCAATGGGAACCACGCAGTAACAACCCAGACGGATGGCCGGGTTCACTCACAACTCAGCCAATCAGTGCTACTATCCGCGCAGAGGTACCCATGAAAACCGCCGAAAGCATCGAGGCTCAAACAGAACGCAAGGCCAGCGGTGGCAACTTCCACCCAGAATGGCTCTTCCACTCAGAACAGTGGCTCTGTCAGTGGGAGGCGCGGGCGTGTTGAAAACTTGAAGCCGTGGAAACAGGGCCAGTCTGGCAATCCCGGAGGTAAGCCAAAAGTTGACCTTGCAGCGCAAATCGCCCGCGTAATCTTTGAAAACGATGCACCGGCGATTTACGCGGCATACTCAAAGATGTTGCGCAAGGGCAGCCCGTATTGTTTCCAAGTCCTTAGCGAAAGGGCATTTGGAAAATTGAAGGAACGACACGAAGTCGAGGTCGGGCCGTATCGTGACCTTACCGAAGACGAACTGCGCGACCGTATTGCCAAGCTTGAGCAAGAGTTGGGATTGCCGCCGACCACCGAAGAGAACAACGCTCTAAAATCCAACTGAATTGGTTTTGTACGAGCCGAGTAGGCGGATATCATATCCGCTGCGGCGAAACAATCGCCGCAGAATCAGTTGCTTCGATTGCGCTATACCTAAACTATGCTCGTTCTGCGAGGAGGCTGCCGCCATGCAGAAGCGCACGGTGACCATCCGCTTCGAGCTGGCCAAGTATCAGGTGAACCAACTTCGGGCGCTGGGACGCAGCTTGTGGCCTGCCATCAATCTTCCTTGCGCCGAGTTATGCCGCCGCGTGCTGCTGGATGGTGCTGACCGCCGCATGGTGAGAAGCGATGGCGAGCGCCTGCTGGAAGCTGGCTGCCATCCAGAGGGGCCTGAATTAGACCCTCTGCCATAGGAAACTTCCGATCTTAATCAGCTTCGAGCCAAACTTTGCCAATTTGGGCGCTTGTGGTACCAGCGAGTAGCGGATGAAAGTTCTACAGCAAGCTGTTTGACTGGAAGCCTAGCCCATAGCCAGTGCGACGCGTGGAGCACATGTCATCCCCGTCCTGCAATGCAGGCTGGGGGATGACGAAGTGCCAACCCACTGGCGATAGCTTCGCGACCGCGAGGCTAACCAGCAATCGAGCCGCCAAATTACGGGCCAATCTTGACGCAGGCGGCGGTGTGATTGTTGTACTCCAATTGCAAGTCAAAATAGTGTCCGTTCCAGTTCTGATTGGCGGGGGCGAGACCACTATTCCAGTCGGCGGTGCCGAAGTTCCACGCGCACAAGTCGCCGATTTCTTCCCCATTTGCCGAATCCCACCAAGCATTCGACTCGGGATCGGTATTGGCCTCAGTGATCTCGTGGCTGGTGACGTTGACATTCGCGTCCGACGGAACGTCACCGCTGGGCGCATGCTGACCGTTGCTGGATGCATAGCAGTACGTGGGATTGGCGTACGGCATGTTGGCATAGATGGTCGGCGTGGTAGTGCTCCCGAAATAGCCGTGATACGCGCAATAGCTTGTGTAAGCGCACGTCGATGAGCTGTTATCGGTGCACGAACCTTCTCCGGTCGAGGTGAAGACGATGAACATTTTATTCAGACCTGGGGTCCAGCCCCTTAAGGTCATTACTCTGCTGATTTCAGCTTGCAATTGGGCATCGGTGATGCAATTGCTGGGCGTAACAGAGTCGTGGCATCCGCTAGCGGGATAAGGGTTCGTATCTACGTCATAGCCAGCCAATCCGCCCGTACCAACGAAGTACTTCGTAACTCCATTAATCGACGAATAGTACTGAGTGCTGTTGTTGGAAATCCCGTGGTAGGGATAGTCGCTGAGCATCTGTTCGGCGAGCAACTGATATTTGGACGTCAGGGTCGTGGACTGGCCATTTTGCAGGTGAGCCGGAATCCAGAAGATGGCGTAAAAGTTATTTCCACTCATTATCGGCCCGCCGTGATAGCTCAGTACTCCGGGGCCCAACGGCGGGCCCAGCTGCGCCCTGATCTGCTGGCTAAATGCCTGAGTCGGATAGATGTGAACGGTTCCGTTCGCGCCATTGGCGACGTACGGAGAATTGACGACGTCCTGCGCCGAGCCCTGCACCGAAAGCAGAGAAATCAGCAGGATGGTAGTGAGCAGTCCCTTCATACACAGGGAATGGGTCATGTAGCACTCCTAGTCGAGTTGAAGATGGTTATTGGTTGGGGCGCTGGCCTGAGGTGGGCCTGCCGCCGGTTGTGGTGGGCTCGGTTTGCTTACCCCGAGGAACGCTATACGTTGAAATCCCTCATGTTGTACGGATGGCTGCACAAACTGGTCGTTGCTCAAGCGCAATGTCAGGGCTGCAAATGAGCACCCTGTAAAGCCGCCGCTCTCGTGAAACGGCTAGCTCTGCCTTTCACTGCACTCCATGGCCAACCGACACACGCAGTACTGTGTCTAAATTCGGTTGCTGAATCTGGTCAATACAACTTATTGGGAGCGATCAGTTTCTTTCGAATCAGCAAATCCCGCGCCTGTTAGCACAGCTTCTATCGCACGCGGAGACCGACGCGCAGGATGGCCCGCAAAGCGCAATAGAAATGCCCCCGGCGCTTTGCCGGAGGCTGGTGGAGTTCCCCCCGACCGGCAGGCCGCTACACGACCATCACTGACCCACTGGAGGCCGATGCGCAGTTCAACGTCTGGCACACCCGTGCGATGTCCGACCTGCTGCGGCCCAGCTCGTCGGCGATCTCTGTGTAGCTCTGGCCATCCTCGCGCAACTGGCGAATGCGCTTGGCGTCCTTGTCGCGCTCACGCTTGATGCGTGGACGGCCACCAACACGGCCCTGCTTGCGTGCCCGCTCCAGACCGGCGAGGGTGCGCTCACTCAGTCTCACGCGCTCTTGCTTGGCGATGGCGGCCAGAATCGCCAGCACGGCATCGCGGAAATCACCAGTGCCGTCGAGATACTGCTCGGTGAAGGATTTGAAGGCCACGCCGGTAAGCGGCGTCGAACATGGCCTGAAACTGCGGGCGTTCGCTGGTTTTGCCGCTGCACTGGTTGATATAGGGGGCGGCGATTTCCCAGCCCTGCTTCTGGCAGTATTCCTGCAGCTGGGCGACTTGGTTAAGCGGGTCTTGGCCGCCGTTCTTGGTGCTGACACGGGCGTAAATGGCGCATTTCACGAGGTTTCGTCCAAAGTCCGATCATGCGACCTTGCTCGCCGATGTCGAGCAACGGTCTAAGCTCCAGAAGAGCACGACATCAAACTCGCGCCCGTAGGACGTCAGCTTCTGCAGGTGCTGCAAGGTCTCCAGCACGCCTTCACGGCTGAAGCAAAATCGTACCAAAATACGGCTGTATAGAGGGACGATATTTTTGGGCTGTAAGTGCTTGTAAATGCGCTGTGGAAATCCTCGATTTCCGATACCGTTATTTGGGACGGTGAATCCGAGGTATGGCGCACAAACGCTCGTACAACATCGAAACGCCGACTTGGACATGCCCGCATTGCGGATTCATTCATCATGCTTTCGATCTGCTGCGCCTCGACTTCGACAATCTGCAGTGCCGACAGTGCGGTCAAGCGTTCCCAGCTGCGCCACCCAAGCCCGAGGGCCAAAACCCACCCTCAAGCGCATAGAAAACTTCGATCTTAATGCGGCTTGGCCCACAAATTCATTGCTGCATCACCGACGCGGGAACACCTGTTTTCAGGGGGGCTGATCTGTTTTCGCGGGGGAGGGATTCACCTGCTGCTTAGGGGTAAGTCCCGAAGATGAAATCACAGACAACAGCCATGAGGCCGCGGATTTGCGCATCATCAAAAGGCGATTTCACGTCGGTGTTTCGTTACAGCAGTTTCGCCAATTAGCGACATCGGCACTTTCATGCCATTGAACTGTCGGCCATCAGTGCTAGACTTGTAGCCCTCCTGTGCACGCCACCGAGTCGTTTCTTCTGGCACCAAGGTTCTCTATTCGCTGAAGTTGAACGCTGAAACTGTCGCAGCTTTTGAAGTCGACCTCTATTTACTTTCGTCTCCGGCGTGTCGATTCGAGTCTCTCGATAGACATGAAAGGCGCGCTAGCAGTTGCTTAAGCGTTGACACAACAACTTCACTCACCCCTCTTTCCCTTGAATGCTAGGGATCAAACCCGGAGGAACAACATGAAATTCGCACGAAACATTCTGATTGCCGGCCTCGTGATTTGTTTCGCGAGTTTTGCCCTTGCCAGCAGCAGCCCTGGAGTTGGCAGCGGAAAAGCAACCGGCTCACCTTCTACCTTCACCTCCTTTGGCTCTTACGGCTCTAACTGCTCCGGAAACTTCGCTGCCGGTATGGGAGTCTGCAACCTGTATGAGCAGTCATACACGGCGAGTGAAACCAGCACCGGCAGCGACACTACCGGTAATGCCATTAACCTTGGGGGGGTTGTTGGCTCCGGCGCCGTCGAAATCAGGGAAGTGGGAGGGGGCACCAGTGATGTGCTGATCTTCAGCACGGTACAGATCAGCGGGGTTTTTACCTCGTTTGTCCAAATGACCTCTGACCCCAATAATTTTGTAAGCGTATTCAACAACTTTGCCAACGAGGACAGAGGCCCATGTGTCGCCGAACCAACCGGCGGCTGTAACCCTGGCATCGCGGTCTATGCACCCGGAGGACCCACCAACAACATCTATAACGTGTATAGCGATGCTGTGCCGGAGCCGGGCACGCTTGCGCTCTTAGGCAGCGGCCTGCTCGGCGCCCTTGGTATGGCGAGGAGGCGTATCTTTCACTAAACGCTGGATACCGCCTTACGTGCTGGCACGCCACACGTAGTGCGGGCACCAACTCTTGAATCAGGAGGGCCACCCATGCAGAAGTCTATGCATGGGTGCGTCTTTTTATGAGTGGCCCAAACGAACTCAAACTAACTCGCAATGCTGAGATTCTCAAAGCCTTTACGCTGGGGAAAGCCAAGTCGCTATTGCTAGGCGCTTAAGATCTCGGCATCTACTTACAGTCATGCGGAGTGTCAGAATATCTAGCAATAGCTTGCATTTCAATGGAAAGATTACTTGACAAATTCCTGTTTATTGTAATACAATAATAGTGAGGGCACCCTTCGTGAACCGCAAACCCGGAAGGCCCAGATTGCCGAAGGGTGAAGCCAAGGAACCGTTGACATCCGGCGGGGATGGTATGTGAAATTTGGCGAAGCGATGCCAACACTGGATTACGCCGAAGTTACCGATCTGCCGAAATTCCTGGCCACCGTCCGGGAAATTAGGCGACGTTGGCCACAAGCTGAAGACGTGAATCGGTTAGGTGATGAGCAGAAACTCTGGTTCGGTGGACAGGATTCATGGAGGTGGGGCCTGTCGCCCAGATTGTATAGACCACCATACAAGGGAGCTGACGACGAAGAGATTCGGCTTGAGTTTCAGAGTAAAGCGCTTCAGGTACTCGCGGGACGCTTGCCGAGCGGAGCAACAGAAAAATGGCAGTGGTACTTCTTAATTCGGTTTACAGGGGAAGGGGTTAATTAGCCACATGAGCACAGGGTAAGGTGAGGTGTGCCCGAAATCTGAATGTCTCGTCGTCAAGGGATCGGAAGCCTTACGGCTAATCGATTACCGGCAACCCTTCCTAGAACGGTCTCGTGGAGCAAGCAGACGGACAATTATTGCTGGCTTCGAGCCCCCTCAGGAAGCCCACTTAGGGTTCTAGGAACGCGTGCACCGCTTTCTGGCGGCTTTCGATGGCTCAAGCTGTAAGGGTGAAGTCCCTTCGGCAGAGACGTCGGAGCCTGCTGCCGCCAACAAGCTTGGTCACGCCACGAATACATTTGGCATGACCCATGTGCACCGAAAACTATCTAGTATCGGTGTTTGCGGTGGCTGCGCATCGCCCGGCGCACGGTGCTCCCGTCGATCTGCTTGGGACGCGCCTCATTCACATGAATTACCCGCTCGTCGATCCTCTTGCCATTCAGGCCGGCGATGGCAGCTTGCGCTTCCTCGTCGCTGCTCATCTCAACGAAGGCAAGGCCGCGCGGTACCCCGCTGTCGCGATCGGCAATGACTTTAACACTCAGCACCGGCCCGAACGCCTCGAATGCCGCTCGTAAGGCCTGCTCCGTTGTGCTCACTGCAAGATTTTCCACGAAAATGTTGAGCATAGGAACTCACGTTTGCTGGAGAATAGTGTCTTGCTCGACGGAGAGCTGCCATCGTTGCAGTGAAGCCCGCGTCCCCACGTGACTGATGTCAGGATTGATCGTCAGTTCAAGCGCCGCGGCAGAGGCGAGGTCAACCTTGTACTCTTCGCATTCCACTACAGTCTGCGGCGGGCCGAAATTCCATTGTTGCCGGACGACATCCCTATAGTCTGCGCCATGAGCGGGAAGCCATCGCAGCACGAACTCCTGAGTGCGGGGAGACTGCTCCTCTCGGAACACCAGGCGAATGAAGCGAATTGTCTGTGGAGTGTCGAACAACAGGCGGATGGTTTGTGTGCCCGGCGCGTCCGCCCGCCAACCTCGCTGGTCGTCGCTGGATAGCGCCCCTTCGACCGGAAAGCCTTCAGCCTCGGAAGTGACCTCGACCGAAGCTGCTTCGTCCAGTGCAAGCCATTGAGGGCCCGGTTCCGGTGTGCTCTGCGGCTTCGGAGTCATGAGACGTTTTCGCATGGTGCAACTGCCTGGCGCTACTGCTTCTATGATTCGTGAAGGGCCTTTTGTGTCGCCAACAAAACGGCAGGAGTTTTTGAGGGACCGGGAAACGCTTCCCTTACGCGCTCGCTTGCAAGTAGGGTATCTTCCGCGGTCGGAGTGTGAATCTCCAGAGTCGCGTTGGTGTTGGGCCCGTACCCATGATGGAACCGATTCTGATTCATCAGGATGGACTGAAACAGCCTGCCAAGCGAACGCGAGTGATAGCCGTTTGCGAAACGCGGCCCATCCGACCAGCTCACATTGGGCGCGTAGTCACAGATCAAACTCCAGTATTCGCGACCACAGGCCCAGAGCTTAACATTACCGATGGCGCGGTCCTGTCCAACGTGATATTCGAGACGCAGCATCGTCGGTGCTGGCTCGCAGGCCAGAGCATTCCAATTAAGCACCACAGCACTCCTCAAGATGTGGTCAAGCGTGGCAACGGGAACTTTCAACGGTAGCTCGGTTTTCATTCATTCTCCATTCCCACAAGCGATGGACTGCTCGAGGGGCGGTTCATTGGAGACTGACCAAAATGTCGTCCAATGTCCGGTGATGGCGGCGAGGCGGCTCGTGGCTTGGGCTTGGCAACAGTTCCGACTCGCGCGCGGCTGTCTTCGATGTTTCCGTAATTCTGTTAGCACCGTTGATCTTTTTTGCCGCGGAAATTCGCCACACGGCTTCCGCGAGGCCGTTTCGTTGCGGCAGGCTTTCGCAACTCCTCCTGATCGCCAGGCGCAGCGAATCGCCCCACTCCATGGCGTGGGTCTCAGCAACGTAGGAATTCTCCAGGGGAGCAAGGTCGATATATCGTGGCCTGCCAACGAGAAATGCGACGATCTGTTTAGGCTTCTCCCGTTTGATCTCATTGCGCCACGCCAGGCAACCCCGGTAATCGCGGCGGATGTCAATGAGTACCAGATCGTAGCGGTCGCCATTCCAAACGGTGCCTGCTTCCAGCAGATCGCAGGCTCCAACCACCTCAACACCATGGAGCGCCATGATTCGGGTTCGCAGGGCCCGCCTCTCGGGATTAGAGTCCATGAGGAGAATACAGAGCTTGCTGGAGGTCTTCGGCGGCGACGGCTGGTGTCTCGTATTCATTGCAGATAACCTCGCGTGAAGGCAACTGGTGCAGGGGGTTGCCGTCTTCAGGTGAAGCTCTCGGGTCATTATCGGGAGAGCGCGGGTGAGGGGGCTGAAGATTGAGCCTCTTTCCTTAGACAAGAGAGCGTAGGCAAGCTATCCCGGAAGTGCGAGATGGCCTAATTATACGCGGATTACGGTTCACCTTTGCCCAAAGCCTCCAGTTGCGGCCGCTCGGGCATTCTGCCGATAACCAGTGCCGTGCATGGCAGCTTGCCATAACGAAAATCGTCATACTGCGTCCGGACTTGCATGGCCAGCTCGCGCGTGGGGACGAGAATCACGGCCCGTACGCTGGGCACGTGGTGGGCTCCCCGCTTCTCCATGAGGGGAAGCAGGAACGATAGTGGACTGCACCCTGGGCTGAGACACGAAGTTAAGGGGGTTGTCGCCGTTCGCTGAAAAAGCATTGTACGGCGAGGTTCGGTTTTGGAGAATCGTTTGCAGCCGGCGAAGCGGAGGTAGGCTCTGCTGGAGAGCAACCTACCCAGGAATAGTCGGCTGGAACTCATCGCAGCCGATGAGCGCTGGGAGTGAGCACAACTGCTTGCTCCCAGTGGCAAACTAATCATCGGATCGAGAGATTCCCCATGCCTCAGAAAACTCATGCTCGTCTTTTCTCCACCGCCTGTATAGGCGGCAAGCGGCGCTCGAACTCCAGTGGCGGACGATAGCCGAGCGCGGAATGCAAACGTTCCCGGTTATAGATGGTTTTCCAGGAACTCTCCAATAGAAGCCCGTGCTTCTTCCAAATCGCGATATTCGCTACGGTAGACTTCTTCGTACTTAAGTGTCTTGATAAAACTCTCGGCTTGGGCATTGGTCTGCGTCGACAACTGCACCGCCAAGCGACATGGCGGAGCATACTTTCCAGGTAATTCATCCGTTCCACCCGTGGCGTGGCCGGCGATTCGAACTCGTCGCGTATAAAGTCGCGTGGGGTGAGGACCGAGTCTATTTCCATAACGAAGAACAGCAACTGATCGCATTGCCGGCCAGTTGGACGGATGCTGTGGCTGCCGATCCTTCCGTTTCGATCGCGGACGGCCGGGCTCTGTTTCGAGCTGACGATTTGATGGAGTTGGTGGCGCTGATTCGCTGTTTGTTGTCCAGAGGTAGCGACGATGTGTAAAGCTAATTACGCCCATCGTGTAAAGAGAAAGATGTCGAGCGAGACGACTGTCATTCTCTGTTTCCTTAAGTTTCTTTGCATCAACAACCGCGTAATAATGTTAACTAAAAGTGATATAGCGCGCCGAAAATGCTTGACAGTAAAATCTGTTATGTACATAATTATATTTACAGAAGATGACCGACTCACGGCAAACCAAACGATCCTTTCTGCGCGAGCAGGGCACACTGAATCCCCGCCCGAAAGCGGTACAGCACGAGAGCTTCCGTGGCAGCGAGTTCTTCGACCCGGACGATTTGTTGCAGGTGAAGTACGAGATGCTGCGGCATGTGGATGTCGACAAGCAACCCATAAGCCAGGCAGCCCAGGCGTTTGGCTTTTCGCGCCCCTCGTTTTATCAGGCACAGGCAGCCTTTCAAGAAGCTGGACTCGCCGGGCTGCTGCCGCAGAAACGCGGGCCCCGGTCCGGGCACAAGCTCACTCCCGAGCTGATGCAGTTTGTGGCACAACTTCGACTCGCCGAGCCGACGATCTCCAGGGCTCAGGTCGCCGAACGAATCGCACTACGCTTCGGCGTGTCGGTTCACCCGCGCAGTATCGATCGCCAGCTGCAGCGTCAAAAAAAACTCCGGTGAGTCCCCCACTAGCGGCCGTTTTACTCGCAGACCGCCGGTTGGTGGCTGCTTACGAACAACTGAGATCGCAAGCCGTACAAGGATCATGGCCAGGAGCTGGTCTGGCACTGATCATGACCCGCGGGTTCCGCTGCTGGATGGAAGTCTGCAGCCAGCTTTTCGCTAATGAAGGCAACTGCACACAGGTGCCGGATCAGCCTACACCCTCGATACCTTCCGGTCTGCGCGGGGAACTCGTGATCCTGCTTGCCAGCATGCTGCTGCGTCGAGCTTCGCAGGGGGTCGCATGAGAGTGGAGGCCCATCAGAAAGTCAAACCCACCCATCTGAAACGCACCGCCTATCTCTACATTCGGCAGTCCACCTTACGTCAGGTCTTCGAAAACGGGGAAAGCACCAAGCGGCAGTATGCCCTGCGCCAGCATGCTGTCGCACTGGGCTGGCAGCCGGACCAGATCGTTGTCATCGATACGGACTTGGGCCAATCGGGAGCTTCGGCTGCCGATCGCGCAGGCTTTCAGCGTTTGGTTACGGAGGTCAGCTTGGGACGTGCTGGTATCGTGCTCGGACTGGAAGTCTCGAGGCTGGCACGAAACCCGATGGACTGGCACCGATTGCTGGAGATCTGTGCCTTAGCGGATACTCTGATCCTGGACGAAGACGGCGTCTACGATCCTGCCCACTTCAATGATCGACTACTGCTGGGTTTGAAAGGCACGATGAGCGAAGCCGAACTCCACGTCCTGCGGGCACGGCTGCAAGGCGGGATTTTGAACAAGGCACGACGGGGGGGAGTTATTCCTGCGGCCTCCCATCGGCTTGGCCTATGATGCGCTGGGCCGAGTGGTTCTGGATCCAGACCAGCAGATTCAACGTACGATCCGCCTGTTGTTCGGTACTTTTCAAAGCACCGGGTCGGCAATGGCAACGGTTCGAGAGTTCCGCAGCACCGGCGTACTGTTTCCGCGCCGCATTCATTCTGGTCCAGGCAAGGGGGATGTAATCTGGGGCAAGCTTGAGCACAGCCAGGTACTGCGCGTGCTGCATAATCCCCGGTATGCCGGCGTGTTCGTGTATGGCCGCACGCGGACACGTAAAGGTATGGATGGGGAATGCCGGGTACAACATCTGTCTCGAGAAGAATGGCACACCTTCTTGCCCGAATCGCATCCGGCCTATATTAGCTGGCAGGAGTACGAACGGAACCTCAGGCGTCTGCGAGAAAGTGCGCAGGCGTTGGGTTTGGAGCGTCGAAAAAGCCCGCCTCGCGAAGGTCCGGCGTTGCTGCAGGGCTTGATCGTCTGTGGCAAGTGCGGCCGGCGGATGACCCTTCGCTACCACGCGCGTCAGGCGGGTCTGTGTCCTGAATATGTCTGTCAGCGCAAGGGGATCGAGAATGCCGAGCCACCTTGCCAGCGGATTCCTGGCGCCGAGGTGGATCGTGTACTCAGCGACATGCTGTTGGAGCTGATGAATCCTATTACGCTGGAGGTTGCTTTGTCAGTGCAGCAAGAACTGCAGGCGCGGCTTGATGAATCAGATCGTCTCCGTAAACAGCACGTCGAACGCGCCCGCTACGAAGCTGAACTGGCGCAACGCCGATACATGCACGTGGATCCGGAGAATCGCTTGGTCGCCGATACGCTCGAAGCAGACTGGAATCAAAAACTACGTACACTGGCCGAGGCTCAGGAGCAATACGAGCAGCGCCGTGAACAGGACCGATGGGTCTTCAACGAGGAACAGCGGGCTGCGATTATGGCACTGGCTCAGGACTTTCCGCGACTCTGGCGCGATCCCGCAACCGAAGATCGGGATCGGAAGCGGATGATCCGCTTGCTTGTGGAGGATGTCACAATGCTTCGCGGCGAACAGATCACACTGCATGTGCGCTTTCGTGGTGGAGCGGCAAGAACGGTCGTCTTGCCCAATCCGTTGCGATCCTGGGAAAGCTGGATGACCGATGCAGAAGTGGTGGGCAAGATCGATCAGTTACTCAACACGCAGACCTTCAGCGAGATCGCTGCCACACTGAACAGAGACGGCTTCCGCTCTGGCAAAGGACAGCGCTTCACTTCACGCTATATCGCCCGCATTCAAAAACAGTACGCGCTTCGCTCGCGGTTCGACCGGCTGCGCGCGCTCGGCCTGCTGACGCTCAACCAAATGGCAAGCGTCCTGAGCGTCCATCCGCAAACTGTAAAGGTCTGGACCGCTCATGGACTACTCAAGGCTCATGCTTACACCGACAAGCCAGAGCACCTATACGAGCCGGTTGGCCCTGGCATGCCCAGGAAAGCACAGGGCGTGAAACTATCACTTCGCCGACCAGCCGCTTCGGTCCTGCCGCAGTGTTCGAAAGAGGTGCAGTGTGAAGCATAAGCGTTGGATTGCGGGTAAAACGGGGAAGTACGCACATGCGTCATCCCCGAAATCCGAATGAACTCCTTAAAATCTCGAGCGATGAACTGCGGTCCGTTGTCGGAGATGATCCGCGGTTGGGCTTCCGGGTACTTTTCCTTGGCTCTCTCCAGAAGGATCTCGATGTCAGCTTCGGTCATGGATTCCCGTAGATCCGAATGCACCAGGAAACGACTATAGCCATCGAGCACACTACACAAGTAGTAGAACGTGCCCGACACATTGATGTAGGAAACATCGATATGCCAGTGTTGATGCGGCTGCGCTGGCTGCTCGAAACCGTTCCCCTTGCGTGAGGCTTTGCCTGGCCAGGGCGACAACAGTCCGGCTTGCTTGAGCACTCGCCACACACTGGTTGCACTAACCGCCACCACATCGGTATCCAGCATCATGTAGGTCAATCGCCGGTAGCCTTCCAACGGATTCTTCCCATGGAAGTCGATAATGGCCTCCTTCTCCCACGGCTCCAACCAGAAATCGCGGGGGACCCAACCATTGTGCTCGTTGACGCAACCGTAGCGCTGCCGCCAGTCATAGAACTTGCTGGCCGCCACGCCTAGCCAAGTAATGAACCGCCCGACGTTGATCTCGGTCCTCTCCCACCAACGCCGGACAAAATCCACCACTGGGTCGCGCACCTCAGGCGCTACCCAGTTGCCGGTTAGACTTCCCCAAGTGTTTTTTTTAGCGCGATGTGCTCTGCCATCAGCTCGGCCAGGACCTCATCCTTGGTCTGTACCTTCTTCTCCAAGAACTCGATCCGTTTCTGCTTCTCCTCCACCTGGCGGTGAGGACGCTCCTGCGATTGAAAGGCTGCCGCTCCGTTCTCAAAAAACTCCTTCTGCCAGCGGTACAACACCGTCGGCCGCAGGCCCACTTCCTCACACAGATCGGAGACCGGCACCTTGTCCAAAAGATGCCGCCTCAGAATGGCCACCTTCTCTTCTGCGGTGTAATGTTTCCGTTCTTTGCTCATACGTTCGCTCCGCTATCTCACCGGAGGAACGCTTTCTCCATTTCCAACTGGGGCGGAACAGAAGCAGGAACGGCTCACCGCTCTGCTCCACCACGTGACGCTGAACTTGCTCCAGGACAGCTTTTACGCGCTGAAACGGCAAGCCTCGCCGGGAGTAGATGGCGTGACGTGGCAGGAGTATGAAACCGGTTTGGAATGTCGACTCGTTGATCTTCACGGCCGAGTTCATCGTGGAGCTTATCGAGCGAAACCATCACGACGAGTGTACATAGAGAAAGCCGACGGACGGCAACGTCCGTTAGGAGTCGCAGCACTGGAAGACAAGATTGTCCAACAGGCTGTGGTCACCATCCTCAACCAGATTT
>Ga0306922_10003327_pt1 | contig 14998 bp, 7 predicted proteins | sample sta12Cox44000082_FD_203758 | JGI IMG/M metagenome (GOLD analysis project Ga0306922, IMG submission 203758) | Lab enrichment of tropical soil microbial communities from Luquillo Experimental Forest, Puerto Rico - statoxic.12C.oxic.44.000.082 (v2)... | ecosystem: Environmental > Terrestrial > Soil... | reverse complement strand
CCCCCTGGGGTGCGCCAACGTGCCCAGTGATGAAGCGCAGTATCAGGTCCCGCGCCGGATCGCCCGGCCGGGCCGCATCGGAGAGGATCATCTGATGATTCCGGCCGGGAATCATATGGAGTTCTGCTTCCGAACCTGCGTCGGCCAGGGCTTGGGCAAAGGTAGAGCTCTTCTCAGCAATGCCCGGCGTGTCATTACTCGCATAGAGGACAAGGAAGGGAGGTTGCGTTCCGTCCACATACTTCAACGGCGAAGCTTCCCACCGTTGCTGCTCATCCCCGAAAACGTCCGCTGAATCAGACTGATCCCTAAGGTCGTAAGAGCCGCTTACCGCGATCACTCCCCTGATCTGGTCTACTGACAGCCCCTGAGCGGCCAGGTACCGCCGGTCGGTGGCCAAAAGCGAAACCAGGTTCGTCCCCGAGGAATGGCCCATGACAACAATGGTGTTCGGGTCCCCGCCGTAGTAGGCGATGTGGTGGTACGTCCAGGCAAAGGCTCGGGCCACATCCATCTCGTGCGCCGGGAAGACGACTTGCTGAGAGCTGCCGTCGGTGATGCGGTAGTTGATCGCCACCACGCCCATCCCTTTGCGGGCGAGCGTCTGCGCCAGATAGGCAAGTCGGCTCTTGTCCCCATTGCGAAATGCTCCGCCGTAAGCAAGGAACACAACCGGGAAGTTCGTGGCCTCCGGCGGCACGTAGACGTCTAGGTCTTGTCTTTGGGGATTGGAGTACGGCCCGTCGTAGTAGACGATGTCGCGATAAACGGTGACACCGTCCGCCAGTTGCGGGCTGTTGTTGAGGAAGACGGACACCTGATTGGTGAAATTCTGGACAACGGCCAGGTCGTCCCGACCGGCGCCCGTGAAGTCGCCCACGGCAACGGAAAATGGGTTGGCCCCTCCCCAGAAGTATTGTGTGCTTTGGAACGTGCCATCGCCGTTGCCGAGCAGGACCGACGTCAGGGCATAATCACCTACTGTCACGAGGTCCAAAACCCGATCACTGTTGAAGTGGCCCACGGCGATGGACTGCGGACGTCCTCCCACCTCATACGTTTGGCCTAGAGTAAACGATCCGTCACCTCTTCCCAGGAGAATGGCCACGGAGTCGGTAAGGCTACCCACCACCGCCAAATCGGCAACGCCGTCACCCTTGAAGTCCTGGACGGCCATGGAGGTGAGGCCGCGCCCCACCGCCGTCAGGCTCTGACCCGGTCGAAACGTGCCGTGGCCGTCGCCGAGCAGGATAGACACGGTACCTCGTGCGTAGACGGAACTATCCACCGTGGCCACTGCGAGGTCTTGCACGCCGGTGCCCGTAAAAGCAACCACAAAAGTGGCAGAGCCGCCAACTGCGATGCTTGACGCGGCAGCAAACGTGCCGTCGCCGTTGCCGAGCAAGATGGAGACATTGTTCGAAGCCCGATTCGCGACCGCCAGGTCCTGAATGCCGATCCCACGGAAGTCGCCGATGGCAAGCGACGACGGGTTACTTCCCACCGAGAAGTTGTGAGGCAATCCAAACGACCCATCGCCGTGTCCCAGCAGGATGGAGACTTGGTTGGAGCCTGAATCGACCACCGCCAGGTCCACGGTGGTGGCGTCATGGAAGTGGCCGGTGGTGATGAAGGAAGGGCTCGCGCCTACGGCAAGGGTTTCAACCAGGTGAAACGTGCCGTCGCCGTTGCCCAGAAGAATGGAGACCTCGTTGGAGCCGGAATCGGCGACCGCTAAGTCCTGAATGCCGATGCCCCGGAAGTCGCCGGTCGCGATCGATTTCGGACTCTTACCCGCTCCCAGATTGATGTCGATGGGGTCGGCGAAGGAGAGGCCACCACCCGATGGCAGGCAGCGATCCTCAAGCCACTCCAGGCCCAGACGGTCGCGTGGCCGGCCCCGCCGGCCGGCGCGGCGACTACTTCGGGACGAGGATGCGATCCGGTTCTGCCACTGCCGCAGAAAGAGACGAAACATGTTGTGACTCCTTCAAGAGAGGTTGGGGATACGCTGCTGCTCTTCTTCGCCCCGGAGATCACTGTCGGCAGGCCGACTTGCGGCCGGCATCACGTGATACGAAACGCATTCGAGTCGATGTCCAATAGGCTGCCGCCGATCGTGGCGTGCAGGGTGTAGCCGTCGCCTACGAGGTCGATCGACAGGTCGCTAAAGGTGGCGATGCCGCCGCTAACGGTCACGGTCGGGGTGCCGCTGAGCGTGCCGCCGCTGGGGTTCGTGCCGAGCGACAGCGTCACCGTGTCGTTGTTGTCGTCAGTCAGGACATTGCCGAACTGATCGACGATCTCGACCGTAACGGCGGGGCTGATCGATTGCCCGGCGGCCGTGTCGGTCGGCTGTTGGAGGAACAGCAGGTGGTCGGCGGCCGCCGGGCGGACCGCGACCGTGGCGCTGCCGGTAATCGTTCGGTAATGGCCCGCGGAACCGGCATCGAAGATGGCTCGGATTTCCTCGGCGCTGAGGGCACGGTTGTAGACCGCGGCTTCGTCGGTGAGGCCGTTGAGCTGCCGAGTAGCACCATAGGGCGCGGGAACACTTCCCATATAGAAGTAGGCCCCGCCTGGTGTGTTGATGGGCAGCGTGCCGCTGGCGACGGCAGTTCCATTCAAGTAAAGGGTGGCAAAATTGCCGACGTTGGTCACCGCAACGTGGTACCAGGTTCCCGTTTGCAAAGATGGTCCGGTGATCCCTAGTCCCCACTGCGAGAAGAAGACAGTACTGCCGGAGGTGCCAAGGCCATAAGCCTGGTTGGGGATGCCAAAGACGCCATACGACGCGAACATGGCTTCCGTCGTCACAAAGGCGTTGATGTAGACCCATAATTCCATGGTCCGGTCACTGTTCCCGGTGGGCAGGCCGTTAGCCGGCGCCTGGAAATACGCCCCTGCGCTGGGGAAGCTAAAGGCCTGGCCCACGATGCCGGGCGCAAAGGTTGCTCCCCCGTGCAAAGTGCCGTTGTTACCCCCGACAATATCGTTGGTGTTCCCATCCCCCGGCCACCAGCTGACAATACCGGTACCTGTCGGAATCCTCGTTCCTGTGACCGTGATGGTTTGCGTTCCTGCCGTTTTCAGAGTTACTCCATTGGTGAAGGTGTGCACGCCCTGGTCGGCGGCAGCGAAGGTGTAGTCATGTGGCAGGACGGCGGATGCGTCGGTGCTCGTGAACGAGACGGTACGGGTGTAGCCCGTCGCCGTGTTGTTGAACGCGTCCAGAGCGGTGACGGTCACGTCGAGAGCCGCGCCGGCTGTAACAGTGCCCGGGGCGCTGACGCGGAAGTGGTCGGCCGCTGCCGGGTTGACGGTAACGGTGCCGCTACCGGTGATTGTCCCGTCGGCCGTATCTTGTGCGGTGAGCGTACGGCTGCCCGCCGTCCGCAAGATCGCTCCGCTAAACGTGTGCACGCCGCCATCGGCCGCCGTGAAGGTGTAGTTGGCCGGAAGCGTGGCCTGGCTATCGGTGCTGGTAAAGGTCACAGTGCCGCGGTAACCCGTCGCGATGTTGTTGAACGGGTCACGGGCGGTGACGGTGAAGCCAAAAGCGCCGCCCGCGGTGACCGTGGACGGCACCCCGGTGAAGGTCAGCGTGCTGGCCGCCGCCGGACTCACGAGGATGCCCGTGGCGCTGCCGGTCAGCCCGTCGGTGGTACCAGTCGCGGTGATCGACTGGGCGCCGACCGTCTTCAGGGTGACGCTAAAGGTATGCACCCCGGCATCGCCGCTCGTGAAGGTGTAGTCGCTGGGCAGGATCGCCTGAGCGTCGGAACTGGTAAAGTGAACAGTGCCAGTGTAGCCGGTGACAGGGTTCCCGGAGTCGTTCAGGGCCGTGACCGTGACGTTGAAGGCACTACCGGCGACCGCGGTCGCCGGGGCGCTGACACTGTAGTGGGTCGCCTGGGTGGCGGCCTGGACCTCGAAGGCGCCGATGTCGATGACGCCGTTGACGATGCGGGCAAAGCCGGGGCCGCGCTGGTCGAAGTCCGTGGCGCCGGTGTTGTCGCCGGCGTCGATGGCCGGGCTGCCGGGCAAAAGGGCGTGCGTGAGCGTCGGGCCGCCGTTGTTGTGCAGCGGGCCGAGCAAGGGGTCCACGTCCAGCAGGTCGGTGGCGGTGTAGCCGCTGCCGCCGTTGCTATTGCCGATCAGGTTGTGGCCCAAGGAGGCGAGGGGGCCGGACAAGTCGGAGGCGCTGGCCGCGGTGTTGTCGCCGACGAGGGTGTTGAGCGCGTGCAGGGTGCCTCCGGCATTGGCCACGCCGCCGCCTTGGCCGGTCCCGCCACTGCCGGGATTGCCTGGAGGGCTGCCGGTGCCGCCCGCGCCTCCCAGGCTGGCCTGGGCCGTGTTGAAGGCGACCGTGCCATTGGTCAGCGTGAAGGTTCCGCTGACGTACATGCCGCCGCCGAGTCCCGCAGCGCCGTTGCCACCGTTGCCGCCTCTGCCATAGAAGTAGAAGCCATTGCCGATGCCGCCGGCGCCCCCGTTGCCGCCACGGACGGTGTTCGTGGAAAGCGTCGAGTTGGTGAAGGTGATGCTGCCGCTGCTGAACAACGCAGCCCCTTGGCCGGCACCCCCAGTGCCGCCGTTGCCCCCGCCGACATACCACCACTGGGCGTCGCCGCCGGTGCCGCCGTCACCGCCGCGGACGGTGTTCGTGGCGAGCGTCGAGTTGTTGATGGTGACGGTGGCGCTGCTGCTGAACAAGCCACCCCCTTGGCCGGCACCCCCAGTGCCGCCGTTGCCGCTGGCGCGGCTACCGTCGCCGCCGTTGCCGCCGTCGCCGCCACGGACGGTGTTTGTGGCAACGGTTACGTTGGTGACGGCAAGCGGGGCGGTGCTGTCGTAGATAGCGCCGCCTTGCCCAGCACCGCCGTTGCCGCCGTTGCATTCAACGTAGCCGTTGCCGCCGTTGCCGCCGCGGACGGCGTTCGAGGAGAGCGTCGAGTTGGTGAGACTAATTGTCGCACCGCTAACGTTAAGGCCAGCTCCCTGGCCTTCTCCGCCAACGCCACCAGGGCCGCCGGCGCCGCCATTGCCCCCGGTGGCTTGGTTGTTGGCGAACGTGCTGCCGGAAATGCTGAGCGAGACGCCGGTGGCGTACAGGCCAGCCCCTTGGCCAGCCCCACCCGGGGCGCCTGGCCCAGCGAAGTCGTCGATGAGGGTGCCGTCGCCACCCTTGCCCCCGGTGGCTTGGTTGTTGGCGAACGTGCCGCCGGAAATGCTGAGCGAGACGCCGGTGGCGTACACGCCAGCCCCTTGGCCGAACCCACCGGGGGCGCCGCCGTGGCCACCGTAGCGGCCGCCGCCGCCGTTGCCCCCGGTGGCTTGGTTGTTGACGAGCGTGCTGCCGGAAATGCTGAGCAAGCCAGCGGTGGCGTACAGGCTCGCCCCTTGGCCAGCCCCCCCACCGCCACCCTCGTACGATGTGCCGTTGCCGCCGATGGCCTGGTTGTTGGTGAGCGTGCTGCCGGAAATGGACAGCGAGCCGCCGGTGGAATAGATACCTCCTCCTTGAGCGTTGTGACCATTAGATAAAATCGCACCATTGCCGCCCCGGGCGACGTTATTCGTGAGGACCACGTTGTCGAGCGTGACGTTGCCGCCGTTGTTGAGGATGCCGCCGCCCAGGGCGTCGGTGGTCCCCGGCAGGGCGCCTTCCGTGCCGTTGTCCTGGGCCAGACCGCTCTGGATGACCAGGTTCCGGAACACCACCGGCGTGCCCGGGTTGACGATTTGAAACACGCGATCCTGGAGCTGGCTGGCATCAATGATCGTGGACGACCCGGCCCCCTGGATGATCCAGCGGTGGCTGGCCCGGGTCAGGTCCAGGTCCCCTTCGAGGCCTGCACTTTCGTGGCCGTGGCTGTTGCGGATCGTCAGCGTGTACGTGCCGGCCAGGAGTTGGATGGTATCGTCGGCGGTACCGGTGTCGGCATTGAACTGGAGCACGGCATCGCGCAGGCTGCCGCTGCCCAGCACGCCATCCGCGAACGTCGTCGGCACAATGGTCGTTGGGACCCAACGGTCCTCCAGGGGTTCGACCAGCAGTCGCCTCCGGTAATACGGTTTCTGCCGGCGCGAGCCGGACGTGACAACATGTGCGGGACCGGATTTCAGGTAATCGAGCACCGAGTCGAACCACATGGTTCACCTGTCCTTTCCACAAGTGATCTGCGCTAAACTGGTAAAGCCGTTGCCGCCGGCCCGCCGACCAAGCGCCGGGGAGTCGGCGCCGCCACAGAGCGTGCGACCGGGCAAACGTGACAGCGTGGTTGTGTTGTCCCAGCCGTCACTGTTCCATGCGACGTTGCCGAGAGAATTGCGCACGAAATCCGGAAAATGGGGCAAGACGTCGCCGGGCGGCAGCCGATCCTCGAGGACCTCCAGGCGGGGGCGATGGCACGGTGGGCGCCGTGAGCCTCTGAGCAGGCCGGCGGGCCGTGACGTGTACCGCCGGCATCCGAGTAATGACCTGAGTTTCATCGCGAGAAATCTCCTAGGAAGAGGCGGTCTGCGGTACAATGGCGAGGCCGTCGTGCCCGGCGCGCAGACCGAGCGCCGGGGCGAGGCCGGGCCGATGAGGGGCTTGCTTGGCGGTAAGGACCTCACCGGCCGCTTTGTTCTTTTCTTCAATCGCAGCGAACCGCTGGGTTCGCCTTCGGAAGTAGGAGAGTCACCTCAGGTTGTCCCTACGGTTTGTCCGGTGGCGCTTCCTTGGCCTCTGGTTTCACCCGTACCACCAGGGCGTCCACGTCGGCCCAGAGCTTTTGGCACGTCGCCCGCTCGGCCTCGTGTAGCTGGGCGAGGGCGTCCTTGTCGCGCAGGCCGGCGAGGTCGGCGTCCGTCTGCCAGTGGCGCAGCTTTTGCCTCACGGAGGCGCGGGCCTGCTTCGGGTCGCGGTCGAGGAGTTTCGTCCACGCCGCCAGGTCGGCCCGCAGCCAGTCCACGGCCTGCCGTCGCAGGCGGGCACGTTCCTTGTCGTCGAGCTGGGCCGCGTCTTCCCCTTGGCCGCAGCCGGCCAGCGCCGCGGCGCAGGCGGCATTGTAGCGATGCGGCAAGCGGGGGTCGTCCGCCAGCTTTGGTTCGGCCGTGAAGGCGTCGGCGTAGAAGCGGGCGGCAGCGGCGTAGAGGCGCTTGTACGGCAGCTGACACAGGTCCGCCAGGGCCAAGTGCTCGGCAGCGCCGGCAGGCTGAGATTCGCCTTTGAGGACCTTGGCCAACTTGCCGTCGAGCGCGAGCTGCTGCTCCGCCTGGCGGACCCACTCCGCGGAGGGGTAGGCCCAGCCGGGCACCTTGGAACCCAACTCGTCACCGCGCCGCAAGGAGGCGACGGCATCTGCGAAACGCCCTTGTTCTCGGAGGACCTGGCCCAGGTTGCAATGGGCCTCGGCGTAGTCGGGCTTCAGTGCGATGGCTGTGCGGAACTCCGTTATCGCCTCGTCCCGGTGCCCCTTGGTAAGCAGGGCATAGCCGAGGCTGTAGTGGGGCCGAGCGTCCTTGGGGTCGAGGTCGATGGCTATGCGGAACTCCTGGATCGCCTCGTCCGGCTGCCCCTTCTTAAACAGGGCGGCGCCCAGGTTGATGTGGGCCTCGGGGAAGTTCTTCTTGAGCCGGAGGGCCTCACGGAACTCCTGGATCGCTTCGTCCTGGTGCCCCTTGGCAAGCAGGGCGTTACCGAGGTTGTAGTGGAGCACGGCGTCCTTGGGGTCGAGTTTGATGGCTGTGCGGAATTCCCGGATCGCATCGTCCAGTTGTCCCTTGTCTTGCAGGACGTTGCCGAGGTCGTTGTGGAGCCGGGCGTCCTTGGGGTCGAGTTTGATGGCTGTGCGGAATTCCCGGATCGCCTCGTCCAGCTGCCCCTCGGCAAGCAGGGCGTTGCCGAGGTTGATGTGGGCCACGAGGAGGTCCTTCTTGAGCCGGACGGCCTCGCGGTACTCCCGGATCGCCTCGTCGAGCTGCCCCTTGTCATGCAGGACGCGGCCGAGGTTGTGGTGGAACCGGGCGTCCCTAGGGTCGAATTTGATGGCTGTACGGTACTCCTGGATCGCCTCGTCCAGCTGGCCATTGTCCTTCAGGGCGATGCCGAGGTTGTAGTGGGCCGTGGCGTAATTCGGATCGAGTTCAATGGCCGTGCGGTTGAGGGCGATGACCTCGTCGAGGTGCTCGGGGCCCGGCAGAGCGATAGCGAGATACACATACACCGTCGGGTAATCCGGGCGCGCCACCAGGGCCGCCCGCAAGTACCCGGCCGCGACCTCCGGCCGGTTTGGCACTCCCGCGCCCCATAGGAACTGGATCCCCAGCTGATAATTGAGCCAGAAGTCCTGCGGGTGCCGCTGCTGAAGCGCGGCCAGCACCTGGACCGCCTTGGGCCCCGCCCCCGCATTGGCGAGGAATTGCCCCAGCAGGTAGCCGGTGGCCGGCGGCAAGTCGGCCACCTCCGGCCGAGCCGCCAGTTCCTCCAAGGCACGCCGGTCGTTCTGGACAACCGCCTGGCGCAGACGGTTTCGCCACGCGTCGGGATCGGCCAGCGCCGCGATGCCCCGCAAACGCTCGCGTACCCCAGCATCCGTTTGGACCAAGATCCAATCGTCCAGCGCGGCGACCAATTGGTCCCTGATGCTCCGCGTCTGGATCATGGCCGCCACCTGCTCCGGTGGCTCCGTCAGCACGTTGATACCGTAACTTTCAAACGCCCTGGTGTAGGCGACGGCTGCCCACTCGTCACCCGCTCGGAAGCTAGCGTCCGTGTAGTGGGTCTTCTCTGTCCGGAGGTGGTCCAGCTCGACGGCCATTTCAAGGTCCTTCCGCAGCTCCTGCGTGCGGTGGTGGAGTTCGGGAGCACCGCCGCCATTAGCCAGGAGGGTCTCCGCACGCTTGACTTCGGCCAGGGCATCCCGCCATTTCTGTCGCCCTTGCAGCACAGTGGCCTCGTTGAGGGCCAGGTTCACCTGATCTGCTGTGGCAGCCCTCCGTGCCGCTTGGTCGCGGACGATCCAGCCGACGATGCCTGCCAGCACCGCCAAAGCGACGATCAGCACAGCCGTTACCACCGCAGCCGTGGTCAGCCGCCCGCGGTTGCGCCGGCCGAACTTGCGGAACCGGTACCACGCGGATGGCGGGCACGCCTGTACTGCTTCGTCGTGGAGGTAGCGCTCCACGTCCCGCGCCAGGCTGCTGGCACTCTCGTAGCGGCGGTTGCGGTCCTTCTCCAGGCACTTCATCACGATCCAGTCCAGCTCGCCGCGCAGGAGCTGCCGCAAGCGCTTCGGATCGCTCTGGCGCTGCTCGCACGTCTTGGCGGCCGCCTGCCCCAGCGTGCTGATGCGCGTGCTCGGCCGGGGCGGCTCCTCCTCGCGGATGATCCGGCAGATCTCGTCGTAGCCCACCGTCCGAAAGCGCTCCTGGTCGAACGGCGTCGTCCCCGTCAGCAGCTCGTAAAGCAGCACGCCCAGCGAATAGGTGTCGCTGCGCGTGTCCACGTCCAGGCCGCTCTGCCCTGCCTGCTCCGGGCTCATGTACGCCGGCGTCCCCAGCATCTGGGCGAAGCCCGTGTAGACCGTCCCGTCCGTGAGCTGGCCCACCAGCGCCTTGGCGATGCCGAAATCGATCACCTTGACCACCGGATTGACGTCATGCACGGTCACCATGACGTTGGACGGCTTAAGGTCGCGATGGATGATCCCTTTCTGGTGCGCGTGCTGCACCGCGTGGCAGACCTGGACGAACAACTCCAGCCGTGCGCGGGGACTGAGGCGGTCCTGGTCGCAGTAGTCGGTGATGGGGACGCCCTTGACCAGCTCCATGACGAAGTAGGGCCGGCCGCTGTCGGTCTCGCCTCCGTCCAGGACGCGGGCGATGTTGGGGTGGTCCATGAGGGCCAGGGCCTGCCGCTCCGCCTCGAAGCGGCTGATCACCTGGCGGCTGTCCATGCCGGGCTTGAGGACCTTCAGGGCCACCTTGCGGCGCAGGGGCTGGTCCTGCTCGGCCAGGAAGACGACGCCGAAGCCGCCTTCCCCGATCTGCTCCCGCAGCTTGTAGGGACCGATAACCGTGCCCGGCCGTTCGCGGATCGGCTGGGTTATCGTGGTGTTCAGCAGCGGATGGCGCGCGTCCAGCGGGTCGCCGGTCTGCTCGTGACGCTGCAGGAGCCTCTCGATGCGCTCGCGCAGGGCCGGATCGCCAGCGCAGGCCCGGTCCAGGAAGCCGGCGCGCTCGGCCGGGTCTTCCTTCTCCAGCGCCTCGATAAAGAGGGTTTCTTCCCGCATCGGTGGCTCCAACATTGCCGTCATTACATGCGACGTGTGCCGACGAGGTGCGCACGAGAATTCGCCAAGCTATATCTCGTCGTCGCCGATCTCCTCGCGCAACCACGCACGGGCATAGGCCCAAACCTGATTGGCCTTGCGTGGAGAGATGCCAAGCACCCGGGCGGCCTCGGCGTTGGAAAAACCCGCGAAGTAACGGAGCTTAACCAACTCGGCGCCCTGCGGACTGGCCTGGGCGAACCGGTCCAGAGCTTCATCCATGCTCAGCAGCCACTCCGGCCGCTGCGGCAACGCGATCTCGGCCGCATCCCCTTGTCGGGTGCGCCCACCCCCGTGCTTGAGCCGCTGCTTGCGTCGTGCGGCTTCGACGAGAATGCGACGCATCGCTTCCGCCGCCGCGGCGAAAAAGTGCCCCCGGCCCTCCCAGTGCGGCTCTGCCGCCCCGGACTTACGCCCGGGGCTCGCCACGAGACGCAGGTAGGCCTCGTGCACCAGCGCGGTGGCCTGGAGCGTTTGGCCGGGCTTTTCCTGAGCCAGCTTCTGGGCCGCGAGCCGGCGCAGCTCGTCGTACACCAGCGGCAAGAGCTGCTCGGCAGCTCGCGGATCGCCTTCCTCAATCGCGGACAAGATGCCAGTGACCTCCGACATGCGTTCCTCCAGCCTTGGCACGGGTCGTCCCATGATAACGGCCGTAGGCGGCCTCAGCGGAAAACAAAAGGGGACGCGGAGGCGCGGATAGTTTTCGGACTTCCTTCCTTTTTGACGCCCTCGAGATTGTGCATCAGCGCGCACTGCAATCGTGGCAGCGCACCCGGGGGAAACCTGCGATGCACCTCGTGAAAGTTGTGCAAGCCCAGGCCGATCTGCTTCAGATTGTTCTGACAGGCCATGCGGCTGGCGGCCTCGCGGACCTTCTGCACGGCGGGAACCAGCAGGGCGATCAGCACGGCGATAATCGCGATCACCACCGACAAGAGGCAGCGGTCTTCCAACATCTCGACCCACAACCGCCGCGCCGCCCGGCGCGTTTGCGAGGTTCGGCCATGGACGCGCCGCGCCCATTCCGGCTCGGTCCGTGCGGGACCGGATTTCAGGTAATCGAGCACCGAGTCGAACCACATGGTTCACCTGTCCTTTCCACAAGTGGTCTGCGCTAAACTGGTAAAGCCGTGGCCGCCGGCCCGCCGACCAAGCGCCGGGGAGTCGGCGCCGCTCCGCTGTGCGAAGGCATCGGCAGTGATTCTTTTGTGCGGATCGCGTCGTCGGTTCTCAGGCGAACTGCGCGACACCGCGCCGAGCGCTGCGCAAGCCGCCGCCAGCGGCGAAGTAGCCGTGGCAGGTCCGGCTTAGGGCCAATCCGAGGCAAGTCCTCGATTCAGGGTAGGCCGATTCTACAAGTCTTTTTTCCAAATGCAAGACAAAACATCCGTTTTTTGGCGGAAAAAAAAGAATCGCCGTTTTTCTGACAAGTTACTTTGATATTTTGCTTGACAGTCGGCAATGAATATATGAGAATCCCGCGATGCAAGGCTGCGGGTTGCTCCCACCACAACGCCTGCCATGTTGACGCGTTGAATCTGTAAACTTGTAAACCTCGGTTGACATTTGCGGAGCAGGTGGCGCTTCGCCAGGACATTCGAGACGCCAGCGATCATACCGGTCGTTTGGTGCTCCGGTTTCGGAGGAGTGGTCTGCCCGGCGTAGGGCAGGTCGTTTCTCCGTCTCATGCAAGGAGTTCATTCATGAAGCGACTTTTTTGCGCCTTCGCGGCTTGGGTCTTGCTCGTGGGCCTGACAGGGCCGGCGCAGGCCCAGTACACGTACACCGCGCTCGACGTACCGGGCGCTACGGCCACATATGGCTACGGGATCAACGACGCCGGCCAGATCGTGGGAATTTACCGGGATGATGTCGGTATATACCACGGCATCCTGTGGGACGTGGATGGCAGCTACACCACGCTCGACGTGCCCGGCGCGATCCAGACATTTGCCTTTGGGATCAACAACGCCGGCCAGATCGTCGGGGTAAACGATGGTGCCGGCGGAAACCACGGCTTCCTGCGGGACGTGGATGGCAGCTACACCACGCTCGACGTGCCCGGCGCCATCGAGACCGAAGCCTATGGGATCAACGCCTCTGGCCAGATCGTGGGAGAGTACGTTGACGTTGGCTTCGGGGGGCACGGCTTCCTGCTGGACGTGGATGGCACTTACACCACGATCGACGTGCCCGGTGCGACCGATAGCCTCGCCCAAGGGGTCAACGCCTCCGGCCAGATCGTGGGAGTGTACTTTGACATGGACGCCACAGCGCACGGCTTCCTGTTGGACGTCGCTGGCAGCTACACCACGCTCGACGTGCCCGGCGCGGTTCTCACCTGGCCCCTTGGGATCAACGACGCCGGCCAGATCGTCGGAATGTATAGAAACGACCCTGCCGGCGCAAACCACGCCTTCGTGCGGGACGTGGATGGCAGCTACACCATGCTCGACGTGCCCGGCGCGTACCAAACCGTGGCCTATGGGATCGACGCGAGCGGCCAGATCGTGGGCGTGTATGTTGACGCCGGCGGCGGACACGGCTTCCTCGCCACTCCCGGGGGCTAAGGCCTAGTTTGCTACGGTTTCGAGCAGCGCTACGATCGCGCGGGGGATGGCGCCGGGGATCTTTGGCCAGCGGGCCAGGGCATCCCGAAGGCCTTCGGGGATCTCGGCCTTGCAAATGTGCTGAGGAAAGCGACAAGATATTGATTTTTCCAAATTTTTTGGCGGGTTTCGCTACAAACGGGGCATTGAGTAGAGCTGCGTGCCCCATGTCCACATTGATGGGCTGACCTCCCGCCTGGACCTGGACGGGCGGCGCCAGCTCGGGGGCATTCGGATCGCCTACCGCCAATATGCTGGCCACAATCCACCACATGGTTATGTCCTCCTTTCAACCTCCGCGTTTCTCTGCGCCCTCCGGCGTTTGAAAACTCACCGCAGAGAACGCAGAGGGACGCGGAGGAGTAGTTGAGATTATCACGGCACTACATTCAGCGTGGCGAGCATGCCACTGCCATCATGGACCAAGCACTGGTAACTCTCTTCGCCGCTGATGTCACCGATCTGGAGCGAGAAGCGTGGAGGCGGGTCTCCAACCAGCCACCTCAGGAGGCCCGAGTGATGGATGTCGTCCCGGCTAAGCGGTTGGTCCGCGTTCTGCGGAAAGAAGAGCTCCGGAGAGACCACCAGGAGCGGCGGCCCGCCCTCCTGCGGCACGGGGACGAGGTCGTCCGGAGACTCGTTGCCGTTGAGGAAGGTGATGGTGTGGGGTACGGGCATATTCTGCATGCCGAAAACCCACTCAATTGTATCGCCGGGCTGGACGGTCAGGTCATCCGGGAAAAAGCGCAGCAGATCCAAATGCGGTCCCGCGGAGAAGCCGGCGAGCACGTGGTACGTGGCGGTGCCGTCCGGGTTCTGTGTCGGCGGCGGCACCTCCGCCTCGGCGGCTGCGATAGCCGCAGGGACATCCGCGAGAGCCGCCGCGATCGAGCGGCGTGCTTCCCGATCGACCTGACGGGGAGAAGGGATGTGCTCGTCGCGCTCGACGACGATGATCTGGCCCGACATGCGTGCCCCGTGGACGACGCAGACGTAGTTGTAGGTGCCCGGCCTCGTGAAAATCAAGTCGAACGACTCGACCCCCTGAAATATATCCGGGTCGGGCCCGAAAATCCCGGACGTGGCAAATGTGGTGCCGTCGTAACGCCCGTCCTCGGGGGCTACCGGGAAGGCAATCAGCGGATTGCGCATTAACGGCGACGGCAGACCCGGAGGCGCCGGAACGTTGAACGGCGGAAGGGGCATGTCCACCAGGAAGGTCACGGTGTGGATTTCATTGGTGTTCCGTTGCCAATGCACGGTATCGCCGACGTGGATGCGCAATGTATCAGGGAAGAATCCGGTGACGCCGGCGCCGACGTCGCTGTCTTCCGCGCCGACAAGCACCGTAAATGTCTGCTGTCTTTGACCGTGCTCATCGCCGGCGCTGGTGAATCCCGCCAGCCCGATGAAAATACTGGCCAATACGCCCACGCAGATAAATAGCGAACCCAGGATCAGGCGTGGTTTGATCTTGAGTCTCCTTTGCTGTTCGGACGGACCCTGCAATCGCGTGCAGTCTGCCGCAGCCCGCCGGACCATCCGGCGGAGCAAATTCAAAAGAAGCATGGACCAACCTCCTTCGTAGACTGAATACCCTTCAGCGGGGAGTCTGCGATACAGTAAAGAGGCCATCCATCCCGGCGCGCAGACCAGGCGCCGGGGCTGTGCCGAGGTGGTGAGTGTCCGTCTTTACGGTTGGACCTCACCGGCTGTCGCAGCCCTAAACTAAGGTAAAGATCCTTTCGCCTAATAAATCCAATGCCACAAGGTCCGTTAAATCGTCCACCGCCATACCCGCCGTGAAACTACGATCCCGCCGAGTCGCGGGCTCGGGGATTGCGGCGGCGGGCTGGTAGCCGGTGGCGGCGCTGACCTCGCGAATCGTACTCGTCCGGCTGCTTGCGGCCGCCGGTTCTGCGACGACGGTGTCATCATTGGGAACGCTCATCGCGATAGCAGGATGGAAGGCTACCTTGCTTAGTGATCTCCAATCGAACCCACGCCGCGGCGAGGGGCTGCCATCGGGTGTCAGGACGAAGGCGTGCGTCTGCCCCTGGGGATTCCGGC
>Ga0306922_10003326_pt1 | contig 14998 bp, 10 predicted proteins | sample sta12Cox44000082_FD_203758 | JGI IMG/M metagenome (GOLD analysis project Ga0306922, IMG submission 203758) | Lab enrichment of tropical soil microbial communities from Luquillo Experimental Forest, Puerto Rico - statoxic.12C.oxic.44.000.082 (v2)... | ecosystem: Environmental > Terrestrial >... | reverse complement strand
CACATCGAAAAATTCCCGCGGCTCAAAGCGTGGTGCGCAGCACTTCTCGATCGTGACTCGACCCATTCATTCCCGCCCGACGAGTTCGAGGCGATGTATCGGTCAAACCTGAGAAGCGTCGCAATAAGTGGGTCTCGCAATTTATCGACCCGCTAAGATCGCATGCGGGGCAGCGCCGCTTAAACAGAAAACCCGGTCGCGCTTTTTCAGGCTCATTTGCCTTTAAAAACCGGCCTTCGCTTTTCGACAAATGCCCGGACCGCCTCGGAATGGTCCTCGGTCATCGCGGTGCGTGCCTGATGCACCGCTTCCATCTCGAGCACCTGGCGAACGGCTCGGTTTCCGCGGCGAACAGGTTGCGCTTCATGCGATTCGGTTCACCAACCCGACGGAGGCCGCCTCGATGGCGTCGATGATGTCGCCGAGGAAATAGAGTTCGCGCGCTTTGGCGGTGCCAACGAGGCGAGTGAGAGACCATGAGCCGCCGAAATCGCCGGAGTAGCCGACGCCGGCAAATCCGCTACCGAAACGCGCCGAGCGGCCGGCGATGCGCAAATCGCACGCCATCGCGAGGCCCAGACCGGTACCGACCGCCGGGCCATTGACCATTGCGATCACAATTTTTGGGATCGTGCGCAGCAACATCGGCAGCCGATGCATCTGGCGCAGCCCCTCCACACGCTCCTCGAAGCCCTGGCTGGCGCGGCTCGCCATCGTCTTCACATCACCGCCAGCGCAAAAGGCCCGGCCGGCGCCGGTGACGATGATCGCACCTACGCTCCTATCGGCACCCAGACGCTCGATCACCTCACCCAAGCTGCTCACCATCACCGGCGACAATGCGTTGAGTCGATCGGGGCGGTTGAGGGTCAGCCAGCCGATGCCGTCCTCCACCACTTCCAACAGATCGGACATCTTGAGTTTCCTACCGGCTCAATGCTTCACGCTGCCACCCGGCCAGCGCTCGTTGACAAGGAATTGGCACGATCATAGTAAGCGCCCGCCAAACCGTCTACGACCAATCACCCACTGAGCTTCAGCCTCAATTTGGAGCCCCGCTTGCGCGTGCCCACGATCACTGTTAGATAGAATTAACAGTAAAGTATAGGACGCTTAGGTTTTGCTTCAGTTGCGAATGCGCCGCCGTTTCGGGGCGCGCTCAGTATCGGCGCGAGCGAGGAGGCATTCATGACCCGGGTCCGATCGCTCGCCTGCGCAATAGCCGCCCTGGCGGCATCGCTATTCGCATCCGCGTCGTGGGCGCAGCTCTATATCGGAGGCGAGGCGGGATGGACCGGCCTCGTCGGCGAGACAGACAAAATTGTCGGGGTGACCTCCGTCACCGCGCGCTTCAACAGCGGCTTTAACGCCGGCTTCCGGGCCGGCTACGAGTGGGGCCCGTGGCGTTTCGAAGAGGAATACACCTATCGCCAGAACGGCGCCCGTGACCTGGTCGGCAGCAATTTCACGCTGAGTGGGGTCAGCGGCCACCGGCATACCAATTCGATCATGACCAATGTCCTCTACGACTTCACTGTGGGTTTTCCGATCACCCCGCATTTCGGATTTGGCGTCGGCGCGGTCAACGTGTTTGATGGTCTCAAAGTCCCAGGGATCGGCCAACTCTTCAACGACAGCACTTGGCAGTTCGGGTATCAGGGAATTGCCGGTATTCGCTACAATCTGAGTCCGACTCTCACCTTCGATATCGACTACCGCTACTTGGCAACTACGCAACCAACGTTTGCGATTCCGAATACTAATCTCCGTTACAAGTCATATTATAATACCAACAACTTTGTCGCAAGTCTCATTTACCGGTTCGCGCCGCCCCCGCCGCCAATGCCCGTTCCGGTCGCAGCGCCTGCTGCGCCGCCCGCACCGCCGCCTCAGGTCTTCCTCGTCTTTTTCGATTGGGATCGCGCGGACATCACGCCGGCGGGAATGGACATTATTCGGCAGGCGGCCAATGCTTACAAGAGTGGCAGCTCGGTTCGCTTACAGGTGTCCGGGTACACCGACCTGTCCGGCTCGCGGGGCTACAACCAGCGCCTTTCCGAGCGGCGTGCCAACAACGTTGCCAACGCGCTGGCCGGTTTGGGTGTGACCCGCGGCGACATGGCGGTCAGTGGCCGCGGCGAGAACGACCCGCGCGTGCCGACGCCACCGGGCGTGCGCGAGCCGCAAAACCGTCGTGTCGAGATCGTCTTCACGTAACCCGCGTCGCGGGCGGCGCGGAGACTGGTCGCGGGGACGATTGGGGCGGAAACCGCCAACAATCTTGTGGCCGGTGGTTGGGTCTCCGCGAGGTTACGTCGCAGCGCGATTGCCGATTCCTAGCATAGTCTCCGCTAACGCTTGACAATTCTTGGGTATCCGGGGCCGTTCAGGCTCGTTCGGCCGGGAAGGTCGCCGATGCTGCAGAGATCCATCTCCCAGTTCGCTGACGGGTTAGGAAGCGCGTTCATGTTGTCGCGCGGGCGATCGAGTGCCGATCAGCTTATCGGTGTGGCGCGCCGCCGGACCGCTTTGGACGAATTTGGCGAGACGGCTTTTTTGGGTTCGCTGCAGAACTTCCTCGATGCCTGCTTCGAGGAAGCGAATTTGGGCCTGGTCGGCAGGCTCGCGACCCGCTGGGACATCGTCCGTTTTCTGTCGAACCTGCTGCGGCTGCGCGACGAAGAGCTGCGAGCTCCCGAAATCCTCGATCAACCGATCACAAATCCCGTCTTCATCTCCGGGCTTCCGCGCTCGGGCACGACATTTCTGCACAGCCTGTTGGCCGAGGACCCGGCCAACCTGGTGCCGCGCGTGTGGCAGACGATCCATCCGTACCCGCTCAAGAGAGGTCCCCACCGGGATTCGCGGGCGAAGCGGGTAGCCCGGCAGTTGCGCCTGTTCGCACTGCTCGCGCCGAATTTCCGGCGCATGCACCCGATAGACGCCGCATCGCCGCAAGAATGCTCCGAGATCACCGCGCACGTCTTTGCCAGTCTCCGCTTTGACACAACCTACCGCGTCCCGAGCTATCGCCGCTGGCTCGACGAAACCGGCCACGTCGAGGCCTATCGCTTTCACCGGCGGTTTTTGCAGCATTTGCAGCATCAGGCGGCCGGGGATGGGCGCTGGGTGCTCAAATGTCCGGACCACGTCTTTGCACTCGCCGCGATCCGGACGGTTTATCCGGACGCACGCTTGGTGTTGGTACACCGCGACCCCCTCGCCGTATTGCTATCGGTCGCCCGGCTGACCGAGACACTGCGACGGCCGTTCACTCGCAGCATCGACAAAGTCGAGATCGGGCGCCAGGACAGCGACCGCTGGCTTACGGCGACGGAGCTGATGATCGCCGCAGCTCAGGAGCACCATTTCGCAGAGCCGATTTTCCATGTCCATTATTTGGACCTGATCCAGGATCCGGTAGGCACGGTAGCGGCGCTCTATCGCCATTTTGGTGAGACCCTGCAGCCCGCAGTGGCGGCGCGGATCGGGCGGCTGGTCGAAGCAAAGCCTAACGGAGGCTATCGCGCCCATGGCTCTCGTCTGGAGGATTACGGTCTCGATGCGGCGCTAGAGCGCGAACGCTACACCAGGTACATGGCGCATTTCGGGATACGGCCGGAACCAGAGGCGCGAGCGGCACAGCCGGCAAAGTCCGCTCCTGTTCTGGCCTCGCGGCGCTCCGCTGAGCCCGTCGAGTGACCTCTCTAACTGCATCTCAAATTGAGTCATATCTTACCCGTTGCCAAATCAGCAGCAAATCTGCAGCGAAATTTCCCCGGCTGGTTGTAGCAGATGAAGCAGACGGCCACTCGAGCGACCGGCCGTCGCGGGCAGTCTCAAAAACACATTATGCGATGCAGATGAGGCGAATTTAGGATCAACATCGCAATGATCCGTTCGCGACAAAGAAGCTCGCAGCGTCGGCGGCCAGTTCCCGCTATCGACGAGGCCCCGGGACCGCGGAAAGGAGGGCCGGGATAAAGGCGAGGCTCGCGACAAGAGTGCAGCCGAGACTGATCAGCAGCAACGTCCCCATGCTTGCCGTGCCCGGGTGCGCCGACAGCGCGAGCGACCCGAAGGCAGTCCCGGTCGTCAAAGCCGAGAACAGGATCGCGCGAGCCGTCGCCGATCCGAGCATCGAGGTCTGACCCGCCCGCCAGTTCATCACGAAATAGATGTTGAAGGAGACCCCGACCCCCAGCAGCAGCGGCAGCGCGATAATGTTTGCGTAGTTCAGCAACAACCCTGACAGGACGATGACGATTACGGTCATCAGTGACGAAAGCAACAGCGGTGCCAGCACCAGCGACATGTCGAGGAGGCGGCGTAGGGCTATGAACAGGATGACCGCGATCGATATCACTGCGGCGATCGCGGCGGAGCGGAAGGCGCCGACGATCGTCGCGCTGGTCGCCTCGATTGTCACCGCCGCGCCGCCCGCATCCGGTGCAACGGCAGCCACTTCGGTGACGAATTGGGCGAGCCCTTTGGTGTTGCCCGCTTCGGGTTTCGGCAGCACCTGCACGCGCGCCCGCCCGTCCGGCAGAAGCCAGTCGCGGGTCAGGTCTGGGGGCAGCGTCTGCAACGAGACGGGCTCCGCCTCGAGCGACGCGCGTAGCCGGTCGAGCTCGGCGGGCAAGAAGCGGGTCAATGCCCGGTCAGCCGCAATCACCACCGCGTCGGAGGCGGCGGCCAGCTTTCCCAGATCCGCGTCGATCGCGGCCAGAACGTGATCGCTAGGCAACTTCGTCAGCGCCGGCCCTAGCTTTTGATGCGCTTTTTCGGCCGCGGCCCGGATCTCTTCGACGGTTGGCGGTGGCGGAGTATCGGTCGGCACGAGGCTGGGACCCATCAAAGTCGCAGCGTCGGCGATCATCGATAGTTTCTGCTGCTGCTCCGCTGGCACAAAGCTGTTGATCGACAGCACGTCCGAAACCAGCGCCAGCTTCCGGACCTTCTCCGCCAAATTTTGCGCCGCCGCGGCGTTGGGGGCCAGGATGTCGATCGTGAAGGGATTGGTCAGCGGCGAATCACCGAGGTCGTACAGCGTTTGCATCGCCTCGGTGTGCGGGTTCTTGGTGTGCAAGGGATCGGCATCGAAGCCAATATGGGACAGGAGGACGATGCCCAGCAGCGCCAGCAAGCCGAAACCGGCCAACATCGGCCTCCGGTGACGCAGGACCCAGTCGTCGAGCGGCGCCGCCCAGTGAAAGCCCACCTCCGTGCTCTCACCGCGAGGCCGGAAAAGGCTTATCGCCGCCGGCAAGAAAGTCAGCGTGCAGATAAACGCGATCAGCATTCCCACACCAGCGATGAGTCCGAGTTCCGCGACCCCGCGAAAGTCCGTCGGCACGAAGGCGAGGAAGCCCGCCGCCGTGGCCGCCGACGCCACGAGGATCTGGCCGCCGACGCGGCGTCCGGTTTCCGCCAACGCCCGTGTCGGCTCGGAAAACGCCAGACGCATCTCGCGATAGCGCACCGAGAATTGGATCGCGAAATCCACGGCGATGCCGACGAAAAGAATCCCGAAGCCGACGGAAACGAGGTTCAACGTGCCGACCGCGGCGGAGGCAAACAGCAGCGTCAGCATCAAGCCGAGTCCGAGGGTCATCAGGATCGGAAGGATCAGCCGCCATGAGTGGACGGCCAGAAACAGCCATAGGGAGATCAACAAAATGCTGCCGATCAGTCCTTCGACTGCGCCCTGGGTGACCGATGCGAATTCCTCATCGGCCAAGGCTACATTGCCGGTGATACGTACGCGGGCCACGCCCGATTTGACAAATTCGAGCTCCGCCGCGCCATCGCGGATCGCCTGGGTTGCCACTCCGCCAGGTTCGAGCTTGCCAAGGTCAAGCCTCGGTTGCGCCAATACGAATTTGTAACGGCCGCCGAGATCGACGAGATCGCCGCCGATCAGCCGGACCCAGGATAGCGGGTGCCGGTGACCGGCGAGTGCGTCCGCGATCGCTTGGTGGAAGCCGTTCAAAGCCGTCAGGTAGGGCGCGAGATTGACCTCTCCGTGCGCCACACCCGTGGCCAAAAGGGAGAGCGCGCCGAACAATCCGCGCGCGCTCGGATCCTTGGCGAGCTCCCCGAGAAAGGGCTGCGCATCGACCAGGCGGTCGGTCAGCGACTCGAGCTGCTTGGTATCGAGAAACAGCAGCCCCTGTTTGTCGAAGAAAAGAGACGCATCCGGACGCCGAACAGAGAGAAAATGCTCGTGGTCGGCGGCTAGTCTCGCGGCGAGCGCGTCCGCTGTAGCATCGGCCTCTTCGGGTTCCTGCGCGTCAATAACCGCGACGAGAAGGTCGGTAAATTGCGGGAACTGCCTCTTGAACATCTGGGCTCGCTGCCGCCACGGCAGGCTCGACGCGAACATTTCATCGGTGTCGGTCGTGATCCCGAGGTGACCGGACGCATACCAACCGGAGAAGACCGCCAGAATGAAGCCTGAAAGGATGACAAGCAAAGCGTTGCGCCGGCAAAAATCGACCAGACCGGCAAGCAGGGCTTGGAACATTATTCGAGAACCGAGGCGGTATCGCATGCAGCGGTCGACGGGCGGCCGTCTCGGCTCGCACAGGTTAATCGCGCCGATGCGGGCGACGCAGCCCGGCGCGGCTGGCGGCAGGTGATAGTCCGATCGTGCGGCCGGCGCCACTGTAAAATGCCTCCGGCCAGCTGGGCGGTCATCTGTCGCAGGCGGACGAGGAGCCCGGCACCGCCGGCATCGGTAAGCACCGCGCATTTTCGGAACGTTGGGCCGCGACCCGGCTCGGCTATATCTGCCTCAACGACGGCGGCTCGATGCTGCCGCGCCCAGAAGATCGGCCATCGCCACGGGCTTCTTCGCCGATGCGCCGGCTACGAGGATATCCCACGCGGCTTTCACCCCCTCCCCATCCGCCCGGTGGCACCGCCGCTTGGCCGAGGCCATTCTCATGATCATCATGGATCAAGGGAACAGGTCATGCCCGATACCGCTCACAATCTGCTGACGAGTTTGTCCGAGGCGCTGGACGAGTGCGCGAGTTTCGCCCGGCCGCTGGTTGCGGGGATCGCCGTGCGAGGGCGGCGATTGCGCTCGGGAACGCTGTGGCGCAAAGGCGTTGTCGTTGCCTCGGAACAGGCCTTCCCGGAAGCCGGAGAAGCCACGGTCACGTTTGCCGACGCGCGCGCTTTCGCGGCGCGGGTCGCCGGCCGCGACCCCGGCACGAACGTCATCGTTCTCAGGCTCGATGGTACCCCGGATCCGCCGCCTCTTCCGGCGGCAGAGCCGCATCTTGGAGGAATTGCGGTCGGATTTGGCGCCGACGAAGCCGGCATCTCGATACGCCTGGGGATCGTCCATTCCGTCGGGCCCGCCTGGCACAGCCGGGCGGGTGGCCGAATAGACCGGCGCATCACCCTCGACATGGCCGTCACGCCGCGGGAAGAGGGAGGACCGGTGCTCGATGCCGCCGGCGGTATTCTCGGGATCTCGACACTGGGACCCCGCCGCCGCGTTCTCGTCATCCCGAGCTCGACGGTCGACGCCGTAATCGAGCCGCTGCTGTCCAAGGGGCAGGTCGAGCGGGGATGGCTCGGTGCTGCGCTTCAGCCCGTGCTCGTACCGGAGGAGCTGCGATCAGAAGCCGGCGCGGCGCGCGCCCTGATGATCATGGGTGTATCGAAAGACGGCCCGGCTGCACAGGCCAATTTGCATGTCGGCGATATTCTCGTCGCTATCGGTGGCCAGAGCGTCAGCAGCCCGGCGATGGTGGCCCAGCACCTCGGCCCCGACTCGGTGGGGCAACCGATCGAGCTGCGCCTGATCCGAGCCGGCAATCTCCTACCGACTCACGTCACCGTCGCGGCCCGGCCTGCGCGGTGAAGTCCGCCGGGGCTGTCGTCTCGAACCCCCTTCGGGTTGCGGTAGCGGCCGCGGATGAGGCTGCCCAAGGCCGCCTTGCGGCGCTCGTCTCTCAGTGTGGGCACGAGCTTGTCGAGGTTTCTGCCGGGCCCGATGCAGTGCTTACCGAGGGCGCCGCGGATGCGGTCATACCGTCCTTAGTCGTCGCTCTCGGAGTCGTCGACGAAGAATTCGGCGGTCTGCTCCCGGCAGATGCCGGCGTTACGCAAATCGACGCCGCGCTGCGCGCAGTCGCGGCCGGACTGACCGTTCGCGGGCCGCACCGGCGACGGCGTGATTTCAAGCCGCTGCCGGAGGAGATGCCCGCTCTGTTGACGCCGCGGGAAATCGAGATCCTCGTCGCTCTCGGTAATGGCCTCAGCAACAAGGAGACGGCCAGGCGTCTCGGCATTTCACCGCACACCGTCAAATTCCACGTGGAATCGCTCTTGAGAAAGCTTGATGCTTCGTCGCGTGCTGAAGCCGTCGCCAAGGGACTGAAGCAGCAGATCGTCGAGTTTTGATCTCTTGGGGCTTTCTGCCTACCGACGCGAAAAATGCGTCGCGTTGTCGCGCCAAGCGCGTGATCTCGAAGGCCAGCTCAGTTGCTGCAGCCCCCATCGAGCGGCGGCAGGCCGGGTGGCAGACGGCGGGCCTGGGTAGCCTGCTCGAAGGCGTAAGCCAGGCGCAGCAAGGTCGGCTCGCTCCAGGCGCGGCCAGTGAAGGTGGCGCCGTAGGGATACTCCGGCGTCTCCTTGTCTTTCACCCCGGCTACAATACCGGCAGGAACCTGGACGCTGGGATAGCCGGCCTTGGCGGCGATCGAAGCGCCGGCCATACCTGGGAACAGCACCGCGTCGAGCCGGTGCTCATCCATATAGGCGTCGAGACCGAGGGTGCGCGAAGCGCGCAGATCCATCTGCCGGGCCGAGAGATATTCGGGCTCGCTGAGATCGCCGCGCGTCGCCTCGGCGGCGAGGAAGATGTCCTGGCCGAAGCGCAATGCTCGCTCGGCATTGGCGGCGTTGAACGCGATGATATCGGGGAGGCTGCGCATCTCCGTCCTCGTCGCCCAATCGCGCAGATAGAGATTAAGGTCGTGCTTCAATTCATAGACGAAGACGATCGGCCGGCGCGCCGGCTGGTTTCGGGTCGGGCTTTCCGGATTGCGGTTGAGGATCGCCATCTCGATGCCGGGGCCGCCGATCCAGCCCTCAGTCGGAATGTTGGCGCGGACGATTGTTGCGCCTTGCGCTTCGAGCACCGCGATAGCTTGGCGCATGACCGCCGCTGCGCGCGACGGCAGCGGGCCGTAATAGACGTCGTTCGCGGGGTCGGACGGGTCGCTGGGCACGCCGATGCGTGCGCCTTTCAGCCCGTCCCGATCGAGGAAACTCGTGTAATCGGCCGGACGCTGCAATTCGCCGGTTGCCGGGTCGAGAGGATCGGCAGCAGCGAGCACATTGAGCAGGATCGCCGCATCGCGCACAGTGCGCGTCAGCGGACCAGCGGTGTCCTGGCTGTGCGCGATCGGCACGATGCCGGCACGGCTGATGAGGCCGACGGTCGGCTTGACGGTAACGACACCGTTCTGGCTCGCCGGCGAAAGCAGCGAGCCGGAGGTCTCGGTGCCGATCGCCGCGGCGGCCAGACCCGCTGCCACGGCAACCGCCGATCCTGAACTCGACCCGCCGGGGAGGACGATCGGGACGCCCTTGTCGTCAAGTTCGGGCGCATAGGGGTTCTTCACCTGGCCGCCCAGCGAACTGTAGCCCGCCGGCATGTCGATGGCGAGGATGTTGGCGAATTCGGTCAGGTTGGCCTTGCCGAGGATCACCGCGCCGGCCTCACGCAGCACCTTGACGACGGTCGCATCATCTTTTGCCTGCGCTCCGTCCAGTGCCAATGAACCGGCCGTCGTGTGCTGCGCGTCTCCGGTGGCGATGTTGTCTTTGACGAGGATTGGAATGCCCTCGAGAGGCCCTCGCTCGGCGCGTTTTTTCGCGTCGAGTGTCACGGCGATCGCGAGGGCGTCGGGATTCAGCTCTCGTACGGCATCGAGCCGCGGACCGGCGCGATCATAGGCTTCGATGCGCGCGAGATAGCGGCGCACGAGATCCCCGGCTGTGATGTCGCCGGCGGCCAATACTGTCCGAAGCTCGTCGATCGTTGCATTCTCGATGCACGTCGTCGCTCGAGCTTGTCCGCTCATCGCCACCACCAGCCCGACAATTACGCAGCTGAGCAGCGGCGCTCGCGCCACTCTACCGCAACGAGCCGTTCTGCCTGCTCTGCAGTCAGCATATAGACCGCCCTCTTGATCACGCGGGTACACTCGCGCGATCACAGCGCCGGACAGCAGCGCGGGTCAAGAGGTGGCTTCGCTGCATCCACATCGTGCGTGCTTCGAGACGCGCCCCGAAGGCGCTCCTCAGCATGAGGTGAGATTTTGATGGCATTAAGAAACTTCCTCATCCTGAGGAGGTCGCGCAGCGACCGTCTCGAAGGACGCTCGGCGCTCGTCCAGCCAGCTGCTAAACAACGGCAGGCTTCCCGCGGAGCCTGGCTGACGCTCGGCGGCGCCTTCGCCGCGTTCACCGTCGGCGCCGGGATCATGCATTCCTACACGGTGTTCCTCGTCGCATTCATCGAGGAATTCCAGTGGAGCCGCGCCGAGACCTCGATCGCCTATTCGGTCTCGCAGCTCGTCGCGGGCGCGAGCTCACCGCTGGTCGGCGGTTTGGTCGATCGCCTCGGTCCGCGCCGGCTGTTGCTGCTCGGCGGCGGCCTGCTCCTTCTCGGGCTGCTCGGCAGCGCCTTTGTCTCGGCACTCTGGCAGATCATCCTGCTCTACGGGATCATCATGACGATCGGCGCGAACTGCCTCGGGCTTGTCGCGTTCGTGCCGTTGCTGTCGCGCTATTTCGTGCGGCGGCGCGGTATGGCGGTCTCGATTCTGCAATCCGCCAACGGCTTTGGCCGCGCCGCCTCGGCGCCGCTCGTCCAATTTCTGATTTCGACTCTCGGCTGGCGTGCCACTTATCTGGTGCAGGCCGCCTTCATTGCCGCCGCCGTGCCGCTGCTCGCCGTGATATTTCGCCGTGCCAGCCGCTACCCGGTCTCGGCCGAACCCGCTCGATCCTCATCGGCGGCAGCCGCGGCGCCGACGACGTCGGCGAGCTGGACCTTGGCCGAAGCGATGCGCACGCCGCATTTTTGGCTGCTCTTTGCGGTTTATTTGTTCACCGGGTTGGGAAGTTTTCTGGTCTCGCTGCACCAGCTTGCCTTTGCAGTGGATCGCGGCTTCGACAAGCTCTATGCGGCGGGAGTGCTCGGCAGCGGTGCTTTCCTCGCGATCGCCGGGACGATCGTGACCGGCACCTTATCCGATTATATCGGGCGCGAGTTGTCCGCGATCCTCGCTTACGGCGTCTCGATTCTCGGGGTGGTCTGCGCGTTGCTGATCACCAGCCCGGACCAGCATTTGCTGTTGTGGCTGCACGCCTGCTTTTTCGGCCTGACCTGGGGCGCGCGGGGCCCGGCGATCACCGCCAAGACCGCCGACCTCTTTCCCGGCAGCCAGCTCGGCACGATCCTCGGCGTGATCACGATCGGCAGTGGTATCGGCTCCGCCGCAGGCGCCTGGGGCGCGGGATGGATTTTCGATCTCACCGGCAGCTACCGGCTCGCCTTCCTGTTGTCGATCCTGTTTTATCTGTGCGGCTGCGTCGCGTTCTGGGCGCTGCGCCGCCCGCCCGTGCGGTGATGCTTCAGGCCGCGAAATCGATCAATTGCCGCACCGAGGCGCCGGATTTGAGCGCGGCAAAGCCGTCGTTGATCTGCTCGAGCTTCAATTTGCCCGAGATCAGGTGGTCGAGCTTCAAGCGGCCCTGGCGCCACAATGACAACAGGCGCGGCATGTCGACCCGGAAGCGGTTGCCGCCCATCGAGGTGCCCTGCAGCTTGCGGTCGCGCAGAAAATCGAAGCCGTGCAGCTCGATCTTCACGCCAAACGGCACCATGCCGATGATCGTCGCGGTGCCGCCGGCGCGCAGCATCTGAAACGCCTGTTCCGCGGTCGATTTGGTGCCGAGCGCCTCGAACGAGTAGTGGACGCCGCCGCCGGTCATCCCCCTGACCGCCTTGACCGGATCGGCATTGCTGACGTTGAGCGTGTCGGTTGCGCCGAGCTCGCGCGCCAGCTCCAGCTTCGAGGCGACGGTGTCGATCGCGATGATGCGCTCGGCGCCGGCGAGCGCAGCGCCGTTGACCGCCGACAGCCCGACCCCGCCACAGCCGATCACCGCGACCGTCGCGCCGGGCTCGACCTTGGCGGCGTTGAACACCGCGCCGACTCCGGTCATCACGCCGCAGCCGACGAGCGCGGCGCGGTCGAGCGGGATGTCGGCGTCGATCTTCACCATCGAGTTCTCGTGCACGAGCATCTGCTCCGCGAAGGACGACAGGTTGAACGCCTGGTTCAGCTGCTGTCCGTTCCAGGTCATGCGCTTTGCCACGCCCGGCAGCATCTTGACCTCGGTGTTCTCGCACAAATTCGGGTGCCCGGTCAGGCATTGCGGACAGGTGCCGCAAAACACCGAGAGGCACGTGATGACGTGGTCGCCCGGCTTGACATAGGTGACGCCGTCACCGACCGCTTCGACGATCGCCGAGGACTCGTGGCCGAGCACGACCGGCGTCGGGGTCGGGTACAGCCCCTCGATGAAATGCAAATCGCTGTGGCACAGCCCGGCAAAGGCGGTGCGCAACAGCACCTCGCGCGGCCCCGGCTTGTTGACCGCGACTTCTTCGATCGTCATCGGCTGGTTTGGGGCATGAAAGACGGCGGCTTTCATTTAGGTCTCCTCAGAAGGGCCTAAGCAGAAGGCATCATTCCCGCTGGAGCGGGCGTCAGGACATCGCCCATTTGGCTGGATCAGCAATGCGCGTCCTTCGAGACGGCCGCTTCGCGGCCTTCTCAGGATGAGCGATCTTCTTAATGCCGTCAAAGGACAGCCTCATGCTGAGGAGCGGCGCGGCTCAGCCGGGACGCGTCTCGAAGCACGCGCACCGCATTGCAGCGCGATCACTCCTGAAAATTGAGGCGCAGGCCGGGCTCGGGCCACTCCATCGCCGCCAGCTGGCCGCTGCCGGACAACGTGACGTAAGCCGTCTTCATGTCGCGCCCGCCAAAGCAGATATTGGTGGGGTAGACGTCAGGCATCTTGACCTGCCGCACGACACGGCCGTCGGGGGCGATGACGGTGATGTGGCCGGTGATCAATGTCGCGACCGCGATGTTGCCGGAAGCCTCGACGGCCAGGCTGTCGAAACGCTGAAAGCCCGGCAGCCCACAGACGAGGCGCCCGGTATAGGGCGCCGGGAACGGCTCCTTGCGCAGCACGCCAGGCCCGACGATGTCGAATGCGAAAAGCCGCGAGCTTTCGGTGTCGGCGACATAGACGACCTTCTCGTCCGGCGACAGGCTGACCCCGTTCGGGGTCAGCATTGGGTAGACAAGCTCGACGACTTTTGACCCGTCAGGAAGTGCGTAATAAAGCCCGCCATGGTCGCGGTTGTGCGCATAGCGCTTGCCGAGATCAGTGAAATAAAAACCGCCCTGGCGGTCGAAGACGATGTCGTTCGGCGCCGAGAGTTTATGCCCGTTGCATTGGCGGTAGAGGGTGCGCGTCTCGCCGGTGCGCGTCTCGATGCGCTGGATACAGCCGTACTGGTAATCCTTGGCGGGCCCGGTCGATAGAAACCCACCCTCGGCATATTCGTTGCCGCCATTGTTGCAGACATAGAGCGCGCCGTCGGGTCCCCGCGCCAGCCCGTTCGGTCCGCCGCCCGCCGATCCGATTGCCGACTTGCTGCCGTCCGGCGCGATGCGCGTCACCCGCCTTCCCTTGATCTCGCCCAAGACCACCGAGCCGTCAGCCATCGCCACCGGCCCTTCGGGAAACTCCAGACCGCTCGCCATTATGCGCATGTCAGCCATCGCGTCCTCCTCCCCTGGCTCTGCCTCGCGAATTGTGTCGCCGCCGTCCCTTGCTGGTCAAGCGATGACTCCGGCTCGGCCCGTCTCACAACCTTAAATCGAATCGAAACTTATGCTTTGTGCAATCTGCAGCGAATCAGCAGCAAAATCCCGCAGAAGTTGCAATGCCGGCCCGACCGGCCTCGACAGTACCGCACGGGCTCTCGTCGGCGAGGCGTAGCCGGCTCTCGAGTCGCTTCCTGATGAAATCCGATCTGCCATCTGTACTTACGGGATCCAACCGGCGGTCGGTTCGATCACCGGCCACCGGTCGGGAATATGCGACACGAATGTGGCAATTATTGGATAATCATCGCAACGCAACGATAGCCCATCGCGCGGTCGATCCCAGCCCGATTTCTCGGTTCGCTCATGCCTTGTTGGAGACGCCCCGCAAGCATTTTACCGCGAAGGGAGGATTTCGGTGAGGGAAGCCGAGAGCAAAAGAATACCAGCGTCCCGCTGCTTCAGCTTCCGCTTTCAAGAGTCGCAGAATGGCGATTATAGAAAATCAAATCGCTGTTTTTGTCGGTCAGCGAAAATAGGTTGTTCACCATCTTTGATCTTTTGGAAATCCGGGACCAAGGAACTCCTGCTTAAAGTCCGGCTGGTTATTTTTTGTAAGCCGACTTGCCCACGCCCACTTATCACCTTCCTTTAAAAAGTGTACTACCTGAAAGTACGAGCCATTTGACGCATCAATAAACAGATAACAGTCTGCTTCATTTCGAGGTTCTGGTGGAGAACCGACCGAAGGTGGGAATTGCAGATAAATACCTTTGTGGGTTGAATTACTTGGATACACGGTGTGGTAGTCAGCAGTCGGAAGCCAACCCATAGGACAAAAAGGGCGGACGACAACATCATGAAGAGGGAACTCTCCGACCAATTTGTCAAAGGCGGTTGCAAAGATATACCCTTGAGCTATTCCCGGAGCGGCGATTTCTGTTGGACCGCTAGTGCGCTGACTTAAACAGAAGATACAGGCAGCCGGTCGAGTTTGGCGAGGATGACGTCAGCCGGTTTGGTCCAGATGAAGGGTTTGGGATCATCATTGTGTT
>Ga0306922_10003320_pt1 | contig 15014 bp, 12 predicted proteins | sample sta12Cox44000082_FD_203758 | JGI IMG/M metagenome (GOLD analysis project Ga0306922, IMG submission 203758) | Lab enrichment of tropical soil microbial communities from Luquillo Experimental Forest, Puerto Rico - statoxic.12C.oxic.44.000.082 (v2)... | ecosystem: Environmental > Terrestrial >... | reverse complement strand
TGTAGTTCGAGGTCCCGTTGAGAATGCCGTAAAGACGCGTGAGCCGGTTTCCGGCGAGACCCTCGCGCAGCGCCTTGATCACCGGTATCCCCCCGGCGACCGAGGCCTCGAAGGAAAGCGTGACACCTTTTTCCTCGGCCCGCGCCGCGAGGCTGGTTCCGTGATGCGCCATCAGCGCTTTGTTGGCGCTGACGACGTGCTTGCCGTGGTCGAGGGCGGTGTCGATCACCCGCCGGGCGATGCCGTCGGCGCCGCCGATCAGTTCGACGACGACGTCGACCTCGGGATCAGCTGCCATCGCCGCGGCATCCTCGTACCAGCGCACCGCAGAAAGATCGACCCCGCGATCGCGGCGCCGATCACGGGCGGAAACCGCGGCGACGACTATCCTGCGGCCAGCCCGCTGGGCCAAGAGATCCGCCTGCCGGTCGAGCAGCTGCACGGCACCGGCACCGACCGTCCCGAGGCCCGCGACGGCGATCTTCAACGGCGGTTTCACAATGTCGAGGGTAATCTGCGCATGGAGTTGTTTCGAGAGCGTTCGTGCAGTCTAGCCGGAGAGCCCAAACAAGCGGTTTACGTCAGCCTAGCTGATACGGGGCCGCAACGCGAATCGGCTCAGTGTTCGAGCAGTACGTCGGCGCGGTTTTCGACCGGATCAGCCCCTGACGGGGCGGCCTCGACCGAAATCTTGTCCGATGGGATCCCACCCTCGGTCAAAGCGGCAGCGACGGCTTGGGCGCGGTCTAGCGCGGCGCGGAAGCTATTGAGCTGCTCGGCCGCCCCGCTGCCGGCGGCAGCATAGCCGACGACGCGCACCTTCCCCGGGTTTTGCTGATAAAGCGGCACGACCTTCGCGAGGGTCTGGCGATCCTGGTCGGTCAGGGCCGTCGAATCGGCTGCGAACTTGACCTCGGCGGCCGGCGTGCCGGCTATCACGGGCGGCGGCTTCGGGCCGCTCTTCCCGGAGTTGGTGAGCGGTGCCAATACAGGTGGTGGCGGTGGCGGCTGGTAGGCGGTCGAACCGATCGCCTCCGGCATCGGAGCCGGCGCGGGGGGCGATGCAAGATGCGGCGCGGCGGGCGGGGCGTTTGCTGCGCTCGGCGCCGGGGTCGGGTATGGCGGCGGTGGGGAGGACTGGACTTGCTCGGGATTTGGCACGGAGCGAACTTCTGGCACTGCGAGGCTCGTCTCCATCGGTGGAGGTTCGGGCGGCTCGCCGGATTTGCGCAACCCTTGCCCGGGCGCGGCGCTCGCCTTGCCGGAGGCGGCACCGGAATCCGGCGCGGACGGGGATGCATCCGGCGCCGGTGCCGCGGGCACGGCGGCTACTGCTGGTTTGGCCTGCGCGTCATAGGTTGCCTCAGGCACCGGCGGCGGAGGGGGCGGCGGCGGTGCCGTCACGGCCGGAAAGCCCGCACGCAATTTCTCATCGCTATACTTCGCGTTTGTGCGGTCGGCGATCAGGCTCTGCGTCAGCTTCTCCCGTTCGGCCGCGGTCAATGCCCGGTTGGGCGGCGGCGGCACCGTAGCGAGGTTCGGATAGTCAGACGCCTCTCCGGCGGCGAGATGCTGAGTATTGGGCGTCGTTTCCGGGTCGGGGTCGTTCTTGCTTGCGCCCGTCCAATCACGCCAGGTCTCGACCGGATTGCACGCGCCCAGCCCTAGAACCACAGCCACAATGGCGAGCCGACGCACCGCGCACCGAGAGAAATGGGGTGTGCCCATCATCATGACCGCATTCCCGACGAAGCAGCAGTGCCGCGAAGGCGCGCACCTTCCAGACGCCACACATTCTCGGCCACTGATGTATTAGATCCGCCCCGACGCGTCACTACATTTGATGACGTGGAAAATCGACCGCACGAAGCGAAAACGGCCATGACGGAGAAGAACCGTGACAAACCCGAAGGGGGAGCCGCGCCGCATAGACAAGATCAGCCGGAGCTCTCCGAGCTTTCACAGCAGATAACCGACATCGCCGAAAAAAGCCGACATATCGTTGCGGAATTCCTCAAGCGGCAATCCGCCGATAAGGGCGTCGGAATGGCGGACCCGCTGAGCATCGGCGCCGCCTTTTTCGAGATGACGGCGCGGATGATGTCGGACCCTGCGCGGATGGTCCAGGCGCAGTTGTCGTTGTGGAACGACTACATGACCCTATGGCAGCGCACTGCACAGCGGTTCCTCGGCGGCAGCGCGGAGCCGATGATCGAACCGCCTGCCGGCGACCGGCGTTTCCGCGATAAGGCATGGACCGACAATACGCTCTTTGACTTCATCAAGCAGAGCTATTTGCTAACGGCGCGCTGGCTGCAAGGAACAGTCAAGCAGGTCGACGGCATCGACGAACGCACCGCGCGCAAAGTCGATTTCTATACGCGCCAGTTTGTCGATGCGATCGCACCGTCAAACTTCCTGCTGACCAACCCCGAAGTGCTGCGGGCGACAATCGAAAGTCGCGGCGACAACCTTATCAATGGGCTGAGGAACCTCCTCGACGACCTCGAGCGCGGCAAAGGACAGCTGGCGATCAAGATGACCGACATGGCGGCGTTCCGCATCGGCGAAAACATCGCGGTGACGCCGGGCAAGGTCGTCTACCAGAACGATCTCTTACAGCTGATCCAATACGAACCGACGACCGCGACGGTCAAGCGCCGGCCGCTGCTGATCATCCCGCCTTGGATCAACAAGTTTTACATCCTCGATTTGCAGCCGGCCAATTCCTTCATCCGCTGGGCGGTCGCAGCGGGCCACACGGTGTTTGTGATCTCCTGGGTCAACCCTGACGAGCGGCTCGCCGCCAAGACGTTCGCCGACTACATGCGCGAAGGCCCGCTCGCAGCACTCGACGCGATTGAACGGGCGACCGGCGAGCGCGAGGCCAATGCGATCGGCTATTGCCTCGGCGGCACTTTGCTCGCCAGCACCCTCGCCTTTATGGCCGTCAAGCGCGATACCCGGGTCAAAAGCGCCACCTATTTCGTGGCAATGGTCGATTTTGCCGAGGCCGGCGAGCTGTCCGTCTTTATCGACGAGGAGCAGCTCACGGCACTCGAAGAGCGGATGAACGCAAAAGGATATCTCGAAGGCCGGGCCATGGCGACGACCTTCAACATGCTGCGGGCCAATGATCTGATCTGGTCTTTTGTCGTAAACAACTATCTGTTGGGCAAATCGCCTTTCCCGTTCGATCTGCTCTATTGGAACGCTGATTCGACGCGCATGCCGGCGGCGATGCACAGCTTTTATCTGCGCAACATGTACCAGAAGAACCTTCTGGTTAAGCCGGGCGGCATCACCCTCGACGGAGTGCCGATCGATCTGAGAAAGATCAAGACGCCGTCCTTCCTGTTGTCGACCCGGGAGGACCACATCGCGCCCTGGCGGTCGACCTACGCTGCCACCCAGCTCTATAGGGGCCCGGTCAGGTTCGTGCTGTCGGCTTCGGGCCATATCGCCGGCGTCGTCAACCCTCCGGGCGGCAAATACGGGCACTGGCAGAACGACAACAACCCGCCGACACCGGAGGAATGGCTCGCCACCGCGACCGCGGTGCGCGATTCGTGGTGGCCGGTATGGGAGCGTTGGGTCTCCCGATATTCAGGCGGCGAGGTGCCGGCGCGCCACCCCGGCGATGGCAAGCTCGCACCGATCGAGGACGCCCCCGGCTCCTACGTCAAGGTGCGCGCCGAGGACTGACCGCAGCGGCCGATGGTCAGTTGACCTTGGCGGCAAGAGCCGGTCGACAATGCCACTGATTCATCGGTGCGGCCGGCTAGGAACATCAGCGGCACCACGGAACATCCGATCAGACCACCGCCGACAGCAGCAAATCGGAATGGGTGGATGAAACAATCCTCCAGGTCGGTTCCCGACTAGCTGCTCCCGCCCTCGACAGGGTGGGCTTCGGCGCGCCAGCGCAGCATGCCGCCCGTCAAATTGGCAATGTCGATGAATCCGTTCTGCTGCAGGATGGAAATTGCCTGCGCTGAACGGCTGCCGGCCCGGCAGACGGCGACGATCGGGCGGTCGTGGCGTAATTCTCCGGTGCGCCCGGTCAGTTCGCCGAGCGGGATGAGGATCGCGCCGGGGATGTGGCCGAGCGGCCCGATGAATTCGTCGGGCTCGCGCACATCGAGGATCTGTACCTCCGCAGCATGCTCTTCCAGCCCGTGCGGATCGATCTCCCAGATGCCGGCGAAGGTAAAATGCAGTGGGGCCCACATTGGGTCGGTGGCGGGTCCGGTCTCGTTCTCGGGCCGGCCGCAGCGCAGATTGGCCGGCACCGCGACATCGATCAATTTCGGGTGAGCAAGCCGCATGTTCTTCATATATCCGGTGAAATCACCGACGGCGATGTCGCCCCCGAGGCGCGGGTTGAAGCGGCGCTCCTCAGCGACGCTGGTTGCCGTAAGGCCACGGTAATCGTGCGCCGGGTAAAGCAGGCAGTCATCCGGAAGGCTGAAGATCCGGTCATGGATCGAGCGATACATCGCCGTCGCGTCGCCCTGTTGGAAATCGGTGCGGCCGCTGCCGCGGATCAGCAGGCAATCGCCGGTAAATGCCATGCTGTGGTCGTCGAGCACATAGGTTACGCAGCTATTCGTGTGGGCCCGGGGTTGCACGGACGAGAAGCCGGCGCTCGCCAAAGGCAACCACATCATCCTCCACCAGATAGCGGTCGGCACCTTTGGCCCCGCTTGCTGCCGCCAGCATGATCCGGCTGCCGGTCCGCCGCTTGAGCAGCCAAGCGCCAGTCACGTGATCGGCGTGAACATGAGTTTCCAGCGTCGCCAGGAGCCTGAGGCCAAGCTCGTCGATCAGGGCCGCATCGCGCCGCACCTGCTCGAACACGGGATCGATCAGGACCGCCTCGCCATTGTCGCGGTCGCCAAGCAGATTAGGTGTAGGTCGACGATTGCGGATCGAACAGTTGCCGAAAGATCACGTTTTGCTCCCTGGTGCGCTCATCACGGGAAAATTACGCTGGGACCGACCGGCGGCGCGCCGATTGCCCGGCGCCGTAAAGCTTTGCCACCTTGAGATCCGCGTACTCAAGCGGAGCGGAGCGCAAGGGTTCGTGCCGGGCGGCTGCGCCACTGGATCCCGATCAGCGCGGCGAGGCTGAGCAGCGCCGTGAATATCAGGTAATAGCTGGGCGACAGGCTGTCGCCGGTCTGTGCGATCAGCCAGGTTGCGACGAGCGGCGCAAGCCCGCCAAAGATCGACACCGCGATGCTGAAGCCGAAAGACACGCCGATCGCCCGGACTTCGACCGGGAACTGCTCGGACAGCAATGACGGCAAAACGCCGCTGTAGCCGGCCTTGAGCAGCTGGAGCCAGGCGACGGCGATAATACACGCGGCCAGCGACGGCCAAGCCGCCATCAACCAGAAGGCCGAGTACGAGGTCAGCACGAACAGCGAGCACGTGATCACCATCAGCAGCGGTCGCGAAATCTTGTCGGACCAGTGACCGGCGAGGGGGCAGCCAATCGCCAGGACCAAGCCGCCGACCAGGGTCGCCGTGAACCCCGTCGAGGCCGGCAAATGCAGCGTCTTAACGCCGTAAGTCGGAATGTAGGCCAAGATATAGAACGAGCTATTCGAGATGATCGATATGCCGAGCGAAAGCAGCACCGGCAACGGGTGCCGGCGTAGCAGATCGCTGATCGGGATCGTGGGGGGCAACTCGGCTTCGACGAATTCCGGCGTCTCGACGACTTTCGCGCGGATGTAGAGCCCGGCCGGGCCGACCAGCATCCCGAAGAAATAAGGGATCCGCCAACCCCAATCGACCAGCTGCTGGTGGCTCAACAGCGTTGTCAGGGCGACGCCGAACAGCGAGGCGAGGACTGTGATCATGCCGCCGGTGGCAAATTGCCAGCTCGCCGCGAACCCGCGCCGTCCGCCGCCATGCTCGGCCAGGAAGCTGACCGCGCTGCCGAATTCGCCGCCGACCGAAAACCCCTGCAACAGTCGCGCCAGAGTGATGATGATCGGTGCGGCGAGGCCGATCGTGGCATAGCCCGGCGTCACCGCCATCAACGTCGTGCCGATCATCATCAGCGTGATCGACAGCAGCAGGCCGGCTTTGCGTCCGGCGCGGTCGGTAAAGCCGCCAACGACGATCGCTCCCAATGGCCGCACGAAATAGGCAAGTCCGAACGCGCCGAACGTGATCAGCAGCGACACGGTCGGGTTGCCGGCGGGAAAGAACACTTCCGCAAGCGTCACCGCAAAGAAGCCGTAAACGACGAAGTCGAACCATTCCAACACATTGCCGATCGTCGCCGCGACAATCATGCGATACATCGAGGGTGGCTTTGGGAGCACTGCGGCGGGAAACGTGTCGGCGGTCATGGTCGGGCCTCCCGATTGTGGTTTGCCGGGCAGCTTCCCCCATTCGGGGGGTCTGAGGCAAAGATAAATCGCGGCCCCCGCACCCCACCCCTCTCCCGGCGCCGCGGACGCATCGCGGGGAGGGGCAGGGACCCGCGCAGTGGGACGGAGAGGGTCGGGTCACGACGGGGTTCGGGAGTTTGGCAGGAATATTCCGGTCCAGGCCGGCACTGAGGTGACGCTGGACTATGACGTGATCGGCACTGCGGTCGCGGCCGCAACGGCGGCAGCGGGCTTTTCGACCTGCGCGCCTTCTCGTCGTGGGGGGTGGCGTTCTCGGGGCTACTGACTTATGCCGGAGCCAACCTGAACGGCGCTACCCCTACACGACAATTCGCCTCGACACAGCTTAGGTCTATTCCGATGCCGACAGCCTGCGGCGTTACCGGCTGGGAGATTACATCACTGGCGTGCTCGGCTGGACGCGCCCGGTCCGGTTTTGGCGGCGCGCAGATCCAGTCGGATTTTTTCGATGCGCCCCGACCTGGTGACCTTTCCCCTGCCGGTGGTCAGCGGCTCGGCCACGCCGGTCGCTTTCGGCACTTACCCGCCATTCTCCGCGCACCAACCGACAGTCTGAACACAACATCCAAACTTCGCCGACCCGGTGCGGAAACAGATATGCGGCAGCGGCGGGTATTTCAGTTTTTGTTCGGGTTTTTACACGCCGGCAATGATAACCCCTCTACGCGGTTGGGCGGCGTCTCCTCAGGACCGCCGACCTGTTCCTAAGCGTCGGCGCTGCGCCGCCGGCTAACCGAATACTGCGAGGGAGAGGCCAACATGCTCGGCTGGTTTGGCGAATTGAACCCGAAAGAACGCCGCACGATGGGCGCCTGCTTCGGCGGCTGGACGCTCGATGCGTTCGACGTGCAAATGTACAGCTTCGTGATCCCGACGGTGATCGCGCTTTGGGGTTTGTCGCGCGGGCAGGCGGGCCTGATCGGTACTGTGACCCTGCTGATCTCGTCTTTGGGCGGATGGTTCTCTGGCACGCTCGCCGACCGGTTCGGGCGGGTGCGGATGCTGCAAATCACGATCCTGTGGTATTCCGTCTTCACCTTTCTCTGCGCCTTTGCCCAGAATTTCGAACAGCTCTTCGTGTTCCGCGCGTTGCACGGGTTGGGTTTCGGCGGCGAGTGGGCGGCCGGTGCCGTGCTGATGGGCGAGGTGATCCGCGACAAGTATCGCGGGCGCGGTGTCGGCATCGTTCAAACCGGCTGGGCCATCGGCTGGGGAGCCTCTGCGCTGGTCTACACCGGGCTTTATGCCTTTCTGCCGGAGGAGATCGCCTGGCGCGCACTATTCGCGATCGGGCTAGTGCCGGCGATCTTTGTCTTCTGGATCCGCCGCCACATCGACGAGCCCGAGATCTTCCGCAGCGCGCGGTCAACGCGACCGGTAATCGGCGTTGCTCACCTATTCTCAGCCTTTCGTGGCCCGCATTTGTGGACCACGGTCAAGGTGTCGGTGATGGTTGCCGGCGCGCAAGGCGGCGGATATGCGCTGGGGATCTGGATGCCGACCTATCTGCGGACTGTGCGGGGGTTGTCAGCCACCGGCACCGGTGGGTTCCTGCTGGTCCAGATCTTGGGTGCGCTGTTCGGCTTTCTGTTGGGCTCGTATCTGAGCGACGCGATCGGCCGTAAGCAGACATTCTTGTGGTCGGCGATCGGGTCGTTCGTAATGATCCTGATTTACATGTTCTTGCCGACGAGCAACACGGCGCTGTTGTTGCTCGGCCTTCCGCTCTCCACCGTATTTTTGATCAAATTCCCGCCGATGGGACCGTTTATGACCGAGCTCTATCCGACGGAGGTCCGCGGCACGGCCCAGGGCTTCTGCTATAATGCCGGCCGGGCGATCGGTTCGTTCTTTCCGACGATGGTCGGGTTTGTCAGCCAGGTTCTGCCGCTCGGCGCCACGATCGCGGTGTTCAGCGCCGTGGCTTCGGGCATCATGATCGTGATGCTGATGCTGTTGCCGGAAACCCGCGGCCGCAGCCTTGAAAGCCTGGAGGCAGGTGCCCTTAGCGAACCGAGCGCGCCGCAGATGGCGCTCGACCCGCCGTCGCCGAGCCGCTGACGAGCTGCTCCGCGAGGCCAAAAAGCGGCGCTGGGATGTACGTCCCTTCCAGGCGGGGAGTGCTGCGCACCGGCATGATCGGTGCCGGGGTTCTAGCGATGCGGGGCCAAGTGAGCTACCCGCGACGGGCGGAGGGCAACTTCACCCTCCTCCGGCACGACGTCGCGAGCCCCCAGGGGGCGGAAATGTTGCGCATCTTCGCGGATGCCGTCGGCAAGATGATGGCGCTGCCAGAAGGGGACCCGGGTGGTTGGGTGTTCCAATGGCACATTCATGCCGTCCGCGACGACCGCAGCAAAGCCTCGGAGCTGGCGCGGCTTTATTCGAGCGCGTCCGATCCCGACCGCCGTTTGGCGGAAGTGGTCTGGGACACCTGTGAGGCCCATTTCGACCCGCTGCGGATCAACTTCTTCCTACCCTGGCACCGCATGCACCTGATGTCGTTCGAGAGGCTCGTGCGCAATATCACGGCTGCCGCCCAATTCACGATGCCGTATTGGAACTACACCGATCCGGATCACCGCGCTCTGCCCTCGCAATTCCGCTTACCGGACGACCCGCTGTGGAAGCCGCTGTTCCGATCAGATCGCAACCCGGGGGTCAATGATGGACGGGCGATCGACCAAGCCGGGGAAGCGCCGCTCGGCTTGAACGCGATGATGTCGCCGGTCTATGCCGACACCTTCGACGGCGATGCCGGCTTTTGCGCAAACCTCGACAACGCGCCGCACAGCGCAGTTCATGTCGATGTCGGCACCCGCGAGAGAGGCATGGGCGCGGTATCCTGGGCGGCCAATGATCCGATCTTCTGGCTGCATCACTGCAACATCGATCGTATCTGGGCGAGCTGGAACCGGGCCGGCGGCCGCAACCCGGCCGACGCAGCCTACCTCGGCCAGGTTTTTACGTTTGTCGACGAAGCCGGAAGGCCGCTGCGGCAAAGGGTGGGCGATGTGGTGGACACCGCTGCGCTCGGCCACGGCTACGACCGGTATCTCGACCGCTCGCCCGGCAGTGTGCCGTTCCCGAGGGCGTCGGGACTGCGCTTTATAACGCACGCCGCGTCCCGTGAGCTGGTGGGCCCGGCTATTCTCGGCGCCGGACCGACGATCGTGCAGCTGGCTGCCGACGGCAGCCAGTATCTCGGGCGGGTGCGTGCGGCCTCGGCGGCAGGTCGGCCATTCTATTTGCGCGTCGCCGGTGTGCGGATCACGCGGCAGCCGGGAGTGTCCTATGAGGTCCATCTCGATCCGCCGCTTGCCGCGCTGCCCGACCGCACCAGCCCTTCCTACGTCGGCACGATCAATGTCTTCGGCGCCATCGTGCATGGCGCCCACCCCGGCCCGGGACCGGCGCCCTACACCCACCCGCGCAACTACAGCTTCGTGATCACCGATGTGGTGCGAGACCTGCTGCGCGCCGGGCGGCTTGCCCAGCCGCCGAGCGTGGTCTTGGTGCCGACCGGCACGCTGCGGCCGGGTGCTGCGCCGACTGTCGACAATATCTCGCTGGTCTCGTCGTGAGCGGGCTTAGACCGATCAGTTGGGCCCAGTGCCGAGATCCAGCATAAGCCGCAAATTCTGTACCGCCGCACCCGACGCCCCTTTGCCGAGATTGTCGAGACGGGCGACAAGCACCGCTTGGCGCCTCGCCTCGTTCTCCCAGACATAGAGCTCGAGCCGGTTGGTATCGTTGAGCGCTTCCGGCTCGAGCTTGTCCTGCCCGTTGCCGGCCATGACCTTCACGTGCTCGGAGCCCTCGTAGAAGGCGCGCAGGGCGTCGCGCAAATCCGCGCCGGTGGGTTTCCCGGGCAGGTCGTCGAGATAAAGCGGCACCGATACGAGCATGCCCTGGCGGAAATGCCCGACCGAGGGCAGAAAGATCGGCCGCCGCGTCAGCCCGGAATAGAGTTCGATCTCGGGCACGTGCTTGTGCTCGAGACCGAGCGCATAAAGCTCGAAGGCCGGGCCGCCGTCGCGGTCATGCGCCTCGATCATCGATCTGCCACCGCCGGAATAGCCGGTGACCGCGTTGATCGCGATCGGGTAGTCGGACGCGACGAGCCCCGCCTCGACGAGCGGGCGCAATAGACCGATGGCGCCGGTCGGGTAGCAGCCGGGGTTGCTGACTTTGCGCGCCCCCGCGATCTTCCCAGGCTGATCGGGCGCCATTTCCGGAAAGCCGTAGGTCCATTCGGGATCAACCCGGTGCGCGGTGCTGGCGTCGAGCAATTTCGGCGCGTCTCCGCCCAGCGCTCCGGCCAATCCGACTGCCTCGCGCGCAGCGTCGTCCGGCAGGCACAGCACGACGAGATCGCATTCTGCCATCATGTCTTGCCGCGCCGACGGTCCTTGCGCTGCGCCGCGGGGAGGCTGCGCAGCGTTATCCCGGGCATCGTTTCCAGGCGCCGGCGGATGCCGAGCCCTGTCGTGCCGGCTTCGCCGTCGATGAACACGCTCGGTTGATTGCTCGCCATTGGAGTGCCCCTGCTGGTGCGCTATCGTGTAGCCGACCCAGGTTTTTCGGAGTTGACCGTTATGGCGGAAAACAGCGCAGCCTTGCAATGCCTCACCGGTGTCCGGGTGCTCGACCTGACCCAGTTCGAGGCGGGTCCTTCCTGCACCGAGGCGCTCGCCTGGCTCGGCGCCGAAGTCGTCAAGGTCGAGAACCCGCAGGGCGGTGATCCCGGCCGGACGTCCTTCGCCAGTCCCCCCGGCAGCCCCGACTCTTTCTATTTTTTCGAGTTCAACGCCAACAAGAAGTCGGTCACGGTCAATCTCAAATCCGAGCGCGGCCTGGCTCTGGTCAAAGACATGGCCAAGAAAGCCGACGTCATGATCGAGAACATGGCGCCCGGAACGGTCGAGCGATTGGGGCTCGGCTATGACGCGATCCGTGCGCTGAACCCCGGCATCATCTATGCCCAGGTCAAGGGCTTTGGCGAAGGAAGCCCTTACGAGAAAAACCTCGCCTTCGACATGATCGCGCAGGCTTCCGGCGGCACGATGAGCATCACCGGCGAGCCCGACGGACCGCCGATCAGGCCCGGCGTTTCGCTCGGCGACACCGGCACCGGCATGGTGATGGCGATCAGCATTTTGGGTGCCCTCTACGAGCGCCGCGCCACCGGCCAGGGCAGGCGGCTTCAGGTGGCGATGCAGGACGCGATGCTGCACTACATCCGCTTTGCGTTTCAGACCCAGGCGGTGCTCGGCCGGGCCGCACCCCGCAACAGCAACCGCAGCAACACGGCGCCGTCGGGGATCTTCCCCTGCGCACCGGGTGGTCCCAATGACTGGATCTATGTCTTTTCCCGCCAGAAGGACCACTGGCACCGCCTGCTCAAGTTGCTCGGCCGCGAGGAACTGATCGGCGACCCACGCTACGAGACCGCAGAGGCCCGCGGTGAGCGCATCGAAGAGGTCAATGCGATGGTCGCCGACTGGACAAAGCGGCGCGACAAGCACGAGGCGATGCGGCTGATTGGCGGCGCCGGGGTGCCGGCCGGCGCCGTGCTTGACACGATGGAGCTGATGAACGAGCCGAGCTTTACTGAGCGTGGCATTCTGCAGACGGCGCAGCACCCGACCGGGCCGTTCAAGATGCCGTCCTGGCCGGTGCGGTTTGACGGGAAGCCGCCAAAGCTCGAGCCCGCGCCATTGCTCGGACAGCACACCACGCAAGTCTTCGGCGAATGGCTCGGTATCGGCGCGGCAGATCTAGAGTCGCTACGCAAGGAAGGGGTGATCTGACCCCGAGCGAAGGAGGTAACTCAGATGGCGGAACTGACTGGTAACGAAATTCTCGCCCGCTGCCTTAAGGCGCAGGGTGTCAAGGACATATTCTTCATCATGGGCGGGCCGATGCTCGATGTCGAGCTGTGCTCAATCAAGGAGGGGATCCGCCTGATCGACACGCGCCACGAGCAGGGTGCGGCCTATATGGCGCAGGCCTATTCGCGGGTTACGCAGGGTCCTGGCGTGTGCGTGGCGGCGAGCGGCCCGGCCACGCTGAACTTCAGCACCGGCCTCGGCAACGCGCTGATCGACGGCTGCCCGGTCGTTGCCCTCGGCGGGTCGAGCCCGATCAGCCAGTTCGGTCGCCAGGTCTTTCAGGAAATCGACCAGGTCGCGGCGATGAAGCCGTGCGTCAAATACGCCGACCGCGTCCACAATCTGAAGCGCATGCCGCAGCAGGTGAACTTCGCCTTTCAGAAGGCGCTGAACGGCAAGCCCGGCCCGGTCTATCTCGATTTCCCCGGGGACGTGCTCTACACGACGATCGATGAGGGCGATGTCGATTGGAGCTATTGCGGCCGGCCGATCATCAGGGCCCGTCCCTATGCCGAGCCCAAGGCGCTCAACGCGCTGGTCGACGCGATCGGTGCGGCACGCCAGCCGATCATCGTCTCGGGCAGCGGGGTGCTGTGGTCGCACGCCTGGGCCGAGATGCAGGCCTTTGTCGAGAAGGCCGGGATCCCGTTCTACACGACGCCGCAGGGACGCGGTGTCGTCCCCGACGACCACCCCTATTCCTATCTGACGATGCGCAATGACGCGTTCCGCGATGCCGATCTGATTATCATCCTCGGCACCCGCACGAATTATGTGATCGGCCATGCCTTGCCGCCGCGTTTCAGCGCCTCCGCCAAGACCGCCCGCATCGATATCGACCCCGAGGAAATGGGCAATTCGGCGCGCAACATCGACATCCCCGTCGTCGGCGACTGCAAGTCGGTGCTGCAGCAATTGTGCGAGGCAGTCGATGCGAAGACCGCCGACCGCTTCCAGCCCTGGCGCCAGAAACTGGCCGATGGCGAAGCACAAAAGCGCATCCGGGCCGGCGGCAACTACCCGACCGATGGCGATATCCATCCCCTGCGGCTCTGCGAGGAGGTCAAGAACTTCATGCAGCGCGAGGCGATCCTCTCGGTCGACGGGCAGGAGATCCTCAATTTCGGCCGGCAGTCGATCCCGACCTTTGTCCCCGGGCACCGGCTCAACTCGGGGCCTTTTGGCACGATGGGGGTAGGGCTGCCCTTTGCGGTCGGCGCCAAGGCTGCCAAGCCCGAGGCCCAGGTCATCTGCCTGCACGGCGACGGCTCCTTCGGGCAGAACGCTATGGAGCTCGACACCGCGGTCAGGCACAAACTGCCGCTCCTGTGCATCATCAGCCTCAACGGCGGCTGGACTGCCGACCCCGAACGCAACAAGCCCGGCCGCGACCTCGGATACACCCGCTACGACAAGATGGCCGAGGCCTTGGGCTGCTACGCCGAATATGTCGAAGAGCCCGAGGGCATCCGCCCGGCCTTGCAGCGCGCCTGGAAGAAGGTCGAGGAGGGCATGGTTGGCTTTGTCAACGTCAAGACCGACTACCGCGCCCGCGCCACGACCGTGCGCTTCTCGAGCCGCGAGACCTGAGCGGCCGCCGTCCCCGCGTCACCAAGAAGGGGCGCCCTCGGGCGCCCCCTCTTTGTTGTTCGGCGACGTAGAAAACAACGTATTTTGCGGCTGCATGCCGCCGCACAGCCGTCGCCGAGTAACAGAATTGGTCAATTTCAATAACTTAGTGAAGAATTCGCAATTCGGAAAACAACGGAATTTTAGCCGCGGGAACAACGAATTTGCACATGGCTGAGGGAGCAAGAACAACGGAATCGGCGGTGCCTGCCGCCTCATGCTCAATGGGCGCCGGGCGCGGGTTCGTGTAGGATCACCTGCCACCAGGGAGGCGCCATGAAGCCCGCAGGGCAAGCTCGCGTCGAACGCAGGCTGGCCGCCATCCTCGCCGCCGATGTCGCGGGCTACAGCCGGCTGATCGGCGCCGACGAGGAAGGTACGCTCGCGCGGCTGAAGGCATATCGCCGCGAGGTGATCGATCCAAAGATCGCCGAGCACCGAGGGCGCCTCGTCAAGACCACCGGCGACGGGTTGCTGGTCGAGTTTGCCAGTGTGGTGGATGCTTTGCGCTGCGCGGTCGAGGTGCAGCGCGGAATGAGCGAGCGCAACGCTACCGCGCCGCCTGACAATCGGATCGAGTTTCGCATTGGCGTTAATGTCGGCGATATCGTCGTCGAAGACGACGATATCTTTGGCGATGGGGTTAATATTGCTGCACGCCTCGAAGGCATTGCCGAGCCCGGCAGGATCTGTATCTCGGCCCGGGTGCAGGAGGATGCCGCGGGCCGCCTCGATCCCGGCTTTGAGGACATCGGCGAGCAGGCGCTGAAGAACATCGCTCGGCCGGTGCGCGTCTTCCGCGTCGCAACCGGGAATAGGTTGGTGCCTGCCCCTGCCCTGCCGCTCCCCGACAAGCCGTCAATCGCGGTCTTGCCCTTCGCCAATTTGAGCGGCGACCCGGAGCAGGAATATTTCGCGGATGGCATGGTCGAGGAGATCATCACCGCGCTCTCTCGCATTCGCTGGCTCTTTGTAATCGCCCGCAATTCGAGCTTTACCTACAAGGGCCAGGCGGACGACGTGAAGCAGGTCGGGCGCGAGCTGGGGGTGCGCTACGTGC
>Ga0306922_10003318_pt1 | contig 15017 bp, 12 predicted proteins | sample sta12Cox44000082_FD_203758 | JGI IMG/M metagenome (GOLD analysis project Ga0306922, IMG submission 203758) | Lab enrichment of tropical soil microbial communities from Luquillo Experimental Forest, Puerto Rico - statoxic.12C.oxic.44.000.082 (v2)... | ecosystem: Environmental > Terrestrial >... | reverse complement strand
ACACCCCGGCGGATGCCATGGCGTCGGGTACTCAGCGGGAGGCCCAGGAGGCCGCGTATCAGTTCTACAAGGATTGGAACGGTCCGAGCTTCCCCCGGATGATCCACGTGCTCGTACAACATCCAACCCCGTACTTCGACGATTCCTACGCCGTGAATTCGGCCAACAACGGTCCCTATGGGGATGCCATCACATACGACCTCCTGCCCTTCATCGAAAAGCAGTTCCGCGGCATCGGACAACCATGGGCGCGGGTCCTGATTGGCGGATCGACGGGCGGCTGGGAGGCGTTCGGCGTGCAGGTCTTCTATCCCGATCAGTACAACGGCGCGTGGGCGCTCTGTCCGGACCCCATCGATTTCCGGTCGTACCGGTCGGTCAACATTTACGACGAGCACAACGCGTATTACTACGAGGACAATCCCTGGAAATCAAAGTCGCTGAAGTTTACGGGCACGCCGAAGCCGGGGTATCGCGACTATCGCGATCATTTGTATTCGACCTTCGAGGAACGCAATCTCGTCGAGCTCGTCCTCGGCACCCACGGGCGGTCTGCAGGGCAGCACGACGCGTGGGCTTCCGTCTTCAGCCCGCTAGGGGACGATGGCTACTACAAGCCGCTGTACGACAAGCTGACCGGCGCCATCGATCCCACCGTCGCACAATATTGGCGCGATCACTACGACCTTCGGTACATCATGGAGCGCGACTGGCCACGGCTCGGGCCGATGCTTCGCGGCAAGATCCATATCACCAGCGGAACGATGGACAACGGCTACTTGAACAACGCCGTGTACGAGACAGAGGAGTTCTTCAAGAACGCGAAGGACCCCGCGGCCGACGTCGAGATCGTCTACGGCGAGCGCCGCGAACATTGCTTCACCGGAGATACCGAGCATCCCAACAACGTCGGCAGCCGCACGGTTCATCAGCGATACATGCCTGCGATGGCGCGCTGGATGATCAAGACGGCGCCAGCCGGCGCCGATACGAAGAGCTGGGTGTACTGAGCTGTCGGCGCACCTGGCGGCCTGTCGCGAAAGCTGTTAGCGAAGGATCTCGGTCGGATCCGAGATGGGCACAGGCGTCAGCGCTCTGCTCGTCGAGCCGTTTCCAAGCGCGCCGTGACGGTTGTCGCCCCAGCAGAGAACACCCGCGTCGGTCGTGACCCCGCACGTAAATCCCCACGTCTTAACATCGCCCGGCTTTGCCACGAGCGCATTGCCGCCGGCGGCTATCGCAATGAAGCGCCGACTCGTCGCGACTTGTCTCGGGACTGGGGCGTCCCGTGTCGTTCCGTCACCCAATTCGCCGTCAGTGTTCTCCCCCCAGCAGTACGCGACACCGTCCCGCGTGAGCGCACAGTTGTGAAACGGACCTACGGTGATGGTCTTCAAATCAGCATTCATTGAAACGCGAACGGGAACGGGGACGAAATCTGCTTCAATCGTGTTGCCAGATCCAAGGACACCGTGCACCCCGGCGGCTCCCCAACAAAAAGCGGTGCCGGTCGACGACAGCCCACACGTATTCCATCGCGGCGTGACAGTCGCGAATAACAAGTCTCCCACCACCGCCGTCGGAACAGTCTTGTCCGCCGACTTGTTCGCCGCGTCCGCCGCACCGGTTCCGAGCCGACCCTCCTGCGGAGATCCCCAGCAATAGGCTTTCCCGTCGAGGCTCACGCCGCACGAATCGATGCCCCCTGCGATGACCGTGCGAAACCGCAGCTCAGTGCGAATGGGCTTCGGCATGCGAGAGCAACAGGGCGCCGCCGTGTCGCCATCGCGATCGCCCACGCCGAGTTGACCGTGCCAGTTGCCCCCCCAGCAATATCCAACACTGTCCAGGCTGACGGCGCACGTGTGCGAGCCACCGGGTCCGATTGCTTTGAACTTGATGTCGGTTGCAACGCGGACCGGAGTCACACTGTTTTTGACCGTGCCGTCACCAAGTTGAGCGCTGTCGTTGGCGCCCCAACAGAAAACGGCGCCGTCGCGTGTCATCCCACACGTGTACGTGAGACCGGCTACGAGTGTCGTGAATTTCAAGCCGCCGCTGACTCGGACCGGTTTCGTGTGCGGAACTGAATCTGCCTCGCCGTTTCCGAGCTGTCCAAACTCATTCGCCCCCCAACAGTACGCGTCGCCGCGATCCGTCAGCGCGCATGAGTGATCCGCGCCAGCAGTCACGGTGACGAAGCGAAGGGTGTCGGCGGATGCACCCGTGACGATAAGAACGGCAACGGCGCCGACAGTGATCAAGGTCAATCGGCCGATGCGCCTCATGTTCCCTCGCCTCATTTCGGCCTGGCTGCTGCAGAGCACCGCTTTGGTGCGTGCGCTGACGAGCAACGCGCGGAATTTTACGCCGAAACGAGGGGGCGGCCGAGCCACACGTCGCGGCGACGATGATTTTTCGCGCAGGGTTAGAATCTGCGCATGTCATCGAGTCGGGTGTTCTCTGTCGTCTCGCCTGCGCTCGCGCTCATCGTGTCCCTCGCCGTCACGACTCCCGCCCAGCAGCGACCCCGGGACGAGGCTCAACAACAGCCGGCGGTGGACCCGAGCCTGTTTGCCGACATGAAGTGGCGCAACATCGGGCCGTATCGTGGCGGACGGACGAAGGCAGCGGCGGGACACGCCACCCAGCCGTACACGTTCTACATCGGGATGGTCAACGGCGGCGTGTGGAAGACCACCGACGCGGGGCGCACGTGGAAGCCCATCTTCGACGCGCAGCCAACCGGATCAATCGGCTGGGTGGCGGTGGCGCCATCGGGCCCGAACATCGTTTACGTGGGCAGCGGCGAGGGGCTGCCTCGTCCGGACCTCTCGGTCGGTGACGGCATCTACAAGTCGACAGATGCCGGTCAGACGTGGACGCACCTGGGGCTTCGCGATGCCCAGCAGATTCCGAAGATTGCGATCGACCCGAAGAATCCGGATCGCCTCTTCGTCGCCGCACTGGGGCACCCCTACGGGCCCAACCAGGAGCGCGGGATCTTTCGATCGACGGATGGAGGTCGAAGCTTCGAGCGTGTGCTCTTCAAGGACGAAAACACCGGGGGGAAGGATGTCGACATCGATCCATCCAACCCGGACGTCGTGTTCGCCACCTTGTGGGAGCAGCGGCAGGGGCCCTGGGAGAACGCCGCGTGGGACGGCACGAACGGCGGCATCTTCAAGTCGACCGATGGCGGCACGACATGGAGGCCGCTCACCCAAGGACTGCCCGACGGCATCATCGACGCGGAGCTCGCAATCGCGCCAAGCAACTCCCGTCGCGTCTACGCGACGGTCGAGGCCAGACCCAACGGAACGCAGTCCGTGCGTTCGACGGCCGGTTTATATCGGTCGGACGATGGGGGCGAGACCTGGGCGCGCGCGACCATGGACCAGCGTCCTACCAGCCGGATCAACGAAGTGGTTCCACACGTCCACCCCAAAGATCCCGACACCATCATCGTGACCGACATCGTCAGCTACAAGTCGACGGACGGCGGGCGAACGTTCCTGCCTTTCAAAGGCGCGCCCGGCGGCGACGACAACCAGAACCTCTGGTGGAACCCGAACGATCCGAACATCATGTTGCTCGTCGTCGATCAGGGCGCGGTCGTGACGCTCAATGGGGGAGAGACGTGGAGCTCGTGGTACACGCAGCCGACCGCAGCGATGTACCACGTGATGGCGGACAATGCTTTTCCCTACCGGGTGTGCGGTGGGCAGCAGGACAGCGGTTCTGCCTGCGTCGCGAGCCGGGGCAACGACGGTCAGATCACGTTTCGGGAATGGCATCCTGTCGGGGTCGAGGAATACGGGTACGCGGCGCCGGATCCGCTCGATCCCGATCTCGTCTACGGCGGCAAGGTGACGCGGTACGACCGGCGCACCGGCCAGGTCGCAAATGTCGGTCCGGTCGAGGCCGGCCGCGGCGGCAGGGGGCGTGGTCGCGCCGATAGGCCGGCGTACCGCACCGTCCGCACGCAGCCGGTCGTGTTTTCAACCGTCGATCCTCACGCGCTCTTCTACGGCAACAACGTCTTGTGGAAGACCATCGACGGCGGCATCAACTGGAAGGCCATCAGCCCCGACCTCACGCGCGAGCACTGGGACGTCCCGAGGAGCGTCGGCGCCTACAGTTCGCGCGTTCAGTCACGAGAACGCGGCTCCATCGGCGCGCAGGTGATTTACAGCATTGGACCGTCGTACCGCGACATCAACCGCATCTGGATTGGTACGGACGACGGGGTGATTGCGACGACCGCTGACGGTGGGGTGACCTGGACGAATGTGACACCGGAACAGGTGACGTCGTTCATGAAGGTGTTTACGATCGATCCTGGCCGCTTCGACTCCTTGACTGCCTACGCCGCCGTGAACACCCTGCGGCTCGACGACATGAATCCGCACATCTATCGGACACACGACGGTGGAAAGACGTGGATGGAAATCGTCAACGGCCTTCCCGGCGGCGCGCCGGTCAGCGTCGTTCGCGAGGATCCGAAACGAAGAGGGCTGCTGTTCGCAGGAACCGAGACGCAGGTCTACGTGTCGTTCGACGATGGCGACTATTGGCAGTCGCTACGGTTGAACATGGCCGCGTCGTCGGTGCGCGATCTGATCGTGAAAGACGACGACCTGGTGGTCGGCACGCATGGACGCGGAATCTGGATTCTGGATGACATCACGCCGCTCAGGCAGATTGGCCGTGGGGGCCTGTCGGAGAATCGCGACGTCATCCTGTTCAAGCCGCAGGACGCGTGGCGGGTGCGTTGGAACATGAACACGGACACGCCACTGCCACCAGATGAGCCGACGGCGCCCAATCCGCCCGAGGGGGCGATCATCGACTACTACTTGAAGTCTCGCGCGACCGGTCCGGTGACGCTGGAGATCACCGGAGGCGACGGCAAGCTGGTCCGCCGCTACTCGAGCGACGACCGCGTGTTCGTTCCCGATCCCGCAACGATCACCGTCCCGCCGTATTGGTTTCGCGCGCTCTCGCCTCTCTCTGCCGCCGCGGGCATGCATCGATACACTTGGGATTTGCACTACCAACCGCTTGACGGCGGCTCCGTCCAGGGGCCTGCGCCTTTAGACGACTCGTTCGGTGGACCACTACCCCCGGGCGTCGGACGCATCGGGGGCCCGACGCTACCCATTGCGGCCGTGAAGCACGACACTATCGCGCCGCCGACGACACCGTGGGTCAACCCTGGCACCTACACCGTGACGCTGACCGTGGACGGCAAGACCTACGCGCAGCCACTCACGGTCAAGCTGGATCCGCGGGTGAAGACGTCTGCTGTTGCACTGCAGCAGATCTACACGGTTTCGAAGGCGACCTACTATGCTGCGCTCGACGCGACGCTCGCGACACAGCGGGCGAAAGCGCTTCGGGAGCAGATTGCGAAGCTTCGCTCTACCGCGACCGGAGGGGCCAGTGCGTCGCTTCCTCAAGGGCTTCCGCCTCAGCTGGCCTCGCTCGACAAGAAGCTCGAGGGACTCGTAGGCGAAGGGCCGCGCGACGGTGGACCCGGTGACTCCGGAGAGAGCCTCGGCAGCGCGGGCGCCGAGCTCGCGCGCGTCATGAATCTGCTGCAGGACGCCGACGTGCCGCCAACCACGCTCAAGCTGCGCGTGATTTCGCGCGCCCGGGGGAACGCGGCGCGGACGATGGCCCGCTGGGCAGCGATCAAGACGGTCGACATCCCCGCGGTCAACGCGGCATTGGCGACGGTGGGGCTGCAACCGCTTGCGCCGTAGCGAGAGGGGTACGTTGCGGATTGCGGCTGACGAAACGAGGATTGGTGGTTGTCGGTGGACCTGCTGACGGCACTTCGATCGGGGAGCTCGGTTGTGGCGGCGGAGCTTCGTCCGCCACGGGCGGAGCTTGCGACTCGCGAGGGGATGGACGCGTGGATTGACACGTATCATGCCGTCCAGCGTCTGATCCGGCAGGGCACGTATGTCTTCCTCACCGACAGCGCGGTCGGCGCGGCGGAGGAGGACAACCTTCGACATCTGGTGATCAATCTCGGGCGGGATGTGCCTCGGGATCGGATCGTCCCGTTTCTGACGTCGAAGCACACGCTCGACTACTGTTTCTCGTATGCCGAGCGAGCGCACCAGAATGGATTTCGGGCGCTCGTGGTACTCGGCGGTGACAAGTCGGTGGGGGCTCCACGTGTCGTGGAGCACGCGTGGCAATTGCGCAAGCTGCTGCGGGAGCGCGATGGCACGGTGGCGCTCGGCGGCTGGGCGAACCCGAACGGTGATGCGGATCGACAGGTTGGCTTCCTCGCGGCCGACGAGTTCCATGGCGAGTTCTATTTGACTCAGATCGTCAGCCATCATCGGATCGGTCCGGTTGCGAGCTTCCTCGACAGGGCCGAGCGGCGGGGGCTCACGCGCCCGGGGCTGTTTGGGGTCTTCTTCTACCGGAGCGCGAATGCCAGGACGCTGTCGGCGCTCAACAGCTTTCTGCCGGTGCCGGTCGAGGAGCTGACCCGTGAGTTCGGCGAAGGTGCCGCGCCGGAGGAGGTCTGCGCGCGAACGATCCGCGCTCTGATGCACGAAGGCGCCAAACATTTCTACATCAGCAACCTGCCGATCGGGCGGGCAAAGCAGGTGCTGGCGGACATCATGAGACGGGTCCACGGGAGCTCGTGAGTCGGATTGGGGATTCGGCACGAAGACAAAAGAGTCGGGAGACTGGGTGTGAGACAAACGAGACTTGGCATTGGTGGCGCGGCGGCTATTCTCGCAACGGCGACGGCGCTCGCGCAGCCACCGCAGGCGCCGATCCAGCGTCTCCAGTCAGCAATCGAGACGCTCACGCGAAGCGTCAACGCAGCCTGGGGCGTCTACGTGAAGTCGCTGGAGACGGGGGAAGAGGTTGCCATCAATGCTGACCGTCAGATGGAGACGATGAGCACAATCAAGATCCCGTTGATGGTCGAAGCGCTCGAGCAGATCAAGGCCGGAAAATTCAAGCTCGCCGACAAATACACGTTCTTGCAAGCGGACTCTCAGCCCGGCACGGGCACGATTCAACGCCTGGACCCCGGCGCCGTGATGACAGTCAAGGACCTCATCACGATGATGATCATCGTGTCGGACAATACCGCGACCGAAGTGTTGTTTCGCATGGTTGGCGGACCCGACGCTGTGAATGCGCGGATGGACGCGCTCGGCTTGAAGACCACGCGCGCGATGAACGTCCCATCGAAGTGGTTCGCACAGCTTCGAGCGATGTCATCGAGCGAACAGTTCTATCGCGAGGGGAAGTATCCATTCGGGTGGTCGACTCCCCGCGAGATGGGCCGGCTGCTCGAAATGATGGAGCGCGGAACGCTCGTCGACAAGCCGTCGTCAGACCTCATGCTCCAGATCTTGCGAGCGCAGGTGTACCGGACGCGCATTCCACGCTATGTCGCCGGCTACCGCATACCGCACAAGACGGGCGACTTCCTGCCCTATGTGGGCGACGATGTGGGCGTGCTCGAGGGACAGGGACGAACGATTGTGCTCAGCATCTTCACGGGCAACCATTTCGGATCGGGTGAGACGCTCGAGAACGCGATTGGACTGGTTGCCAGAGAAGCGGCGGACTACTTCACGTTCAGACAGTAGTGCTACGCTAGCCGCATGGCTGCGTATCTCGACTCCGTGCCGTTTTCGGGCATCATCCGCATCCGCGATCTGATGTATTCGATCGCAGATCCCTATCGGCTCGATCAGGGCGACGTCAGCTTCGATTGCCCCGACAGCGTGAAGTCGGCGATGCAACGGGCGATCGCGGAGAACAAGACACACTACCTCCAGACGACGGGCGTGCCCAGGCTCCGCCAGCTCATTGCGGCGAAGCTACGCGACCGGAACGGGATTCCGATCGACGATGACGAACAGGTCATGGTCACCAACGGTGGAATTCACGGCGTCTACATCGTCTGCCAGGCCCTCCTCGAGCCAGGTGACGAGGTCGTGATCCCGGATCCGCTCTGGCCGCCGGCGGCCGGGAACATCCTCGCGGCCAAGGGCGTCCCCGTACCGTGCCGGCTGTACGAGTCGCGCGGCTGGCGTTATGACCTCGACGAGCTCGAGTCGAAGATCGGACCGAAGACGCGGGCGCTCTACGTGAATTCGCCGCACAACCCGACGGGCGGCGTGCTCACGCGTGACGACCTCGTGCGGATCGCAGCGATTGCGCGCGAGCGCGACCTGTGGGTCCTGTCCGATGAGGCCTACGAGGATGTCTTGTTCGACGGCGACCAGATCAGCATCGCGTCGCTCCCAGGCATGTACGAGCGGACCGTCCCGATGTATACGTTCAGCAAGTCGTACGCAATGACCGGGCTGCGTCTGGGGTACGTCGCGATTCACGATCCACGGATTCGCGAACGCGCAAAGAAAGTGCTGTTCTACACAGCCAGCAACGTTGCGTCGGTCGTGCAGTTTGGCGGCATCGGGGCGCTCGAGGGGCCACAAACGAGTGTCGCCGACTTCAGAGCCGAGCTGCGCGCGAGGCGCGAGCTGTTTTACGATGGCATCGCGCGGCATGCGTCCGGCGTGCTGTCGGGCAGACCTCCAGCCGGCGCGTTCTACGCCTTCCTCAAGATCGATCCCTCTTGGAGCGACGGGGCCGAGGCCGTGGCGTCCGTGTCCTGGAGGATGACGGAGCTCTTGATCAAGAAAGGTCGAATCGGGTCTGTGCCGGGCGTGGACTTCGGCGCCAACGGCGAGGGGTACGTACGGTTCTGCTTTGCTCGCGGACGCCAGGAACTGGCGGGCGCGCTCGATTCGATGGCCAGCTTGTTCAAGGCCACGGTGACGACGTCAGGTTACTTGAGGTGACGCCCGCCGTCGACGCGGACGGTTTCGCCGGTCATGAAATCGCTGTCGAGTGTGGCGAGGACCGCTTTCGCGATCTCCATCTCGCCGCCCCAGCGGCCGAGCGGCGTCGCCCGCTCGACGGCGCGCAATTCCTCGTTCGTCGTGCCGGGCGGCGCGAGGATCGGTCCCGGCGCGATGCAGTTGACCAGGATATTGTCCGGGGCGAGCTCGAGGGCGAGCGCTTCGGTGAGGGCAATGGCGCCCGCTTTCGCCACATAGTACGGCAGATAGCCACAGTATCTCGGCCTCCCGCTTCTTGCGACCCAGTCACTGAAGTTGATAATCCGGCCGCCGCCTTGCCGGCGCATGTGTGGAGCGGACGCGTGCGCGCAAAGAAACGCGGCGCGGAGGTCCACGTCCATGGACGCGTTCCAATCCGCGGCCGTGAGATCGGCAAACGAGCGCTCGGCATAGACTGAGGCCATGTTGATCAGGATGTCGAGGCGAGCGAGGTCTGTGGCGACTGACTGGACGAGCGCCGAGCAGGCTGCAGGATCAGCCAGGTTGGCTTGAACGACGGCAGCGCGCCGCCCTGACGCGCGAACGAGCGTGGCGGTCTCTTCGGCTTCGGTTCGCGAGCGCGAGTAGCTCAGCGCGACGTCGGCGCCTCGTGCGGCGAGCTCGCGGGCAACAACGAGGCCGATGCGCTTTCCGCCTGTGATGAGAGCCACTCGGTCGGTCAGACGCATACTCGGACTATAGTGTAGTCGCGAGTCGGACGCTCAATCCGGCGACGAAACGGAGAAACGCGTGGAGACGGTCGGGTTCGTAGGACTTGGCGTCATGGGCAAGCCCATGGCGATGAACCTCCTGAAGGCGGGCTTCACCGTGGTGGCGCACAACCGGAGCCGCCCGGCGCTCGATGCGGTGGTGGCCGCTGGTGCAAGGGCCGCGAGCTCGCCTGCGGACGTGGCGAAGCAGGCAACCGTCATCATCACGATGCTGCCGGATACGGCTGACGTCGAGCACGTGCTGACGTCGGCGGACGGCGTCCTCGCGGGACTTCGGCGCGGATCGCTCGTCGTCGACATGAGCAGCATCTCGCCGGTCGCGACCGAGCGGCTCGCGAGGCTCGTCAGCGATCGCGGCGGGTCGATGCTCGATGCGCCCGTGAGCGGCGGAGAGATCGGCGCTGTAAGCGGGACGCTGTCGATTATGGTCGGCGGCGAGGCCGCATCGTTCGACCGGGCACGGCCGATCCTCGAGGCCATGGGGAACCGGGAGAAGATCGTTCATATCGGCAAGTCAGGCGCCGGGCAGGTCTGCAAGGTCTGCAACCAGATCGCGATTGGCGGCGCGCTTGCCGGTGTCAGCGAGGCACTTGCGCTCGCCAGGAAGGCCGGCGTGGACGCCGGCCGTGTGCGCTCGGCGCTGCTTGGCGGATTCGCGGCGAGCCGCGTGCTCGAGGTCCACGGCGAGCGGATGCTCACGGGAAACTACAAACCCGGGTTTCGAACGAAGCTCTATCAGAAGGATTTGCGGCTCGCCAGCGAGGCGGCGGCAGCGCACAATGTCGCGATACCAGGAACGGCGATTGTCACGCAGCTTGTGAACTCGCTGGTTGCGAAAGGTGGCGCCGACCTGGACTACGCGGCGCTGGCCACGGTGCTCTTCGGGATGGCGGGAATATCGTAGATCGGTGGAGGTACGCTTATGACGCACAGGCGTGATTTCCTGCGGCAGATCGTTCCGGCCGGCGCCGTCGGTCTCATTGCGCTCAAGAGCGACTGGCTCGAGCGGGTCGTCGCCGCAACCGGCAGTGTGGCCGATCGGCCAGCGGCCGACGTGGCGGCCGACGAGAATTACTGGCACGAGATCCAACAAGCGTTCACTCTCGATCGCACCATCATCAACCTGAACAACGGGTATACGTGCCCGAGTCCGCGTGTCGTGCACGAGGCGCTGAAGCGGTACTTGGACATGTCAAACCAGGCGCCCATCTATTACATGTGGAACCTGCTCGAGCCAAACGTCGAGACGGTGCGGCGCAAACTGGCAGCGGAAGCGGGCTGCGACCCGGAGGAGCTGGCCATCACGCGCAACGCGAGCGAGGCACTGCAAATCTGCCAGCTGGGCATTGACCTGCAGCCGGGTGACGAGGTCGTCACTACCAACCAGGACTACGGGCGCATGCTCGACACGTGGGACCAGCGGGCGCGCCGGGACAAGATCACCGTGACGAAGATCTCTTTTCCGGTCCCGACGACGAACCTCGGCGACCTCACGGCGCGGATCGAGCAGGCGATTACTCCTCGGACGAAGGTGATCCACATCTGCCACATGACGAACCTGACCGGCCAGCTGTTCCCGGTCCGGGACATCGCGCGGATGGCACGCAGCCGCGGCATTCAGACGATCGTCGACGGCGCGCACGCTTTCGCGCATTTCCCGTTCGCCGTGCGCGATCTCGAGTGCGACTACTACGGCACCTCGCTTCACAAGTGGCTCCTTGCGCCGGTGGGCACAGGGTTTTTGTATATGCGGCGCGAGCGCATCGAGAACCTGTGGCCGCTCACGCCGGCGGCTGCCGCCAAGTCGAAGGACATCCGGAAGTTCGAAGAGGTCGGCACCCACCCTGCCGCGAACCACAACGCGATTGCGGAAGCGCTCACCTTCCATCAAGCCATCGGCGTCGAACGCCGCGCCGCGCGGATGCGCTATCTGACGGATCGCTGGGCGACACGGCTCGAACGCCACCCTCGGGTGAAGATCCTCACGAGCCGACTGCCGAACCAGTCGTGGGGCCTGGCCAACATCAGCCTCGAGGGGATCGATTCGGGCAAGGCTTATGAGACGCTGTGGTCGAAGTACCGAATCATCACCGCCTCCATCAAGCACGCGGAGTACCAAGGTCTGCGCATCACGCCGAACATCTACACGACCCTCCAGGAGATCGACATGTTCGGGGACGCAGTCGAGGAGCTGTTGAAAAAGGGGACTCCATCGTAAGGGCGAGCGAAGGTTGGCGGACCAGACGGGAGTCGAACCTACTCCTGACCAGTTGGACTTGTATTGGCCATTTGAGTCAACCGATGGGCGCCGGCTGGCGCGTTCTGCAGGCGGATAAAGCTTGAAAAGACATTTTAATATGGCTAGTATGGTCTTATGAAAAAGGCCAGCGTGACCGAAGCCAAGAACAACCTCAGTGCCCTCATTGATGGCGTCAAAGGCGGATCGCCGGTGCTAATCGTTGATCGGGGGCGTCCGGTCGCACGCCTCGAACCGGTGAGTGGGGTTCGCACCGATGACGACAGCCGATTGGCCCGTCTCGTTCGTGAGGGGATTGTTCGACCAGCTCGCGTTGCACTGCCGAAAGCCGTTCTCTCAACCATGCCTCCACGACTCAAGGCGGGCGCCTCCGGCCTCCGGGCACTGCTCGCTGAGCGCCGGGAGGGCCGGTGAAGTTCTGGGACGCATCCGCGGTCGTCCCGTTGCTCATGGCAGAGCCCAAGACGATGGGGATGCAGGCGGTCGCTGTAAAGGATCCCACGATGCTCGTCTGGTGGGCGACAGAGGTCGAGTGCGCGTCTGCGATGGCACGCCTCGAACGTGAGGGTGTTCTGGATGGATCCGCCGCGACGGAAGCGTTTGACCGGTTGAAGCAGCTCGCCAGCGGATGGCACGAGGTCGACCCGAGTGACGCCGTTCGCGAAACCGCTGTGCGATTCCTGCGGGTCCACGCGCTCCGTGCCGCCGATGCACTCCAACTGTCGGCCGCCTTTATTGCGGCCGAACGCCGACCGTCATCACTCGAACTGGTGACACTCGACGATCGTTTGGCGGTTGCCGCGCGGAAAGAAGGGTTTGTCATGATCGAGGTGCCGTCGACTGAATAGCGTCGAGCCGATGCCAGCTATTTATGAGATCGTTTCTACTTCGCATCCGCGTACGACACTCGGTACACGCTGATTTCCTTGTGCCCGTCAGGTCCTACAGCCGGGCGTCGGGAGACGAGTGTCAGGTCGCGCCGCTTTTCGAGTTCCGGGATCAGCTCCTCATACCGCGCGCCGAACAGCCGTTCGCCGTGAATCAGCAGGTATCGCGCACCGTGGCCTTTGATCGCATCGATCGACGTCTGGTCGGGAAAGCCTCGCATCGCGTGCAGGACACGGCCGTACGAAGGAGGAAAGAAGCCGCTGTAGCCGTTGACCAGATGCTGCCAGTGAAAGGTCGAGTAATACATGTACGTCGGGTCGTCGACAGCCGACGCGGGATACTCGAAAAGGACGGTCGTCGGGCTGTCGCCCCGATCCTTGATCACATCAGCGTAGCTCTCGGGAGGCGCGCTCGGGAGCTGTTGCAGATCGAGCGGCTTCGACGCGTATTCGAGCAGCATCAGCAGCGCGATGGCAACTGCCATCCATGGGCGGCGATCACCGTGAAGGAGACGCTCCGTGCCGAAGCCGGCAACGATCGCCAGCGAAAATCCGACGATGATGCCCATACGAGCGGGAATCCGCAGCCCGCGAAACGGGAGCACGTAGGCGTACAGAAGCCTGTATGAGATCCCGTTGAACCCGAGCGACAGGTCAAAAGCCAGCAGCAGACCCAGACCGTACGCAAGGATCGGCCAATATTGATGTGACGTCGGACGCCGCCCGATGAGGCCTGTAAGCCCGATCGCAGCAAGCGCCATCGCAACGAACCCGGGAAACAGCCGCCGTTCTCCGTTGGCAAACGGTTTGAGGAGCTCGCCGTACAGCAAGTTTGCTTCCGGAGGCCCGAGATAGTTCGCAAGGGTCGCGCTGCCCCTCGCAACCTCCTCTTCGCTCCGCTCCCCAACAATCCTTCGCGCGCCGATATACGCCGCGCCCACGGGAATGACGGCCACGAGCGTGATCGCTCCAGCAAGGGCGATCGCCGTCACCCGCTGCCTCGTCATCCGGCGTTCCGCGACGAGCAAGGTCCCGCAGACGACGGCCATGTAAGGAACGAGAAACAGGCCGTAGTACATGCAGGAAAGCACCTGGCCGGCGGCGAAGAGACCAAAGAGCGCGCCGTCCCGCAGTCGACCGCTGCCGAGGAGGCGGTGAAACGCCCAGAACGCAAAGGGGAGACATTGGGTCTGCTGAAGCTGCAAATGCGGATAGTGATCAATCCGGTATGGCAGGAAGGCGAAGACAATGCCCGCGATGACGCCGGCGGCCGCGTTGTCTGTCAATGACCGGACCAACAATGCAACGCCGGCACCGGACACGATGAAGCCCGAGAGAAAGACGACGTTGTAGACGAGGAGGGGGCCGACGCCGATCCAGCGAAGGGGCGCGACGATGGTCGCAGGAACGATCAGCGTTTCGGAGAACGCCAGAGTCCGGCGCTCGGGGTAGAAGGTATTCGCGTCGAACAGGTGCGCCGGCGCGATCGGGAGTTGGTGGGCGACCCACGCCAGCGCCCACGCATTCAGCAGCGGATCGCCATCGTCGTGCACCGCGTCGGTGAGGTGCAGAAACTGCGGGTACGTCATCACGGCGGCGAGCGCGGCGTAGAGTGCGAGCGTGGCCAGCAGGAACCGGGTCGTCCTCACCTGACGACCTTCAGCTGACCGGGCCGCGTTCAAGGATCTCGACCAGCTCGGTCAGGGCGTCGATCTCGCCACGCGCGGCATAGATGATTGCGCGCCGCTCCTGGAGCGACGGGGTCCGCCAGTCCTCATTTTCCAGCCGCACGCGACCGTCGGGCGCGACCTCGACGACGGTCGCGTCCATCGGCTCTACGTAAAGTGTCATCTGCTTCATCGGGGCTACATGGCGGCATGTCGTCCGGGCGGAAGTCTAGATCCCGGCGGCAGCGGAGGCTGCTAGCGGGTGCTCGACCCCGAGGACAATCGATGCTGTTGCGTTCGTTTCGCCGGCGCCGCCGTACGCGTAGTCGACGTTGATGCCCGCTTCGGCAATCAATTGCAGAGCCGGCGCCAATGCGCCGGGTGCGTTTGGAATCGCCGTCATGAGCACATCTCGCTCGGCGACCTGGTGATGATGGTCGCGCAAGACGGCACCGCCATGGACGTGGTTGTCGACGATCAGGCGGAGCTGACCGCCGGATTCGAGCGCCATCGCCACGATGTTCACGCGCTCATTGGACAGAAGGCGACAGACACCCGCAAGCGCGCCGGGGCTGTTC
>Ga0306922_10003314_pt1 | contig 15026 bp, 11 predicted proteins | sample sta12Cox44000082_FD_203758 | JGI IMG/M metagenome (GOLD analysis project Ga0306922, IMG submission 203758) | Lab enrichment of tropical soil microbial communities from Luquillo Experimental Forest, Puerto Rico - statoxic.12C.oxic.44.000.082 (v2)... | ecosystem: Environmental > Terrestrial >... | reverse complement strand
TTCATCCGAGCGGTTACGGGGGTCTCGTTCCGCGTGCGGCCGCAATCAACCGTGGCGCTCGTCGGCGAATCCGGCTCAGGCAAGTCGGTGGTCAGTCAGACGATCCTTCGCATCCTGCCGCGCAGCGGTGTTATCACCCGTGGTGAGATCTTGTTTACTGATCCCCGGCTCGACGGCGAGGTCGTCGATCTTGTGAAACTGCCAGACGATGGTGCGGAGATGCGAGCGATCCGAGGCGGGCGCATTTCGATCATCTTCCAGGAGCCTATGACCTCGTTGTCCTCGGTCCATACCATTGGCAATCAGGTCAGCGAAGCACTGCGGCTCCATCGACCGGTGACCGCTGCGCAAGCCTCCGAGTTGACGGAGGAAATGTTACGCCTTGTTGGATTCCCAGATCCCAAACGGGCCTTGAGCAGTTATCCCTTCGAGCTGTCCGGCGGGTTGCGCCAGCGTGCCATGATCGCGATGGCGCTGGTTTGCCGCCCAGCGCTGCTGATTGCTGACGAGCCGACGACGGCGCTCGACGTGACCATTCAGGCGCAAATCCTCAAGCTGATTATCGAGCTCCAGCATGAACTGAGCATGGCTGTGCTGCTGATCACCCACGACCTTGGTGTCGTTGCCAACGTCGCCGAGGAAATTGTGGTGATGTACCAGGGCGAGGTCATGGAGAGCGGTACCCTCGACGACATCTTTCGGCGAGCGGAGCATCCCTATCTGCGGGCGCTGCTGCGTGCTGTCCCACACTTCGACATGAAGCCTGGGGAGCGCCTCGTCCCGATCCGAGAGATCCCGCCCGGAGATGCGCCGCATCTGATGGCCGAGAAGGCGGAATGGCCAGCTGGTGCTAATGGGCCGCTACTCGACTGCGTCGGGGTACGAAAGACCTTCACCATCCGCAAGAGCGGTTGGTTCGGAAGTGGACGATCAGGTCCCCGGGTGGTTGCCGTCGACGGTATCAGCCTGAGGATCGAGCGCGGCGAGTGTCTTGGGTTGGTCGGCGAGAGTGGGTGCGGCAAGACGACCTTGAGCAAACTGCTACTGCGGGCGGTATCACCCGATTCAGGATCGATCCACTTCAACGACCGCGGACGGCTCATTGATGTGCTCTCCCTGGATGGCGAGGATTTGAAGCGGTTTAGGCGGCAGGTGCAATTTATCTTCCAAGACCCGTTCGGGTCGCTGAACCCGCGGATGACGGTCTATGACATCATCGAGGAGCCGCTCGTGATCCATGGGATCGGCGATATTCGCTCGCGCCGTGAGATGGTGCATGAACTGGTGACACTCGTTGGCCTCGACCCTCGACATCTCAAGCGTTACCCGCACAGCTTTTCAGGAGGTCAGCGCCAGCGCATCGGGATCGCGCGCGCCCTTGCGTTGCGGCCTGATCTGGTGATCTGCGATGAGCCGACATCAGCGCTCGACGTTTCGATCCAAGCACAGATTCTCAACCTGCTAATGGATTTGAAGAAAAAACTCTCGCTCACTTACCTTTTCATTTCCCACAATCTCGCGGTCGTCGACTATATCGCCGATCGCATCGCGGTCATGTGTGCCGGCCGGATCGTCGAAATCGCCGATCGTGCAACCCTGTTTCGCAATCCAGTTCATCCCTACACGCTAGCTCTGCTCGCGGCCGTGCCCACGCCGGATCCGTCGCGCTCTCTCGACTTCCAGCGGTTGATGGAGGACAAGGCCTCAGACCCGGCTGCTTGGCCCGAGCCGTTCCGCCGTGAACCGATGAACGCACCATCTCTCATCGAGATCGGTCCAGGCCATTGGGTGGAGGCGAGGGCATCGTCGCCGGCGATGGCGGCTCTGGCCAGCGACGCCGTCTCGGCATATATCGAGACGTAGGGAGGAACGATGTGAAACGGATCGGCCTCGTCGTGGTTCTCTCGATGGCCGTCCCCAGCACGGGACAGGCCGAGCTGCAGGAGACGCCGTTTTTCAAGCAAGACGTAGCCAGCGGGAATCTATCCAGGGTTAACCAACGGCTGCCAAGCGATCCCGGGCTGGCGGAATCCGAAACAATCGGCGATCCCGGCGGCGAGTTGCGGATGTTGATGGGCGGGCCTAAGGACACCCGTATGATGGTGGTGTACGGCTATGCACGACTGGTCGGCTACACCCCTGGGTTGACGCTCGTTCCCGACATCCTGACATCGGTGGATGTCCAGGATGGCCGGATCTTCACGCTCCATTTGCGTAGCGGACACAAATGGTCGGACGGGCATCCTTTTACCTCCGAAGACTTCCGCTATTGGTTCGAGGATATTGCACAAAATAATCAACTATCACCCTCAGGCCTGCCCGTGTCGATGATGGTGCAGGGCGAGGTACCTCGCTTCGAAGTGCTGGACGAAACTACGATTCGCTACGTTTGGACGCGGCCGAATCCCTTGTTTCTGCCCGATCTCGCCGGGGCGGACCCGCTCTACATCTATTGCCCGTCACATTATCTGAAGAAATTCCATGAAAAATTCGCGGATAAGGACACTCTCGAAGCGCTCGTAAAAAAGCACAACCAACGTAATTGGGCGGCGTTGCATGCCAGAATGGATACGATGTACCGCAACGACAACCCAAACCTGCCGTCCCTGGAACCCTGGGTGCTGAAGACGAAACCACCTTCGGAGAGATTTATATTCGAAAGGAATCCTTATTATTATCGTGTTGACGAAGCCGGGCATCAGCTTCCCTATATCGATCGCGTAATCATGTCGATTGCCGACAGCAAGATTATCCCGGCAAAAACCGGCGCGGGCGAGAGCGACCTCCAAGCCCGTTATCTGCGCTTCGACAATTATACCTTTCTTAAAGACAGCGAAGAGCGCAACAAATATAATGTACGCCTCTGGCGTACCGGCCCAGGCAGTCAACTCGTCCTCTACCCAAACCTCAACGTAAACGATGAGACTTGGCGGGCCTTGGTTCGCGACCTGCGCTTTCGTCGCGCCTTGTCGCTAGCGGTGAACCGGCACGAGATAAATCAGGCAATCTACTTCGGGCTGGCGATCGAAGGACAAAACACAGTCTTGCCGCAGAGTCCGCTTTACGAACCCGAATACCGCTCGGCCTGGGCAAACTTCGACCTGCGTGAGGCCAACCGCCTGCTCGATTCGATCGGGCTCACAAAGCGGGACAGCGACGGTATTCGTCTGCTGCCGGATGATCGACCCATGGAAATCATCGTAGAGAATTCGGGTGAATCGACCGAACAATCGGACGTGCTGGAGCTGATCCGCGATTCTTGGCGGCGCATCGGAATAAGGCTCTTTGCCAAGCCGTTGCAATTGACCTTGTTCCGGCGCCGGGTCTTCTCGGGCGAGACGTTAATCTCGATCGACAAGGGGATTGAGAACGGTCTTGCGACGGCCGCGATGTCGCCTTGGGAATTCGCGCCGACCAGTCAACAGCAGCTGCAATGGCCGAAATGGGGGCAGTACTACGAGACGAAAGGGAAGGCCGGCGAAGCCCCCGATCTGCCGTCCGCGACGCGGCTGAAGGAGCTCTACGAGGATTGGCTCGGTGCGGCGCTGCAGCCGGACCAATCCCGGATCTGGCATGCCATGCTGCAGATATGGGCCGATGAGATCTTTTCGATCGGGACGGTCGCGGGTGTGCTCCAGCCGGTCGTGGTGAGCGAAAAACTCCACAACGTCCCCGAGGAAGGGTTCTACAATTGGGATCCCGGAGCTTTTTTCGGGATCTTCAAACCGGATACGTTCTGGCTAGACAATTCCGACACCGGGGCGAAGTCGGCGTCTTCGGGCGTCTCGCCGCCAGTGCATCCCTGACGACAGAGTGCATCGGACCGCGCAGATCTGGCGAGATCGGCCTTATGCTGAATTACTTGATTCACCGGATCCTGATCATGATCCCGACGTTGATCGCGATTAGCATCGTGATCTTCACTATTATCAACCTGCCGCAAGGTAATTATTTCACGACCTACATCGCTGAGCTGCAGGAGTCCGGGGAGCCGGCGGATCTGGCCAAAATCCATTTTTTGGAAGCTGAGTACGGTTTCGACCTCCCGCTCTGGGAACAATACTTGTATTGGGCCGGCGGGCTTCTTCGCGGGGACCTGGGATACTCCTTCACCTATAACCTGCCGGTTACGAAGGTGGTCGGCGACCGTCTGTTCCTAACCTTTCTCGTCTCCTTCACGACGATCGTCTTTACCTACCTCGTCGCCTTCCCAATCGGTGTCTATTCCGCGACACATCAGTATAGTTGGACGGACCACTGTCTGACGTTGCTAGGGTTCCTCGGGCTGGCCACGCCGAGCTTTCTTTTTGCTCTTGTCCTGCTCTACCTAGCGAATGTGTATTTCGGGATTTCGATCGGCGGCCTGATGGATCCGCAATACGTCGATCAGCCCTGGACTTGGAACAAGATGCTCTCTGTGCTTGCTCATATTTGGATCCCGGTCATCGTCATCGGTACGGCGGGAACTGCGAGCATGATCAGGCGGTTGCGCGCCAACCTACTTGACGAGTTGCAAAAGCAATATGTCGTGACCGCGCGAGCCAAGGGGCTGCCTCCGGTCAAGGTGCTTTTCAAATATCCGTTGCGGATGGCTCTAAATCCGTTCATTTCCGATATCGGTTCTCTCTTGCCTCATGTTATCTCCGGCGCAGCAATTGTCTCGGTGGTGATGTCTTTGCCGACCACCGGACCGATGCTGCTCGACGCACTGCGTAGCCAAGACATGTATCTTGCCGGCTCGTTCTTGATGTTCATGGCATTCTTGACCGTAATCGGTGTATTCGTGTCTGATCTCGCGCTCGCCGTGCTCGATCCCCGGATCCGCCTGCAGGCAGGCCGCCGTCGATGAGCGATCTGGCCTTCGCATCCGGCGGCCTGCCGCGCAGCAGCAACAAGGACGCGACGGCCGTTCACGCCGACAATCAGCTGCCACACTACGTCTCGGGCGCGCCTTTCGACCCCTACGCGGTCGAGCGGATGACGCCAGCGCAAGAGCGTTTCTACGTGGCGTCCCAGTGGCGGATGATGTGGTGGAAGCTCTGCCGCCATAGGGTCGCCGTTGTATCCGGTGCGATCCTGTTGACCATGTACCTGTCAATTCTAGTCTGCGAGTTTCTCTCCCCCTACGGTCTCGACGCACGCAACACCGATTTCATCTTTGCGCCGCCACAGCGCGTGCGGATCTTTCACGATGGCCGCTTGGTCGCCCCGTTCGTCTACGGTTTCGACTATCGGCTCGACATGGCCAACCTCGAGCGAATCTATACGCCGAACCCGGAGAAACGCCAGACGATCCGTTTCTTTTGCCATGGCGACGAGTATTTGTTCTGGGGATTGTTCCGTAGCGACCTGCATCTTGCTTGCCCGGCTCGCGGCGGGGAGCTGTTCTTGTTGGGTACCGATCGGTTGGGTCGCGATCTCCTGTCGCGGATGGTCTATGGAGCGCGGATCTCGCTGACAGTCGGGCTCCTGGGCGTCGCCGTAAGCTTTACCCTCGGCATTTTGATCGGCGGGATCGCGGGCTATTACGGGGGTTGGACCGACATCCTGATTCAGCGAGGGATCGAGGTTGTCCAATCCTTTCCACACCTGCCGCTGTGGATGGCGCTGTCTGCGATCCTGCCGGTGAGTTGGAGCCCGATCCTCGTCTATGTTGGCATCACTTTGATCCTTGGAATGATCGAATGGACCCACCTCGCCCGCGCCGTGCGGTCCAAACTCCTGGCATTGCGCGAGGAGGACTTCTGCACGGCCGCGGTGCTGATGGGGGCGCGGCCGGCGCGCATCATCGCCCGCCACCTTCTGCCGAGCTTCATGAGTCATTTGATTGCCTCGGCAACATTGGTGATCCCGAGCATGATTCTCGGTGAGACCGCGCTTTCCTTCCTCGGTCTCGGGCTCCGACCGCCAATGACGAGCTGGGGTGTCCTGCTTAACGAAGCGCAGAATATCAATGTCGTCGCGCTCTACCCTTGGTTAATGCTCCCGGTAGTCAACGTCGTCATTACTGTCCTTGCCTTCAACTTTTTTGGTGACGGTTTGCGAGATGCCGCCGACCCGTACCACTGAAGGCCCGCGACGCCTTCGGCACACGAGATGTGAGAAGCGCACTTTGGCCGTCCATTTCGCTGCAGGAGACACATCTGAACCAACTAGCCAAGGGCTTCGCCCTTGATATCCCTGTTCGTCGGGGCGTCTCCGCTCCGTCTCGGAACGGGAAGAAAATTCTCGTTAGGCGCCCCATAACCGACTAAACGTTATCGTTGACTTGCCTCGCCAGCAGCAAAAAGGGGTTCCATGGAGAAGCAGGACCGGGTGGCCTTTGCTGTGTTTTTGATATTTTCGTTGACTGCGGCCGAAGTATCGGCCGGCGGCGAAGACGGTCCGATGGCGCGCGCCCCGTTGCCGCCGCCGCTCTCCGCCGCTCCGCAGCAGATCAGCTCGGCGCAGGGTGGGAGTCAGAGCCAAACACCGCAGCACGAGCCGCGGTCCCATCGAAGCGCGGAACGCCGTATGTCGGCCGCAGATCTGCACCAACGGACCCGTCGTCCTCGTCATCTCGACCGTGCGAGTTTCGCCGCACGCGGCGAGGAGAAGCACTCTCGGCCCCCCCTCGGCGATGTCGAGCGCGAGGAGGCGTATCGCGATCGGCAGGTTGCGAGCACCATGATCCTCCCGTTCCCGCCGCCGTCTCCCTTTGGCTACCCCAGTGTTCTGCCCGCATACGGTTACCGGCGGGTCTACCCTTCTCTCTGGCTCCCGGGCCCGGCTCCGCCTTGGTGAGAAGACAGCGCCCGTGTCGACGATATCGGGGTCCCAAGATCCGTTGCGTCCCCTGCATCTACCAGGCGGGTGCCATGGCGCGCTTGAAGGGCTCGTCAACAAGCAACACTTTGCCGTGATGATCGACAATGACCGGTTCTCTGCGTAGAGCGGTCTGGGAATTTCGCATGCGCGTCTTGCAGCCGGTCCGCGGTACTCAAGATCTTCTTCCCGAGGTGGCGCGGCGCCACCGCAGAGTGATCGAGACCGCCCGGGCCGCGGCCGAGCTCTACGGCTTCGCCGAAATGGCGACGCCGATTTTCGAGTTCACCGAGGTATTCGCGCGACCGATCGGCGAGCACACCGACATCGTTGCCAAGGAGATGTACACCTTCAACGACCGCGGCGGCGAAGAAATCACGCTGCGGCCGGAGAACACCGCCGGCGTGGTTCGCTCGGTGATTTCCAACGGTCTCGCTCAGAGCATGCCGCTCAAATTCTTCTACAGCGGCCCGATGTTCCGCTATGAGCGACCGCAAAAGGGCCGCTTCCGCCAGTTTCACCAAATCGGAATCGAGCTGATCGGCGTGGCACAGCCGCAAGCCGACATCGAGGTCATCGCACTGGGGAGCCGCATTCTCGACGCGCTCGGCGTCGGTGAGCGGGTCGTGCTCGAGCTCAACACCTTGGGCGACCTCGAGAGCCGCGCCGCCTACCGCAAAGCGCTTGTCCACTACTTTTCGGCACGCGTCTCCGAGTTGTCGGAGGACAGCTGCCGGCGCCTCGAACTCAACCCGCTGCGGATCTTCGATTCGAAGGAGGAAACCGACCAGCGCGTCACCCGGTATGCTCCGGCGTTTGCCGGTTACCTGAATGCCGAATCGCGCCGTTTTTTTGATCAGGTCCGTGCCGGGCTCGATCGGCTCGGCATAAATTATCGGCTGAACCCGTACCTCGTGCGCGGGCTCGACTATTATACGCATACGGCATTCGAGTTCGTCACGACCGACCTCGGCGCGCAAGGCACGGTAATGGGGGGGGGTCGATATGACGGGCTGGTCGAGATGATGGGCGGGCCCGCGCTGCCCGGGGTCGGCTGGGCGGCGGGCATCGAGCGGCTCGCGATGCTGATCGCCGCGCCGCCCCCGCCGGCGAGGCCGGTTGCGCTGGTGCCGATCGGCGAAGCCGGTGAAACCGCCGCGCTGAAACTCGCCGAGGAGCTTCGGAGCCACGGCTTCACGATCGATCTCGGCTATTCCGGCAATCTTGCGCGCCGTCTGCGGCGGGCCAATCGGATCAACGCGTTTGCTGCCATATTGCTGGGTGAAGACGAGTTGGCACGAGGTGCGGCGACTTTGCGAAATCTGGGTAGCGGGGAGCAGACCGAGGTGCCGCTTGCCGACCTGCCAACGCGACTCCAAGCGCTGGCCGACGAGCAAATCCTTTTCTGAGCTCGGGGCGCGATGGAAGCGGCTCTCGAAACGCATTTGGAGCAGCTCGTCCGCCGCCACGCGGAGTTGCGCGACGCGCTCGGCGACACGGTGCCCACAGGCGCCGATTTCGCAAGATTGTCGAAGGAATATAGCGAGCTGAGCCCGATCATCGACGGCATCGCCGCGTTGCGCCGCATCCGCGACGAACTCGCCTCGCTCATCGAAATGGCCCAATCGACCGAAGACGCTGAACTGAAGGCGCTCGCCGAAGAAGAGCTGCAGACCTTGCGCGAGCGCCTCCCCGCGCTCGAGCAACAGGTCAAGCTGGCGCTGTTGCCAAAGGATGGCGACGACGCGCGCAACGCCATCCTCGAGGTGCGTGCCGGTACCGGGGGGGAAGAGGCGGCGCTGTTTGCCGCCGCGCTGTTCCGCATGTATCAACGATACGCGGCGTTGCGCGGCTGGGAGTTCGAAATCCTCGACCTTTCCGAGACTGGCCTCGGCGGGTTCAAGGAAGCGCGCGCGCTGATCAGCGGGCGGGGCGTGTTCGCCCGGCTCAAATTCGAATCCGGAGTGCACCGCGTCCAGCGGGTCCCCGAGACCGAGGCGAGCGGGCGCATCCATACCTCCGCCGCCACCGTCGCCGTCTTGCCCGAGGCGGAGGAGGTCGACATTCGGATCGATGAGAGGGATCTGCGCATCGACGTCTTCCGGGCGAGCGGACCAGGCGGTCAATCGGTCAATACCACCGACAGCGCGGTGCGGATTAGCCATTTGCCCACCGGGCTCGTCGTGATCCAGCAGGACGAAAAATCGCAACACAAGAACAAGGCCAGGGCGCTCAAGGTGTTGCGCTCGCGCCTCTATGAGATGGAGCGGCGGGCGCGCGATAGCGCACGGGCCGCCGAGCGCAAGAGCCAAGTCGGCAGCGGCGACCGGTCGGAACGCATCCGTACTTACAATTTCCCGCAAGGCCGGGTCACCGACCACCGCATCAACCTCACTCTTTATAAGATCGACAAAGTGATGAGCGGCGAAGCTCTCGACGAGATCGTCGATGCGATCCTAGAGGAGGACCAGGCTGCGCGATTGGCAACTGTCGAGGGCTAACGTCGAGGTGAGGGAGACGCTCGGCTCGTTGCTCGGCGAAGCCGCCTCCATGGTGTCGCGAGCCGGATTCGCGGAGCCGCGCCGCCTCGCTCGCCGGTTGGTCGCCTCGGTGCTCGATCTGACCCCCGCCGAGCTTCTGGGCTATCCGGAACAGGCGCTCGACGAGAGACAGACCTGTCGCGTTCGGCTGGCGTTGAATCGAATGGCCGAGCGCGAGCCGTTGAGCCGCATTCTCGGCCGTCGCGAATTCTGGAGCATGGAATTCGGCCTATCGCCCGACACGCTCGATCCGCGGCCGGAGACGGAAACCCTCGTCGAAGCCGTCTTGCGGCGCGTTCCCGATCGTCGGGCACCGCTCCGCCTCCTCGACCTCGGCACCGGCACCGGGTGCATCTTGCTCGCGCTCCTCTCAGAACTCCTGGCTGCGACCGGGTTTGGTGTCGATATCGCCGCCGGCGCGACGATGACCGCGCGTCGCAATGCCGCGGCGCTCGGCCTTGTCGAGCGTGCCCATTTTCTTGTCGGTGATTGGGGAGCGGCGCTGTCGGCTAAGTTTGATATAATCGTTTCGAATCCACCTTATATCGCCGGCGCGGGTCTCGCCGATCTGCCGCGCGAGGTCGCACTCTACGATCCTTGTTTGGCCCTCGACGGCGGCGCCGACGGTCTCGGCGCTTATCGGTCCCTCGTTGTCGACCTCCCGCGGATGTTGGAACCCGGGGCCGTCTTTGCGTGTGAGGTCGGGCTGGGCCAAGCATCGGCAGTCGTGGCGATGCTGCAGGCGAGTGGACTGCCGATCGAGGGATGCGAGCGCGATCTTGCCGGCACCGCGCGCTGCATTGTGGCCCGTGCGGATGCGCGAGCAGCGCAGAAAGTTGTTGGAATGCGCCGCCTTCCCGTCTAGGGTGGCGCTGCTCGGGGGCTCATCATCGTCTGGGAAAGCGGCGCAAGCCGGTCTGCAACTACCCGAGAGGGGCCATGGTATGCTCCCGCCGGACAACGGTCCGACAGCGTTCACCGCGATTAGACGGGTGTCATGAGACCAGGACCAAACAAGCGATCGCGCGGTCGCGGCAATGGGGGCAATCCGCACTACAACCGTCCGCGGATGCCCCAACGGAGTCAGACTTTTGACAGCAATGGCCCAAACGTAAAGATCCGCGGCAACGCGTATCAGGTCTTTGAGCGCTATGTTGCGCTGGCGCGCGAAGCAGCGACCAGCGGCGACCGGATAGCGGCCGAAAACCTGTATCAGCACGCCGAGCACTATTTCCGCGTCATGAACGCCAATGGCGAGGGCAACCCGCACGGGGCGCCGCGCCCGACCACACCGGCTGATTTCGAAATGGGCGGGTCCGAGACGGAAGGCCGCGAAGCGAACGAAGCGTTGGTCCAACCATCGCCGCCGATGCCGGCAGGCGAGGATCCGCCGCCCGGTAGCGAGCCCTCCTATTCGAGGGACACGCCGCCTTTCCGCTAGCGGCCGCGCGATAGGGCGAGCGGCGCCACCAGGGTTGAGCGCCACCCTGACTGCACCATATTGGGTCGGCAAGGGTTGCGGGGCTGCCTGACGAGGGGTGCCGCCGCCGGTTCAGCGGAGCGAGCGCATCATGGAATTCGACAAATATACCGAGCGGTCGACAGGATTCATCCAATCGGCTCAGGGCTTGGCGTTGCGCAGCGGCCACCAGCGCCTGACGCCCGAGCACCTCCTCAAGATCCTCCTCGACGACAAGGAAGGTCTCTGCGCCAATCTGATCCGCGCGGCGGGCGGCGATCCTCATGCCGTGTTGAGTGCCGTGGAGACCGAGCTCGGCAAGCAGCCGCGGGTCGAGGGCAGCGGCGCCGGCCAGGTCTATCTCTCGCCCGAAATCGCCCGCGTGTTCGAGCAGGCCGAACAGATCGCTCAGAAGGCCGGCGACAGCTTTGTCACCGTCGAGCGGCTGTTGCTCGCGCTGGCGATGGCCAGGGAGACGCCCTCCGGCAAGGCGCTCGCCGCCGCCGGTGTGACGCCGCAGAAGCTCAACGCGGCGATCGAAGATCTGCGCAAGGGCCGCAAGGCGGACAGTGCCTCTGCCGAGGAGGGCTATGACGCGCTGAAGCGCTATGCCCGCGACCTGACCGCCGTAGCTCGCGAGGGCAAGCTCGACCCGGTCATCGGTCGGGACGAGGAGATCCGCCGCACGATGCAGGTGCTGTCGCGGCGGACCAAGAACAACCCTGTCCTGATCGGCGAGCCCGGGGTCGGCAAGACCGCGATCGTCGAGGGTCTCGCGCTGCGCATCGTCAATGGTGATGTGCCCGAGGGCCTCAAGGACAAGCGCCTGTTGGCGCTCGATCTCGGCGCCATGGTCGCCGGCTCGAAATACCGCGGCGAGTTCGAAGAGCGGCTGAAGGCGGTCTTGTCCGAGATCACTGCTGCGGCCGGCGAAATCATCCTGTTCATCGACGAGCTGCACACCCTTGTCGGCGCCGGCAAGGCGGAAGGCGCGATGGACGCCTCCAACATGCTGAAACCGGCCCTTGCCCGCGGCGAATTGCATTGCATCGGCGCCACGACACTCGACGAATACCGCAAGAACATCGAGAAGGACGCGGCATTGGCGCGGCGCTTCCAGCCGGTCTTTGTCGACGAACCCTCGGTCGAGGATACGATCTCGATCCTGCGCGGCATCAAGGAGAAATACGAGCTCCATCATGGCGTGCGCATCACCGACTCGGCCATCGTGGCCGCCGCCACCTTGTCGAACCGCTACATCACGGACCGGTTTCTGCCGGACAAGGCGATCGACTTAATGGACGAGGCCGCCTCGCGGCTGCGCATGGAGGTCGATTCGAAGCCCGAAGCGATCGACGAGCTCGACCGCCGCATCGTCCAGCTCAAGATCGAGCGCGAAGCGCTAAAAAAGGAAAGCGACCCGGCCTCGCGCGACCGCCTCGAAAGGCTGGTAAAGGAGCTCGAAGACCTCGAGCAGCGCTCTGCGGAGCTGACCGCGCAATGGCGGGCCGAGAAAGACAAGCTCGCCGGCGCGCAGAAGCTCAAGGAGCAGCTCGACCAGGCGCGCGCCGAGCTCGAGATCGCGCAGCGCCGCGGCGATTGGAGCCGCGCCGGCGAGCTGACCTATGGCGTGATCCCCGAACTCGAACGTAAGCTCAAGGACGTCGAGAGCAGTGAAGCCGGGCGCATGCTCGAGGAAGCCGTCACCGAGGAGCACATCGCCGCCGTCGTTTCGCGCTGGACCGGGATACCGGTCGACAAGATGCTGTCGGGCGAGCGCGAGAAGCTGCTCAACATGGAGCAGAATTTGCGCCGGCGGGTGGTCGGTCAGGACGAGGCGATCGTCGCCGTGTCGAACGCGATCCGCCGCGCTCGGGCCGGGCTGCAGGATCCGAACCGGCCGCTGGGCTCGTTCCTATTCCTTGGGCCGACCGGCGTGGGCAAAACCGAGCTGACGCGGGCATTGGCCGAGTTCCTGTTCGACGACGACGGCGCCATGGTGCGCATCGACATGTCGGAATACATGGAGAAGCACTCGGTCGCTCGCTTGATCGGGGCACCCCCGGGGTATGTCGGCTACGACGAGGGCGGCTCGTTGACCGAGGCGGTGCGGCGCCGGCCGTACCAGGTGATCCTGTTCGACGAAGTCGAAAAGGCTCATCCGGACGTGTTCAATGTGCTCTTGCAGGTGCTCGACGACGGCCGCCTGACCGACGGTCAGGGCCGCACGGTCGATTTCCGCAACACATTGATCGTGCTGACCTCGAACCTCGGCAGCGAGGCATTGGCGAGCCTCCCCGAAGCAGCGGATGTGTCTGTGGCGCGCAGCGCGGTGATGGCTGCGGTGCGCGACGCGTTCCGGCCCGAGTTCTTGAACCGGCTTGACGAGATCCTGCTGTTCCGGCGGCTGTCGCGCGACGACATGAAGGGGATCGTCACGATCCAGCTCGAGCGGTTGAGGAAACTGCTCGCCGACCGCAAGATCACCCTCGATGTCGACGCTGCAGCGAGCGCCTGGCTCGCCAATGCCGGCTACGATCCGGTCTATGGCGCCCGGCCATTGAAGCGGGTGATCCAGCGCGAATTGCAGAACCCGCTGGCCCAGCAGATCCTCGAAGGCCATATCCCCGACGGGTCGACGGTCCATGTCGGTGCCGGCGACAAAGGCCTGGTGATCGGCGACATCGTGACGGCCGAAGCAGCCTAGCTCCCCTCACCCCCCTCCCATTCCCTCCCCCGCGAGCGGGGGAGGGTTAGGGTGGGGGCCGCGACATATGCTGCGAGCAATTCGGCCGGTGAGGCATTGGCCGGGTCTGGCTCGCAGCCGTCGCGGTGTTGTCGCACCGCGTGCCACAGTCGCACCTCGAACGTCTCCTCCGCCCCGGCGTGATCGCGGACGAGCCTTGCCTCGTCGCTCTCGCGCAGTTCGGGCGTGTCCGGGATGCCAGCGAGCTCTACCGCGGCCGTCTCACCGAGCTGCAAGGCCGCGGCACATGCTCGGCCGTCATAGGGCGGCGTCGACCGCTCGCACAACAGAGCACTAAGTGCGGCTCGCCCTCTGAGCAGGGAGCGGTGGCGCGCCTCCATCAGATCGCGCGGCGCCTCGGTCTTGGCGATCCGCACCAGTCGGGTGTCAAGAAGCCGCCGCATGGGCGGTTTCCAGCGCCTTCAGTCGTCTATCGAAATCGCTCGCCTCGAGTGCCCGAAGGTATGTCTCGACAATCATCCCGACCTCGGCCCCCTCGGCCGGCGTGATGGTGCCTTCGGCAACCGCCGTTGTGATCGCGGCCATCGCGGCCGCGATGTCGGCCGCGTCCGCAATCGGCGGCAGATCGAGATGCACGGGCCACCCGCGGCGCGGCGCGATGATCCGCTCGAAGCAGAGCCGCATCGCCGCCGCGTCGCCGTCGAGGGCGAGTGCCATGGCCTTCCGGGTCAGCGCCTCGACTTCGCCGTCGAGCAATGCCTCGGCGATGCGCGTTGCCTCGTTCCGGCAACCCGGTGGCTTGCCGGCGGGGTTGCCGGATTGGCCCTTCACAAAGTGACCCTGTGGGGTTCGCTCCACCTGAATTTGCAGGTCGGATTCAGGCATTGGCGAATTTCCTTTGATCAAATCTACCATGACGTGAGTTCTCAATGATTTTTCATCCGACCCGTTCCAAACACCCGCCTCCTTGAGGTCGATCTGAGTTGCGCAGTTGATACCACGCCCCCGTTGTGTTGGCAATTTGGCAATTCTGGGCCCAGCTTTGTCGTTTGTGCATACGACCCCGAACCGCTCGCGGTTATCGTCTTAGAACGAAAGCCGCCATGGTCATAGCCAAGCGGAGGAAAAGTGGTCGCCATCCTCGATCTGAGGCCGAGTCGGCCAAATTGGGGATCACCACACGACAGTGCTTTGAGTGTACGACATCTCGGACGAAGCATGAACAGGTTGCGCGCTGGTATGTCCGCTGCGACCTTAATGGCGGCCGCTCGGCTGGCGACCGGCATCACGTCTCTGACGTGCCATAAACGGTCATTAGACGACGCGCAGCGAGCGCCGGTTGTGACAAAATACGGGATAATCTCTTACAGGCGAACGAGGGCGCTGCGATCGATTTCGCGCAATCGCCAGCAGGCTAGCCTTCGAGAAAGGCTGGCGTTTGTGCAGGAAGCGGCTCAGCGCGAGCTGACGCATCCCGTGGCCGGAATAACAAGACAAGGTGGTCAATTCGCGTTTG
>Ga0306922_10003308_pt1 | contig 15040 bp, 12 predicted proteins | sample sta12Cox44000082_FD_203758 | JGI IMG/M metagenome (GOLD analysis project Ga0306922, IMG submission 203758) | Lab enrichment of tropical soil microbial communities from Luquillo Experimental Forest, Puerto Rico - statoxic.12C.oxic.44.000.082 (v2)... | ecosystem: Environmental > Terrestrial >... | reverse complement strand
CCTTGATTTTTTTCAAAGTACCAGAGAGCGCACCGATTGAATCGTCCTGCGCAGCTGCGTGTGACCAAACAGCGACGATGGCAAGAGCGAGCCCGGCAGAAAAGCGCCAACGCGACATGACACGCCTTACGCGACACCCGGCTCGAGCATTACTTCCGGCTCAACCGGGATAACAATTTTCTCGCCCTCCCATTTTGCCACTACCGCGGTCGCCAGCGAATTGCCGATCACATTGGTGGCAGATCGACCCATATCAAGGAACTGATCGATGCCAATGATCAGAAGGAGTCCGGCCTCGGGCAAGTTGAAGCTTGCCAGCGTCGCTGCAATAACGACCAGCGAGGCGCGCGGAACGCCGGCCATACCCTTGCTGGTCACCATAAGAAGGAGCAGCATCGTAATCTGCTGCCCCAGGCTGAGCTGGATGTTGTACGCCTGCGCGATGAACATGGTCGCGAAGGTGCAGTACATCATCGATCCATCCAGATTGAACGAATAGCCCATCGGCAGGACGAAGCTGATAATCTTCTTGCTGATCGGAAATTTTTCGAGTTGCTCCATCATTTTTGGATAGGCCGCTTCACTGCTCGCGGTTGAGAAGGCGAGCAGGAACGGTTCGCGCACCAAAGTTACGAGGCGTATCGCGTGATTGCCGAAAAACAGATAGCCGATGAGGAGGAGCAATACCCATAACACAGCAAGACCGACGTAGAACTCAATCACGAATTTGCCGTAAGTGATCAGGATACCAAGCCCCTGAGTGGTGATGATGGCAGCCATAGAGGCGAACACCGCGAGCGGCGCAAGCTTCATGATGTAGCCGGTGATCGAAAGGACTACGTGCGAGAGCTCTTCGATTCCCCGGACAAGGGAGCGCGCGCGTTCACCAAGTGCGGCGCAGGCAACGCCAAAAAACAGCGAGAATACGACGATCTGCAGGATTTCGTTGTTCGCCATCGCTTCGACGATCGATCGCGGCACCAGATGCGTCACGAAATCCTTCATCGACAGCGAGGCCACCTTAAGATTGGTCGAGGCCAGCGCATCAGGCAGCGGCAGATTGAGATTGTCCCCGGGACGCAGGAGGTTGACCAGCACAAGCCCCAGCAGAAGCGAGACGAGCGATGCCGAGATAAACCACGCCATGGCCTTGGCGCCGATGCGGCCGACAACTTTGGGGTCACCCATATGCGCCACGCCAACGACTAGGGTGGAGAACACAAGCGGTGCGATAATCATCTTGATCAGGCGCAGAAATACGTCGGTCATCAGTGAAATGTAATCGGATATGCTCTTTGCCACTGCCGGATCGGGCCACAGCGTGTGGCATGCATAACCGACCGCTATTCCGAGCAGCATTCCAATGATGATGATTGTTGTAAGGGTCGAGCGCATGATGCCCTCCACACCAATTCGTTGACTTAGCTTAGGCCCAATATAAACCGTTGGAAATCAGGTCTATTGAGGCGAACACCGTTGCTCATCGCGGAACGGCGGTAAGCCGCCACCATCGTCAGGGATGTCCCCCTTTGGGTCAGAAACAGACATCCAGAGCACAAGAGCCGATGGTCTGCTTTGGGTCAAAAGCAGACATCGGGGAAGGTACGACTCATGTCCGCTTTACCCCCAAAAGCGGACATCGCTGTGGGCGACTGGAATGTCCGCTTTGTGCCAAAAGCGGACATTGACCTCGTTATCGGTTGCGCTGTTGGAACAGCACCCATTTAGATCGGGATCGTGACTACGGCGGACAGATATAGCCGACACCGGTTGGGCTGCGGAAACAACCGACCGAAGCGGGCAGCACGTGTTTCGGTAGCCAGAGCACCACCGACGGGAAATAAATCGTGAATGCGATCGTGGCAAAGAAAACAATGTAGATCGGACATGCCGCCCGCAATGCCTGAGAGAAGCGGACATCGACGAATTTTGATGCCATCAAAAGAACCAGGCCGTAAGGCGGCGTGATCAGGCCAAACGCGAGCGTCGTAATCAGCACCACACCCATATGAACGGGATTGATGTTGCCCGCGTCGGTCAGCGCGTTCACTAACGGCATGAAGATTATGATTGTCGGAACCGGCTCAATGAAATCGCCTATGACTGTAAATAGCGCGACCATCAACAACATGATCAAATGTGGATCATGGGCCGAAATGCTTGTGATCCATTCAGCAATAACGATCGCTCCGCGCAAATAAGCAAAAAGCCAACCAAAAGCATTCGCCGCGCCAATGGTGATCAAAGGCAAGGAAAAAATCAGGCCGGCAAGGCAGAAATCGTAGGCCAGAAACCTGATATGACCACGGTTAAGAGCCGGGATGACAACAATAAGGATGTAAGCGACAGCGACTACGCCAGCCTCGGTTGGGGTAAACCAGCCGGTGAGAATGCCGCCCAACAGGATGATTGGGATCATCAGGGGGAGCGATGCATCTTTGAAAGCTCCTGCCAGATCGCGAAATGCAGCGCGTGGCCGCCGCATGCCAGCGGGTCCAAAGAAATAGCAATAGATCATCAGGCCGACGCCAATCATCATGCCGGGTACAAAACCCGCCATAAAAAGTCCGGCGATCGAGACATTCCCGATTGCGCCATAAACCACTGCGGTGATGCTCGGCGGCACCAGCGCCGCGATGGTCGATGCTGATGCAATAATCGCAGCAATGAACGCAGGACTATAACCTTCCTTCTTCATAGGGCGGCCAAGCGCCCTACTAATGACCGCAACATCAGCAGTGGTGGAGCCCGACATTTCGGAAAAGAACATGCTGAACACAGTGACCACTTGCGAGAGACCACCGCGAATGTGACCGACCAGCGCTAGCGACAAATTCACTACCCGCACGACCACATTCGCCGAGCTCATCAACTCTCCGACCAGCAGAAAGAATGGAATCGCAAGTAATGCTTCCGAGTCCATCCCATCGAACATTTTTTGGATAATGGCGACGTGGGAGACTTCGGTGAACGAAGCGCCGATAAGAACACCTGCCATCAACGCGAACGGGACTGGTACACCGAGATAGCCAAAGAACAAAAAAAGAAAGCTCATCAATCCGAGTATGTAACCAGCATTCATGAGCGATCTACTTTGGTGACTATCGTTTCGATCGCTTGGACACGCTGTGGTTCTTCGAACAACTCGGCATGTTCGAAGCCGTTTCGTAAGCCATTGACAATTTGCTCGATCGCAAACAGCGCGACCAAAACGCCGCATATTGGAATCGCCGCGTACAGGGAAGCAATTGGCGTCAACGACGGCATGCGGAAGCTGGAAAAGCCGCGCAGGAAATTTAGATAACCAAAAACGATGAAGCTCACTGCCACGCCCAATACGACGAGCCTGGTAAAGATTTCGACTGCGGTCCGGAGCTTTCCTCGCAGGCTTTCAGCGATCGCAGTCAGATACAGATGATCATTGCGGCGCGTCGCCACGGCAGCGCCAAAGAAAATCGCGTAAATAAAAAATGTCGAAGTCACCTCCTGTAACCAAAGCCAGGGGTGACGGATCGTGCGTGTAATTATGTCGAAAATGACCGTGCTGCAAAAAGCGAATAACAAGATCCCGCACAGGCCCATCAGGGCCAACTCAAGAACGTCGAACGACCGCCACTTCAAATGAGTCTGTCGTCGAGACAGGAGCCTATCCGCGATGCCCATTGCAATCAGAGCCTGCAATCTGCAGCCAAAGCTAGGTGCCTTCGCTCCGTCACTTCACGCCCACGATCAAATCCTTAATCTTCGAGGCATGCGGTCCGAGTTCACTAGCCAGCTTGTCAAGGTAAGGATCGGCAAGCTTCTGAAATCCGGATTTATCGACTTTATCAACGACCGAGACGCCAATGGCTTTGAGTTTGCCAGCCGACTGGTGCTCCAGGTCCAATGCCATGGCCGGCTCCTTCATGCTGACCTCATCGGCGGCTGTCTGCACCCATTTCTTTTGGTCATCCGACAGGCTTTTCCATAGTTTGTCGCTGATCCAGATGAGATTGTTGTTCGCTTCATGCTCAGTCATTGACAGGACCGGAGCGACTTCATAGTGTTTGTTGGCGAGATAGACGTTCACGCCGTTCTCAGCGACGTCAACGACGCCGGTTTGCAGAGAAGTGTATACGCTACCAAACGGCATATGGACTGTTTGGGCGCCATAAACGGGAAACATCAGGTCTTCGGTCGCTGTCGCCTGAACGCGGACCTTGAGGCCCTTCATGTCCTCAACTTTGTCAACCGGTCTTTTGCTGTACATGCTACGCAAGCCGAGCGTGAGCACGCCAATCACATGGGCGCCTTGTACCGTATCCTCGATCATAGACCTCACAGCTTGCGTTACGTTTGGATTGGATAGCGCTTTCACGAGGTGATCTTCCGAGCGAAACAAGTAATGAAGCGACATCACGCCAGCTTGCGGCGAGAGCGTAGCCGCGTTTGCTGACGAACTGATGCAGAACTCCACGTCGCCCGCTTTCACCAGCTGAAGAACTTGCGGCTCCTGGCCGAGCTGGGCGCCAGGATATTGGTCGATCAACATCGACCCACCGCTCAATTCCTTGAGCTTGTTGGTGAAAAGATCGCCCGCGATGCCATATCCAGTGGTTTTTGGCTGATCATAGGCAAAGCGATAATGCCTTACCTCCTGCGCCATTGCGGTGCTGATCCAAGCGGTGGTGAGGATCCCAAGCGTAATCCGGTATATCGCATTACGGACTCCAGGCATCTCACCCTCCGTTATTCGAACTTGTCTATGTGTAACATATGTTACCACCAACCGACGATGTTGGTCGTACCACGCAACGCGCCGGTTTATGGGCGACCCGAATATCCAGCAGGCAAGAGGCTGACTAGGAAGCCCGCACCGCTCCTGGCATAATCAACACCACAACTCGAAAAGGTTTTGATGACGCAAACCCAGCTGAAATCTCCACATCCAGCGCGCGATTGGCCGTTTCAAGTCATACCGCTGCATCCAGTTCTCGGCTGCGAAATTATCGGCATTACGCTCGCGCAAGCCGTGTCGCCGGCAATATTCGCCAAGGTCTATGAAGCCTTTCTCGACTACCAACTGATCCTGTTTCGTGATGTCGATCTGCCGCCAACGACGCAAGTGGCTTTCGCGCGTAATTTCGGCGAGGTGCAGATCCACGTGCTTAGCCAGTACCACGGCTACAAAGAGCATCCGGAAATCTACACGCTGTCCAACCTCGACAAGGACGGCAATCCGAGCGGCAAGCACCCCGACAAGGGCACACTCTATTGGCACACCGACGGATCCTGGCGCGAGCGCTCCGGACAGGCGACAATGATGTATTCGGAAATTGTGCCGGAGGTGGGTGGCGAAACTGAGTTTGCGGATATGTATTCGGCGTATGACTTGCTGCCCCCTACGATCAAGTCCAAAATCGATGGCCGTCGCGCCATTCACAATTTCGACTTTTCACGTACACGCCGCCATGGCGAGGACCCGCTCACGGCAGAGCAAAAGGCCAAGGTACCGCCAATCGCACATCCAATCGTGCGTACACATCCGGATACCGGACGGAAGGCGATATTTCTTGGCGATCATGCCGAGTGGATTGAAGGCATGGATTACGAAGGAGGCCGTGCGCTGATCGAGGAACTCAACCTAATGATCACGCCACCGGCCCGTGTTTATACGCACAGTTGGAACCCACGCGAATGCATGGTGTGGGACAATCGCTGCACGCTGCATCGCGCGACCGGTTTCGACGAGGCCCGCCACAAGCGCGTGATGCGCCGGTGCACCATTGTCGGCGATAGGCCGTTCTGACACAGCGCAATTTTGCGACAAGTGATCGGTTGCTAATGTCCGCTTTGGGTCAATAACGGACATCGCGGATGGTTGGAGGAATGTCCGCTTTACCTCCAAAAGCAGACATTACTATGCCGTTGTGATGTTAGCTGGTCGGATCGGCACGCCCGACCCTTATGACGCTCAATCGGGGGTCAAGGTCTACGTGGATGTCTAAAACCAAGCCGTCCGGCCACGTGGGGAGTGCGCGAAGATCCGCCACTGTTTCTGCCGTTACGGTGACGCCGTTTTCAATCTCGATTCTCATGTTGTCGCGATAGCCGAGAAGAATTTTTTTCATATCCTCGATTGTGTTGGCTGGGTGCCGCACGTCAGTCCTCCCAAACGGCGCCAGCTCCGATTAGGCGCGATCACCGCTGCAAGAAAAGACCAAATATGCCGACAATGCCACTCGCCCAAAGCAACCGAGGGTCATAACTAACCGCGCCAACCTGAACGAATGTCCGCTTTACCCCCGAAAGCGGACATTGGAACTCAGTCGTGGAATGTCCGCTTTGTGCCAAAAGCGGACTCATGCACCGCAACAAACGATGCTCAGTGGCAACTCATATTGAGGCCCGACCGCCCGATGCCCGCTTCACCCTGAAAGCGGGGTGTTCAGCCGAACGTGAAAGCGTAGGCATAAATTCCAGGATCCAGGAACTCAATTGCGAACGTGCGGTCACTTATCACGTCGTTCTGTCGGACAAGTTGATACAAACGCTGGCTGTCGACGACGCCTTGACCGTCCGCATCGGTGTCGGCGCCGTGATCCGCGCCCGGCGCATTTCCGTCAATGGTCACCCGAAATCGTATTGGTTTGCCGTCCGTGCCGGGACCTAGCACGAGATGCAAATCGCGAGCGTGAAACCGATACACAATACTGCCACCCACCCCATTGAGGACCGCATTTTCACCTGTGACAGTCCAATCTCCCGATAGGCTCCACTGATCCAGCAGAAGCGATGCTGACGCGTAGAGATGGCTTTCGTTTTTGACGATCCCGCCCGGTGAGCTGAAGTTGTGCGCGCGATCGTAGCCGATGTAAGTCTCCGGCGATCGGTCGCTGTCAACGCTCGGCGCCGCTTCCACACCCGAAGCGTTGATGCTGACAAGGCTTTGCGGAACGTCGCCGTTGCCAGCTTCTTTGAGTAACCGTTGTATCATTTGCTCGGATTGGTCGTATTCGCCCTCGCCAAAATGGTGGAAACGCCTACGACCCTTGGCGTCGATAAAGTAGTGTGCGGGCCAATATCTGTTGTCGAAACTGCGCCAGATCTTATATTCGTTGTCGATCGCAACCGGGTATTCAATCTTCAAATCGGATACCGCGGCGCCCACGTTGTTGATATTGCGTTCGAAAGCAAACTCTGGTGTATGCACACCGATTACGACCAGTCCGTGATCCTTATATTTCTCAGCCCAAGCTTTGACGTAGGGAATTGAGCGAAGGCAGTTTATGCAGGAATAGGTCCAGAAGTCGATTACAACAACTTTTCCTTTCAGACCTTCGATGGTCAGGGGCGGTGAATTAATCCAGTCCACTGCGCCCGACAATGCGTCCGAGGTCCCCGGCTTTATCTTCGCCAACCCGCCTGACACAACGCCGGAGGATTGCGTGGAATTATCAGCCGACTTCAATGTTGGATGGAGCCGGTCAACCAGGCCTTGTTCGAGCGAAGCCGTGTTGGAGAGCGAAACGCGGGTCAAAAAACCAGTGTCGAGGCCCAAAGCGATTGCAACTACGGAGATCAGTACGGCAACACCCAGGCCCCGCCTGATCCATTGGCCCGCACCGAGAGAGCGCTTCATGGCAGCAAACACGCGACCACCAACTGCAAGAGCAAGCGCCAGAGACGTAGCTGCTCCGGCCGCGTAAGCGAATAGTAACAGTGACGTGGTGATGTTGGCGCCGTTTAGGGCAGCACCCGTCAAGATAAGGCCTAGTATCGGCCCGGCGCACGGGGCCCACAAAAATCCTGTTGCAACACCGAGCAGAAATGAGGGCAGCATCGCAGCGTCTTGCGCGCCTACAGAACTGGAAAGCTTCGCCCCGAAATTTACCAACGGCCGCATGGCGCGGTCGGCGAGACTAGGAAAGATGAGTGCCAATCCAAAGGCCGCCAGAACGATTATAGCGATTGTCCGGCCATATTCGTTCGCGTCGACCGCCCACCCTCCCGCGACAACCGCCAATGTTGCAATCGCGGCAAACGTGACAGCCATGCCAACCAACATCGGCAGACCGCTTTTTGCAAAGGAGCGATCAGCCCGGGCGAACACGAAGGGCAGCACTGGAAGAATACAAGGGCTAACGATGGTCAGAACGCCGCCGAGGTAGGCCAATACTAACAAAGTCATTGTCGCTCTCCCGACGGGCGGGATGAATTGCTTTAGCTTCGCATACGAAAATAGGCGTTATGCTGGCCACAAGAAACTACTCGCGCGCTGACGAAAGTTCCGTGTTCTAATGGCGGCGGCCGGCCAAACCAGTAGCCGACCGCTGTATGGATGGTATACGCTGCAGGATGGTGTCGTTACGCTGACCGACCGCGAAGGAGATCCAGCCGGCGAGGAAAACTGGAAGAAAATTCAGCCACAAGCTAGCGCCCGGCGAAGATGCGCGCGCCGTCGCTTGCAAGCTGACGAAAGAATTGCGGTTAGCACTACGCGGTAATTCTGCGCCCGTCGCCGGTTTCGAAGGCCCGATCAATTCTCCTAAACTGAAATATTGAAGGTTCAGTCGATATCCGCTTTACCCCCAAAAGCGGACATGGATCAGCACGGCTGTGATGTCTGCTTTGTGCCAAAAGCGGACATCGCGCCGCGTCGATATCGAGCAACCACGGTCGCTCATGTAGACCGGCTTTAGTAACTTCGCACAGGCTATCAATAACGACGGTAGTAGCCACCGTAGTAGCCAGGATAGCCACCGTAGTAGCCATGATAGCCACCGTAGTAGCCATAGCCACCGTAGTAGCTACGACGATAGGCCCGCCGCGTCGCCACCCGAGCACGCCGATACGTCACGTAGGCTTTGGCCTCATCCTGGCCGAGTGAGATCGACACGGGCAGCAATCCTGACGACGGACCGACTCGCGGCGACAACGGCAGCAGCGACAGCAGCCCAACGACGAGAGCCGAGATCACTAGATTTCGCATTCGCATCGTCCTTACTCCCATTTAATGGCAACCGCGAAGGCCCACCGAGTTCTGTGCCCGGTGGGCCATTCGTTTTTGATAGATGGCTCGAACTATTGTGGTTGTTTCACCGGTTTAGTGGACTGCATATACATTCCGCGCCGTGCCTCACGTCGCGTCTCGCGAGCGTTGCGCCGCCCTTCACGTCGCATCTCGCGAGCTTCGCGGCGCCCTTCACGTCGCTCGTGGCGACCGGCGCGCCGCGCTTGACGCCGGTTCATGCCGGGCGTTCCTGCGGATGATGCTGGGGTGGTTGGCGCTGGAGCGGCTGGCTGGGCCTGAGCATCAGCATCTGACGTCATTAGCACGGTAGTCGGAACGGCAAAGCCCAACGCGGCGCCTAGTCCGAGAAGGGAAAATGCGCCTCGACGCGAGATTAGTTTTTCAGTCATGGAGACCTCCAAGATAGACAATCCCCCGGCAGCTATCAGAGGCCCCTGAAAATGAACGCCTGCTGAATTAGGCGGCTTCCGTCGCGAGTATTTCCGCAAGACGCACGGGAACCAAATACAGACGTTTGCGTTCCGCGCGGAGCCGGGACCGCGAACAGATGACGCCGGCGCAGAGCGGGCGAAAGTTGTACCCTTTTCTTGATACCCGACGATGCACTTCTGATGCGCCACTATCCGGCGTTGCTGCACAAATCCTGAACTGCCGATGTCCGCTTTGGGTCATAAGCGGACATGGGAGAAGGTTCGACTGATGTCCGCTTTACCCCCAATAGCGGACATTGAAACTCAGTCGCGAAATGCGCGAAATGTCCGCTAAGTGCCAGAAGCCGACATGGACTCGATAGAGTTCCGATTGTGCACTCAGCCCCATGTCCGCATATCGACGAACCGCCCCGCGATCGCCGCTGCGGCCGCCATCGCCGGCGATACGAGATGCGTGCGGCCTTTGTAGCCTTGCCGGCCCTCATAGTTGCGATTCGAGGTCGAGGCACAGCGCTCGCCGGGTTTGAGCTTGTCGGGATTCATCGCTAGGCACATCGAGCAGCCCGGCTCGCGCCAATCGAAACCTGCCGCTACGAAGATCCTGTCGAGCCCCTCCGCCTCCGCCTGCGCCTTCACGAGGCCGGATCCGGGCACGATCATCGCACTTACATTGGGATTGACCTGCTTGCCCTTCACGATGCGCGCGGCCTCGCGCAAGTCCTCAATGCGTGCGTTGGTGCAGGAGCCGATGAACACCCGATCGAGCGCAATGTCGACAATCTTCTCGCCACCTCTCAGCCCCATGTATTCAAGGGCGCGCTCGGCGGCGCGGCGCTTGCTTTCGTCGGCAATCTCGGACGGCCGTGGAACACGGCCAGTGATCGAGCTCACTTGCTCCGGATTGGTGCCCCAGGTCACGAGCGGCGGGAGGTCGCTGGCGTTGAGCCGGACCTCGCGGTCGAATTGGGCCGCCTCGTCGGAGCGTAACGTCTCCCAGTAGCGTAGGGCCTCTTGCCACGCTTCGCCCTTGGGAGCCTTCGGTCGATCCTTGAGGAATTCGTAGGTCTTTTCGTCCGGCGCGATGATGCTGGTCCTCGCGCCCGCCTCGACCGACATGTTGCAAACCGTCATGCGCCCTTCCATCGACAGGGCGCGTATCGCCTCGCCGGCGAACTCGAGCGCGTAGCCCGTCGCGCCGGCGGCGCCGATTTCGCCGATAATGGTGAGTATCATGTCCTTGGCAGTGACATTCGGCGGCAGCTTGCCGTCGACGACCGCGCGCATGTTCTTCGACTTCGTCTGGATGAGAGTCTGCGTCGCGAGCACATGCTCGACCTCGGAGGTGCCAATGCCATAGGCGAGCGCGCCGAAAGCGCCGTGGGTGGAAGTATGACTGTCGCCGCAGACGATCATGGTGCCCGGAAGCGTGAAGCCTTGCTCCGGCCCGACGACGTGACAAATGCCCTGTCGCCTGTCCAACTCGTCGTAGTACTCCAACCCGAAGAGCTTGGCGTTTTCCGCGAAATAGGCGATCTGCGCCGCGCTCTCGGGATCCGGGTTGGGTTCGGCGCGCCTCGAGGTCGGGACGTTGTGATCGACGACCAATAGCGTTTTTTCCGGTGCCCTCACGCGCAGGCCGGCACGCCGCAGCCCGTTAAACGCTTGCGGACTGTCCACTTCGTGCACGATGTGCCGGTCGACATAGAGCAGACAGGTACCGTCTCGCTCCGCATCGACGACGTGCTCGTCCCATATCAGGTCGTAGAGTGTCGGGTGTGTCACAGTTGACCATAGTAACACGCAGTAAACGCGATCCGCATGCTCAACATTTCCGAGATGATTGGGTACGTTGTTTGCCTTGCCCACCGACCGCTCTCCATGACCGCTTTGGGTCAAAAGCGGACATTGCGCGGTGTCAGGCCGATGTCCGCTTTTCCCCCAAAGCGGAGATTGACGCGCCTGACAAAGAGCATGAAAGGAGGTTCGTCGTCAGCGCGCCCTCTGTGAGCCGGGCGACGACACAGGCTAAACCCAACAGTTAGGGAAAACGACCATGGCAACCTATGTCGTGCTCGCCAGGTTCACCGATCAAGGCGTCAAAAACGCTAAAGAGTCTCCGAAGCGAGCAGAGGCCTTCAGGCAAATGGCGGAGACGTTTGGGGTGACCGTAAAAGACATATTCTGGACGCAAGGACGGTATGACATCGTAATAGTCATTGAAGCTCCAGATGAGCTTTCCGCTACGGCGCTTAACTTGAGCCTCAGCGCACTGGGCAACATCCGCACGGAATCGCTGCGGGCCTTTTCGTCGACAGACATGTTGAAGATCGTCGCCAAAATGCTCTAACGCGTAGGTTCTCAGGCGCTCAACCCACAGTAATGAGGGCCAACCCGGAGACCTATCGCTCGGAGCATCACGCGAAAACGCTTCGATTAGCCGAGGAAGCCCAGGCGCAGAACTCCAACCGCGATTGATACACGTTGCCGGCGATATGGCGTTCCCGCAGCAGTCCCACGAACCTCGCTCCCGTTTAGACGGCAGATAAAATCCGCCCGACCAACGCCGCAATCGCCCAGCCTGCACTGGTGAAAAAGCCCACGCAGAACAGACGCCAATCTATTTTGGAGGGCATGTTCGATTTTCCTCGTGGTAACGCAGATGGTTATTTTGTTGACGCCATCAAGTATAATGGCCGCAAGTCGAAATCAGCATTTTTTGGTACGCGAGAGCATGTAAACATCGTGCGGGACCTCGACGCTCTTCTGAATTCGCTCGTTAATATCGATCGAGATAGCCTCGTCGCGATTCTATCTTCAAAGGCCGAGGCCGCCGAACGATTGGCGAATTCTATTCGCACGCGCACCAGCACGTAGCGCCTAAAACGACAGCAAGCGGTCGAGCTCGCCGCGCGGATCAACCGGATTTTGCTTTTTTTCCAGCATGATGAAACCGAGCAGTACATGTCGGACACCGATCTCGCTCTTTGCAAGTCTCTTGAGCGCAAGCTGACCATCCGTGGGTAATTATGGTCTTCGTCGCGCCAACTCGGTCAATTTATTCGGCGCCTTACATTTTGTTGCGAGAGAGATACAAAAATGATGTTTACGATAGAGTTCTTCCGCATTCGCAAAGAGGACAATGCGCGCGCCATGCTCGATCGCATCACGCACATCGCGTCTGATCTGGAGAGCGCAAAGATCAAGGCCAAATCGCTCTTCGACACTTTGAATATGCCTCAGAACCCCGATGGCTTGCGGATTTTGGACCAGAATGGGCACGAGGTGTTCTTTTGGACGCCGAGGACGAAGGGTTCCTAGAGACCCGGATGGTGAGAATCGCCGCAACTAATAATAATTATTTGGACTTCGCAGGTTTGCGCAAGCCACCCTGCAATTTTTTTGTCCCGTCACTCATTGTGTGCGAGGCCTTTTCCGTGCGATTAGTACGTACATATTTCTTAATACCTGATCGATATAAGCAAGCAATTAACAGACAAAGGGTGCGGTGTTTTTGCGGCATTGTCGCTGCAGCTCCTCGGTTACCGTGATGGGGCGAACCGAAACTTCCATTGACCTCCTCCTCTTGTTCGCTCCAATCTCGCAATCCTCCAGTTGTATAGGTGGAAAGGGCGGGCCATTTCATAACGTCTGAGCAAACCATGACGATTGGGATCACCGGACCCAGGCCGCGGGCGAGGTGGCGAGGCGCCGTGGTGGCGCTCATCATCGCTGCCATCGTTGTCACGATCTGCCTGATCCTGCTGGGGCTCATGAGCGACTTGCTGGTCGATTGGCTGTGGTTTTCCGCGATCGGCTATTTGTACGTCTTCTGGACGACCATCGGCGCCCAAGCCGGAGTCTTTTTCGCCGTCTTCGTGGCGACCGCCATCATCCTGTGGCTGAACGGATCGCTTGCGTCCCGCTTTGCCCTGCCGCCATCGACGCAGCGTCCCGCTGACTTCGAGTGGATACCCACGGGCATTGCGACGCCGCCCGATCTGCGGGAATTCATGCGCCAACGGCTGCCGTGGCCCCTCGTCATCGCCGGCGGCGCTGGCCTCCTCAGTTTGCTTGTCGCCTGGGGAGAGGTCCACAACTGGGGCGTCTTCCTGCGGTTCCTCTATCACGTGCCCTATGGCGCGAACGACCCGCTCTACAACAAGGACATCGGATTCTATCTCTTTTCGTTGCCAGCCTATGTCGTCATTAAAAATTGGATACTGCTCACGCTTTTCCTGAGTGCGCTCTTCGCCGGCGCGGTCTATTGGGTGCACGGCGACATAGAGTTCAACGCCCCGGGCCGATTGATGTCGCCGACAGCGATCGCCCACGGCTCGGTGCTGCTCGGCTGCTTCTTCGCGGTGAAGGCCTGGTCCTACGGTCTCGACCGCTATCTGCTGCTCTACGGCGACAACGGGGTGGTGGTCGGCGCAAGCTACACCGACATCCATGTGGAGCTGCCCATCCTGTGGTTGCTGATTGGGCTTTCGATCGTCGCGGCATTCGCCGCGTGGGCGAACCTCCGGGTGCGCACCTATCGCCTTCCCGCGGCAGCGATGGTGCTCGTCTTCGGCGGTTCCTTCCTGCTGTCCGGTGTGGTCCCGGGATTATTCCAGCACTTCTTCGTCAAACCGAACGAGCTGGAGCTGGAGAAGCCCTTCATCGAGCGCAACATCGCGCTGACCCAGCAGGCGTACAATCTCCATCAGATCACGACGAAGCCGTTTCCCGCCGAACAGGACCTTACTTTCAAGACACTCGAGGCCAACAAGGCGACTATCGACAATATAAGGCTGTGGGACTGGCAGCCGCTGATGGATACCTACGCGCAGCTGCAGGAGATCCGCACCTACTATAAGTTCCATGACGTCGACGTAGACCGCTACCGGCTCGACGGCGCGTACCAAAGCGTGATGCTTTCGGCCCGCGAGCTGAAATCCTCGCTGCTGCCGCCGAATGCGCAGACATGGGTCAACCGCCACGTGCTCTTCACCCATGGCAACGGCGTGGTGATGAGCCCGGTCACCCGCAAGAGCGCCGAAGGGCTGCCGCTCTTCTATCTGCACGATATTCCTCCGGTCGCGAACGGCGGCCCCGAAATCCGCGAGCCCCGGATCTATTTCGGAGAGGAGACCGACAGCTACGTCATCGTCAAGGGGAGCACGCCAGAGTTCGACTATCCGAAGGGGACAGACAACATTTACGCGACCTATGACGGAAACGGCGGCGTTCCCGTGGGTGGGATCGCGCAGAGACTCATCTTCGCCTGGTACTTCAACGACGTGAACCTGATGCTCTCGAGCTACATCACCAGCGATAGCCGGATCATGATCCGCCGCGACATCCAGGAACGGGTGCGCACGATCACCCCGTTCCTGCGCCTCGACAACGACCCCTATCTGGTGATCAGCGATGGGCGGTTGTTTTGGATGCAGGACGCCTATACGACGAGCAATTATTTTCCCTATACACAGCCCGTGCAAGACTTCGATCTCAACTACATCCGCAATTCGGTGAAGGTGGTCATCGACGCCTATAACGGGACCGTCGACTTTTATCTGATGGATCCCGCGGACCCGATCGCGGCGACCTACCA